>Ga0066828_10001020_pt1 | contig 11872 bp, 7 predicted proteins | sample ETNtaG_24_FD_65497 | JGI IMG/M metagenome (GOLD analysis project Ga0066828, IMG submission 65497) | Marine microbial and viral communities from oxygen minimum zone, Eastern Pacific Ocean - ETNP201306SV47 | ecosystem: Environmental > Aquatic > Marine > Oceanic | place: Pacific Ocean: Eastern... | reverse complement strand
AACGCCGACAGCAACGGCGACGCGAAGGCTGGCGGCGACACGCTCACCGACCTGACGGGCGATGGCGATAACCTTTACGGTGGCAACCGCAATTCCAGTGGCTCCACTAGCGCGGGCGCGGGTAACGACCTCGGCACCGACACTCTCGAGGACCGGACCGGGTCCTACGACCAGCTTTTCGGCGGCAACTTCAATACCACTTACAGCATCGGGCATGACGGTGACGACGGCCTGTGCGCCGGCACCTGGACAGACGGCAATAGCAACGGGCAGATCGACGCTGGCGAGTGCGCCGGCGCTGCCAACGCAGCCAATCAGCTTTACGGCGGTAACGAAAATGCCGGCGGCGGCATCGGCAACGATGGCGACGACACGGTAATCGACAGCGGCGGGGTTGGCGACAGCCTTTATGGCGGAAACTCCAACAACCAGGGCGGCAAAGGGCACGACAATTACCAGTACAACGGCACAGCTTGGGCCAAAAGCGGAAGCGGCGATACAGTGATTGATACGAGTGGCGTCGGGACTGGGTTTGAGTCTCAAGACAGTGTCTACGGTGGCAACTCCAATGCGCTTGCGGGCGGTTACGTCGGCAGTGGGGATGACTATGGCGCGGACACTGTCAAGCACACTGATGCCAGCGGCAATTGGACCGCGCTGTACGGCGGTAACAACAACTTTGGCGGGACGCCCGCTGCGGATACTGACGCTACTGACGGATTCACCAACGATGCCAGCAACGATGACCAGGCGGGCAACGGAGGCACGGTCGATGACACGCTGACCGACAGCGGCGGCGACCTCGACATTCTGCACGGCGGCAATAATAACGAAGGCGGCGGCAGCGGCGACGACGGCGACGATAGTCTAACAGACAGCGCCGGGGACACCGATATGCTCTTCGGCGGCAACAACAACAAAGCCAATTATGGTGGTGGTGGGACCGGCGACGACACCAACGATACTCTGATAGACAGCGCCGGGGATACCGATGCGCTCTACGGCGGAAACAACAATAGGTCCGGCGGCAGCGGCGATGACGGCGACGATACTCTAACTGACAGCGCCGGGGATCAGGATCAGCTCTTCGGCGGCAACAAAAACAAATACGGCGGCAGCGGCGACGACGACGACGATACGCTAACAGACAGCGCCGGGCAACAAGATACGCTTGTCGGCGGCAACAACAACGAAAGCGGCGGCTCCGGGAACGATGGCGACGATGCGCTGAACGAGATTGGTGGGGATGACGACGACGTTATGTACGGCGGAAACAACAATTACCAAGGCGGCACCGGCAACGACGGCGACGATACGCTGAAGGACGACGACGCCAATGCGGGTGGCGGCGAAAACGACCAAATATGGGGCGGCAACAACAATCTCCAGGGCGGCACTGGCAACGATGGAACAGACGTGCTCGAATCCACTGATAGCGCCACAGACACTGTTGTCGGCGGGAACAACAACACAAGCACCTCAGAGGCACAGGGCGGCACCGACGCCAACGACGACACGCTTACCGTGGACTCTGGCACGCCCGCCGATAGCGCCTGTCCAGAAAATTGGACTGGTAGCTCATGCGGATAATTGTGCGTGAGTGCCCGGGGTAACTGCTGTTGCCTCGGGCGTCGTTGTACGCCTCGCACTGCTCCTGAAACACAAAAAGGGTGGGCAAATGCCAGCCCTTTTTTCCTTGGGGAACAGCCGAGGTTTCGGGCCTGGTGTCGGTTATAATTCGATCGCCCGCTGGTGAACCATCGCGCTAAGGTTGCGAAGGAAGCGTGGCGACACCCAAAGGGCACAAGTAAAGCGCCGCGCCGAGGGTATAAGGCCCTGGCGGGCTAAGGTGAGGCCGCAGGCCTTTGAAATATCAGCCCCGAGGACCGCCTCGGGGCGTGCTCATGCACTCCTTCCATCCCAAGTTCTGGTTCGGACAGGTGGACAGCCGCCCGCTGAGCGTGTTCCGCGTCTTCTTCGCGGCGCTGCTGGTCAAGGATGCGCTCTATCATCTGGCGCTGGCGGACGACTTCTTCAGCGACACGGGCTACGTGCCGCGCTCCGCGTTGTTGGAGGGGCTGGCACGCGCCGACCGCTTCTCGCTCATGGACGCCATGCCCTATGGCTGGATGGCGGTGGCGTTCTTCGCGCTGTGGGCGGGCGTGGCGTTTTGCCTGCTGCTGGGATACCGCACGAGGCTGATGGCGCTGCTCAACTTCGTGCTTATGCTCTCGGTGCACGAGCGCAACATCTACGTGCTCAACGGCGCCGACACAGTGATGCGGGTCGTGAGTTTCTGGGTGCTCTTCCTGCCCATCGGCCGGCATTACTCGCTGGACGCGCTGCGGTCGCGCTGCGCCAATTACGCCCGCTCACGGCGACTGCGTGACCTGCGCGTGGAGGCAGCTGTCCCCACCACGTTCACCTTCCCGCTGCGCGCGCTGCAGCTGCAGATCGCCATGATCTACCTGTTCAGCGGCATGGCGAGGTTGCCCGTCGAGGCCTGGCGTACGGGCGACGCCCTTTTCTATGCGCTCCAGCTCAAATCTTTGACGCTGCCCGGCGGGGATTTTCTGCTGGCAGCCAGCCCGCTGTGGCTACTGCGAGCATTCTCGCATTTTATGTTGCTGGCAGAAATCATGTTTCCGTTGCTGCTGTTTGCCCCGCTCGCGCAGCCCTTGCTGCGCGCCATGGGGCTGGCGCTGGCGGCGCTGCTGCACCTGAGCATTGCAGCCACTATGTCCGTCCCCAACTTCTCGCCGGTGATGCTCATCTCCTGCCTGGTTTTCTGTGAGGCGCGCTGGTTGCTAGCGCTCGGCCGGCGACTGGGCCTGCCGCGCGAGCGCTCCGCACTGGCGCTCCCACGGGCGGGCAGCCCCCTGTGGCTTGCGCTCTCCGCGACGTCCGGGCAGGAGATAGCGCTAGACCGTACCCGGGTAGACAAGGCGGGCGGCTGCGACAGCTGGGTGATTTACAGCGAGCACGGCCAAGGCTACAAGGGTGCGGCGGCCTGGCAACGTCTGGCCGGTCACTTGCCTCTGAACCGGCTTTGGGCCTGGACCCTCCGCTCGAACACTGTACGCCGCCTGGTCTGGAACGTTCTGAGTATGTGTGTGCTGCGCATGGCGCTCCCGCAGCCGGCACACGGAGCCAGGGCCGGACAAGCGCAGCTAGCAGCGCTCACTCCCCGGGTTGTCCGCGCACAACGAGCGGCCCTCAGCATGCTACTCGGTGCGTTGATCGTGGGGGTGGGTTGGTGGAATCTGGCGCACCTCGTCGATCAGGATGAGCGTGAGCTGACACCGCCACTGCCCGCAGCCGTGGCTACGATGCTCCGCTTCACTGGGCTATGGCAGGGCTGGGACATGCTTCCACCGTATCCCGCCCTGGTTGACGGTTGGGTGGTCGCGCCCGGCAAATTCGAAGACGGCTCCAGCCTCGAGCTGCGCTCCGGACAGGCTGTGAACGACCAGATGGAGCGCTGGTTCTGGGGACCGGATGCGCGCTGGAAAAGGTATGAAGCGAACCTGAGCAACGAGAGTTATCAGCCGCTGTATTTCGCCTGGGCTGCGCGCTACTGCCGCGAGTACAACACCCTCCAGACGCGGCCGGAGGGCATACGGCTGGCTACCGTCGAACTGCACTTCCGCTACCTGCGCTCGCACGCGCCGGCCAGCCAGCCTAACCCGTACGAGGCACGCCTCCTGTGGAAACACTGGTGCTATCCGGAGTCCCAACACTGAGGGCCGGGAAAGTGATCAGAAGCGCCGTTAGCCTCCTTCGGCGAATCCTCTGGCTAATGACCTTTCTACTGGCCCTGGCTGCCTGCGATCCGGGGCCGGAGGCGGACGCCGTACCGCCGCTGATCTGGAACGTACATTCCGCAGCCAGCCCCAGTAACGTGCTGAGCGCAGCTGTCTGGTTTGACACTGACGAGCCCGCTATCACATCCCTCGCGCTGCGCTCCGGAGACGGCCACGAGATAACCCTGTCGAGCGGGAGCGTGCCGTCGACCGGACACCGCTTCAGTGTCTGGGGACTGCACGCGGAAACTCTCTACCGAATCACTGTCTCAGCTACGGACAGCGCCGGAAACACTGCCCGCAAGGAGCTGGACGCCTACCGCACCCCGCCGCTGCCCCGGGATATTCCCCCGCTGCAGACGCTGGTCAGCGACCCGAGCCGGATGCAGCTCGGCGTAACCCTGTTCAGCGTAACACGTTGGACGCCTGCCCGCGACAACAACTGGGGCCTGTTGCTGGCTGTGGATGAGAGCGGCGAAGTGGTATGGTACCATCGCACACGCGCGCCGGTCACCGATGTGCGGCGCCTGTGGGGTGGGAATCTGCGTTACCTGGTAGGAGCCCATGGCGCGGCGGAGATTGACATGCTGGGCAACCTTGTCGCCGTTTTCCAGGCAAACGAATTGGAGCCGCCCGTCGACTCCTTTCACGACGAAATACTCCAGCTGCCATCCGGCAACTTTCTGACCCTGAGCACCGAGCTGCGTTCCCTCGCTGGCTATCAGGAAACGAGCGGTTCTACCAGCTTTGATGTGGTGAGCGATGTGTTAGTCGAGTTCACCTCGGGAAGGCAGGTCGTGAACCGTTGGTCGCTTTTCGACGTGCTTGACCCGCTTCGGGTGCGCCTCGGCTTCCACCTGCCGTATTACAACACGATGTACAAGGACAAGTCACAAAATCCAAAGGATTGGAGCCATGCTAATTCCATTTATTTTGACCCCGCCGACGACTCAGTGCTCCTGTCCCTGATGCATCAGGACTGGGTCATCAAGACCGACCGAGGTACTGGCGAGATGCGCTGGCGCTTCGGGCCGGAGGGCGATTTCGAGCTGCAGGGAGCGGGGGAATGGCCATACCACCAGAACGCTGCGCGCCTCTTACCTAACGGCAACCTGATCCTTTTCGACAGCGGCACGGGGCGGCCGGGCGCGCAGCACTTCTCGGAGTGGACAAGCCGGGTGGTTGAGTATCGGCTGGATACAGACAACATGACGGCGACCCAGGTGTGGGAGTTTCGTGGCCGTGAGCCATTCTACTCGGAATACAATGGCGAGGCCGACCTGCTCCCTGACGGCAACGTGCTCATCACCGATGGGGGCCGGGGAAAGGACCCCATGCTGTCCTACCTGCATCCGGAGAACCTGAAGTTCGCCCGCATCCTGGAAGTGACGCACACGGACGCGCCCGAGGTGGTCTTCGAGCTGCTGGTGCGTGACGAAGAGGGTGGGGTCGGTTATTCGGTGCATAGTAGCGAGCGGCTGCTGCGTCAGTATCCGTAGTTGGCGTGCAGAGGGGATCGCGCTGTAGGCAGGGGCGGTGCTGGCAGGAGAGTGCCCGCTCTGAAGCATATACCCAGCCACAGCCCCCACACATACACAGCCCCTGACACTGACAGAGAGCAGGGTTAACGTGACGAAACTAACAGATGCCTGCATTCTAGTACTCATGAGCATCACCCTGTTGACCTTTGGTTGCACCAGGACCGTCAATGGCTGCGACATCAAACCTAACGCCCGGTGCGGAGGGGCTAACCTAAGCGATGCCGACCTCACCGATGCCGACCTGAGTGGGGCCATCCTGAACAGCGCTTTTCTCCGGGATGCCAGCCTGAGCGACGCCGACCTGAGCCGGGCCATCCTTTGGAATGCCGACCTGAGCGGGGCCGACCTGAGCGGTGTGGATCTGAGCGGGGCCGATCTCACCGACGCCGACCTGAGCGATGTGGACCTGAGCGGGGCCAGCCTGAATGGGGCTATCTTGCGCAATGCCAACCTGAGCCATGCCAATCTGAGTAATGCCAACCTGACCAAGGCCATCCTGTGGTGGGCCGTCCTGAACGACGCCGACCTGAGCGGGGCCACCCTGCGGGATGCTCACCCCATCAATGCCGACCTGAGCGGGGCGGACCTGAGCGGGGCCGACCTCACCGACGCCGACCTGAGCGGGGCGGACCTGAGCGGGGCCGACCTCACCGATGCCAACCTGAGCGGGGCGGACTTGCGCGGCGGTGACCTGAGCGGGGCCAACATAGCCGGGGCCAACCTGAACCGGGCAGACCTGAGCGGGGCCACATTGGATGACAACGCGCAGATTGACGCGAAATGGCGGCTGGTATGGGAGATCGTCAATAAAGGCGCATCTGGCCGTAACCTGACCGGGGTCGACCTGAGCGATGCCGACCTCACCAACGCTGACCTGAGCGGGGCCACCCTGAGTCTGGCGAAATTGAGGCATGCCGACCTGAGCGATGCCGACCTGAGCGATGCCGACCTCGGCGTGGCTGCCCTGAGCGAGGCCGACCTCCTCCGCGCCAAAATGCACGGGGCTGACCTGAGCATGGCCGACCTGAGTGATGCCGACCTGTTCGGGGCCATATTGCGGGGCGCCAACCTGAGCGACGCCGACCTGAGCGGGGCCACTCTAAACCAGGCCGACCTAAGTGGAGCCATGCTGTGGTGGGCCAACCTGAGCGGGGCCGACTTGCGCTGGGCCAAGTACACCACCGACACGAAGTGGCCAGAAGGTTTCGACCCGCGGATAGCGGGAGCGGTGTTGGTCGAAGATTAAACAGCCCAGTAATTTGGGCAAGCGCTTGATGGCACGGAAAAATTGTCTCCTCACAGTCGGGGCGAATCGCCGGGTGGCTTCCCTATTGAAGAGGATGTTCACACGGTCTCGCACGCAGGGGTAGAATATCCCTGAAAAGCCATCGCCCGGAGGCATTTCCTCGCAATGAATCCAATTGCCGTTCGCACCTTCGATGAGCAGCTGCCACAGATGCAGGCCGTGCTGCGCGATGTGGAACAGCTCCCCACAATTGTCGGCGCAGACATTCCGCAGGCTGTGTGTGAGGCGATGCTGGCAAAGGTTGCTGCAGGGCGGAGTCTGAACAAGGCTGACCTGAACGGAATCAACGCGGTCTGGCTAAAAGGTTTTCACCCATTAGCAGCGGGTTAGGTAATGAGAAATATCCGTTATTATTTCTTCGCTTCCGTACTATTTGGTGGGATTAAAGGTGCCCTTAACTATGGGTCAGCACTTTACGTGGAACAAGCCCAGGTAGTCGCTAACATCGTACATTATTTACCTGAAACGATTCAATACAGGATTATCGCGGCGAGGTGGTCGATACTTCCTCAGTTGTTTAGCGGTTTGTTGGTAATAGGGCTTACAGAACAAACGCTGTCCATCCTAATTGGCTACCTAGAGGGTTTCCTGTCCTTTCTAACAATTCTATTGGGCATTAATATTGTCACTAAGAGCAAGAAAGATGTTCTTGCAGTCGCTCTGTTCATATTCCACGGAGCCTTTCTTAATACTCATGGAATGCACTATCCAATTATGTTGTTCAGTGGAGGGCATGCATTTGGGGGGCTGGGTCTAACTATTTCGGTATTGTCATTAATATTGGTCACAAACAAATATCCTAGAATCGGCTTCCTAATAATGGGGTTGAGCATTGGCATTCACGCTCCCCTGGGACTGTGGTTAGTATCCATGTATTCGCTATCTATCTTTGCATATAAATTAACTAATTCTGACATTCGAATTCACAGACATTTGTATTGGCTCGCACTTGGCATTTTATTCAGTTGTATAAGTTTAATCTTACACAAAATTCAATTCCCAATTTTGACTGATGGCACCACTTTCTTGTCTGAAATTGCTATCTCCAAGGAATATATTGACATTGGCTGGGATGCACATAGAGGTTTCAGTATAACTACCTTGGAAAGCATTTATGGCTTTATGATTGGAGGTGGCAGTATTCTTCTTGCGGCAAATTCACTATACGGTCGATGGCGCAAAATGGAATGTTACGAAAGTACATATTACCTGTTTTGTATTGTCTCAGGAATATTTTCGATAACTCTTATTATATTGGCGGCTCTATCTATTCCAATAATCTCCGGCCTTTTTGACCGCGCAATGGTAGATAGATTATTGAATTTCGTCATACTGCTCAACCCAATATTATTGTTTGGAACAATATTGAGACATTACAACGATTGGCGTAAGTTCCTGATTATTGCCGTATCTTTATTGTTCTATGGGTTAAGCGATGCTAATACACTCACACTTGTAATACTAAATGTTTTCGTTGTTTGTAGTACGTATGGCAATAAACCAATTCGGTTGTCGCGAATTGTTTACCTTGTGTTTTCTATTTCCTTAATTTGGATCTACAAATCTACGAATCCGTACAGTCACATATCAAGTGCTTATGTGATTTCACTGCTGCTGTTGGATTCATTGACGGAAAGGTTGCCTCTAGTGAACCGAATTAGGTTAAATTACTTGAAACCATATGCTAAAGTCAGTTCTCTGTTGTTTCTATTAATTCCGTATTATGTTTTTACGTCTATTAGCGAATACGATGATGGAAAATTTCAGGATTGGGAAAGTGATGCGGTTTATGGGTATAGATTTCCTGCGCAAGCATTAATTTTGCAGCCGATAAATTATTATGATACCCAGCTAAAAACCCGTACAAGCACGTTGGTCGATGCTGAAACTATTAATAGTGTTCCATACAGCCCTATAATAAGGAATGATTTGGTGGATGTATTAAAAAATATCTACGGGATTGATTATCTCAACCCAGTAAAGACGGGTTCCCCTGAGGCTGACCCATTGTGGTACAGGAATCTATGGGAGAGTTACAGCAAGGCGGACTGGCGAAAGTTGGCAATGAAATACAAGGTTACACATCTTATTGGTCCAGCAAAATGGGAAATATCGCTAAGCCCTTTGGCAACTAATGGGCAAGATACACTTTACCAGATAGGACAGCCTATGAAATATCCTAAGCTGGCCACGAGAGACGACCAGTAGACAATCTCACAAACCAATGTGCATGGCTAAAGCAGTCTTATTGTTACGTTTCACCATCTGTTCCTGTCGGTTGATGTCAACTACGTGGGTGTATTTTGTGTGGCGCCAATTATAGTGAGGTGATGCTTACTGGAGAGCGTGTATCAGCCATGAGAGTACTTATTACTGGTGGAGCAGGATTTTTAGGCAGTCATTTAGCGGAGAAATTGATAAAGATTGGGCATTCCGTCACTGTTTATGATAATTTTATGAGAGGAGAAGAAGCGGAGAGGAATATAGCAGAAATTGGGGAAAATATTGGCATTGAAACACTAGAAGTGATTCGGGATGACATATTAAATTTGGAGAGGATGAAAGAAGCTATTCAAGACAAAGACTTGATTTTTCATTTTGCTGCTTTACCAAGTCATAGGCTTGCAATGAAAGAGCCGAGGAATTATGCTGAAGTGGACGTTGTTGGAACCGTTAATGTTTTAGAGGCTGCAAGGCTAGCGGAACCATCTCCAGTTGTATTGTTTGCTTCATCAAACAAAGTTTACGGAAAGAGAAAGGACACATTCAAGGAGGATGATTTGTTAAAGCCAGAGGGTCCTTACGGTCTCTCCAAGATGTGTGCTGAGGAATTTTGTCGAATGTACGCAAATTATTATGGGTTGGACATACCAGTGATAAGATACCACCATGTAATTGGCCCAAGATGCCAGCCAGATCGGGAACTGTCAATATTTGTAGAACAGGTAATTCATAATCAAGAGCCAATAGTCCACGGTCATTTTAAAAAAGGGAAATTTACGCCTTGTGCTGCAGATTATACGAATGTTCATGATGTTGTAGATGCGTCCGTAGAAGTGGCATCTAAAACAAGAGGCTTTGAAATTTTTAATCTGGCGACCGGACGAGTTACTACAGTACTGAGAATAGCGGAGTTAGTTATAGAAAGTCTGAATAAAGATGATATAGAACCTGAACTCACGGAGATGTTGTCTCATGAATCATTGCGTCATTCTTCTGACGCATCCAAAATAAAGAAGGTGTTAGATGTAGAATTGAAAACCACCGTTGAGGATTCAATTAGACAATACGTTGACTGGAGATTAAGAATTGGAGCAAGGACTCAGGCGACATACAGACATGGTTAAGGGATTTTTGCCAATACATATTGTCCACAATGGCCATCCAAAGAATGATTTCCTTTCCATCTCGCATGAGATGGCCAATAACTGGCTAAGAGGCGAGCCCGATTTAGTAATTCGTAAGTTATGCGCCTGTCTGTAGTAATCCCAGCACGAAATGAGGAAAAATGCATTGAGACGACCGTCCGCGATCTCCATGCAATGCTGTTCCAAGAGAGTATTGATCACGAGATTGTTGTTGTGAACGACAACTCTGAAGATGGAACAGAGTTGATCCTCGGCAACTTGGGGAGAGAAATCAGTACGCTAAGAAGCGTCAACAATGATCCACCCGGCGGGTTTGGGTTGGCTATTGGGCTGGGACTGGAGAGGTGTACTGGAGAGGCGGTTGCAACGTACATGGCGGATGGCTCGGACAGACCAGAGGATCTCGCCAGATTTTTCGCAGCTCTAAGGGAGAAGAATGTAGACTGCGTGTTCGGGACTCGTTTCTCTACGTCGTCACGAGTGATCAATTACCCCATCCCTAAATTAATCCTTAACCGACTAGGAAACAAGTTAATCCAGATTCTGTTCGGCCTACGATATAATGACGTTACCAACGCTTTTAAGCTCTACCGCCGGGAAGTAATTCAAGGTCTTCTCCCACTCCTTAGTCATCACTACAACATGACAGTTGAGCTACCTTTGAAAGCTATAATCCGGGGTTATTCATACGTGGTCCTACCCAACGATTGGACGAATAGAAAGCTAGGACAATCTAAGCTTAAGATCGAGGAAATGGGATCACGTTACATTTTCATTATCCTATATTGTTTCCTTGAAAAGCTATTGTCCAGGGGAGACTATCGGAAAGGCAAAAGGGGACATTCTTCTTAGGAGTTGCCCCGATAAGCAGATCCACTTACCGGGGCAACTCCATCACTCCTGTGGCTGACTCCCGCGTTGACGAAGGCATTCAATAACTCCGCTGGACAAGAATAATCCGTGCAGTTCCTCTTTCACGTGGCTCGCGCCTCTTTTGCGTTGACGCCAAACCAACTACCAGGAGCGCATGACACCGAAGGTATATTCACCTATAGTGGTCTCGCCGCATGCGGCCAGGTCCGGTACAGCGCCGCACCTTTTCTGTGTACGGAGTGCATGCCAGTTTCCAAGTGTTCAGCGCCCACCACCATCCTAAACACTAGCAGATTTCGAGGTCCCCCGTTGAAGACGGTCACGGCGTCCCGGAAACAGACGTCGCAGCCTAGGTCGAGTGCGACGGGCTGCCGGATTCTAGGCCCACCACAGGTTGTGCGCCAGTTCGGGAATGCGCATGATGGCACGGAAAAATTGTCTCCTCACAGTCGGGACTAATCGCCGGGTGCTTTCCCATTGAAGAGGATGTTCACACGGTCTCGCGCGCGGGGGTAGAATATACTAGAGAGTCCGTTGCCCGGAGGCATTTCCTCGCAATGAATCCGATTACCGTTCGCACCTTCGATGAGCAGCTGCCACAGATGCAGGCCATGCTGCACGACCTGGTGGAGATCGAATCCCCCTCCACCGACAAAGCCGCGCTGGACCGCATGGGTGCGAAACTGACGCAACTGCTGCGCCCACTCGAACCCGAAATCGAGATTGACGCGCAACCAGTCGCCGGGGACAACATCGTGGCGCGCTGGCCGGGCAGCAACGGCCGCGTCGAGGGTGGTTTCCTCATTCTTTGCCACTTCGACACCGTGCACCCCCTCGGCATGCTGGCGGAGAACCCGGTGCGCGTGCAGGCGGGCGAGATATACGGGCCGGGAACAATCGACATGAAAGCCAGCATCGTGCAGGTGCTCTTTGCGCTGCAGGCGCTACGCGCCGAGCAGCGCTGGCCGCAGTGGCCGCTCA
>Ga0066828_10001006_pt1 | contig 11972 bp, 6 predicted proteins | sample ETNtaG_24_FD_65497 | JGI IMG/M metagenome (GOLD analysis project Ga0066828, IMG submission 65497) | Marine microbial and viral communities from oxygen minimum zone, Eastern Pacific Ocean - ETNP201306SV47 | ecosystem: Environmental > Aquatic > Marine > Oceanic | place: Pacific Ocean: Eastern... | reverse complement strand
AAGCAATCAGTTCACCATTTAGAGAATCAGAAAACGGGTAGTAGAGAGAGAATTCCAGTCCGCGATGAGAAGTTTCACCATTGTCCACAGCGGCTCGATTCGAATCGCGGAAAATGAAGTTGTCTTTTTTCATCGTATAGAGGGACACATCGTAAACAACTGAATTCAGATCACCTCGGATGCCCAGTTCAATGCTGTCCAGTTCCTCTGAGTCAATGCTGCTTACTGTCTGTCCACCCTGCAGTCTGTACAATTCAGCTGCCTGGGGAGCCCTGTAACCCCTGGATAGTTGAAAATACAGTTGACTATCGTTGGATAAATAGTGAGTTATATTTATTCTGGGTGACAGATTAGTGAAGGAGTCGTCTCTGTCAGCCGGGCGATTGAACCGACATCCGCCGAAGCCACAGGCAGCACCGGTATCATCCGTGCGTCCTGTCATCATATTGTTATCGTAATCATATTCGACCTGTTCTAGGCGAGTGCCAACCTTAAGTTGGGTTCTGTCGGTGAGGTCTTTGGAATATTGAGCAAAAACAGCTAGTGTTCTGGCATCAATATCATAGTCGTAGTGAGCTCCCTGAGGGATAGTGGCGACAAGAAATGCGCTACCTGGTGTAGGATTTGGCTGGTTTTCTTTTAAGAACCCGTTGGTGAATTCAATATCAGCACCAACTGTCCAGTTGTCGTGATTCCAGGTTGAGAGTATGCCGATGCTCTCATGACCGTTTTGTTCGATTGCCTGGCCAGGTAAGTAATGTTGGATAAATTCCATTCTGGTTCGGCGCAGGTAGGGCGTAACGACCAGATCCGCACCATAGCTGAGCTGTTTCTCCATGATTGCGTAAAGTCTTGCAGTTTCACTGTCCCTGTAGGCTTCAGGATTAGGATTCTCCTTCCTCGCCTGGCCGTCCTTATAGGAGTCAGTTCCCATTATAAATCCAGCAGTTTCCTGGTTCAGGTTGGTTAAACTAAACACCGTCGTAACATCAAAGCCGAACGCGGCCCCTCTGTGTTTTACGGTTGCCTTTTGCTGGTCGAAACCCGAATCATGTTTGTATCCTCCGTCTGAAGTTCCGTTAACGTCTATGCGCCATTGCTCAGTCCCTGTGGTGAGTTTTAACCGGTAATAGTCATGGGGCCCGGCTTCTGTTGTCAGAGAACGGGAGTTATCAAAATCTGACGTAATAATATTTATCAGACCGTGCATGGCATTTGAGCCGTACATAACAGTTGCCGGACCTTTGATGACTTCGATACGACCAGCCTGTTCTGAGTTAGCATCAAACAGTTCATTTACATTGCAGAACCCGCTGGCTCGAAGCGGGATGCCATCCTGCGCTGTGAGAAATGCGCCACAGCCACCTGCTCCTGTTAAAACAGGGGATCGAATTGCTGTCAAATGCTCTTGTCCATTGCCGCGACTGATCCAAACCCCGGAAACACGCTGCATAGTTTCGTTGATGTGAGTCGAGCCAATCTCATCAATTTCCGTAATACGTGTGATATTTGAGCCGACATCAGCCACTGCCTGGTCTGTTCGGCTTGCTGTGACCACAACCTCTTCCAGTGACTGGTTAGCGAGTACATTTAGAGAGACTGCCAACATAGAGAAGGCAAATAGGTATCGCAGATATATCATAATAGTGCTCTTTCTTCCCTGTGGAGTAGCAGAGCCCTTGAGCATAACGATTTCAGATCTCAATGTCAGGAAAAAGTCCAGATGAGCAGCCATCCACAAAAATGTGCCATGGGCCCGCGGTTGTTGACAGGTTGTTGACAAATGTAGCGGTATCAAGTGGACTTGCAGACCTGAAATCCTAGGAATAGTCCGTCATATGACCGATGAGAGCGTGCCCAAGAATTATAAGAATGAGGGTGGGAATACCGAGTACCTAACAACCTATAAACCCGGCTTGTTAACGTCTATTCCCCGTATCGAACAGAGAAGTGCACTGGGTATAACCGAGGAAGCCTTACCCTTCGGGGGCATGGATTTCTGGAATGCCTTCGAATTCAGCTGGTTAAACAACAAAGGCAAGCCGGAGGTAGCGGTTGCCCAGTTTCAGGTGCCCTGCCAATCAACCAATATTATCGAGTCTAAATCGTTAAAGTTCTATCTTGGTTCATACAGCAACACAAAGTTCTCGAACCGGGCTGAAGTGATTTCAAACCTGGAATCCGATCTTACCCTGGCAGCACGAGCGCCTGTGAGTGTAACGCTCATGGCATCTGATCAGATTCAGCAGAATGGTTTGGGCGTACTGATGGGGCAAAGTCTGGACCATCTGGATATTGATGCTGATGAATATTATTGGAATCCGGATTTTCTGAAAGTTGAAAGTGACACTATCGTAAGTGATGCAGTCTTTACACACCTGTTCAAGTCTATTTGTCCGTTGTCAGGTCAACCTGATTTTGCAAGTGTCTCCATTCAGTATAATGGCCGTAACATCTCTCACGAGGGATTGCTCAAATACCTCATCTCGTATCGGCAGCACGCTGAGTTCTCCGAGCAGATAGTGGAACGAATTTTCGTGGATATCATGAACCGGTGTATGCCGGATCGACTCACTATTCAGGCTAGTTTTAATCGTCGGGGGGGTATCGATATTAATCCCTATCGATCGCATGATACCGATATGGCTGCTGATGTGCGTGTTTGGCGACAATAGATCGTAAACAATAGATCGTAAACAATAGATCGTAAACAATAGATCTTAGACAACAGACCTTAGTTGTACGGATCAAACGTTCACTGGATTGCTCAATCTCCTCGCTTCGGTACAAAAAAGGAACGTAGCCAGTTCAACAAGGTGTTGTGATGAAGCACATAGCGATCAATCTGATCCATGTGAGTATCCAGTGCAGTTGGATCTTTGAATATACTGGCTCGTGTCACCATTTCGATATCAGGATCTAACTTCTTGACAACCTGAGCCGGGTTACCTGCTGCGACGCAGTTTGCCGGGATATCTGATGTGACCACAGCGCCTGCACCAATTACGCTGTTTTCACCAATGGAGACTCCCTTGCAGACAGTGGCACCATCTCCAACCCAAACGTTATCTGCCAGAGTAACAGGCCTGGTGACACCAACGCTCCTGGTTCTATCATAAAGGTCATGCCAATCGGCATCCGTGATGTAGCTGCCCGCAGCGAACATGCAGTTATCCCCGATTGTGATATCAGATCCCGAGTCCATTCTGACACCCGGACATATAAGGCAGTTATCACCAATGGTGATATGCCCCTGATATTCATCAACATGCCAGGTGGACATTGATACCACTCGATCTCTTGCTGTGATGATGTGGGTGTTTTCACCAAACCTGACATGCGCACCATGAATGTTGATGTTCCATGGCTTCATCATATTGTAGTTGGTGCCTAACGACTCCAGGTACGGCGCAACAAAATGCCGTGCATACCAATGCTCCAGGCGTGTGTAGAGTCGCTTTAGATAGTAGGGCCTGAGATCATTAATCATGAGTTTGAGTTTGAATCGATGAATCCACAGTGTATCAGAATCGCTTTGAAACTATCGCTGATGGATAAGGCTCTCAGGCATTGTGGTCGCGGTGTAACTTCCTTACTGCGTGTTGGAATTGTTTAAGTGTGGACCGGGGTTGTTAATCGCCTTGAGGATTAGCTCATAGTTGTCTTCAAGTGTATCCCACTTAGACGATTGGTCAGATGACTCTTCGATGTTAAGCTCTGTGATCAGGAATCGATATCTAAGAGCGCTCGTCTGAGATTGTTGGCTCTCAGATTCCCAAGCCGTTTTCTTGTCACAGTGTAACGATTGTAACTGTGCTTCAGTTTTCGGATCTCTCGATTGAGAGACGCGATGCATTTTTTTCTTGCAATGAATCCAGCCCACTGCTGAGAGTTTTTGTCGTCTCCTTAAGTTGAGAAATCGTGACGTTGTTCGAGCTAATCCTGACACGTAACCGACGATTGTAGTTTAGCAGCAGCAATACGCCGATAAACACAGTGGCGAATGCTTCGACAACACTGAAAACAGCAGACTCTGACAGCGGGATCATGCGAATACTTATCTTTTCCGTTGAGCCTTATTAAAGTATGGTACAGATGCTTGGAAAATCCTGTTTCTAACTGACGGAATTATCAATGGATGCTTTAGACGCGCTCAAAACCCGGGTCTCCTGTCCCCGTTTAGAAGGCGAAATCCCTGACCGGACAATGATGGAAAATCTGTTTCATGCCGCCCTCAGAGTGCCTGATCACGGGCAATTGAAACCCTGGCGTTTCCTGCTGATTTCTGGATCTGGTCGTGAGAGACTCGGTGATCTATTTGTCAAAGCCCAGCGCCAGGATGACCCGGAGTTGAGTGATGTCACTATTGAGAAGGCGCGGCAGAAACCTTCTCGAGCACCGCTGATTATCGTTATCATCACTACGCCTAAAACGCATCCGAAAGTGCCCGAAATTGAACAGCTATTATCAGCAGGTGCAAGCGTTCAGAATATGTTGGTTGCTGCACATGCCCAGGGTCTTGGTGCAATGTGGAGAACCGGTGGTATGGCTTACCATCCTACAGTGATGGATGGTCTGGGACTCGAAGAGAACGAGAAGATTGTGGGTTTTTTGTACGTGGGAGAGATCAGCGGTAAAACGCGTTCAGCGCCTGAATTGGATGCAGCACAGTATTTCGCGGCATGGCCTTAGAAGAAATAGCCCCCTCTATGTTGCCGGTCAGTGACTGGCAGGAGTTGCGAACAGACGAACAGGACTGTCTGAAAAGGATGATAGTGATGAAGGCGGTGAAGGGCATGACTGCCTAAACAGGTCCTGGTGTCCAATAGCCGTTTTTGAGGTCTGTTGGGTAGCCGGGCGAACAAAGGGTAATGAATCGAGTATCTACCTGACAGAGGATTTAGAATTGATTAGATTTAAGTCGGAGCTTAGTTTTAAACCATCGTGGGAATGGAAGAGAGATTTGGCCGAGTCTATTGGATGGCAAGATTGTGCTCAGGAAAATCCTGAGACAGTTACCCGGGACTCAGATGGAGTTTTTAAGGAGTGAGTAATGGGAAAGAGCGCGCGATCAAAAACTGCGAGCAGGATTCAAGACAGGCTTATTGATGAGTTGATCGGAGTCTGTCGTGGTGTAATTGCAGACGGTATCGTTGACGAAAATGAAGCAATTTTCCTGGGACAGTGGATCGAGAATCACCGGGAGATCGCCGATCGGTGGCCGGTCAATATCCTCTATGCGCGGCTAACCGAGATGCTGAAAGATGGTGTTCTCAGTGAGTCAGAGGAAGCTGAGCTTTTAAGTACACTGAGAGACATCACAGGCGAAAGTTCATTATTCCAGGAACCGAATCGCTCAACGACGCTGCCATTGGATATACCATTACCGGATATTGAATTTGAGGGTAAGACATTCTGTTTGACTGGTCGATTTGTTTTTGGGTCAACTTTGGATTGTGAGGAGACCATTGCTGAACTAGGGGGTTCTTTAGCGGATTCTCCCGCTCGTGGCACCGACTACCTGATAATTGGAGAGATGTGCAGCCCAGACTGGGTTCACACGACGTTTGGCAGGAGCATTGAGCATGCTGTTGAACTCAGAGAGCAGGGTAGCCCGATTGCCATTGTCTCCGAAGAACATTGGGTAAATTCACTTTAGACCCGTTGGCTGCTTTGTAATATAATTCGACGTTCACCTCGGCCCTCTCGCAACAACAAGTTGTGAACCCCGCCAGGCCCGGAAGGGAGCAACGGTAACGATGAGTTCGTGTGCCGGGATGTGGCTGAGGTGTCTTCTACTCTTATCCAGGGAAAGTCAATTTTCGAACTCATCCTTAGCATGGCAAGGGATGTTGGATGTGGAATTCGTACTGTGTTGTATGCGAGTAGTTTGTTCTATTTTGAAATAGATCTTTAATGGAGAGATGTCCGAGCGGTCGAAGGAGCACGCCTGGAAAGTGTGTATACCTCACGGTATCGAGGGTTCGAATCCCTCTCTCTCCGCCATATTACACTTTACTAACCTTCACTGTATCCCGTCAAAGCATATGAGACAGAATTGACCGGATTTCTAAGAGAGACTTCTGACAAGTGGGGATACCCCGGGGGTGGTGTTCAGGGAATACCCAGATCCCTTAAGATGTAAATGTAGTAGCGTCGTATTCCTCTCTTGCGGCTGACCAGCCCTTTAAGTCCTCCGTGCAGCCAGTGGTGCCATCGAATCACCTGTAGGTCATATGACGGACGCGAAAGGTGTTGAGTTCCTGAACTCTGGCCTGGTAAAGGAGAAAACCTGACATTGATGTTTAGGGCAATTTGTTTCTTGGTCTATCGAAAGAATGATTACTTCTGATTAAAAGACGTAGTCACTATGATATTGCACTTATTACGCTTACTTGCAGGTTTCTCAGGATAGGGGGTTAATGGTTCCTATACTCATCATTTCTTCGATCGATCTACCAGTTAAGTGTCGAAAGGTTGCTCAGTTTTGTAGGGGGGCTTCTTCAGATTTCTTTCTGGATATTTGAATAGCTGTGAATTATGATTTTGTTGTCAGTTATTAGGGGGCTAATCATGCGGTCAGTATTTTATGGGGTACTCTTAACCGTATTTGTTGCGTGTGCGGGATCCGTGCAAGCCGCAAACGATTTGGACGGGAAGGCGCCGGCTGGAGTTGTTGGCGACGACGTAACCGCAAAGGTGATCATGAGTGACGACGAACACGGCAACCAGCTACAGGCCGACATAGACATTGACTTGACGGGAGATGCAAGAATATTAGAGGAGTATGAGGAAGGTATGCCGGGGGGCGTGCGTTTGGGCGAGCAGCAATTTGGGATTGATCCAGAGGAGGAAGACTGGATGGTGCACCCAGACCAGAACGCAAACAAGTGGGAACTAGACCGGACCGATGAAAGTCCGAGGTTGCAAGCCGAAATATTTCACATTGCAGCACAGTGCGCGATGGAAGGAATGGCTGTGCGAAATGCAGCGAAGCTCGAGATGGTACGCGGAGGTCGAGGCTACAATGCAGGGAGTCAGGCCTGTCAAAAAAATAGGTGACAATCCAACACCTTAACCGGTTAAACCATCTCACCTGACTCCGCATCTCCCTGCCGATCATCAACCGGTGAGGTCAGATGCCTTAAGATGTAAATGTAGTAACGCTGTATTCCTCCCTTGTGGCAGCCCTTTTGTGCAGCCAGTGGTGCCATCGAATCACCTGTAGGTCATATAACCGACGCGGAAGGTGTTGAATTGCTATACACTTAAGCCCATGAAGAAGATTATTGCGTTCTACTTCTCTCTCTAACAAGCAGTACTTATGCACTGATCGTTCCTATGCACCACAGACAATTATTCAAACGTGTCCTGTACTCAATGCTCTTTTGCGTAGCACTTCTGAACGGGGAATCAGTTCACGCCGTAGATAGTGACGGGGATGGATTAGATGACCTGAAGGAACGCAATCCTGCTAGAACTATAGCAGCAGGGGATAATCACACCTGTGCTCTTGATGACAATGGTGTCCAGTGCTGGGGAGCGAACTGGGATGGGCAGACCACTGTGCCCACGGATCTCCTATTTGGTCACTTGCCATACACAGGTACTGATCCCTTGAATCCGGACAGCGATGGCGATTGGGTCCTTGATGGTAGCGATGCCTTCCCGCTTGATGCAACCGAATCAGTGGACACCGACAGTGACGGCACCGGTAACAATGCCGATACCGATGACGATGGTGATAGCGTCCTGGACGTTAATGACACCTATCCTCTGATCAGCGTTGCGGGGTTGACGGATACGGATGCCGATGGTGCTCCGAACACCTGTGATAGCGACTGTCTCACGGCTGGTATGACGGCAGATACCGATGACGATGGTGATAGCGTCCTGGACGTTAATGACACCTATCCTCTGATCAGCGTTGCGGGGTTAACGGATACGGATGCCGATGGTGCGCCCAACGACTGTGATTCAGATTGTGTTGCCCTGGGCATGGGTGCCGACACCGACGATGACAATGATGGTGTCCTGGACGTTGATGACGCTTACTCTCTAATCAGTGTTGGGGAGTTAACGGATACTGACGCTGACGGTGCACCCAACGACTGTGATTCAGATTGTGTTGCCCTGGGTATGGGTGCCGACACCGACGATGACAATGATGGTGTTGAAGATTCAATAGACGCCTTTCCATTAGATGCTTCTGAAACACTGGACACGGACGGGGATAGCATCGGTAACAATGCAGACACCGACGATGATGACGATGGTATCGCTGATGGCGCAGATCTGTTTCTTCTGGATGCTAGTGAATTTGGTGACGCCGACGGCGATGGTATAGGTAATCATGCTGATACGGATGATGACAATGACGGTGTCTCGGATCCGGATGATGCCTTCCCCCATGATTCGAGTTATGCCAGTGACCTAGATAGTGATGATTTACCCGATGAGTGGGAGGAACTCTACGGGTTGGATATTAATGATCCAAAGAATGCCTACTATGATCCGGATCAGGACGGCTACCTGAACTGGGAAGAGTTCCTGTCTGGCTCTGATCCAACCGTTTCCGAACGTGCGGCGCAGGTACTGTATGCGGATAAGCCGGCCACGTTGGTCTCGGGTCACTCGGGTCGATTGACGATGCGGTATACGACCGCGGATCTGAACCCAAATCTGTCGGGTATTGGGATTCGAGTGCACTACAACTCGAGCTATGTGAATACTGTGACGCTGGAGAACGTTTTTGACACGGAGCTGATTGGTATCAACGATCCGCAGGACGATGCGTTTGACTTTGATGGTGATTCAGAGACAGATCAATACATTACAGTTGCCTGGGCAGGCTTCAGTGGTCCAGTGTGGCCTGGTGAAGTGCCTATTGATCTATTTGATGTGGTGATAGATAGCAAGGCAGAGATTGAAGCGTTGGATACGTATCCGATTCGTTTCAGTGTGGCGGACACATCCGAAGGTTATAACCTTTCGGCAGAGAGTGTTTATAACCCGGTGATTCTGGCGAGCCTGGATATTGATGGTGAAGGCGAGGCGAACGCGCTGACAGATGGCTTATTGATCATCCGAAGGCTGTTTGGATTCTCTGGTGATAGCTTGATTAGTGGTGCAGTGTCATCATCGGCAACCTATACGGATCCTACTGATATTGCTGAGCGGATTGATGCTTTCATTGAGGGACTGGATGTAGATGGGGACGGTGAGACGAACGCGCTAACGGATGGTCTATTGATCATCCGAAGGCTGTTTGGGTTCTCTGGCGATAGCCTGATTAGTGGTGCGGTGTCTTCAACTGCTACCCGTTCGGATCCTGATGAGATAGCGGACTACATTGACAGCAACTCGGGATCCGGTAATAGCAGCGATACACCGGACACGCCTGATGCGAGCATCAGCACGGAAGTCGGCCACCCCAGTTTCCTTAGTCCCCATGCCAAACCGATACTTATCAGCGGTGACTTTGTCTATGTCACCAATACCCCGGCAGACACCCTGGATGTGATCGACCGGAGCAGTCGGGCCATTGTGACGAGGATCAACGTTGGTATTGATCCCGTGGCCCTCGCTGTCCGACCAGACGGCAGGGAGGTCTGGGTCAGCAACCATGTATCAGACACCGTCAGTGTCGTTGATACCGCCCCTGGCAGCAGCAGCTTCCACCAGGTGATCGCCACCATCCAAGACGTGGACGATCAGCTGGCCACGCGCTTCGATGAACCCGTCGGTATCGCCTTTGCCAGCAACGAGAAGGCTTACGTGGCCTTGTCCACGCTCAACGAGGTGGCGATCATTGATGCTACCCTTTACGCGATCGTGAGCCGGCTGAATATCCGTGCCCAGGACCCACGCGCCCTCACTGTCCAGGGAAATTGGCTGTATGTAATCCCGTTCGAATCCAATAACCAGACCCAGCTGTCCGGTTGTACTCCATTCGTACCTAGCGACATCTGTACCTTCGATGCTCTCGAGCATGTGTTCACCAACAATAATGTCCTGTCGCTGAATTATGACGCGGATATCATCCGCAACCCGGCCCTGCCAGACCGCGACCTCTTTGTGTTCAACACCGATACGGACGAACTGGTTGACCAGATCAATACTGTTGGCACACTGCTGTATGACCTGACTGCTGACAGCAACGGTACGGTATTTGTCGCCCAGGCAGATGCCCGTAACGATGCCAACGGTCGAGCAGGTACCCTTAAACACGGGCTACCTGAGATGGAGAATCGTGCCTTCTTGAATCAGTTAACCCGAATCGATTGTGCGGACGGCAGCTGCTCACCACCATCGCGTATCGACCTGGAACCGCTGCCTCCTACACATCCGGCGCCTGGCACAGCACTGGCGACGCCTTATGGTATCCAGGTCAGTGAGGATGACGCACTCATCGTCGCGACAGCCGCCAGCGCCGGCAAACTGTTTACGCTGGATACAGCTACCGGCGAAGTGCTGGGACAGATCGAAACCGGGTCGGTACCCCGAGGCGTAGCCATTGAACCCACCGGAGACGGCAGCGCTGAAACCGCCTGGGTGCTTAACGTCGTGGACAATACTGTGACGATTGTTGACGTTTCAGCACCCGCCACTCCAAACGTCATCGATACCATTGCACTCACGGACCCGACACCGGCTGTTATCAAGCTGGGTCGTCGCGCTTTCACTGATGCAAACGCTTCAAGCACGAGTACCTTTTCCTGTGAGAGCTGTCATCCTGATGGCCATACAGATCAGCTGATCTGGGTCCTACAGACCCCGATCTGCGACGTGGATGGTTGTACACAGATTCAACCGCGTCTCACCATGGCCGTCAGGGGGTTGCGGGACACGCAACCCTATCACTGGGACGGTATACCGGGAGACCCCTACGGCGGAAACAATACCGCGTCGATCAATACCCCTACCGACCCCACCTGTGACATCGACGATCCCGTAACCTGCACCCGAAACCTGGCGGATGGCGCCCTGGGCGGGACAATGTGCGATCAGGCTGACTGCCCGGATAACGATGAAGGTAAGGCCGGGGCGCTCGATGCTACCGACAGGGATGCCATGGCCGAGTTCCTGCTCACTGTTCCCTTTCCCCCTTCACAGACCCGGCCGTTTCACAATGAGCTGACGGAGCAGGCACAGGCTGGCTTCTTCGAGTTCAATTTTGTCAATGACACCGCCGGGCGTACCACCGGTGCCCAGACCTGTGGAGCCTGCCACAAGATGCCCTTTCTGGTGAGTACCAATACACCGGGTACCGGCATGGATGCACCTACCTGGCGAGGCGCCTATGACCGCTGGATGGTGACGCCGCAGGCTCGTCTAAACATCATTGACCTGATGAATCTCGTGGGGATCGACAATAGTTTCCCCGAACAAGACATCTGGGATCTGGCCGGTTCTTCCGACGACATCTGGGAAATGGTAGTTCAGGGCAGTACCGGCTATGCGGGTGGATTCGGTCGTCAGGTCACCTTATCTGAAAGCACAGCCGGCGCATTTCTGACGGACCAAATCCTGGATGCCTTAGAAATACAGGCAGCTGAGCATGCAATTCTCCTGCAGGGAGAAGGCATTCTGATAGAAGGCGACACCGTGACACCCCTGGCGGTCTACTACGACGGCCAGGCCTACTGGCTGCAGGATAACTCGGACGCTTTCACTCGATCGACACTGCTCAGCCTGGCCGGCGACGGTAGACTCGTGCTGACGCTGACCGGACGAGCCGGTATCAGCGCAGCACCTGATCACGCCCAACCCGCCCTCTGGCCAATCGAGGAAATCCACGCCCAGCGCCAGGTACCGGAGATTCCCTTCCTGTCGGATACGCTTTCCCTCCGAATCCGGGGTCGCCACATTGAACCGGACCCTCAGGTATTCGTGAACGGTCGTCGCGTAGTTGCCGAGGTCAGCTGCGAGACCGGCAGTCTACCCAACTGTGATGACGAAACCTTGCTGAT
>Ga0066828_10000997_pt1 | contig 12054 bp, 10 predicted proteins | sample ETNtaG_24_FD_65497 | JGI IMG/M metagenome (GOLD analysis project Ga0066828, IMG submission 65497) | Marine microbial and viral communities from oxygen minimum zone, Eastern Pacific Ocean - ETNP201306SV47 | ecosystem: Environmental > Aquatic > Marine > Oceanic | place: Pacific Ocean: Eastern... | reverse complement strand
CACCCGTCTGCCACTAAGTATTGCTACTTCGTTCGACTTGCATGTATAAGGCGTGCCGCCAGCGTACGTTCTGAGCCATGATCAAACTCTCAAGTTTAAAAACGGCGCACACTAGCTTCTATGCAAATACTAAGAATAATATTTACATATGTTTGAAGTGTGTACGACAAATTTTGGTAACCTTAACCGTCCACACTTCTCTTCTTAAAATTTTAACAAATTAAATAGCTAATTAGGCTTATAAAGCCTAATAAATAACATTTTTTCTTATGTTGAGTGCACCGCTTATATTAGAAAAAATTAATAAATCAAGTTATTAGATTTGAAAAAAATATGCTAAAAAACCTTATAAATCAATGCATTTTTAACCAAGTTATTAATGAAAATAAAAAAAAAAATTAAATTAATTGGTCAATATAGTTATTTTATTTGGCTTATATTTCTAATTTTTTCTACAGTATTAGTTACTTACTTTTATGATCTTAATAAAAAAAATCAAATCAATTATCTAAATAGGTCTTTAAAAAATATTTATCTTAACAATTCATTAAAAAGAATAACTTCTGAACTAAAACCAAGATACATTTATATAGAACATAAGGTAAAAGAAGGTGACACTTATGAGAGTATTATAAATAATCTCAATATCCAAAAAAAAGAAAAAAAATTATTTTTGAATTCGGTTACTAATAATAAAAATATTAATATTTTAAAATTAAATCAAAAAATTTTTTTTAAAATTGACAAAAAAAATAATACAAAAATTGTAAATTTTACTATCGAAATAGATAAAAAAAAAAATATTTTCTTTGAAAAAATTGACAATGATGAAACTTTTGTTTCAAAAATTATTGAAAAAAATTTAACAAAAACAATAGCTTTTCAAGAAGGTATTATAAAAAGTAGTTTATACAATGCGGCTCTAAAACTTGGAATTAAACCAAATACAATAGTTGAATTTGCAAGATTATATGGTTTCCAAATAGATTTTCAAAGAGATATTTGGAAAAACGATTCTTTTCAAATAATCTATGAAGAATTCAAAAACGAAGATGGTTCTGTAGTAGAAGTAGGAAACATTATTTATGCAAATTTAAATACCCAAAATACAGATCTTCAACTTTATAAATTTGAATATGAAAAAAATAAAATTGATTATTTTGACGAAAGTGGAAAAAGCATTAGAAAAACTTTAATGAAAACTCCAATTAACGGTGCCAGACTTTCTTCATCTTTTGGTAAAAGAAAACACCCAATACTTGGTTTTACTAAAATGCATACTGGAACAGACTTTGCTGCTTCAAAAGGAACTCCAATAATGGCTTCGGGTCATGGAATTGTTGTTAAATCAAGCTGGTGTGGAGGAGGAGGAAATTGCGTAAAAATAAAACATAATTCTTCTTATCAAACTGTTTATGCTCATTTATCAAAATTTGGAAGAGGAATCAAAAAAGGAGTTAGAGTAAAACAAGGACAAATTATTGGATATGTTGGATCTACAGGTTTATCTACTGGTCCACACTTACATTATGAAGTTATTGAAAATGGTAGAAAGATAAATTCTCAAAAATTAAAATTACCATCAGGAAAAATCCTTAAAGGAAATTTGAGAAAGAAATTTGAAGTAAATAAAATTAAAATAGACGTATTAAAATCAGAGTTAATTTCAAAAATAAACTAATCTGAAGTATTTAATTCAGGAGAAGGTTTTTTTTCCGCATCATTTTCGTTATAGTTATTGTTTTTAGAAGTTGTTTTATCTGTATTTGATAAATTTAAATTCAGTTCTTTGGCTAACTCGCGACTCTTTAAAATTCTTGCAAAATGGTCTGCATGTTGTAAATAATTTTCTGATAAAATCTTATCACCATTCGTAAGAGCTTCTCTTGCAAGATCATTATATTTATCTATTAATGTAGATGCATTTTGATTATTTCTACCTGGATTTTTTCTTTTAAAATCTAAATTGTTATTAAATTCTCCATTAATTTTGTGTCCATTTCTTTTTCTAAAATTTCTATCTCCATTAGGTTTAAATCTACTTCTTCTAAAATTATTTTTATAATTATTCATTAATTAATTTTTGTATTTACTAAACACCTGTCTTTTCCTGAAAAATCTTTACATATTTTGTTAACATAAAATCCATTTTTTAGTAAAATTTTTATTGTATAGTCTTTTTGCTTCTCTCCAATTTCTATGAGCAGTTTGCCGCTATATTTTAATAATTTAGAACTCTTCTCAATTATTTTTTTTATTTCTTCGAAACCTGTAATCCCTCCATACAACGCTAATCTTGGTTCATACAGCCTAACATCATCATCTAATCTATTTAAATCTACTTTATTTATATATGGAGGATTAGATATGATTAAATCATATTTTTTTGAATTAAACTTGTCAATATCGATATTAAAAAATTTAATTTTATTTTCTAAGTGATGCAATTTTGCATTAAATTTTGCTACTTTTAATGCTTCTATTGATATATCTATGGCTGTAGCAAGACAATTAGGTCTTTCTTTTAATAAGGAAACTATTAAACAACCAGAGCCAGTCCCAATATCTAAAATATTCATTGATTTGCCAATTGGCATATATTTTAAGGTTTGCTCTACAAGATGTTCGGATTCTGGCCTAGGTATAAGAGTTGATTTATTGATATAAAATTTATATTTCCAAAAAAATTTAAAACCCAAGATATAGGAAATTGGATTTTTATTTCTTCTTTTGTTTAAATAAAAAACAAATTCATTCTTTTGGTTCTTGTTAATTTTATTATTTAAATTAATTAAAATTTCTTCTCTTGTTTTTTTTAAAACTTTTGACAAAATTAGTTCACAATCTAAATTCGAACTTTTTATATTGTTAGCTCTTAATATTTGATTTCCTTTATTTAATATTTCTTGATATTTCATTTAGCTTAAATTTCTTAGCTCTTCTTGTTGTGCTTGAATGCTTAAATTTTCAATCATTTCATCAAATATTTCGCCTTGCATAAATTCTTCCAATTTATGCAAAGTTAAGTTTATTCTATGATCGGTGACTCTTCCTTGTGGAAAATTATATGTTCTAATCCTTTCCGACCTATCTCCTGTTCCTATTTTGCTCTTCCTGTCTTGAGATCTTTCAGCGTCTCTTTTTTGCCTTTCCTTCTCATAAATTCTTGATCTTAATATTTTAAGTCCTTTTTCTTTATTTCTGATTTGTGATTTTTCATCTTGTTGGCTAACTACTATTCCAGTTGGCAAATGTGTAATTCTTACCGCAGAGTCGGTTGTGTTTACACTTTGTCCACCTGGTCCACTACTTCTAAAAACATCAATTCTTAAATCTTTATCTTCAATTTTTACATCCACCTCTTCTGCTTCTGGTAAAACTGCTACTGTTGCTGCCGAAGTATGAACTCTACCTTGTGTTTCGGTATCAGGAACTCTTTGAACTCTATGAACTCCGCTTTCATACTTCAAAGAAGAATAAATATTTTTTCCTTTTATTGTTGCTATCACTTCTTTTAATCCTCCCGCATCGCTTTTTGATATAGTTATAACTTCCATCAACCATTTTTTTTTGTGACTAACTTTTTCATACATTTTAAAAAGATCTGAAGCAAAAAGACTTGCTTCTAGCCCTCCGGTTCCTGCTCTTATTTCTATAATCGCATTTTTTGTATCAGCTTCATCTTTAGGAAGTAAAAACAACTTAATTTTATTTTCATTATTATCATTATTTTTTATTAGATCTTCTAATTCTAATTCTGCTAAATCTTTTATATCTTTTTCACTTTGTGTATCATTAATTATTTTTTCTAATTCTTCTTTGTTTTTTTCAAATAAGATATATTCTTTTGCTTCCTCAATTATTTCATTTAATTCTGAGTATTCTTTTGATTTTTCAGCAAAACTTTTTTTATCAACTTCTCCTGAAGAAAGTTCTTTTTCTAATTCAGCGTGCTTACTGATTAAATTTTGAACTTTTTTATTTGGTAACATTAGTTATTTTTTTCAATTTCTTTGGCTTTTTTTTCAACTAAATTTATAACTTTAGAAATAATACTTTCGCTCGCTATTTTTTCTGTCTCAATGCCTTTTAAATAAAGCATATTGCTACCCTTTCCGCCACCTGTTATGCCAATATCGGTTTGCGATGCTTCGCCTGGTCCATTAACTACACACCCAATAATTGATAATGTTATTGGTGTTTTAATGTATGACAATTTCTCCTCCAGTATTTTTACTGTATCAATAACTTGAAATGCTTGCCTTGCGCAAGATGGGCATGAAATTATTTTTACTCCGCGTTTTCTAAGATTCAATGATTTTAATATTTCGTTCCCAACTTTTACTTCCTCAATCGGATTGTCAGATAAAGAAACTCTAATTGTATCTCCAATACCATCTAGCAATAATGTGCCAAATCCTATAGATGATTTAATACTTCCTGGCAAAAAACTCCCTGCCTCTGTAATTCCTAGGTGTAAAGGATAATTAGTTTTTGATGATAATTGTTTATATGCGGCTATAGATAAAAAAACATCAGAGGATTTTACGCTTACTTTAAAGTTAAAAAAATCCTCATTTTCAATAATATCAATATTTCTTAATGCACTTTCAACAAGTGCTTCTGGGCAAGGTTCTTTATATTTTTCTAATATATCCCTTTCAAGAGATCCTGCATTTACACCAATTCTTATTGAACAGTTATTATTCTTTGCAGCATTAATTACTTCTTTGATTTTCTTTTCATCACCAATATTTCCAGGATTTATTCTTAAACATTTTGCTCCATTATCTGCTGCTTCAATTGCTCTTCTATAGTGAAAATGAATATCAGCCACTATTGGTACCGAAACATGTTTAACTATTTCTTTTAAAGCTTTGGTAGAATCTTCATCGGGACATGAAACTCTTACAATGTCTGCGCCTACTTCTGAAATTTGATTTATTTGATTTACAGTTTTTTTAACATCTTTAGTAATAGTATTGGTCATTGATTGGACAGAAATAGGATTGTTCCCACCAATTTTTACTTCTCCAACATTTATTTCTTTTGTTATTTTTCTTTTAATATCTCTAAATGACCTAATGCTCATTTCTTTATACTTCTAATTTAAATTCTTTGTGTAGAGCGACAATTGCTTTCTTAATATTTTTTTTATCAATTAAAACTGATATTTTTATTTCCGATGTAGAAATGACTTGAATATTAATTTTATGCTTTGCCAATGCCTGAAACATTCTATAGGTTACCCCTGGAGTTGTTATCATTCCAACACCAATTATTGAAACTTTTGACACATTTTTATCAAATAATAACTTTTTATATTTAATTTTTTTATTAGAATTAGTTATTTTTCTTGTTTTGCTTAAATCATCACTTTTAATTGTAAATGTTAAATCAGTTTCTTTTCCATTCGCTGAAATATTTTGAACCACCATATCAACATTTATTGAACTTTCGGAAAGAGGCTTGAATATTGAAGCGGCAACTCCAGGTTTATCTTTTATTCCTACCAAGGTAACTTTTGCATCATTTTGTGTAGAAGAGATTCCAGTAATAATACTATGATTAATTATATTTTTTCTTTTTGTTATTAAAGTTCCAGATTTATTTTTAAAAGAAGATTTAACTTCAATATCTATTCTGCTCAATCGAGCATCTTGAATAGAAGTTGGTTGCATTACTTTTGCACCTAATGATGCCATTTCCAACATCTCTTCATAGGATATTACTCTTATTTTTTTAGCTTTCTTTAATTTTTTTGGATCTGTAGTATATACTCCTTCCACATCAGTATAAATTATACACTTTTCTGCTTTAAAGAATTTTGCCATTATAATTGCGCTTGCATCTGATCCACCTCTGCCTATTGTTGTGACTCTTCCTTCTCCATTTATTCCTTGAAAACCTGTAACAATTGGTATGCCACCAGACTTTAAATATTTAATTATATTTCTTCTATAAACTTGATTAATTATTGAGTATTTGTGATTATTATCGGTAATAATAGGAATTTGCCAACCCATCCATGATCGTGATTTGTAACCTTTGTGTATTAATCTTCCTGCAATTAATGCACAAGCCACCTGTTCTCCCGAAGAAACTAATACATCATATTCTGCATTGGAAAAATTATTGCTTATATTCTTTGATTTATTTACCAAATCATTTGTTGCTCCACTCATTGCTGAAGAAACGACAATTACCTTGTATTTTTTTTTTACATACTTAGTTATTATATTTGTTACTTTTTTTATTCTATCAATAGTACCTACTGATGTGCCTCCAAATTTTAAAACTACAATTTTCATTAAATTAATTTTTTTAATAAGTTAAAATATATTGATAAAATACATCTTGATTATAAAGTCAATTAAGAATGAAAAATAACACATTAGATAAAAAAGAAATAGAAAAATTTTCAAAAATTGCAGAAGAATGGTGGAATCCAACTGGTAAATTTAGACCTTTACATAAATTTAACCCAATTAGAATAAAATATATAAAAGATAATTTAATTAATGATTTTGATCTAATAAATAATAAAAAACCTCTCGATGGTTTAAAAATATTAGATATAGGATGTGGCGGAGGCTTATTGTCAGAACCAATGGCAAGACTTGGAGCGAAAGTTACTGGGATAGATCCTATAAAAAGAAACATAGAAATTGCAAAACATCATTTAAATAAGAGCAAGCTTAACATTAAATATTACAACTTTTCTCCTGAGAAATTTAAATCAAATAATAAATATGATGTAATTTTAAATATGGAAATTGTAGAACATGTTGAAAACGTTGATATTTTTATAAAACAAAGTGCAAAGTTTTTAAAAAAATCAGGAATTATGTTTATTGCAACATTAAATCAAACATTAAAATCTTATCTTTTTGCAATAGTCGGCGCTGAGTATATTTTAAAATGGCTGCCTATTGGCACGCATGATTGGCAAAAATTTATTAAACCCGCTGAACTTATTACAATATGTAAAAAAAATTCACTAAACTTAAAAACTGTTGATGGAATAAGTTTTAATCCAATAATAGATAAATGGAATATTTCTATTGATAAATCTGTAAACTATATTGCTAAATTTAAAAAAAATTAATTTTCCTTATCATTAAACCAAGGAATAATCTCTGTTTCAATTCCTTCATTTTTTAACTCTTTTACTTCTTCCGATGAGGCTTTACCATAAATTCCTTTTTTTTCTTTTTTCTTGTTATAATGAATTGACCTTGCCTCATATGCAAAATTATCACCAACAAATTTAAAATTGTCCTTAATAAATTTTTGGTAATTTTTAAGTTTATTTTTTACTTCTCTAAGTTTTTGTTCATTTTGTTCAAAAGTTTTCTTTTTAGCGTTTGTGAGATTTGGTGACATAGGGGATTTTTCTATTTTTATAGAATTACAATTCTGGCAGTTAAGATGCTTAAGTTTTTTTAAACGGTCAAATTCTTTCGATGAGCTAAACCAGCTTACAAATTCTAATGAGCAATTTTTACATTTTAAACAATACTTGATCATAAAATTATCTAATTAAATATTTTATAAAATTCAATGCCTTCAAGATCTATAATCTGCATTAATTTCTATATATTTTTTTGTTAAATCCATTGTGTATGCAGTAAAATCTTTTTTTCCTAAACCAATATCTACAGTAATATCTATTAATTCATTTTTCATATGTTCGCCTACTATTTTTTCATCATAATCTTGATGCAGATTTCCTTTAACTAAAACTTTATAAGGTCCTATGTTAATTGACAACTTTTTTTCATCAATCTTTGCATTGCTTTTTCCTATCGCCATTGCAATTCTTCCCCAATTGGGATCTTCACCGGCAATTGCGGTTTTAACTAGAGGAGAGTTGGCTATAGAAAAACATATATTTTTTGCATCCTCTTCTGTTTTGGTATTCTTGCATTTTATACTAATAAATTTAGAAGAGCCCTCTCCATCTGCAGCAATTCTTTTTGCCAAATTTAACAATACATCTTTTAAAGATTGACGAAAATTTTTTAGCCTTGAGTCTTTGAAGTCTTTTATATTTAGATTATTTGCTTTATTGGTTGAAAAAAGTGAAACCATATCATTAGTGCTTGTGTCTCCATCACAAGAGATGGCATTAAATGTAGTTTTTATACTTTCATTAAGAATTTTTTGTAAAATTGAAGAAGATAAGCTGGCATCAGTAAAAACAAAACCAAGTGCTGTTGCCATATTTGGATGGATCATGCCTGAACCTTTGGCAATTCCGTAGATTTTTATATTTGTAGATCCAATTTTACATTCTGACATTGTAAGTTTTGGTTTCGTGTCTGTGGTAATTATTCCCATGGCCGCTTTAATCCAAATTAGTTTGTTTTGTGTATATTTTATATTGTTAACTAGCTTGGATATTGTATTTTTAATTTTATTAAGAGGAAATTTTTCTCCTATAGTTCCTGTGCATGCAAATAATATTTCATTTGAATTAATTTTTTTAGGATGTTCCTCATCTAATTTTTGCTTTTCCGTTAATTTTTTAGATAAATCATTAGCAAGTTCTTTGATAGCAATAAAACCCGTTGATCCAGTCAAAGCGTTTGCGTTTCTTGTATTTATTAGTAAGGCACTTAATTTTTTAGATTTTACTTTTTGATTCCATTTTATATTCTCAGAAACTATCTTTGATTGGGTAAAAACTGAGGCATAGCTGGCTCCATCTCTAAAATAAAATAAAACTAAATCATCTCTTTTTTGGTCATATAAATTAGCGCTAACTGTTGAAATAGAAACTCCATCTATATGTTCTAAATCTTGAAAATCAGCTATTTTTGACTTTCTATTTCTATCATCAAAAAAGTTGTTTATGTTAAAAACCATGATATTTAAATTAATAAAATAATTACTATATAATCATAATAATTAATTTACATCAAAATGTTTAATCCACTAAATCTAATTTCAAAAATAATTAAAAGCAGTAATCAAAAAGAGTTAGATCGAATTCAAAAAATAGTAAAAAATATAAATCTTTTTGAAAAAGATTTGGAAAAATTAGACAAAACAGAATTTCCAAAAAAAACAAATGAATTAATTGAACAAATAAAAAATGGAAAAAAGCTTATTGAAATTTTACCAGAAGCTTTTGCTTTAGTTAGAGAAGCTTCAAAAAGAACAAACAATGAAAGACATTTTGATGTTCAGTTAATTGGAGGTGTTGTGCTTTACGAAAATAAAATAGCAGAAATGAAAACTGGTGAAGGTAAAACTTTAACTATTGCACTTTCGGCTTATTTAAATGCTCTAGAAAAAAAAGGAGTACATATAGTAACTGTCAATGATTATCTTGCAAAAAGAGATAGTCAAAATATGGGAAAAATTTATAATTTTTTGGGCTTGGAATGCGGCTACATTAATACAGGTCAATCTGACGAAGAAAGAAAAGAAAATTATTCTAAAGACATAACTTACGCAACAAATAGCGAATTAGGATTTGATTACCTTAGAGATAATATGAAATTTTCTGAAGAAGATATGGTTCTGAGAAAACATAATTATGCAATTGTTGATGAAATTGATTCTTGTTTAATTGATGAGGCAAGAACACCTTTAATAATATCTGGTGCCGCGGAAGACAAAACTAGCCAATATATTGCAATAAATAAATTAGTTAATAACTTAAATCACAATGATTTTGAAATAGATGAAAAAGACAAAAATATTCTATTAACAAATGAAGGCATAGACAATATAGAAAAAATGTTTTCAAATGCTGGAATTTTAAAAAATGACAATTTTTATGATCCTGAAAATTTACATTTAGTTCATCATGTTAACCAAGCGCTAAGAGCTAATCATCTTTTTAAAAGTGGAAGAGATTATATTGTAAAAGATGATCAAATTATAATAATTGATGAACAAACTGGCAGACAATTGCCGGGAAGAAGATTTGGAGATGGATTACATCAAAGTTTAGAAGCAAAAGAAAAATTATTTGTAAATGCAGAAAATCAAACACTCGCCTCAATCACTTACCAAAATTTTTTTAAACTATACTCCAAACTTTCAGGATGTACTGGTACTGCTCAAACAGAATCTCAAGAATTTTTTGAAATATATAATCTTCCAGTAGTCTCAATTCCAACAAACAAAAAAATGATTAGAAAAGATTGGAATGATCAAATATTCCGAACTATTAAAGAAAAAGATGAGGCGATTGTTAATAAAATTGTTGAATGCAATAAATTAGGACAACCACTTCTTGTCTTTACAGCAAGTATTAATAAATCTGAACATTATTCAAAGTTATTAGAAAAAAAATCAATAAAGCACATAGTACTTAATGCAAAAAATCATGAAAAAGAAGCTGAAATAATTGAAAACGCAGGAAGAAAAAATTCTATAATTATAACAACAAGTATTTCGGGAAGAGGTGTTGATATAAAATTAGGTGGACAAGACCAAAGCCAAAAAGAAGAAGTAAAAAAAATTGGTGGATTGTTTGTGATAGGAACCGAAAGAATGGAAAGCAGAAGAGTAGATAATCAAGCACGAGGAAGATCTGGAAGGCAAGGAGATGAAGGTAGTTCAATTTTTTTTGTAAGTATTGAAGACGATTTAATGAGGATTTTTGGAACTGAATCCATGAATAATATTCTAGAAAAACTTGGCTTAAAAGATGGAGAAAGTATTGACCACCCATGGATAAATAAGGCTCTGGAGAGAGCTCAACAAAAAGTTGAATCTAGAAATTTTGACATTAGAAAAACCTTATTGAAATTTGACAACGTATTGAATGATCAAAGACAAGTAATTTTTGGACAAAGAAATAATGTTATTAATAATGATAATGTAAATACACTCTCAGATGATTTTTTGAATGAAATTATTAATGATTTAAAAAAAACTAAATCAAAATATCTTGCAAAACCAAACTCTAATGAATTTGTAAATCAATTTAAATCTTTATTTGGAAAATCTTTTAATCAGGATGAAATTGAGAGCTTAAGAAATGCAAAAGATAATGATTTTGAAAAATTAATCAAAGAAAAATTTTTAGATAAGAGAAATGAAAGAATAAAATTGATTGGGGAAAATAAAGCAAAAGAAATTGAAAAAAGAATTTTTTTACAAGTAATCGATGAAAATTGGAAAATGCACATACAATATCTTGAACAACTTAGACAGGTTATTGGATTAAGATCTTTTGGTCAAAGAGATCCTTTGGTTGAATACAAAAAAGAAGCTTTTGTTTTATTCGAAAATTTACTTAGCAAACTTAAGTTTGGTTTAATTACTTTTTTAATTAATATGAAAATAGTAGATAGTTCTGAAAATGAAGATAGTTTTAAAAAGAAGCAAAATAATAAGTTTGAAGAATTTTCAGCAAAAAAAATTGGGAGAAATGAGCCATGCCCCTGTAACTCAGGAAAAAAATACAAACACTGTCATGGATCTTTATAATAAAATAATTATTATTGATAAAAGTAAGATTATTGCGCTAGTAATATAAATAATTTTTCGATTGTTAATTAATTTTTCTAGTACACTTTTTTTCATCGATAGTTTTTCTGAATCAGTTTGCATAGCAAATCCTTTGCTTCTTCCTATTGACAAAAATTTATTTTTTCTATGATTTATAATTTCATTTTTATCCATTGTTGAAAAAAATTCAAAATTTTTTTTTATTGAATCTCTTACATTGTCTAAAATTAAATCTTTGTCTCTATGAGCTCCACCAATTGGTTCTGGTATAATCTCATCAATAATATTAAGACTTAAAAGATCTTTCGAAGAAAGCTTCATTGCTTTTGATGCTTCTAAAGTTTTTTTTGGATCTCTCCAAAGAATTGTTGCACACCCTTCTGGAGAAATTACTGAATAAATAGCATTTTGAAACATTAAAACTTTATTTGAAGATGCTAAAGCAATTGCGCCTCCTGAACCACCTTCTCCTATAATTATAGATATTGTTGGCACAGAAAGTTCCATGCAGCATTCTATAGATTTTGCAATTGCTTCTGCTTGACCTCTTTCTTCTGCCCCAACTCCTGGGTATGCTCC
>Ga0066828_10000987_pt1 | contig 12139 bp, 9 predicted proteins | sample ETNtaG_24_FD_65497 | JGI IMG/M metagenome (GOLD analysis project Ga0066828, IMG submission 65497) | Marine microbial and viral communities from oxygen minimum zone, Eastern Pacific Ocean - ETNP201306SV47 | ecosystem: Environmental > Aquatic > Marine > Oceanic | place: Pacific Ocean: Eastern... | reverse complement strand
GGTCCAGCCATTTTTGATGATCTCGTAACAAATCGCATTGGCAATAGCCAAATCCGTTTGAGGTTTGAACAGAATGGATTTGTCATCTGCATAACTGGTCCGGGTTGTCCGGGTGGTAAGGTCAATGATTTTGATATGTTTTTTCTTGAGTCGTTGATCCAGAATGCGGGAAAAAAGGACAGGGTGCATCTCCGCCATATTGTTCCCCCAAAGAACAAAGGCATCTGCATGGTTGATATCTTCATAACATCCCATCGGCTCATCCGAGCCGAACGAGGTTAAAAATCCTGTTACGGCACTGGCCATGCACAAGCGGGCATTGGCTTCCAAATTGTTGGTGCCAATGGCTCCTTTCATGAACTTGGAGGCAACATATCCGTCAGGGATCGTCCATTGTCCGGATCCATACATGGCAACGGCATCTTTTCCATGTACCTCAATTGTTTCTTGCATCTTGCTGGCAACCAGATCCAATGCCTCCTCAATGGGTACTTCGACCATTTGTCCATTTTTCCGGACCTGCGCTTTAGTGAGCCGATCTTTCCCATAAAGAGCCAGCACTGTGTGATAGCCTTTCACACAGCACAATCCTTTGTTGACAGAACTCTCTGGATCACCCTTTACGGCTACAGCACGTCCATTTGAAGTTGCTACCAGCAATCCACATCCAACACCGCAGAACCGGCAGGGAGTTTTGCTCCACTTGATATCTTCTGACAAAGAATCGGATGCCTTCCAATTTGAAAAGGCTATCTCAGGGTACAAACCAGAAGTTGCCGTGAATGCCGAGGCTGCAGCTGATTTTTTAAAAAATTTTCTGCGTTTAATATTTCCCATCTATTCCTTTTTAGGGTTTGCTTAGTGAAGCTTCTATTCAGGAAAAAAGGTTTTGAAGTATTCAGACCATGAATTGCTGATGATTGATTAAAAAATCAAACTATTTTTTTTCTCTGATTGTTTATTTTTTTTTAAATTTATCATTATCTTATATGAATTCATAAATTCATGAATTATGAAATCACATTCTTCAATAAAAAAATATACGTAGATTTACGTATTTAATTATAACTTTATGATTTAATTATCTTTATTAAGAATTGATATGATTGTTAATGCCCAATAATCAGGGGAAATAATCGATTCTCGTGTATTTAAATGATTAGAATAAGCTTATGGGGTAGTAACGCTTGTATTGAATATTATATTTTACTTAATTTTGATGATAATTTCTTATCAATAATTTTTTTCTTGGAATAGTCTTGTTCCCATCAAGAATAACGTTTTGAAATTTATTTCTCTGAAAATTTCATGTTTAAGTGATGCCTATTGACTTCAGAGTTTAATCTCATCCTTTTCAAAAAATCTGATGGGCCTATCGAATCTGGAAATTATGAATTGAAGAACCTATGATGAGCATTTCGGGAAATTTCTTAAATCCATAAAAAATGAGGGGGATGTTTGACAAGGGTTGGAGGATGACCCATCCCAAACCTTATGGCTGAGAATCAAATCTTTTAAAAAGTATGATCTGATCCAGTTTTCATCCCAGGAATCACACCAGCCCCTAAAATAGGAATCCAGACCATGAAGAGCACGCTGCAGGAATTATCTCTCAAAGAAATCATATTTCAGTTCCGTTCAGGAACTCTCAGTTCAAGGGATCTTGTCGAATCTGCGATCCAATCGCACAAGGAAGGTCTGGGTGCTTACCGCGATTTCCGAAGGGATGCGGCTCTGGAGATGGCTTCTCTGGCCGATCAGGCCTTCCGCTGCGGGACCGATCTGGGACCGCTCCAGGGTATTCCGGTTTCCGTCAAGGATCTCTATGGACTTTCCGGCACTCGGACCTACGCCGGTTCACCGAAGGCCCTTCCAGGAGCATTTGAAAAGGAAGGACCTGTGATTTCATCACTTCGACGTCAGCACGCGGTGTTCATGGGCAAGACCCACACCGTCGAATTTGCCTTCGGTGGATTGGGGGTGAACAGTCACTGGGGCACTCCGCGCAATCCTTGGGATGCCAACACCCATCGTGTGCCGGGGGGTTCGAGCTGCGGTGCTGGAGTGAGCCTCCAGGAAGGTTCTGCCTGGATCGCCCTGGGCAGCGACACTGCAGGCTCGGTCCGTGTGCCTGCCTGCATGACGGGCTGTGTTGGTTTGAAAACGAGTTTTGGACGATGGTCTTTAGAAGGCATCTTCCCTCTGAGCCCGACTTTGGATACCGCGGGCATTCTGACTCGCACTGCTGAAGATGCTCTGTTGGGATTCTGCGCCATCGATCCTGCATATCAAGGGAGGCAGGCAGAACTGATGAAAGAGGTAGAATCCCTTGAACCTGCATCGATCTGTATCAGCACTGGCGACACGAATCTTTGGGATGGGTGTGAACCAGGAATCGCTGAAATTGTGGAGGAGGCTCTGGGAGAACTAGGCCGAGCTGGGGTCCGCATGGTGGAATCCACAGTTTCTGAAACGGAGCAGGCGATTGAACTTTTCAGAATCGGCAGTGTTCCAGGGATCGAACTCAAGGAATTCCTGATGAGTAATTTGCCTTCCTGGATTGAAACGGCAGATCCCGTAGTGGGTTCGCGGATCAAAAGCAGTTCCTCCGTGGATGCCGGTGAATACCTTCGTCGACTCCGGGTCCTGAAAAAACTTGCTTCAGACGTTCAAAGTCACTTTGAAACGGTGGATCTGATTGCTTGTCCCACCTTACCGATCAGCCCGCCTGCTCTGGCTGAAGTGAGTGCGGTCGAAGGATATGCACCCCGGAATGTTGCGTCTCTGAGAAACACCGTGGTCGGTAATGTTCTTGGACTTTGCGGTATCACGCTTCCGGTGGGATTGGATGCTTCAGGAATGCCAGTGGGGCTCCAGTTGCTTGGCAAACACGGCAGCGACGCCAAACTGCTCTCCATGGCCTGCCGTATCGAAAAGATCCTGGGAACCTCCCGACAGCGATTGGGCATCGCCCCCTGTTTCAAATGAAAAAGGATTTTGCCGCCCATCCCCACTCCAATGAGGATCCAGAATTTATTAAGGGGTCCCTTCTCAAGTCCTAGACGAATCCGATGGATTCCAGGAATCTACGGTTGTTGAGAGCATCGTCCATGGGAGAAACTTGGAGCAATGGGTCGCAGTCCTGCTCCACCGTACACCAGCCATCAAAACCTGCCTCTTCCAGGAGTTGACGGACCGCCTTGAAATTCACCGCTCCTTTGCCGAGGTTGCAGAAGATCCCATTGCCGCATGCCTCGTAGAAGTTGGTCCGGTTAGCAATGGTTTTGGCCTTGACCTCAGAATCGATGTCCTTGAAATGCATATAGGAAATCCTGCTCATGTTCTGCTTCATGAAATCAACAGGATCAAAATCCGCATAGACCGAATGACCCGTATCCAGGCAGATCTTCAGGATGGAGTCGTCCACTTCGGATAACAGTCGTTCCAGTTCAGGACGAAAATCGCAAAAACCGGCGGCATGTGCATGGATCGCAACGGTCAGGCCGTATTCCATGGTGCCCATTCTGGCAATCGTCCGAATGCGTTCAACGAAACCCGCCCATTCGGCATCATTCATCTGAATAGCTTCGTTGGGACGCCCGGCGGTTGGTGCGCGGTGTTCGGAGATGGAATCAATCAGCACAAGATGTTTGGCTCCATGGGCCTTCAGTGCTTTGCAGGTTCGCACGGCGCCGTCCAGGGTATCATCCCATTTTTCTGGATCATGAAACGCCCGAAAAACCACACCACCGATCAGCGTCAGGTTCCTCTTGGCCAGGGCAGGTCCCAGCACATTCGGATCCTCCGGCATGAAACCCACTGGTCCCAGTTCAATTCCCCGGTAACCGGCTTCGGCACATTGGTCGAGAACCGTGGTCCAGGCAGGATTTCTGTTGTCCTCCGCAAATTCCACCCCCCATGAGCAGGGGGCATTACCAATCAAGATCGTCATTTCGTTTGTTCGAATGTTTAGGTTGCTAGGTTCAATTCGTAATGGATGACAAAGTCTAACAAATAGATTCACCGAATACTGTATCCAGACAGGAAAAATCCGAGGTGATCAAACCTTTTCAGCAACCACGGCAAGGCTGTCCCCAAAACCGATCAATCCAGGAGCATGCCGTGCTGTGAGAATACCATCAAGTTGGCTGAAATATGCTTCAGGTTCACTTCCCGTTCGACGGACGTCATGGACCTCGGCCAAGAGCTGCCCCTTTGAAACGTCTTCGCCAAGATCCACCTTCATCTCTAACAGCCCGTTTGATTCACAGGTGATGTAGCAACGGCCGTCCGGCATGTCCAGATCCAAGGTTGGACGCAGATCCAACATTCCTTGGAGAATGCCCGCGTGGATGAGAAAATTGCGGACTCCCCGCTTGGCGATGCCTACGGTTTCCGCGGTTGCGGTTCCTTTGCCTCCGAGTTCAGTCGTAATGAAAACCTTTCCCATTTCCTCTGCGGCGCTGTCGTACATCCCCGTCGAGTCGATTTCCAGCAGCATGATGCTGTAGGGGGCATTGAAGGCCTGCATGGCATCGGCACAGCGTTTTTCCTGTTCTTTGTCTTCCAACTTGTGGGCGGCACAGAAGGGGACGAAATCCAGGGTCTTGCCTCCGGAATGAAAGTCGAGCACCCAGTCCGCCATGGGCAGCAGGGTGCGCTGGAAATAATCTGCAATTTTCTCGGTGATGCTTCCTTCTGGACTCCCGGGAAAGGAACGATTCATATTGCCGGAATCGATCGGTGAGGTGCGTTTTCCCGCCTGAAAAGCAGGATAGTTCATCGCCGGAACAAGAATCACCCTGCCACTGACTTGAGCAGGGTTTAGGTCTCTTGCGAGATTGAACAGGGCGATCGGGCCTTCATACTCGTCTCCATGATTGCCTCCGGTGAGCAGGGCGGTTGGTCCCTTCCCATTTTTCACCACCGTCAAAGGAATCATGAGGGAACCCCAGGCGGACTCATCCCGGGAATGGGGAAGTTTGAGGAAACCATGCTGGGTTCCATCTTTTTCAAAATCGACTGTGGAACTGATGGGATTTGTTTTCAATGGGGCATTCCTTGATTTGGAATCATTGTTTTTGCATGAAAAAGAACTTCACGTGAAAACATGCTTTGAGCATTTTTCAGATATTGGATTGCCATCCAGGTTCAATCATTTGCTGTTGTTCCAGGTTCGTCAATCAGACGTTTATGAAGCCTCATGTCAATGTTGCCTCCACTGAGCAGGACCAGGCAGAGACCGGGTTTCAGGATCCGACCCGAGAGCAAAGCGGCAATGCCAACCGCTGCTCCGCCTTCAATGACTTGCCTTTCCTTCCAGTAGGCATGGTGGACAGCCCTCTCGATCTCTTCTTCCTCAACCATGATCAGTTCATCCACCAGCTTTTGGACCATCTTGAAAGTATAGCAGTTTTCCATCCCGATTCCGCCACCAAGTGAATCCGCCAGGCTGGGAACCTCCTCCACCTGAACTGGAAATCCGGCTTTCTGCGATTCGATCATTGCTGCACCCTGAGACATCGAAATGCCGATGACCTTAACTTCAGGTTTTTTCGATTTAATCGCAAGGGCGATTCCTGAGATCAAACCTCCTCCCGAAAGCGGCACCAACACGGTTTCTACTTCAGGAAACTGCTCGAGCATCTCGATGCCCAGTGTACCCTGTCCGGCAATGATGTCGGGGTGATCAAAAGGAGGAAGCATGGTCATCCCGTCTTCCTCAACCAGACGTTCCACTTCGACCTGAGCGTCATCCTGGGAATTTCCAACTATTCTGATTTCTGCCCCGTGGGCTTTGATGCCCTCCACTTTGTTTAGCGGAACAAGACTGGACATGCAGACGATGCAGCGAACTCCCGCTTGCTTGGCTGCATAGGCCAGGCCCCTGCCATGGTTTCCGGTGGAAACGCCGACTACTCCACGAGCCTTATGCTCATCGTTCAAGGAGATTACCGCGTTGGTTGCTCCACGCAGTTTGAAACTTCCCGTGGTCTGCAGGTGTTCCAGTTTGAGGTAGACGGGATCATCATTGAGTTTACTCAAGGAAGGAGAGAACGATATCGGAGTGTGTTGGACCAGTCCTGAAATCCGTTTGAAAGAATCAAGAATGTGTCCCTGATTCATCGGAACCCCATGCCCCCTTTTCATGTACCTTTGCTCATCAGTATGCCCGTTTCTTCATGGACCCATGGTAGAGGATTTCGGAAAACCTTTGATTGACGGTTTCTCGAAATTTGGCTCCTTCAGGATCATAGGCGGATTGAGGGCGTCGGGCGCGCAGGAAATGCTGGTCAGGATCCTTTCCGCGCATCAGGAGGGCGTAGTCCTCTCCCAGGGTTTGGCGCAGGGAAGTAGGGATGAAGGACTGCAGTGCTAGGCCAATTCGGCGATCGTCGCTGCGGTTGGGTGAAGAACTGTGGATGTTCCTGACATGATGCAGTGACATCTGACCGGGTTTGAGAGTCACATCCAGGGCCTCCTCTTCTTTGATGCCTTCGATGGTTTGGCCTCGTGTAAGGATGTTGTCTTCCCCAAAGCAGTCATGGTGTTCAACGATTCCACCCTGGTGACTTTTCGGAATCATCTGCATGCACCCGCTTTCTCGGCGGGCTTCACTGAGGGCGATCCAGACGGTGATGCCTTCCTTGGGATCGATGCCAGTGTAGGTCGAATCCTGGTGCCAACTCACGAAAGACGGCGTATGTGGTTCCTTGATGAAAAGCACGGTTCCTGTGAGCAGCAAGTCCGGTCCCAACAGATCTTCTATCACGTCCAGGATTACAGGGTTATGAGCGATTTCGTCGAGAAACTTCAGACTGTAGTGGGCATTGTTGCGATTTTCTGCATGGAATTCTTCAGGACGTTCCTGTTCTGTCTCTTCCAACAACCTCCGGTAATGTGCTGCCTGCTTTGCATCAAAGACATCGATCGGAAACAGAAAACCCTCGCGCCAAAATTGCTCAATCTGTGGTTCGTCTAGACGTTTGGGCATGGGGGAACTTTGGAGGATTCTGAAGCCTTCCAGATTAGGATGAACAAGATTTTAATCTGTGGACCTCTCTTCAGGTGTATCGAATTTTACGATCACTGTGATCAAGTCTTCCCTGGTTGTTGACAGTATGAAGAATTGAAAGAAACTGAACAAATAATTTCCTCGAGTCAGAACTATTGACTTTAACCCTAATTTAACTTGATTTTCCAAGCTGCTTCATAACGCCAGCTTAAACTGCAGACAACGCACCAACCAGGCCGCCGCATTTAGCCTTAAACACTAAAATTACTGCAAACCATAAAGTGCCACGCTTTGGATGTCGGTTTGAAGCTTTTGTTATGTGTAATCTTTTTGTTCTGCAGCCAGCCTTACCTTTTGGCGCTCTTTAATACTCGCCCACAACTCCCCAACTTCAATCCCAGAAACCCTCTCATCATATTTTTTACACGCGCGTACTAACACAGCTTGAGGGTTTATACCTGTTTCTTTTTCCATAGTTGCTAGGACATTTAGATAATCCCATAGAACATCTCCAAGCTCCTCTTCAAGATAACAATTACGTGATTTGGGTATTTCTTCTAAAACCTCATCGATTTCTTTCTTCATTTCAGTCAAGTAAGTCGTTGAACCATTTGGCCATGAGTTATTCTGGTCAAAGTCCGACTTACGTTTTGCAATAGCTAAAAGTTCTTCGAATTCTTTCATTTTCTCTCGTTACACATAACGTCCAATTAAGTAGCCAAAAACGCACAAATGCAGTTTCTGCAAACCACCCTAACACAAAACTCAACGCAAACTAAAAATGCCACATTTTAGACTCTAAGAGGAAGGTTTGAGAATAATATAATTTCCTAAAAGGATTAAAACCACACCAGAAATTGCTATCAAAGACCACTGATAGCCTTCAAATACAGTTGATATGCTAAGAGCAACTATCGGAAATATTAAAGTTGCATAGGCCCCGCGATCGGCTCCAACCCTTCCCAATAAAGTAAGGTAACACCAAAAACCCACTACAGATGCAAATACTGAAAGAAAAACAAGGGATAATAAAAATTGAGGATTCCAACTAAAATTCCATGGTTCATTTGTGATCATGGTGATCATCAACATGGTGAGACAACCAAAAGTCATTGCATAAGCGTTTGAATAAAATACCGGAATTCCTTTTTTTTGATTCCGTACGGATACGATGTTTCCAAGTGAAGAAAAATAGGTAGCTACAAAAGCAAATATTAAACCCTTAAACATATTATAATTAGAATCCTCCCATTGTATCTCAGGCCAAAAAACTAGATTTAATCCTGAAATTCCCATCATGGCTCCAAAGACCATTTTTAGATTTATGGGAGTCCCAAACCATATCCGGCCATTGATCATGTTCATTACCACAATAGTTGAAAATATCAGTGCCATTAGACCACTGCTAAGATATTCTGCACTAAGGTAGAAAAGCCAGTAGTTGACAGCAAACAGGCAGAAACCCTGTATTGCGATAAAGATATATTCACGTAGGGCATAAACACTCTTTTGACGTTTAATTAAACATAAGCACTGAAGGATGATAGCCGCTAAAAAAAATCTATAGAAAACAGAAATGGATGCGGAAACAACTTCAACTTGAAATTTTATCATGATCCAACTTGAACCCCATATAAGTATGGTGATGCCATAAAGCACACCATTTATCCCGGAAAGCATGTGATTCATTAGGAGAGTGAAATTACAAGCGGATGCAGAAACAAAAAAGATTTAAGATCAGTCGGAGTGAGGATTCTGAAAGGGTCAACAGGGGATTCACGTTTAAAGAGATGTTTGGATGACATAACAAAGCTTACTTTGTGAGTGTTTTGTGTTAGTCAAGCGAGTTGTCTACTGAATTGGTGGAGATGATGCTCAGAAAAAAGAAATCATATCAATAAGATAAAAACGTTTTGGTGGAGGTGAGAGGATTTGTAACTCAGGCCTCTTCGTCCTGAAAATAATGGGGAGAAATATCGAGCAAGAAAAATGAAAAAATTATATTTAAATTTTTTCTTACTTATCAACTACTTGGAATGTGTTGATGTTCCATTCATTTTAACAAAATTACAATGATTCCTAAAATTTCAACTTACATTAGCTGTTGAAATAATATGAAAATTATTAACCATCTCTGAAGTCATCAATATTTGTTGCTGGTACAGATGTTTTATTAGGAGCAAGATTATTATAATTTGCATCAGAACTTGTAGCGTTATCAAAAATAATATTAAAAGATTCTTGTGTGATATTATCAGAATCATCCACACCCGTGACTGTAACAGTAGTAGGAGTATTCCAATTAGCAGGTGTGATAACCAGTGCTGATGGTGATACTGTACCTTCAGTAGTATTTCCGGAACTTACAGGTAAAATGACGTTAGCAGTAGGAATGGTAGCTAGAGTGACAGTTATAAACGATGAATTGAGGAATTCACTTACGGTCTGAAGTGATGAAGTGTCAATCAGAATTGCAGCAGTATCATTGTCTGTGTTTGTCCCAGTTATAGATTTATTATCCAATGATAGAGAACTATATGCAATAACTGAACTGGTTATTGAGAATGTAATGTTGTAAGTCTCATTATCCCCAACATTATCAACATTATCATCCACACCAGTAACTGTAAATGCTTGTGCTGTACCCCAGTTAGAGGAAGTAAAAGTTGCACTTAATGGAGAAATAGTAGCTCTTGAAGTATTATTACTTGTTGGAATAACAATCACATCTGATTCTGGGCCAGTATCAAGTTCTACAGTAAAGTTGTCAGTTCCACCTGCTTCTGTGGTGGTAAGAGTTGTTTCAGAAACTGTAATATCAGCAGTATCGTTATCTTTATTGATCACTGTCACATCACTTGGATCCAATGAATTGTAGTTGCTGTCACTGCTAGAAGCTGCTGCGAGAATAATTGAAAATGTTTCATCGTCATCTGACAAATTGTCGTCAACACTATAAACGCTTACAGTTTGTGAGGTTGTCCAATTATCGGTTGAGAAGATAAGATTACTAGTACCAACAGTTCCTTCAGTTGTATCTCCTGATGAAACACCAATACTCACATTAGATGAAGGTTGACTGCAGAGTCTCATGTTAAATGTAGCGTTGTCTCCTTTTTCATAAACATTTCCTGATATCAAACTAATTTCGAATGCTGCTTTATCTGTATCGGTAACAACTACTGTTTGAGCATGTGAATTCGTATAATTTGCCGAAGATGGCGTTAATATGACATTGTAAGTTTCTTTAGAAGTGCCAGTAGTATGAACTTTATCACATAATCCGGTGACTGTAACCGTTTGAACAACATTCCAATTAGATTCACTAAAAGTTAACGTGCTATGGGAAATTGATCCAGCATCTGTATTAGAACTTGATAAACTCACTGATACAGATTCTTTTGTTTTAAGCTTTACTGTGAAAGTGTCTGCCTCGCCAGAGGATGATGTGGTTGCAGTTTTTTTAGAAAGGGTAAGGCCTATTGCAGTGTCGGGAGTTGGTTCATCTGTTTTTGCAGATCCTCCATCACCACATGAAGATAATAATATAATAGAAATAATGTATAAATTATTTCTTTTCAACGTCTTCTCCTACTTGATTTTTTACCTGTTTTCCACCCAATCATTAAAGTATATCCTTTTTTATAACCTATTTTTTCAGTTTCTCCAGTAGCATACTCAACAGTCATTTCATTTGTTACATAATTGAGTATTTTAAAACCAATATAAAAATGAGTAAAATCAATATATACTGGAACTTCAACACCAGCCAAACCTGTTTTAGCACTTAATTTCTTTGAAACAGAATTTGTTGTACCAGATTTCTCAGAATAATAGGTTCCTGTTGAGAATATCGGGTAAATAAACTGAGGTGCGATAACTAGAGATAAAAATTTATTTTCTAACTCAAGGCCTATATTTAATCCCATGAATTGATGGCTGAAATTGTATTTCGTTGTTGTACCATCCGAAATCTTGGATCCTGATAATGCTGCCTGACCAGCTTCCAATCCAAAAACAATCGTATATGGTGACCTATATTGTAGATGTACGACCTGGTTGTTGCCTGTTAGTGCTGTAATAGAGGTTGCACTCTTTTTATATGTCCCACTTACATTACCTGTCTCATATCCAACTCTTAACCCCGAACTATAAGCCACGAGTGGGAAAAATCCCATCAATGACATGATAAGGATTAATTTGCTAAGTCTTAATAATAATGTAAGCACAATATTTTTTTTCAATTTAAAAGAAATCGAGTCCTCAAAAAAAAATCTGATTCCTCAGACAGTATTATCGGCATATAAAACTAAAACTTTAATTTTTTTTATTATATTTTAATACTTACCCTAATAATGTTTGTGAAAATGAATTCTCTTTTTCATTTATTTTCCTCAAAAAATTAACTTCATTAATTTTAAAATTAATGTATTACTTGAAAAATAGATGTTTAAGTCTTTCTTGATATTTATTATTTTCATAAGCAATTCCAATTGTTTACTTTTTAAATACTTATTAAGGATATTAATAATTCTTACATTTGTTTTCTAATTTAATTCATTGCAATCAATCTCAATGTGAAACAAACATTAATACATTTACGTTATCGGCATAAGTATTGATAACTTGAGATCAAAAGATTGCCAAAGAACGAAATATTCCAACTTCGTTATCGGGAGATTTTTTTATTTCTTGAATTCTTGGGAAACTAAGGAAGAGCTTCACCATCCATCTTGTCCTTAAGATACTTCTCAGATCAGGAGAAAAACGATCTTCAAGTCGCAATGGAAACGACCCTCCATTTATGGGGAAATGGAGGTGCCTTTTTGATTCCGATTCCTGCAAGGATGTATGACAAAAGTGTGGCAAATCACACTAGAGGTTCAGAACCCTAGATGATTTCAAGGAAGGGATAACCCTGAAACCTATATGGAATTAATATTTTATAAAAGGAAGGGTTCGACCTTGGATGGTCGAGGTGAGAGGATTTGTAACTCAGACCTCTTCGTCCCTCAGGAAATCATGGGGCTATGCCGGAAGTCTTGGATTGGGCGCTTAACGTGGTTTGGCCCAGGCCTCTGGACCCTGCTGCCGGCCTGAAGCACTGAAAGCCCAGGCATTCGG
>Ga0066828_10000947_pt1 | contig 12343 bp, 10 predicted proteins | sample ETNtaG_24_FD_65497 | JGI IMG/M metagenome (GOLD analysis project Ga0066828, IMG submission 65497) | Marine microbial and viral communities from oxygen minimum zone, Eastern Pacific Ocean - ETNP201306SV47 | ecosystem: Environmental > Aquatic > Marine > Oceanic | place: Pacific Ocean: Eastern... | reverse complement strand
CAACTACTATCGCAACCCATGTCAAAGGTTACTGTGGTGGTGGAGCCGGAGAAAATCGATTCCGAGAGTCTTCGCAAATTGCTTGACATCAAGGGCTGTGGTAGCATTATTTCCTTCGTCGGCCTGACTCGTGGGGAGGCCGATGGTGTCGAAGTTGAGAGGTTGGAATTCGATGCATGGGAAGAAAAGTTACCATCTGCCCTCCAATCCATTTCTTTGGATGCCTTAGAGAAGTTCGGAGTCAATTCAGTCGTCATAGCACACAGGACAGGCTCGGTAGAGCCTGAGGAACCCATTGTATGCATCCACGTTGGTTCTGTGCATCGATCCGAGGGCTTTGAGGCATGCTCCTGGCTTATTGATGAACTGAAGCGACAGGCTCCCCTGTGGAAGAAGGAAGTCCGGGCGGACGGTGCGATTTGGAAGCCGGGTCTAGGATGACCTTCTCGCGTCCATGGTATTGCAGACATCCCTGACCGCACTTGGCACGTTCGATGCAATGCCCTCCACCATCATCCAGCCGTGACCCTTGACTCCATCCCCGACCATCCTAATGCCCCTCACACCAATGTCAGAAGGCAACTCTGCACCCTGCGGGGCGCGGTTGCATGGCCAGTTCCGATGATAGGTGTGCACGCACAACTCCTCGCCATGATCAGAGAGCCATGGAATCGCATCATACAGCTCATCCCTGCCTTTGGCAATCTCCGACTTTACGCTGGGATCAGGCACGTACTGGTGTGTGATCATCATATGCCGCCCCTCTGGGGCTAGGGTAGGTTCGGAGAAGGTTGGAATAACGTAGCCACCGACCCTATCGAGGCTTGGAATCATAGTCACACCACTGTCCCTTTGGGGAATCTCGTCATCCAAATCGAAGACGAATCCAATCCCACCAACAGCCTGCGTATTTCTCACCTGTTCACGAACTGATTTAGGGACCTCAAAGTCCTCAGAGAGCGAATGGAGCAGATTTGGATGACCTCCATTGTGAATGATGGAATCGGCGCCAACCCATTCGGTGCTATCCCTGCCCCGTCTCCTGATTCCGATGCAGAACCTGTTTTCCTTGGTTGACTCCTCTGCTTCCCCCGGAAGAATATCGGTGACTTCGTGAGACAGCTTTACGCTAGCCCCATTCTGCTTCAAATCCGCTCTGAGCCCATCAATTACTCCTTTGCACCCGCCTTTTGGGATGTGGGGCCTGTCGCTCCAGAATGAGTTCTGTAGTATTCTCACTACGGTAGATGCCGGCATCTGATCGAAGCGAAGGCTGATTGCGAAGTTTGAGAATGCCTCTAGAAAATCAATGAAGTCGTCAGTGAAAAGTCGTTGGAGCCAAGTCCTGCCATCCATGGTCTCGCTTTCCCGGGGTCGCTTGGCTCGTGAGGCCAATAGCCTCGGCATGCTTAGGGTGTTCTTTATCGGGAACCAGGGGAGGATCCCGTAAACCGAATTGGCAGTGTAATGCTTGCCGTCCTTGAGTTGGCAGGCGAACTTCGTTGACGGCAGGAAGTCCACACCATGCCTGCCCAGTTCCAAACCCCCTCTGGTGCGCTTACCCAGGATTAGTTTGGAGAAGGGCCCCTTTCGACCGTGCGGAATCATGTGCACTGCGCCAGTGGGAATCTGGAAGCCGTCATGATCGTGCTGGGTGAAGCGACCTCCGGCGAAGGACATCCTCTCGAACAGCGTGACGTCATACTTGCCAGTCTGAGCAAGCTTGGCTGCAGATGAGAGCCCCCCCACTCCCGCGCCTATCACAACTGCCTTCGACTCGCTCACTGATCCACCTCATGAGTAAACCAAAGCGCCAGTCGGGCACCACAGTAGGCATCGCAAGCAGTCAGTGCAGTTCTGTTCGTTTACCTCGCACAGACCTTCGACGACGAGGGCATCATCATTGCAGGCCATCGAGCAGTAGGAACAGCCGACGCAGAGGTCATTGATCACCTGTAGTCTACTACCATCTGTGACGGGTCTGTCATGAGGGAGGCCCGATTTCAAGGCGGGCACGACGCCTGGGGTGCCCCTGTCCCGGAACGCCTCCGCCATGCCATCCAATTCACATCTCGGTATTTCATCCCAATGCCGCTTCTCCGAGCCTATGAAGAAGGAGTATGCCATCCGAGGGCTATATGGTGCGATAATGGGGGGCCCGTGGACTGGAATCGTTGATGTCGGCTCTAAACCAGTCGTTGCCCGCGAGGCTGTAGCAACTGGTATTCTATCACTCTCCCCCGAGGCACTAGACGTGGTCACAAATGGCCGCTCACCCAAGGGTGATGTGCGCGAGTCATCCACTGTAGCTGCAATTCAGGCCGTCAAGGAGACCCCTAGGGCCCTACCTCATTGCCACCCCATACCCATCGAGGGCTGCACTGTGGATTGGAAGGTTGAGGAAGACGGTCTGCGTTGCACTGTCTCGGTGAGGACTCACTGGACCACAGGCGTGGAGATGGAGGCATTGTGCGGCGTCAGCACAGGACTTCTGTGCGCATGGGACATGCTCAAACCAATCGAGAAGGACAATGAGGGCCAGTATCCCAATGCCCGGATTGAGGACGTCCGTGTTATCCGGAAATCGAAGGCCGACCCGCAGGATTGAATGGCTCGTCCCCTTCCCCCCTCACATGGCGACAACCGACTTGGTCCCGCACTTCCTGCGGGCGACCGAGGCCGCTGCCGTTGCCGCCGCTGCATGGAAGGGCCGAGGCGATCGCAAAGCCGCTGATGGGGCCGCAGTAGAGGCGATGCGAGCCGTCTTCGACACCGTCCCTTTCGATGGGAGGGTCGCTATAGGGGAGGGAGAGCGCGACGATGCACCCATGCTTTGGATTGGCGAGCCCCTAGGGTCAATGCAGGGCGATCCCTCTGCCCCCTCCATCGATATTGCAGTCGATCCCCTGGAGTGTACCAACCACGTTGCTCTGGACCTTCCTAATGCCATGGCGGTCCTCGCTGCTGGCCCTATGGGGACGCTGCTACATGCTCCAGACTGCTACATGGACAAGATCGCCGGACCCGCCGCCCTTGCCGGCGAGGTCAGCCTCGAGGCCGATGCGGCTTACAACGTCGAGGCCGCCTGCGCTGCCCTCGACAAGCATCCTAACGACCTCCACGTCGTAGTGATGGACCGCCCCCGTCATGAGGGCCTTCTTCGTGACCTAGCCGCTCTCGGTGTCAACACAATTCTCATTGGTGATGGGGACATCTCCGCAGCCCTCGATGCTGCTGACCCAAATTCGGGGACTGACATGCTGATGGGCATCGGGGCGGCCCCAGAGGGGGTCATCACCGCAACCGCACTACGTGGTCTTGATGCCCCGTTCGAGGGGCGCCTCGTATTCACGAACGAGGGACATCGGGAGCGTGCCGAGCGCATGATTGAAGGCGATATCGAGAGAATCTGGGATCGTGACGAGCTTTGCACATCCGAGGACTCAGTCTTCATTGGAACCGGCGTGTGCAGTGGTCGAACCAAAGGTGTCGAGTTCTTGGATAGCGGGGGTGCGTCCGTGCAATCGGAGGTCATAGAGGTCTCCTCTGGAGTCCACAGGTTTGTCTCCTCCGAGGTAGATTCTTAGGCTCTTTCTTGCCTTCAAATGCTGTTGAGCCACAGAGTTTTCTTGCGATGGCTTCTTTTCTACCTCTGCCACCCGGGTAACGGGGCATTGGAATGGACAAGGAGCTCTTGGAGAGGACTGCAAGGGAACTGGTGTCTCCGGGTAGGGGCGTTCTTGCTGCAGACGAGAGCAACGGAACGATGTCAAACAGGCTGCAAGCCGTTGGCATCGCACCCTCGCCAGAGGCTAGGCGGGCTTATCGCGCCAACTTGTTCGCCACCGAGGGCTATGAGTCGGCCGTCAGCGGCGTGATTCTTTTCGATGAGACAATTCGCCAGCACATGGATGACGGCGCCCCGATACCCGAAACACTGTCCAGCAGGGGTATTCTCCCTGGGATCAAGGTCGATACCGGCACCAAGGAAATGCCTCACCACCCTGGTGAGAAGGTTACAGAGGGGCTGGATGGACTCAGGGATCGCTGCACCGAGTACTTCGCCATGGGTGCCCGCTTCGCCAAGTGGCGCGCTGTGATTGGAATTGGTGACGGTATTCCAAGCGAGGACGGCATCTCTGTCAATGCCCATGTACTGGCACGATATGCATCCATCTGCCAGGAGCAAGGACTAGTCCCAATTATCGAACCAGAGGTCCTGATGGATGGGAGTCATGATGCGCAGCGCTGCTTCGATGTCACCGCCCAGACCCTGGATGCGACTTTCGCTGAATGCGCTGCTCAAGACGTGCACATCCCCGGCTCCCTGCTCAAACCAAACATGGTAATCGCCGGCAAGGAATGCGAGACTCAGATTTCAAGGGAAGAGGTCGCCCAATTGACCGTGGATTGCCTGACTCAGCATGTCCCACAGGATCTTCCTGGCATCGTGTTCCTCTCGGGTGGACAATCTGACGAAGACGCAACAGCCCACCTTAACCTGATGAACACGATGGACGCCGAGCACCCATGGCAACTCTCTTACTCCTATGGAAGGGCCCTCCAGTCACAAGCCCTAAGGGAGTGGGCTGGCGCAGGAATCGACTCAGGTGCCGCTAGCCAACGGGCCTTCTCTCATCGTGCCAAGATGAACAGCTTGGCTCGAAGCGGTGACTGGAGTGAGGAACTGGAAGCCTGACTCAAAGCTTCTCGAGCGCGCCCGGGCGGACCTGCCAAACGCAAATTTCGTATCGGCCAGATAACGCGCCACCGCGCTTGGTGGTGGCGACTTTCAGGATATCCTTGTCCTTGGAAAGCACGTTTCCGAGTTGCTGAGGCGTCGTACCGTGCCTCATTGTCGAGTTCACGTGCTCGAGAATCTCGGTCGTGTTGGCCTCTCCCCTCTCATCTAGAAATTTCTTGATCTTCTGTCTTAGTCTGGTCGTCCTCATCTCCATCACCTGGGCTATGTGCGGCCCCAAACGGAGCCGTCCTCCACAGGAGAGTGGAGGGTGATATAACGCTTCTGTATGTATTTCTCCTTGTTTGTTACATATAGTGACATGATTATGAGTGAAATGGTTGCTAATATGTGGTGCAATATTGGAAGCAGCAACTATTCCAGTGGAAATATGTAATTAAATGTAATAAAACAACATAATTTATTACCGTGATGCAATGTGACTTTATTTGCAGGTGATACTTCGTGTCAATTGGTTCCGAGAGTGGTTTTGGGGGAACTCGACAGATCTCCCCTCGAAGAATAAGGAGCAAGCACCGTTCTAGGCTCATTTCGAGGCTCGCGGAGGGTGATGCTACTGTGAGTGAGCTAGCTCGAACCTCCGGTCTGAGAGTCCCTCACGCATCGGCGGAGATTCGTAGAATGAGGGACGAGGATTTGGTCTCCAGTGACTTGCCACCTGGGAGTCGCGGGGCACAGATTCGCTTGACTGAGAAAGGATGGGGGATACTTAATGACGACGAGTGGTCGAAGGCACTGACCGTCACCGAGCTACCTTCGAATCGAAATTGCTGCTGCATCATCTCTCGAGATGAGGACAACCTCCTCCTTTGCTTCATCGATTCGCCCAGTGATCCCTTGGTCCCTATTCCAAATCGTCTGCCCGCGCCTTCCGGCCCCAATACTGCTTCCATGGGAAGCCATGGGGTGTCTTGGAATTGGGCCGTACTGACCGAGCGATTTCCACGCTGGTTCAATCTCGAAAACATGGAGGAGGTGAAGGCCCCTCCTGACCTCACAGATCCGGAGAGAATCGAGGCTTACGTGGGTCGGGCCTTGGTTGTCGGCGTGATGAGGGCCAAGTTGCTCGATGCCGATTTCCCCATCACCATCCCTCCCGGGGCGTGGTTCTCACCCTTGGACTCAAGACCGGATCCACCATTAGCTGAGATGGCCTACCACCGTGGTCCTTGGGTACTTGGCTCATGCCACGAAATAGCCCCCAATGTCCGTCCGAATCAGCCGATTGCTGCACCAATCAAGGAGAGGCTCCCCAGATCCGTCCTGCTTAGATCAGCAAAGTCGAATGCCGTGGTGGTTGCTGATTTAGGGGGCTTGCACATTGAGGGTAGGGAGTACCCCCTGTCAGCATTGGAACATTGGATAAAGGCGGCACACCCAAGGCTGACGGACCATGAGAGATACAGGAGGTTACGAGCTCTACGTGACCGCATCTCAACTTCCAAGAGAGTCAAGACAGAAGACTCGACATGGAGGCGCTTCAAGAGAGACTGGGGGGATGCCCGATTCTTGATAGAGGAATCTTCCATCAGGCTAGTAGATATCAGGGGGTTGAGGAAGTCTGCGTGTGAATCACTCATTCGCTGGTCCTTGCAGGGAATCGAAGGACTCCCGCTAGTTCTGGAGATAGACGCCCACTTGCCCAGCGATGTCCTGTCTGTTGTCGCCTCGCACCCTCACCTGAGACTGGTACTTCTCGATGAGATGATGCCGCCCTTCGAAAATTTAGATAGATTGGATTTGGATCCTTTGAGAACCCTCCCATGGATGACCTTCTCCTCCAAAGGAGGAAAGGCGATTCCAATCAGAATCGTAGAGGAGACAAAGACCATTACATCGACCTTCGATGACGAACAACTCGCCATATCTCCTTGGGAGATTCTCAAGCGCCCCTCCCACCAGGGGTTCATTCCAGAAAAGTTAGACGGGGACATGTCATCCATAGTCGGTTCGGCAGCGTCACAATTTCCTAGAGGTGATGAAGAATGGGCTAATCAGTTGGAAGCGAGATATCCACTCGCAGCTTGGATCGCCTCGCCCCAGTGGGCTAGATGGCCTAGGTGGCAACGACTGTCATCCAGGATGGATTCCGAATGGCTCGCCCTGATGGATGTAGATCACCTCCCCATAGACAAGATTTCCAGCGTCGCCGACCAAGCACCCGATTCGGTATTGGAATTGTATGCGGAGAAGATTACCGCAAAGCTCAGGGAGGATCCGGATAACCTACTTCGATCATGGCCGGCCATAGATCCAACCCAAGCAAATAGAGGTGCGGCATGGCTAGCCTCCCAATTCATCCAGAACTCGGCTTGGCTGCCTGGCGACTCCCACAGTGATCTTCTCAGTTGGGCAGTGGAGGCATGGTTGACGGAACCCCCGGGAGAATCCCTATCTGCGCTTAGGGGGGTGACCTGGTTGTACGACAATAGCCAGAGCCCGCACGAGGAGCACGAAGTGACGATTCGCAGAATCAGAGACAGGGGCTCGCAATTACCAGACGGCCACAGCCTCAATACATGGTCCAAGCTCATGAATCACACCTTGGGGGAACAAAAGGCAGATATGGGGGCGATTCAGCTTATTCGCAGAGATTTGCCACCTGGGTGGTGGGCTCCAATTGCCTCTGAAATTCTAATCCAAATGCTGCAAGAGGACGCCTTAGACGATCTGTTGCTTCACAAATCACCGTGGTGTGCAACCATCCTTCGCCCAATTGGCGAGAAATGCATTGCCCCAGGCCTCTCTTCAATCTCACATCCGGGTTGCGACCCCGAATTGTTGCAACCCCTAAGGAGTCTGATGCGAGGCATATCCAGCGATGATTTACATACGGGTAATCTCGATTCATTGATGGATTTGCTCGAAGCACTTGAATCCGCACGTGACAAGACGCCGCCAACCTCGGGTAGGACACACGACCTAGTAGGGTGGCTGGCCCAACCAGCAGGAAAATGGCCAGAATTCACCACTGAGATGATGATGGATGGTGATCATTCGGTGGCCGAGAGACTCATTCTAGGCCTATCGGGCTATCACACAGGTCTTTCTTGATTCGAAATCCGCCGGAAACCAAATTTTCTCGAGACCGCTGGGTTCTTGTGCGCCTCAGGGTGCCACATGATGCCCAACCGGCAACACCGTGTGGACGAAACCCCCTCGCCGGAGGTGGAGGATGAAACACGGCACCACGGAATGGGTGACCACCTGTCGAAGACCAGCGTGACCGTCTGTGCGGAATGATCGTTGGCGCAATTCAGGTGGCCGGATTGCGTTAGGTCCCCTGAGGACTGCATAGAATGAATCAAGGGACTACCCCGCAATCCGACAGACGTCCCGGGGTGGGTCAGGCGCCCGAGCTACGCCGTGAAGGTGGCCGTTACGCCCCGGGGCACACAATTCCCCACAGCACTCAAAGCATGGCCCTATGGTGGAATCCTGATGCACGAAGTCGGCCTCATCGGTGGCACCTTCGATCGGTTTCATGATGGCCATGCCCTACTCTTGGACAGGTCCCTCGAAGCATGCACTTCTGTTGAGGTGTGGCTGACCTCGGACTCATCTGCCCATTCCAAGGATCCCCGAGTCCTAGGATGGGAGGATCGCTGCCAGGAAATCCGTGATAAATTGGGCATTGACTCAGCCCAGAGAATCAGATTTGGGGTTCTCGAGGATGCGTTCGGCCCAGCCCCTAACCACCCTAATGCAGGGGCCATCACCTGCACCCCCGAGACGCGGTCCGTGTGTGACGAGATCAACTCCATGAGATTGCACAACCGGCTTCAGCCGCTCGATATCATCGAGGTGGGGCACCTCTTGGCTTGGGACGGGATTCCGATATCAAGCTCACGAATCAGGAATGGTGAGATTGATCGCACCGGTCAGCCTTGGATTCCGAATTTGGTCAGAGAGGGTAGCATCAACCTGACTCCCGAGGTCGAGTCAGAGCTCAAGGATCCATTTGGCCAGTTAGTTCCAGGCCCAGAGGATAACCCCTCAGTAGCTATGTCGAAGGTGATTGCTCAAATCGGGACCGAGTCGGCACCGATAATCGCTGTTGGGGACGTAACCGTCCTAACTCTGCAGAATCTAGGTCGACCAGCAGACATAGCCTTGGTGGACGGCCTTACCAGAAGGCAGCCCTGGGATGGAGCCGAGGGAATCGATCACTCCGCTTACGATGTGGTGTTGCGGTGCCAGAGTCCCCCCGGTTCGCTCACTCCCTCGCTATTGGAGGCCTGCGAGCAAGCGATGCTCTCGTGGATGGAAGATGGAATCACCCACCTCGTTGAGGTGGAGGGAGAAGAAGACCTAGCCCCTCTGATACTGCACCCTCTGGCCCCACTGGGGTCGGTGGTGCTCTACGGGCAGCCGGGTAGTGGGGTCGTTCTCAGATGGTGCAGCGAGGAATCCAAGCAACGTTGCAGGAAGTTGCTGGGCGGATTCGATAGCGGCGATTGATCATGACTCCGCTGCTTGGAGGATGTGGAGCCCCAATCCGGAGGCCACTAGGGCGATAGTAACCGAGTACACGCCCGGATCGACCCAAGTTGTGTTTATCGCACTCCACACTAGGTAGAAAGTAGCACCTACGAGAATCATCCAGCTAGCTAGCAATCGAGTCACCCCTCCGCTCGGAGACAACAGGCTAGTGAGGATGGGGCTGTGGGGCAGTCCAAGGAACCAGCCCGTGAACCCGTCCTCACGGGACTTTCCCATGCCAACTATTCCGGTAGCCAGAAGGGCAACGCCGAGAGCCCCAAATACCGCATCATCGAGAACCAATGACATCTCCGCAGTATGGGGATCTCCACCGGTCAGAAAGCCAATCCACAGGACCTTGTGACCCGGCGAGTATGCGCCGCTAACCATGTTTACAGCGGTTAGAAAGAGGGCCCATGAACCGAGGATGATCGCACCCGCAGACATGGTGCTGCTCGGCCTCAGCAGCGCATTCATCCATTCGGAGCCATCTTCTGACATCGAGCCGGCGACCTGCCCTTTCGGTATAACCGTTGTCGGAACCGTTCTGCTCACAGATGGCCTTGGAGGTGATACTTTCCTAGGGAGGCCTCGTTGATCAGGGGTTCATTCTCGCTCATGAGGGATATCGCATCGATAGCCTTGGGAATGGCGGAGTTGACTTGTTTGCTTCGTCCACCCCTGCCCTTGCTGACATTTCTGGCCATAATCAGCCCGATGGTATCAAGCTCGTTCAATAGAGATGAGACGCGTCTGGTGGTTAGGGGCTCTATGCCAATTTTTCCACAGGCATCTGCGTAGGTTCGATAGACCTCACCAGTGGATATGTTTCTCAACCCATTCTCTTCGTTCAAGCAGATGGAGAACAGAACGAGCTTCTGGTGCAAGGGCAGAGTCTTGAGCACTGGCGTTACCTGATCATATTCCAACTGGCTCTGAGCCAATCTCACGTGCCTGGTATCGACCTTGGACTGGGCTCTTTGCTCAGATTTCTGGACAGAAATCCTAAGCAAGTCCAGCGCTCTTCGTGCGTCCCCGTGCTCCTGTGCGGCGAGCGCTGCGCACAGTTTGATCACGCCCTCGTCGAGAACTCCCTCTCTGATTCCCATCGAGGCTCGCTCTCCAAGAATGTTCTGAATCTCGGTGGCAACGTATGGATGGAAGACCACGTCCTCCTGGCTGAGTCTCGAACTCACCCTCGGATCAAGATGTTGCGTGAAATGCAGATCATTGCTGATGCCGATTATCGAGCATCGACCATTATCGAGAACTGTGTTCAGGCTGGTCAGCGCGTACAACAGATCATCCCCTGCACGATCGACTAAGTTGTCGACCTCGTCTAGCACGATGATGTGGACCCCACCGGCCCTGCTCATCCTCATTACCAAGGTCTCGAGAACTCGATCCGTCGGCCACCCAGTGAATGGCACCGGGGGGTCGCCCCGCCTCGCCAACTGACTAGCGATGGTCTGGACGACCCTGTACTTTGTATCCACGTTCCTACAGTTTATTTCGTAGGTATTCACTATCTGGCCCATCTCTTTGCCCTTCTGGCGCAACTGCCCTAGGACAAACCTAGTCACTACTGTCTTACCCGATCCAGGGACGCCATAGAGGAGCATGTTTGAGGGGATGTGCCCATTTAGGGCATCGACCAGGTTTCTGACAAGCGCATCGACCTCGTGCTCCCTGTGAGGCAGACGCGAGGGTTCGAAGGCATGGTCGAAGGCTTTCCTGTCGATGAAGAGACTATCCTGTCCAAGAATCTTCTCGAAAATATTTCCTTCCATTTTTTAACACCGAGGCACAAACTCACTAATGGCCATTCCTCCACCCAGTTGGATTCATTGCTACTTAGTACGTGAGCCGAACCGAGAGAGTTAGGGGTAATAAGAGTGTCTTGCAAGAATGAGATTTGCGACTTGTTCCCCATGTCTGCTAATGTCAATCCCAACACGAGAAAAACAACTGATATAATACGGCATGAAACTATTCAGTCAATCGTTTTATACTCAATAAATCAATGTACTTTTTACATCATTTTCCTCTTGTCTCCACTATATTCGGGAACTGCCAATCTCTGGTGGTGTCATAAACTCAGAACATATCTAAATTCAAATCATAGGGTTCCAAATACACCATTCGAAACTAGACAATATATCTGTAGTATAAATAATAGATAATTTATTTATCTATATTTTATCAGCCTCAAATCACCATCGTCTTTTATTTCAAGGCGATCGCCATCGTTGAGTTGATGAATTTCATCGGGCAATTCAGGAACTTCGAAACCAGAGTCACTATCTAGTGAACGGGAGAAGTTGTGCGTGACCAGAACCATGGCATGGGGATGTCGCGCAGAGAAAGAAATAACTTGGGATGGATTGTGATGATGGGGGCTATCGACGAAATCCGGCACCCCCATTTCTAGGATTACGACATCCGACTCTCGGGCCCGTTCCTCAATTTCCTGGCACGGCCCGGAATCCCCGCAGTGAAGGATAGTAAGGCCGCTTTCATGTATCAACTTGTACCCGTGAGGGTCGGTCTCGGGAGTGTGGCTGACGGGGAACCTGTCGTAACTCCACCCGGTTCCCTTCAAGATGCCAGACTCATCTTCGTTCCAGACTGTTCGTTCCCTGAGTGCGTCTTCAAGACTCCCTGGAAAACCGACTTCGCAGAGTTTGCTCAGACGTTCCCTGCCCCCCGGTCTAGTGTGAACGCTCAACGTTTTCCGGGCATCCCTATCTGGGGCCAACCATTCCCTGTCAAGCAACAGAAATGGAAATCCGAATGTGTGATCTGCGTGCCAATGGGTGATTAACAGGTGCTGAATGTCTGAAGGTGAAACGCCCGCACGTCTGAGTTGTGGAAGGACGGTGGGGGGGGAGTCGATCAGAACGGCACCATCGATTAGGGCCAAAGCATGCATCCTTCCGGGGGGAGAGAATGCATTGCCGGTTCCGAGGAACAGAACCTCCGCCATGTCTCGCGTTGGGGGCCCCAAGACTTGATGCTTCGCTTCGAGAGGAGCACCCTCTCCGCATTCGTTCATAAACGAACAACAACTCCCGATATTGAGAGATGTAAGAATGTCTG
>Ga0066828_10000941_pt1 | contig 12382 bp, 12 predicted proteins | sample ETNtaG_24_FD_65497 | JGI IMG/M metagenome (GOLD analysis project Ga0066828, IMG submission 65497) | Marine microbial and viral communities from oxygen minimum zone, Eastern Pacific Ocean - ETNP201306SV47 | ecosystem: Environmental > Aquatic > Marine > Oceanic | place: Pacific Ocean: Eastern... | reverse complement strand
TCTATATCAATTATAGATATTTTTGATTTAATATTTGCCAAAGATTTAGTGATAACCTCATGAAATTGTCTATCAACTATTAAAGCTTTTGCATCACTATGTTCTAAAATATAACTAATTGTTTTTGGATCTAACCTGGTGTTAATAGCATTAATGACAGCACCTACCATGGGTATTGAATAATGTGCCTCAAATATTTCAGGTGTATTGAATGCCATTATAGAAACTGTGTCTCCAGTTTTTATTCCAATCTTGTTAAGAGCGCTTGCAAATTTTACACATCTTTTATAAACTTCAGCCCAAGTATAAGATCTGCTCTCATAAACTACAGCTTCATAATTTGGATAAATATCTTTTGTTCTTTCTAAAAAAGATAATGGAGATAGTGGTACATAGTTTGCATTGTTCTTGTCTAAATTTTCATCGAAGTGACTCATATTAATTAAATTTAAAATCCATAATATACTTACTTCCGCTAATTGCAGACAAATAATGACTTTCTACTCTTGGAAGCACCCGATTGAAGAAGAAATTGGCTGTCTGTATTTTTTCTTCATAAAATTGTTTATTGTTTTTATAATCTTTAAAACTAACCTCTAAAACTTTTATCCAAGCATGTGCGATGGCAACTAGCCCAAGAACTTTTAAATAATCATTACAAGCAGCACTAACATCTTCTTTTGAATTTTTCATCTTATCTTTAATCCAGTTTGTAAAATTTAATAAAATTTTTATATTTTTAATTAAAATTGATATAAATGGTTGCATTTCTGCTTCCATAATATTTAAGTCTTTTTGAATTAAAGAAATGTATTTGTTAATTATATCTCCATTTTTATTTTCTAATTTTCTAAAAACTAAGTCAATTGCTTGAACAGAATTTGTTCCTTCATAAATTGGTGTAATTCTATTATCTCTATATAACTGTTCAATCCCTTGATCTTTAGTATAGCCATATCCTCCATGAATCTGCATTGCATCACTAGTAATTTCCATGCCCATATCAGTAAATAAAGCTTTAACTACCGGAGTCATCAAAGACACAATATTTGATGCTTCTTGTCTAATTATTTTATCTTTATGATAAAGACTTACTTCTGTTTGTTGAGATAACCAAAAACACAAAGCTCTTTCCCCTTCAATAATTGATTTCATATTTAGTAATGACTTTCTAATATCGGCATGTTCAATTATAAAATCCGCATTATTGTCTGTTTTGCTGTTGTTAGTTTTTCCTTGTTTTCTCTCTTTTGCATAATTCAATGAATTTTGATATGCGATTTCAGATATTCCTAATCCTTGAATTCCAACTACTATTCTTTCTAAATTCATCATAGTAAACATAGAATTTAGACCTTTATTTTTTGGACCAACCATATATCCAATAGCAGCATCAAAATTTAATACACATGTAGCTGATCCTTTGATGCCCATTTTGCTTTCTATAGAAACAGTTGATATTCCGTTTTGTTGTCCAATCGAACCGTCATCATTAACTACAAATTTGGGTACAAGAAACAAACTTATTCCTTTAGTGCCTGAAGGTGAGTCGGATGCTCTAGCAATAACCAAATGAATAATATTTTCTGTAAGATCATGATCGCCTGATGTGATAAATATTTTTTGTCCACTTATTTTAAAAGTTCCATTTGGTTGTTCAACAGCTTTTGTTTTTAACAAACCTAAATCTGTTCCGCACACAGATTCGGTTAAACACATAGTTCCACTCCATTTTCCTTCCACCATTTTTGGTAAGAATTTATTCTTTATTGATTCTGTTGTGTGATGATTAATGCAATTATAAGCTCCAATACTTAATTCACTATAAAGTTTAAATGAGAGACTTGCTGATGATAGCATCTCATCAAAAAAAGCGCTGACCGTCTTTGGCATTCCCTGTCCTCCGTACTTTGGATCACATGATAGAGATGTCCATCCATCTTCAATAAATTTCTTATAGGCTTCCTTATATCCCGGCGGAGTTATTACAACTCCATTTTCTAATGTTGTTGGATTTTCATCTCCAGATTTCGCTAAAGGAAGAATTATGTTTTGAGTTATTTTTGCAGCTTCTTCTAATATATTTCTTACCAACTCTGAATTAACATCATGATATTTTTCTATCTCATTATAATTTTTGTTGTTTCTTAATTTATCAAAAAGAAACATCATATCTTCGACTGGAGCAGTATAAGTCGTCATAGTTATTGTAATAAATAAGGATAATTGAAATTATTTATTTTTGCAAATTAGCAATTATAGCATTTCCCATAGTTTCAGTTGAAACTTCTTTGTTTCCTTTTGAAAAGATATCTTGGGTTCTTAATCCATCATCTAAAACCTTTTGAACTGATAAATCAAGATTGTCAGCTTCTTTATCAAGGTGCAATGAATATCTTAATGCCATCGAGAAACTCAAAATAGAAGCAATAGGATTTGCAATTCCTTTTCCGGCAATATCAGGAGCTGAACCATGAACTGGTTCATACATTGATCTCATATTTCCATTTTTATCTTTTGCGCCAAGTGAAGCAGAAGGTAAAAGTCCAAGAGATCCTGTTAGCATAGCAGCCTCATCAGACAACATGTCACCAAACAAATTATCTGTTACTATTACATCAAATTGTTTTGGATTTCTTAATAACTGCATTGCACAATTATCTGCAAGCATATGGCTCAATTCAACGTTATTATATTCTTTATCGTGCACTATTTGTACTTCTTCTTTCCATAATTGACCTGCTTCCATTACATTTGATTTTTCGCAAGAAGTAACTTTATTTTTTCTTTTTATTGCTAAATCAAAAGCAACTCTAGCAACCCTAGCTATTTCACTGCTAGTATATGTGTGAGTATTTATTCCTTTTCTTTCACCATTATCAATAGGCTTAATACCTCTTGGCTCACCAAAATAAACACCTCCTATTAATTCTCTAACTATCATAATATCTAAACCTGAGACTATTTCAGGCTTCAAAGTAGAGGAATTAACTAATTGTTTAAAACAAATTGCTGGTCTAAGATTCGCAAAAAGCTTTAATTCTTTTCTTAACTTTAATAGTGCTCTTTCTGGTTTTTTTGAAAATTCTAAATTGTCCCACTTAGATCCTCCAACAGCTCCAAGAATAACTGCTTCGCTTTCTAAAGCTTTATAAAAAACTTCATCAGTAATTGGAGTTTTATGCTTATCGTAAGAAGAACCTCCCACTAAATCTTCTTCTATTTCAAAATCTAAAGATTTGTTCTTGTTAAACCATTCTATAATTTTTTTTACTTCTCTAATTACCTCTGGACCAATTCCATCTCCGGGTAAAAGCAATATTTTTCTTTTCTTTACTTTAATCATTAAAAATCCATGGTTTTATAGATTTCAATTTCTTTTCAAATGTAATTATTTTTTCCAATTTTTCTAGCGATAGAGATATATCATCTAAGCCTTCTAATAAACATTTTTTCTTAAACTGATCTATATCAAAAACTATTTCATTATTTCCAAATTCAATTTTTTGACCTTGTAAATTTACTGAAATTTCTTCTTTTCTGTTAGAGTATTCTGAAATTTGTTTTATTTGTTCATCGTTAATAACTACTGGCAGTATCCCATTTTTAAAACAATTGTTATAAAAAATGTCTGCATAACTTGAGGATATTACACAAGTTATTCCAAAATCTAACAAAGCCCAAGGAGCGTGTTCTCTTGAAGAGCCACATCCAAAATTTTTTCCAGCTATAAGAATTTTAGATTGAGTGAATGGAGATTGATTTAAAATAAAATCTTCAATCTCTTTGCCATTATTATCATATCTCATTTCATAAAATAGATTTTTACCTAGACCAGTTCTTTTAATTGTTTTTAAGAATTGTTTTGGAATAATCATATCAGTATCAATATTTATAATCGGTAAATATGCAGGAATACTTTTTAATGTATTAAATTTTTTCATTAATTTTGATACTTTCTCACATCATCTAAATTTCCAGATATCGCCGTAGCAGCTGCCATCGTTGGGCTTACAAGATGAGTTCTTCCACCTCGACCTTGCCGACCTTCAAAATTTCTGTTTGAAGTTGAAGCGCATCTTTCACCTGGTTTTAATTTATCCGCATTCATAGCCAAACACATAGAACATCCGGGCTCTCTCCATTCAAATCCTGAATTAATAAAAATTTTATCTAATCCTTCTTGCTCTGCTTGTTCTTTTACTAGACCAGACCCAGGAACAACTATTGCACTTATATGGTTTGCAATTTTTTTATTTTTTAAAATTTTGGCTGCTTCTCTTAAATCTTCGATTCTACCATTAGTACAACTACCTATAAAAACTTTATCTATTTTAATATCTTTGATTGCAACATCTGGCTTTAATCCCATATATTCTAATGATCTTTCTATAGATCTTTTTTTATCTGGATCTGTTTCTTTTTCTGGATTTGGAATTTTGTCATCTATAGTAACGACATCTTGTGGAGATGTGCCCCAGGTTACCATTGGTTTAACATCTTTCCCTTCTATGGTTATTTCTTTATCAAATTTGGCATCTTCATCTGTTTTAAGATTATGCCAATATTCTAAGGCTATTTCCCATTTATCATTTTTTGGAGACATCGGCTTATCTTTTAAGTAATTAATAATTTTCTGGTCTGGTTGTATTAATCCTGCTCTTGCTCCTCCTTCAATTGTCATATTGCAAATTGTCATTCTTTGTTCAACACTTAAGGAAGAAATTAAATTACCTGCATACTCTATTACGTATCCGGTTCCGCCTGCTGTTCCTATTTTGCCAATAATTTGCAAAATAACATCCTTAGAAGTAACTCCTACAGGTAAAGATCCAATTACATTTATTCTAAAATTTTTTGACTTTTTTTGTACTAAAGTTTGCGTTGCTAGCACATGTTCCACTTCAGATGTGCCAATTCCAAATGCCAATGCTCCAAATGCGCCGTGCGTAGCTGTGTGACTGTCTCCACAAACAATAATTGTTCCTGGTTGAGTAAATCCTTGCTCAGGCCCAATAATATGAACAATGCCTTGTCTTTTATCATTCATGCCAAATAACTGAACATTAAACTCTTTGCAGTTAGTTTCAAGTGTATCAACTTGTATTTTTGAATCTTGGTCTGTAATTCCTTTTGTTCTATTTGTAGTAGGAACATTATGATCAGCCACTGCCAAAGTTAGGCTTGGTTGTCTAATTTTTCTATTTGAACTTCTTAACCCTTCAAAAGCCTGTGGACTAGTAACTTCATGTATTAAATGTCTGTCAACAAATAATAAAGAAGTTCCATCATCTTGTTGATGAACAAGATGATCATTCCAAATTTTATCGTAAATAGTTTCAGGCATTTAGAAAAAAATTATTTTTTCTTTTCAGGATTTTCTGGTTTTTCTTCTTTATTTATTTCTTTTTTCGGAGTCACTTTAGACTCTGTAACTGTTGAAGAGGTTTCTGCCTTCTTTTCTTCAGCAACTGGAGCAACATTTTCTTCAGAAACCATCTCAGGTTTAGTTTCTAAATTTATACCAATTTTTTTTTTAATTTTTTCAGAAATTCTTGCAGATTTACCAGTTCTATCTCTTAAATAGTATAATTTTGCTCTTCTTACTTTACCTGATCTAATTACTTTTATTGAATCTACTATTGGACTGTAGAGTGCAAAAGTTCTTTCAACGCCTTCACCGAAGGATATTTTTCTAACAGTAAAAGATGAATTTAAATCTCTATTTTTTTTGGCAATACAAACGCCTTCAAAGTATTGAATCCTATCTCTTTTTCCTTCTGTAATTCTAACTCCAACCTTAATAACATCTCCTGGAAAAAATTTAGGTAATTTTTTCTCAGCTTCTATTTTTTTAACATTAGACTGATTAATTTCTTCGATTGTTTTCATATTTAAGTTTATCAATTTAATTCTTTTTATATTTTTGCCATAAATCCGGTCTTCGGTCGCGTGTTATAGCTTCAGATTGCGATAAACGCCAGTCTTTAATTTTAGCATGATCTCCAGATAAAAGTACATCTGGTACGCTTTTTTCCTCCCAAATTTGAGGTTTTGTATATTGAGGATATTCCAGTAATCCATTTTCAAAACTTTCTTCAGATATCGATTGATCATTTCCGACGACTCCTGGAATTAATCTTAAAACACTATCTAAAACTACAAAAGCAGCTGTCTCTCCTCCGGACAAAATATAGTCACCAATGCTCAATTCTTCTATACCTCTTGTGTCTATCACTCTTTGATCAGCTCCCTCAAAATGTCCACATATTAAATTTATAGTTTTTTCTTTTGATAAATCTTTAGCAAGCTTTTGCTTAAACAATTTACCCTTTGGAGTTAAATAATATATTTTTTCGTTTGATTTAATATTTTGATCTAAAGATTTTGCTAAAACATCTGGCTTGATTAGCATACCTGATCCTCCTCCAAATGGAGTATCATCAACAGTTTTATGCTTATCTGACGCATAATCTCTTATATTTATAGTTTTTATGTTCCAGATATTGTTTGATAGAGCTTTGCCGTACAAACCTTTGCTCAAAGGTCCAGGAAATAATTCTGGATAAAGTGTAAATATTCGAGCCTGCCACATATTTATTTTTTCTCTTCTGCTTTTGGAGCTTTAACGTCTTCCGTTTTTGGTACTTCTGCTTTTTTCTCTTCTGCTTTTGGAGCTTTAACGTCTTCCGTTTTTGGTACTTCTGCTTTTTTCTCTTCTGATTTTGGAGCTTTAGCGTCTTCCGTTTTTGGTACTTCTGCTTTTTTCTCTTCTGATTTTGGAGCTACAGATGTATCTTGCCCATCTTTTTTTCTATCCTTCTTAGGAATAGCTTTTTGGGGATTGTTCCCACTTGCCGGCATAGAAATTAATTGGTTTTCACCCAAAATTCTAGCTACTCTTGTGGTAGGTTTGGCACCTTGACTCAGCCAATATTTTATTCGATCTGTCTCGAGTCCGACTCTTTCCTTTTTTTCTTTTGGTAGCAGAGGATTGAAGAATCCTAGTTTCTCAATAAATCTTCCATCTCTTGCAAATCTACTTTCTGCCACTACAATTTTATATACAGGTCTTTTTTTTGTTCCACCCATAGACAATCTTAATTTTAACATTTCCTCTCCTTTTTATTTTAGTTGGTTAAAAAGCTCTGGAGGTATTCCTTTGTCAGTCATACCTTTCACGTTGCCTTTTGACATCTTCTTCATCATTTCAGACATCATTTTAAATTGTTTTAACAATTTATTGATAGTGGCTACATCTGTACCAGAGCCATTAGCAATTCTTTTTCTTCTGGAACCATCAATTATTTTTGGGTTCTCTCTTTCTTTTTTTGTCATAGACAAAATTATAGCTTCGTTTTGAGTTATTATTTTTTCATCTACCCCAGCTTGATCCATTTGTGATTTAATTTTTGAAACACCTGGTAAAAATGACATGACTCCTTCTATTCCTCCCATTTTTTTCATTTGTCTCAATTGAGTTAAATAATCTTCCATTGAAAAATTCCCTTTTTTTAAATTTTCTTCTGTTTTTTTTATATTTTCTTCACTAAGGTCTTGAGCTGCTTTTTCTACCAAAGAAACAACATCTCCCATACCAAGAATTCTATTTGCGATTCTATCTGGGTGAAAAATTTCTAAATTATCTATTTTTTCCCCAACACCTAAAAATTTAATTGGAACATGCGAAACATATTTCATGCTTACTGCAGCTCCACCTCTGGCATCACCATCCGCTCTAGTTAAAATTATTCCCGTAAGATTAACTGTATTTTTAAATTCTTTTGCAACCTCGGCTGCTATTTGGCCTGTTAAAGAATCTGCAACTAAAAAGGCTTCGGTAGGATTTATAATACTTTCAATTTGTTTTATTTCGCTCATCATTTGAAGGTCAATCTGGGTTCTGCCGGCAGTATCAAATAAAATAATCTCTGCTCCATTAAGATTGGCAGCACTTATTGCTCTTCTGCAGATGTCGGCCGGAAGTTGTCCGTTAATTACCGGCAATGTAAGAATATTGCTTTGTTCACCTAAAAACTTCAATTGTTCTTGTGCGGCTGGCCTATAAACGTCTAAGCTAACCATCATTAATTTCTTTTTTCTATTTTTTTCTAAATATTTTGCTAATTTAGCAGTGGTAGTAGTTTTTCCTGATCCCTGTAGACCTACCAACATCATTGAAACAGGAGGAACTGCATTTAAATTAACGTCAGAACTAGTATCTCCAAGAAGTTTTACAAGTTCATCATAAACAATTTTAACCAACATTTGGCCTGGTGATGTTGATCTAATTATTTCTTGACCTAAAGCTTTAGGTTTTATTTTTTCAACAAATTCTTTTACAACAGGTAAGGATACATCTGCCTCTAATAAAGCCAGTCTTATATTTCTTAAACCTTCATCTACTTGTCTTTCATCAAGAGATGGTGCTTTTTTTAATGAAGAAAAAATTTCTTCAAATTTATTTGTCAAATTTTCAAACATAATTTCGTACAGCAGCAATCGCACTAGTGGGCGAACCCTCGCTGACTAGTGTCGATCTCTTTGTCCCCAAAGACACCGCAAATTGCTGTTTTTTGCGGAAACGGGATGAAAATATAATAGAGGTTCAAAAAGTCAATAAATAAGTTAAGTATTTAAGTATATGCAATTTAAAGCCTTTAAAATGGACGGTTTGGGTAATGATTTTGTAATCATTGATCAAAGATTACAAAATCTAAATTTATCTAAAAATCAAATAGTAAAAATTTGTAAGAGAAATTTTATAGGTTGTGATCAATTAATTTTTATCAACAAAAGTCAATCAAGTCATGGCTCTTTGGTTTTTTATAATTCTGATGGAAGTATCTCGGGAGCTTGTGGAAACGGAACTAGATGTGTTGCAAGATTTTTATCTGCCGAAAACAACCAAAAAACAATTAGTTTAGAAACATCATCAGGAATTTTAAATTCAAATATATTAGATAATAACTTCGTCGAAACAAATATAGGTAAAGCAACAATTGAATGGAATAAAATTCCACTTAGTAAAAAAGTAGACACAAAAAATTTGGGAATAAAAATTAAATCAAAAGATAATTCTAATTATATTGATGGTATCGCTGTTAATGTTGGCAATCCTCATGTAATATTTTTTGTTGAGAACATAGATAATTTTGATATCCAAAAAATTGGACCCGAAATAGAAAATCACGAATTATTTCCTGAAAAATGTAATGTAACTTTCGCTAAAGTGATAAATAAAAATAAAATACTAGTAAGGGTATGGGAAAGAGGTGCGGGTTTAACAAAGGCTTGCGGAACAGCGGCGTGCGCAACTGCTTTTGCAGGATTTTTAAATGGATTAACATCAAAAAAAACGGATATTCAATTTGAATTAGGATTTCTTTCAATAAGAATCGAATATGATTTCTCGATATATATGAGTGGTCCTGTTTCTGAAATAAAAGAAATTGAAGTAATAATATAATGGGAATTTTTGAAAAATTTAAATCAGGTTTTAGGAAAAGTGCATCAACTTTTGCAACTGGATTACGAGATATCATAGTAAAAAAAGAAATTGATGATAATACTTTAAATAAAATTGAAGATTATTTAATTCAATCCGATGTTGGAATTCAAGCTGCCTCAGATATCAAAGAAATAATTGCTCAAGAAAAAATTGATCCAAAAAAAAATATTATGGATGAAGTAAATTTACTTCTAAAAAATTATATAATTACATTGATGAAGCCTTTAGAAAACAAAAATTTTATTACTAAAAAAGAAGGTTTAAATGCCATACTTATTGCAGGTGTTAATGGCGTAGGTAAGACAACCACTATTGGTAAAATAGGTAAAATTTTAAAATCAAATGGAAGCAAAGTTATTCTTTCTGCATGTGACACTTTTAGAGCTGCGGCTATCGAACAGCTAGAAAATTGGGCAAAAAAAATAGATGTTGAAATAATCAAATCCAATCAAGGATCTGATCCGGCTTCAGTTGCTTATAGAGCTGTAGAACATGCAATAGCAAATAAAATTAACTATGTGTTAATTGATACGGCAGGCAGGCTGCAAAATAAGAAAAACTTGATGGATGAATATAGAAAGATTGCAAATGTAACAAAAAAAATTGATCCAAATGCACCTCATGAAGTTATATTGGTTTTAGATGCTACATCAGGTCAAAATATAATTAATCAAGTAGAAGAGTTTAATAAAATTATTCCTATTACAGGTTTAATAATGACAAAGTTAGATGGAACAGCTAAAGGTGGAATTCTCATTGCTTTGGCTAAAAAATATAAACTACCAATAATTGCGTTAGGACTTGGTGAAAAAGAAGACGATTTACAAATATTTAATGCAGAAAAATTTGCAAATGCGTTTATTCAATCTAATTAATTAAATTTTTTGAAATCAAAGGTTTATAATAATCACAATTGAATTTTTCATTTAAATCAAAATACCCACATTTTTTTGCTATCGATGAAATTATAAAATCCAATTTTCCTTTATTGTTGTAGGCTTGAAGATTTTTTTTTGATATGTCGAATTGTAAATTTTTATTTACTTTTTTAATCGCACTAACCAGTATTAAAGTATTATTATCTTTCAATAAATAGTATGCAAAATCTTCTGGAAAAACTGGAAAATCATAATTAGTTAATATTCTTTTAGCTTTGCTAGGAAACCATTCATAGGAAATTAATGGTAAGTCAGTTTTTGTTTTATGATTATAAATATAGAGATCTTGCGGATAGTCAGTGATGTAATTATAATTTTCACCTCTGGCCAAAATAGCTTTTTCTCTCGTTTTGAAATATAGGGTAAAATTCTTGTTATAAGATTCCATTTTTCCGATAAAAAATATATTATCAATATTTTCTGAAAAACTTGGATTAATTAACAATACAAAAAATAAGAAAAGTATTAATAATTTCATTAGTTACTTATAAAAAAAAATATTGTAAATGATGTGACCTAATTATGTGTAAAATAAGATTTTAAAATTTAATGAAAAAAGTATTTAATTTTGCTTTATATGATTTTGCAAACTCTGCTTTTACAACTATTATAATTACATTTATTTTTTCTACTTATTTTGCAAAACAAATAGCTCCTAATCCTGTTTTAGGACAATCTTACTGGGGGTGGGCTATTGGAATTACAGGAATATTAGTTGCTTTAATTGGGCCACTATTAGGGAGTTTTGCTGACAAAAAAAATTGTACAGGATTATTTGTTAAATTGTTTACTATAATTTGTATTATTTTAACGTCATTTTTATGGTTTTCAAAACCATCAGAAAAATACCTGTTTTATACATTAATAATCGTTGGTCTGGCAAATTTTTTTTATGAATTAAGCTTAATTTTTTATAATTCAATTTTAAAAAAAATTTCAAGTGATAAAAATTTAGGAAAATCTTCAGGTTTTGGATTCGCTTTAGGATATATAGGTGGGATATTAATTTTAATTATTTGTATAAAAATTTTTATAGATAACAATACTTTGCCATTTGGACTTACAAAAGAAAATTCTGAAAATATAAGAGCGACTTCAATAGTTGTTTCTTTATGGTACCTAATTTTTTCAATACCTTTTTTATTTTCTTTAAAAAAAGAAATTAAAAATAAAATAGACAGATCATCAAATAGTATAAAAAAAATCAAAAATTTAATTTGGAATAAAGGATTAAATAACCTTGGAAAATTTTTAGTAGCAAGAATGCTTTATGCTGATGGATTAAATGCAATAATAATTATGGGTGGAATATTTGCTGTAGGAGTATTTAATCTAGAAATTAAAGATTTATTAATATTGTCAGTATTGATGAATATCACAGCTTTTATAGGAGCAATAGTAGGTGGTTATGCAAATGACAAGTTTACTTCAAAATCTGTAATTATTTTATCTTTATTTGGTTTAATTGTTTCTTCGGCAATAATTCTTTTTATTAAAGCAAAAATATTTTTTTTAATTTTTGCATCAATAAATGGTTTTTTTATTGGACCAATTCAATCGGCTAGCAGAGTATTTATTACAAAGTCAATAGATATAAACAATCAAGCTTCAGGTTTTGGATTGTTTGCATTATCAGGAAAATTAACTTCTTTTATTGGCCCTCTTCTTGTTAGTACTATTACTTATATTTCAAACAGCCAAAGAATTGGTTTTTCTTCTGCAATATTTCTTCTATTGCTGGGCTTGGTAATATTATTAAAAGTTAAAAAAAATTAATTTAAATTTTTAATAAATAAATTAATTTCATTTATTAACTTTTCATCAAAATCCATCATATGATCGTCTAGATCAGTAAAATATTTAAATTTTGGCATATTTGATAAATTATAAATTTCCTCTCCCATATAAAAAGGAACAATTTTATCTTTTTTTC
>Ga0066828_10000923_pt1 | contig 12489 bp, 8 predicted proteins | sample ETNtaG_24_FD_65497 | JGI IMG/M metagenome (GOLD analysis project Ga0066828, IMG submission 65497) | Marine microbial and viral communities from oxygen minimum zone, Eastern Pacific Ocean - ETNP201306SV47 | ecosystem: Environmental > Aquatic > Marine > Oceanic | place: Pacific Ocean: Eastern... | reverse complement strand
TGCTTGCTGCGATTTCCTTCATTATGCGTTGCTGGCTGATTGCTCATTCATTTCTACGAAAAACATCTCACAACATTTTGCTATAACATAGCCACATGGGTTCAAGAGCCGGCCAGGTTATGAAGGCCGGGACACTGTGCTGTGCTGGGGATGCGAATTTTATGGCGGGTTACATGATGTACGGTGGCCGGATCATTATCCTCGGCGATTCCGGAGAACGGGTCGGCGAAGACATGTCGGCCGGCGAGATCTTCATCGGCGGCAAGGTCCAGGAACTCGGATCAGACGCTATGTTGTCTGATACTGAGACGTCTGAAATTGAGGATATTCGCAGGTTTCTCGACCGCTACAGAATCTCCTTCAAGGGAAGTTTCAGTAAAGTAATCAATGCCGGAAAAAAACTCCGTTACGGCAATAATGAGCAGCAGATGCGTAGTCTCCCGTTTACGTCTTTCTCGAGCGGGTCGAGTTACTGGAATGCTAAGGTACAGGAAGACATCGTCATTAAATCGCAGAGCGGACGCTACCGGATTCGGGGCTATGGTGGTGCCAGGCCCTTGCCTCACCTGGGCGATCTCGCCTTTCGAAAGGACCTTTCTAGAGCCGGTGAATTGGCCGATGTCGTGGAACGCATCAACATGGAAACCCGGATCGGTGGAATAAACGGTGCTGAACCTCTGAAACTCAGTATGCCGGTGATGATCGCACCTATGAGTTATGGGGCACTCAGTCGCTCTTCCAAACAGGGCATCGCCATGGCTTCGGCCATGTCTGGCATCGCGGAAAATACTGGCGAGGGGGGTATGAGTGATGCACAGCGTGATGCTGCAGGCCAGCTGATTTTCCAGTGTCTGGGTGGGCGGTTAGGCTGGAATATCCACGACATGCGCCGCGCTGACGGTCTTGAGATCTACATCTCCCAGGGCGCCAAGCCAGGGCTTGGCGGTCAGTTGATGGCCAAGAAGGTGACGCCGGAGCTGGCAGAGATCCGGGGAATTCCTTCCGGAATTGATTTGCGTTCACCCTCTCGACACCCGGATATTCTCGGCGCCGACGATCTCGTGATCAAGGTGGAGGAGTTCCGAGAGGCAACAGACTATCGATTGCCCATCAGCATCAAGCTGGGGGCCGGTCGAATCCGGGACGACATCAAGATCGCGGTCAAAGATGGGTTTGATTTTATTGAACTCGATGGCATGCAAGGCTCGACCGGCGCGGGCAGTTCCGAAGTCATCGACCATGTTGGCATTCCAACATTACCAGCGATCATTGAAGCGCTTGAAGCACTCGAGGAGATCGGGGCCCGGGAACGGGTCGAGATCGTCCTGATGGGTGGTCTGCGTGACGGTGTCGACGCAGTCAAGGCTCTCTGCCTGGGGGCCGATGCCGTGGCATTTGGCACCTCGGTCATTATTGCCGGTGGTTGCATTGCTTGTATGCAGTGTCACGTCGGACAGTGCGTGACAGGTATCGCGACCCAAGACCCCGATCACGAGAACCGTTACAAGCCTGAAACCGAAGCCCACAATATCCACCGTTTTTTGGAAGGTGTGCGCTGGCAGATCGCAGCGATCACCCACGGGTTGGGCTACCCTGACGTCAAAGATCTGAGCCGGGATGACTTGGTGGCGCTGACACCCGAAGCTGCAGAGATTACCGGTTTACCCTTCGAGCCTGATCAGGGATACCGTCCGCTCGGACCGGCGATCGCTCAGGGCAAAGTATGAGCGTCTACGATCTTGCGCGGATTCAAATGCCTGTCGCACCTCCAGGTTTTTGCGACGATACCACAGATCGTCATTTTGTTCCCGCGCCGTGTCAGGTTGCCTGCCCGGTTGGCACGGATGCGCCGTCCTACATTGCTTATATCTGGGAAAAACAGACAGAAGACGCCTTCGAAGCGATAACGGCGACCAATCCCTTCAGTTCGATCTGTGGCCGGGTCTGTGACGCACCCTGTGAACCGGCTTGCCGACGGGAGAGCAGCGACGGGGCTGTACAAATTCGTAATCTCAAGCGCTACGTCATGGATCAACTGGGGCCGAATTACCAACCCGCACCAGTCGCCGTAACCCGAAACGAGACAGTCGGTATTGTCGGTGCGGGCCCGGCCGGACTGACGGCTGCCCACGATCTGTGTGTGGCTGGGTTCGGTGTGGATGTCTATGAAATGACCGATCGGACGGGAGGAACGATGATCTGGGGTATCCCGGAATTTCGCCTGCCGCCTGGGGTGATAGGCGAGGATATTGAGCGGCTCAAACAAAAATGTCCGGGGCTTAAGATTCACCTCAATTCGCCTCTGGGCGAAAGTGTCTCGCTGGATCAACTCAAGGCCCGGCATGGTGCTGTGTTGCTGGCGCTGGGCTCCTGGTGGGGCAAGCCGATGGACATCCCTGGCGAATCCGACGATCGCGTGGTCGATGGTGTGAGTTTTCTGCGCCGGATTAACGCAGGGGAGCGGCCGCAGTTGCCCGAGACGGTCGTCGTCATCGGCGGTGGGGACGTGGCGATGGATGCCTGCCGGGTTGCTAAAAGGCTTCCCGGTTGCAAAACCGTCAAGGTCATCTACCGGCGGGGTGCTGATGAGATTCCGGCGCGAAAAATAGAACTTCATCACGCACTTCGGGAAAACATCGAATTTATCTACAACACGCTACAGACCCGAGTTACAGGTTCTGATGAAGGATTACGGGTGTCGTGTGTCAGAACTGAGCCCGGCGAACCCGATGAGGATGGTCGCCGCGTGCCAATGATTATTCAGGGCAGCGAGCACGAGATAGCGTGTGGCATGGTCATCGCTGCCGTAGGGCAAAAGGGTGAGTGTAGTGAACTCAAACGGCATGGCTTGATGGATATCGACCGGGTACGGGCCGACTTCGCCACGATGCGTACGGCCGACTCCCGAGTGTTTGCCGCCGGTGACGGCGCTTTTGGAGGTTCGACCATCGTGATGGCGATGAGCCATGGCCAGCGGGCGGCTTACTACATTCGATCTTTTCTCGATGGCATCGAGAACCCTACCCCCTACCGCACTCCATACCGGACACGAAAGGTGCCGCTAGCGCAGGACCTGTTGTGGGAAATTCACCCTGTCGAGGAACCTGTCTTTCATGGTTTGGGCCAGAACCCGGTTGCGTTTCCAGAAATTGAAGACACCTACGATAAAGCAGCTGCCCTGCGCGAGGCAGCACGCTGCTATCGCTGCGACGCAGAGACCGGCTCTGCGGATTACTCGGTGCATCATCGTGAGGACCTTTTTTCCATGGCGCGGACCAACCCGCTGGACCAGGGCAAACACCGGGCCATGCTGCAGCGCAGGCTACAGCTGCGGGACAACCCGTTTCCAAAGGACCGTTGGCCCTCGCTGGACGATCTCGTTTTCCTGCCAGCCAACCTGTCCAGGCTGGTGATCGACCCCTACCGGGAGGCCTGCCGGATTGATGTCGCCCTGGGAGGCACACTGACCCTGGACCTGCCTTTTCTGGTGACCGGATTTGATACGGCACCAGAAGATGTGCGCCTGGCAGTAGGTGCGGCTCTGAACGAACTCGGTGTCGTTTATTGCGGCCGGAAGCCGTTGTCTGAAGCGACCCCGTGGTTGGCGCTGGACCCGGATGCCCACTGTGATGCTCTGGCAGGCCGTATTCTGCCGTGGGACAGTGTATCGGGTCTCGATGGCTTCGACGGCCTGCGCGGTGCCAGTGTCAGCCGCAGCGGGGACGTCGAGCCAGCCGTGGATGCTGCACTCGAACACGGGCTGGACCTGTTGCTGCTCGATGGCACGACTGGGGCTGGTGACCTCGGCGGTGAGTTGGGCAATCCCCCTCAGTTCGATCTGCTACCACGTGCCGTCATGGCTCTGAGACAGCGCCGGCGAGAAGAGCATGTTGCACTGGTCTACACTGGTGGTGTGCGTTCCGGGACGGACGCTGCAAAAATGATTGCAATGGGGGCGAGTGCTGTGATTTACGGGGTTGCTGCCGCGATTGCGGTCGGAGGTACGATTCAAGATGGTACCATCCATTACCTAGCAGATCGGACTGCCGAGGACCGCACTACGGGCCTGCGGGCTCTTTTGCAGGCGAACGCAAGTGAGGCCTCGATAATGGCCCGTTGTACAGGCAAGACCCGGCTGCACAACCTCGAACCTGAGGACCTGCGTGCCGTTACCCTCGCTACGGCCAAAGTTACACAGATACCACTGGTTGGGCATCGGGCCACTAGTGGTGCAGTTGTCGGGGTGCCCGGGTTGGCCTAAGGTTTGCCTGCCCGTGGTGTATCTGTTTCCATTACTCAGTCGCTTATTCGGAGGAAGACAATGAGCATCAACCTAACGAAAGTCGCTAAAGAGCGCGGCATTAAGTATTTTCTGATCAGCTTTGTTGACCTGTTTGGGGTGCTGCGCTCCAAGCTGGTCCCCGCCCGGGCAATCGGCGATATGCAGACCGACGGTGCCGGTTTTGCCGGATTTGCCGCCTGGCTCGATATGACACCGGCAGATTCAGACATGTTCTCCGTACCCGACCCGGACAGTCTCATCCAGTTGCCTTGGAAACCTGAGGTTGCCTGGTTGGCTGGTGATCTGGTCATGGACGGTAAGGCGGTTCAAGCCTCACCGCGGGTCGCACTGAAACGCCAGCTCGAACGGGCAGCCAAAAAAGGCTATCGCATGAAGACGGGAGTGGAGTGTGAGTACTTTCTGGTGAGTGCAGACGGGATGTCCATCTCGGATGCGAACGACACCCAGAGTAAGCCGTGTTACGACCAGTCGGCCCTGATGCGCCGCTATGATGTTATCAGTGAGATCTGCGACTGTATGATCGAGCTGGGCTGGGGCCCGTATCAGAATGATCACGAAGATGCCAACGGCCAGTTCGAAATGAACTGGGACTACGACGATGCACTGGTCACCGCAGATCGGCATGTTTTTTTCAAATACATGGTCAAGGCGATCGCTGAAAAAAACGGCCTGCGGGCGACTTTCATGCCCAAGCCGTTTACCAACCTGACCGGGAATGGCTGTCACGCACATGTTTCTGTCTGGGACAGTACTGGTAACAAGAATCTGTTTCATCATGGTCGTGATGAGATGGGCCTGTCCAAGCTGGCCTACCAGTTTCTCGGTGGTATTCTGCACAATGCAGAGGCGCTTGCCGCTCTATTTAACCCCACTGTCAACAGTTACAAACGAATCGATGCTCAGGTGACCCTGTCGGGGGCGACCTGGTCTCCCAATGCTGTGACATACGGTGGAAATAACCGCACCCATATGGTTCGCATACCGGACAAGGGTCGATTTGAACTTCGTCTGATGGATGGTGCGGCCAATCCGTACCTGCTCCAAGCTGGCGTACTCGCCGCCGGCCTCGATGGCGTCGAGAATAAGCGGGATCCCGGCAAGCGACAGGACGTCAATATGTACACCGAAAGTCACAAGGTCCGTGGCGCCCGCCGATTACCGACCAACCTGCTGGATGCCGTTCGTGTGTTCCAGAAAAGCAAAGTACTGCGTGCCGGATTCGGTGATGAACTGGTCGACAGTTACGCGAAGCTGAAAATTCAGGATTGGCGTAGTTATTCATCGGCAATCAGCCAGTGGGAGCGTGATAACACCTTGGACTGTTGAGCCAAGCAAGACTCACTGGGGAGAACATACAGTGCAACTAAGGAAACTGCTGGTCTTTCAGCACATCGACTGCGAGCATCCTGGGATTTTTCGCTCTATGCTGAATAAGGCAGGTGTTCAGTGGGATGTCGTATCGCTTGATGTAGGTATGAAAATGCAACCCTGACTTACCCGTCATGCCTTAGGGTTTGAAGGTGGTCAAATGGATGCTGCCAACAAGTGCTGGACACCCTCTAGACAAAAAAGCGGTTAACTACTTTATGTATCGAAGAGTGGCCACTTGGATGGATCAGGGGTCTCAAAGACTGACAAACCACGCCTGTCCCAATTTTAGGGGGGAGGTTAAACAAATACCATAAAATCAAATCCGTTAGATACCATTGGAACCGTGAAAATCTTCCCTTGACTGGTTTTGATTTTCCTATTAGAAATTAGAGCAAATAAAGGAGAAAATCCAATGACGAAGATATCTGATATCAGCGTAATGTTGTTTCCCTGGGATGCGAAGAAGCCATCGGTGAACAAAATTATCGATGCTGCTAAGTTAGCCGAAGATATCGGCTTCTATTCGGTGACGCTGCCAACACATATGACGATGCCTCCGAGCTGGTTTTTTCGTGATTTTCATAATCAGGACGTACTTGATGCCATGGTGGTCGTGCCCGCGATTGCCGCAGCGACCTCGAAGATAAAAATTGGCTTCAACTCGTTGTTGCTTCCAGTACTCCCGCCCTACGAGTGGGCCAAGTATCTGGCTACACTGGATGTAATGTCAGACGGTAGAGTTATTTTCGGGGCGGCAATGGGTTGGTGGGAGGAAGATTTTGCTGCCGTTGGGGTAGAGAGAAAATATCGGGGCCGCTTGTTTGACGAGCAACTTGAAGCAATCACCAGGTTGTGGACCGAGGACAGGACTACGTTTGAAGGTCAGTTTTATCAGTTGAAGGATATGACCCTGGAGCCTAAGCCGGTCCAGAAACCTTATCCTCCAATTTGGATTGGAGGCGGCGTCAAATCGATCCATCGAGCCGCACGCTACGGCGAGTGCATCTTGTCCTTCTGGCCGGACGAGGAGCAGGCACGATCTTTGTGGTTGCCAAAACTGAAGGAAGAAGGAAAGAAATGGGGCAGCGACCCCAAACTGTATACCTTTACCTTCGCCTATGTAGCCAAAGATGAGGCCGATTTTCAGGCTAATCTTCCGAAACTACAACAGGGTGTGGCCTTTGAAGATGACAGCATCGATCCGCTCGAGGTCACTATCAGCGGCACACCGGAGCGGTGTGCTGAGCGGCTTAAATCATTGACGAATGCCGGGGTTTCACATTTCGTAGTTGAGTTCCAGTTCCACGGCCTGGAGACAGTCGATTTTGGTATGGCCCAGATGGAAACCTTTGCAAAAGAGGTAGCCCCTTTATTGTAAGTCATTAATCAAATCCAATCCCTCAGTTTCCAATGCGAACTACCTCAATCCCCCCTAATAAATTAAGCGATTCAAAAGATTTCTTGAGATGGGTTGTTCATGCAACTAGAGATAAGGTTGTGAGGGTGGATTTCAGACACAAACCTAAAGATCTTTCTCAAGTTGCGTGACACACAATAACCCATGCTCTCCACGCACTCGTCTACTTCCCTGTCGCTGACGGCATTGTCAGGGATCCCACTGGTGAGTCCTGGAGATGATCTTGTTGAGATCATTTTCCAAAGCTTGAAACAAACAAAATTGAAATTGGAGGACGGTGACATTCTCGTAATCGCCCAGAAAATCATTTCCAAATCAGAAGGGCGTTATGTCAGGCTTGATGAAGTAAACCCCTCAGAACAAGCGCTTAAATTAGCAAAGACTACGGGAAAGAATCCGTGTTTAGTAGAATTGATTCTCTCAGAATCTCATAAAGTTGTACGGCACCGCACCGGTGTGATTGTGACAGAGAATCATCAAGGTGTAGTGCTGGCCAATGCGGGCATTGACCACTCAAACGTAGAAGCATACGGTGGTGCGGAACAAGTTCTATTGTTGCCAAAAAATCCGGACGCAACGGCAGCAAGCATCCAGAAGGAATTGGAACAAATATCCAAAGTTAAAATTGCAGTCATCATAAACGACAGTATCGGTCGCGCCTGGCGCAACGGTACCGTTGGCACCGCACTTGGAGTTTCCGGATTGCCGGCGCTGTTAGATTTAAGGGGGCAGTCGGACCTATTTGGGGCTCCTCTACTGGTGAGTGAAGAAGCGATAGCCGATGAGTTGTCCTCTGCCGCATCACTGCTGCAAGGGCAAGCTGATGCTGGCCGACCGGTTGTATTGATCAGTGGGTACACTTTTTCCACCCCGGCAGGTTCGGCTATGGCCCCCTCCGGAGCATCCTCCCTGATACGCCCTAGGGAAAAAGATTTGTTTCGATGAAACTTTCTGCAAACTCACCATCTATTATTGCACTTTCTGGAGGTATTGGAGGAGCAAAGCTGGCGCTGGGACTTTCTCGCTTCATGCCGCAGGAACAGTTGCTTATTGTTGGTAATACTGGAGATGATTTTGAACATCTGGGTCTGCATATTTCTCCGGATTTGGATACGTTGATGTACACTCTTTCCGGAAAAGCAGACACAAAAAAAGGTTGGGGATTGGCTAATGAATCGTGGGAATGCATGCAAGCCTTGGAAAGACTGGGGGGTGAAACATGGTTCAAGCTGGGTGACAATGATTTGGCAACGCATCTGGAACGCACACGCAGGCTCAGGGACGGGGAATCTCTGACAGAAATTACTTCAGATTATTGCCGGAGATTTGGAATATTGACTCGGATAGTGCCGATTAGTAATGATTCCGTGCGAACGATAGTTGAAACTGAGGATGGAGACATGGAATTTCAGGTCTATTTTGTACGAGAACAGTGCAAAGCAGTTGTCAAAGGATTTCATTTTGAAGGAGCAGACCAGGCAAAACCCAATCCGGTATTTCTGGACGCACTCAGGCATCCTTCGTTAAAAGCAGTGGTGATTTGCCCGTCTAATCCCTTTCTCAGCATTGACCCCATTCTTGCAGTGCGGGGAGTTCGGGAGGCGTTACGCAGATGTCCTGTGCCGGTGATTGGGGTATCGCCGATTGTTGGTGGAGATGCGGTTAAAGGGCCTACCGCTAGAATTCTTCGAGAACTTGGACATTCGGTTTCCGCTGTCGCAGTCGCAAATTATTACCGCGATTTTCTCGATGGATTTGTCTTAGACATTCAAGATGAAAACACAGTTGAGGAAATTCTGCAATTGGGCATCGCCGTGGAGGTTACAAATACGTTGATGACAGATCTTTCCACAAAAACAGAACTCGCGAAAATTGTAATGGAGTTTTCAGATAGTTGCGGAAAACGCTGTACGGGTTTTTAGATAAAAAAGTTTTTATGTGGGCAGTGATTCCAATCAAACAAGTGAATGACGCAAAGCATCGCCTGGAATCTGTCCTGAGTTCCAGTGAGAGGAGAGAATTGTCTATGACCATGTTTGAAGATGTTTTGTCAACAGTGATGGCTGTTCAGGAATTTGAGTGTGTAATGGTGGCAACAGTCTGCCCTATAGCTGGCAGAATTGGCAAAAGACATGGAGCCTCTGTTTTGTCCACAAGCCAGGATGAGGGACAAACTGCCGCGGTTGCACTTGTGGCAAAAACTCTGAGCGTTGATGGAATAGACAGTATGTTGATGCTTCCTTCAGATGTTCCACTTGTTACATTGGAGGAAATCCGGACTGTTCTTGAGGCACATGGAAACACCCCATCAATGACTATCGTACCTGCAAGGGATGAGCAGGGCTCAAACTGTATTGCCCTCTCTCCGCCAACTGCCGCGCCCTTGCGTTTTGGCTCAAACAGCTACTTCCCGCACCTGGAGACTGCACGGAAGCTGGGTCTTGAACTTCACACCCCCAAGCTTCCCGGAATTGGGTTAGATATTGATACTCCTGAAGATTTGCTGGAGCTTTGCCGACAACCCATAAGGACACGGGCGCAAGAATATTTGCAGAAAATAAGAATTATTGAACGGCTAAACAACGCATGATTGAAATTCACTTGAAGAATTTTCTTGAACGCCGTCCTTCATTTGCAGAATCGCAGTCCCTTGCAGATTTTACAGATACAAAAATACTTAGCCAACTCTCCGCTCAAATCCGGGATGAAGGACATGGAAACATAATTTCATATTCCTGCAAAATCTTCATTCCATTGACCAAACTCTGTCGAGATTTTTGCCACTACTGTACATTCGCCGATGCACCGAAAAAAAAGAGTGGAAATTACATGACATTGGATGAAGTTATGGAAATTGCCAAGCGAGGAGAAGCCGCAGGCTGCAAAGAAGCGTTGTTCACATTGGGCGACAAGCCGGAGCTACGCTATCGTACGGCACGGGCGGAACTGGCGGAATTGGGACATGATACCACGATTTCCTACTTGGCTGAAATTGCTGAACAAGTTATTTCTGAAACCAGGTTGTTGCCCCACATAAATGCCGGAGTGATGTCTGCCGAAGACCTTCGGAAATTACGGAAAGTTTCAGTTTCACAAGGTTTGATGCTGGAAAGTTCTTCCAGAAGGCTTTGCGAAAAAGGAGGTCCGCATTACGGTTCTCCGGATAAATTTCCTCAAGTCCGCTTGCAAACTATCCGGCTGGCCGGAATTGAGAAAATCCCTTTCACCTCCGGCATCCTGATCGGCATTGGGGAAACACGTTTTGAGCGAATTGAGTCACTGCTTGCCTTAAGGGAATTGCATGAGCAATACGGACACCTTCAGGAAATCATTATCCAGAACTTCCGGCCCAAGCCCGGAACCAAGATGGTCTCCTCACCTGAACCGAACCTTGACGAACTGATTTGGACGATTGCAGTTGCTCGGATCATCTTTGGGCCGGGAATGAACATTCAGGCGCCACCGAACCTCAGCGCCGGGAATCTGTCTGCATTGGTTGGCGCAGGAATTAATGACTGGGGGGGAGTGTCTCCCGTGACCCCTGATCACGTCAATCCGGAAGCTCCGTGGCCGGAATTGGTAAAACTGTCACATGCCTCCGCTGATGGAGGCAAGCAGCTCACGGAACGGCTGGCGGTCTATCCATCTTATGCCATCGCGGGCAAGGCATGGCTGGATGAGGCAATGCGGCCTCAGGTTCTTCGCTTGAGCGATGGAGAAGGCTTTGCCCGTGAAGACTCATGGTCGCCAGGACAAGGGACGTTGCCGCCGAAAATGACTGGGCATCCCACGGTCATCCGAAAACGCTTGGTCAGTCAGGAGGTAGAGGAGTTGCTGGCAAAAACGGTATTCACCAAAGAGTGGTCGGATTCGGAGGTTGAGCGGCTGTTGCGTTCACGTGGAGACGAGTTTGAGGCCGTTTGCTCTGCTGCCGATAATCTCCGGAAGCGCGTCAGCGGAGAGGTCGTCACCTATGTGGTGAACCGCAATATAAACTACACGAACATCTGCTATTTTCTCTGTGGCTTCTGCGCGTTTTCCAAGGGTAAGATGTCGGAAAACTTACGTGGCAAGCCCTACATTCTGGGGCTGGACGAGATTGTGCGGCGCACGGAGGAGGCATGGTCGCAGGGTGCGACAGAGGTATGCCTGCAAGGAGGGATTCATCCGGATTACACCGGACAAACCTACCTCGACATCTGCACGGCAATCAAGGACGCCGTACCGAAAATGCACATCCACGCCTTCTCGCCGCTGGAGGTGTGGCAGGGGGCGTCTACGCTTGGACTGACGGTTGTGGAATTTTTGCGCAGGTTACATGATGCCGGACTAAGCAGCTTGCCTGGAACCGCGGCGGAGGTGCTGGATGACGGGGTGCGGTCAATCATTTGTCCTGACAAACTGACCACAGAACAGTGGATTTCCGTGATGCGTGATGCCCACGATGTCGGTTTCCGCACCACTGCCACTTTGATGTATGGCCATGTTGAAACTCCGTTACATATTGCGCGTCATTTTCTACGCCTGCGTGAACTCCAGCGGCAAACCGCCGGAGCGTCCGGTGCGGGAGTTTTCACTGAATTTGTTCCTTTGCCTTTTGTTCATATGGAAGCACCACTCTACATCAAGGGTAAGGCCCGTAAAGGGCCGACTTTTCGGGAGGCGGTACTGGTCCACGCGGTGGCCCGGCTGGTTTTACATCCGTACATCAACAATATCCAAACTTCCTGGGTAAAGATGGGGCCTGAAGGAATCAAAGTTTGTCTCAATGCGGGAGTCAATGATTTGGGAGGAACACTGATGAACGAAAGCATCACTCGTGCTGCCGGTGCCGTTCATGGACAGGAAATGCCCCCGGCAAGGATGGAGGCCCTAATCAAAAGTGTTAATAGAATTCCACAACAGCGAACCACATTGTACGGCATTCCGGATATTAGTCAGCACACAATTTTTCCGTTAAACCAAATTGGTTCGTTGTGATAAAGCAACGGTTGAGGATCCTCCAAAGCAAACTGTACAAAGCGTTTTTTTAATACTGTATTTTCTTTTTGCCGTAGCAAAGCAACCTGCCCAATGAACCCTCCCGGTTTGATGTAAAAACTGTTAAGACTAAAACACAGATGGGGAGGACAAAGTGAAAAAGTGTGCAAATCCCGCAAAAACTCAATTATTTCATGAAAGATAGCATTGCTTCGCGATAGCCTGTGAAAAGACGGGGGTCAGTGATATCTTGTAGTGCTGGTTCAGGGAAATTATGGTTAAGAGCCAAAGTTTCAAGTGCGGAACGTTCGTCTTGGAAAATGAGACCCAGCGGCAAGCGCTTTTGCTCCTTCAATTCAGCCATACGACTAAAAGCTGCAGCACGATTGTTAGGGTCATACCCAGCATCGCTATCGAT
>Ga0066828_10000901_pt1 | contig 12600 bp, 12 predicted proteins | sample ETNtaG_24_FD_65497 | JGI IMG/M metagenome (GOLD analysis project Ga0066828, IMG submission 65497) | Marine microbial and viral communities from oxygen minimum zone, Eastern Pacific Ocean - ETNP201306SV47 | ecosystem: Environmental > Aquatic > Marine > Oceanic | place: Pacific Ocean: Eastern... | reverse complement strand
TGGATAGGTGTTGAATGCGTGATGTATGTCATGCAGGTCGGTCCTTGGAGTGTCGCATGAATATGCTTCAGCTTTTAAAGAAACTATCGTTAATTGATTTCATCAAAGGCTTCATTGTCACGCTCAAAGCTTTTTTTAGACGCAAAGTCACTGTTCAATACCCTGAGGTAAAAACTCCACTCTCTCCACGGTTTAGAGGCAAACTGGCACTCATGCGATACGACAATGGCGAAGAACGATGCATTGCATGTAAATTATGTTCAGCCGTTTGCCCTGCTCAGGCAATCACCATTGAATCTGAAGAAAGAGCCGATGGGTCCAGACGAACCGTTAAATTCGAGATTGACGCATTCAAATGCATCTATTGCGGCTTCTGCGAAGAAGCTTGCCCAGTGGATTCCATTGTTGAAACAAATATCTTTGAGTATCACATGACAGAAAATCATCAGAGAATCCAAACAAAAGAGATGCTCCTAGCAACTGGCGATCAACACAAAGATCAAACGATTAAGAATAAGAAAAAAGACTCGAGGTATAGATGATGTTACTAGAAATCATATTTTATGTATTTGCATCAGTCCTTATCTGTGCTTCATTGGGCGTTATACTGTTTAAAAATCCTGTTTACTCTGCGTTTTCACTTATATTGGCTTTCATCACAACGGGACTATTGTGGTTGCTCCTTGAAGCCGAGTTTCTGGCGATAGTACTTGTCCTTGTTTATGTGGGCGCTGTGATGGTCTTATTCTTATTTGTGATAATGATGTTGAATATTAATATCGAAGAGGAAAATTCAGGATTTACCAAAATAGCACCTATTGCAATCTTTCTAGGGTTGGTCATAGCTGCAGAACTGATTGCATTGTTTTGGATTCAGTCTGATCATTTTATCGGTGAAGCATCATTTTCAAGTTCAGATATATCTGCCAACAATACTCTGCTACTTGGGACAGAAATGTTTACTAAATATATCCTTTCGTTTGAGATTGCTGGTTTTATTCTTCTATTGGCAATTATTGTTTCTATCTCTCTGACACTTCGGTCAAGAAAAAATGTCAAAAAACAAGTTGCTAGAGACCAAATATCGGCTGATCCAAAAAAACGAGTCAGGATGGTTGATATCAAAAAAGGAGACATGTGATGGTTACGTTGCAATCATACTTAACCTTATCCGCCCTCGTTTTCTCAATCGGCATTACTGGCATTATAATCAATCGAAAAAACATCATTATCGTAATGATGTGTACGGAATTACTATTGATATCTGTGAATTTTAATTTCATCGCTTTTTCACATCAATTACAGGATCTGTCGGGACAAGTCTTTGTCTTTTTTATTTTGACGGTTGCTGCTGCTGAAGCAGCAATCGGATTGGCAATTTTGGTTGCCTTATATCGCAACAAAAAATCAATTTCAGTCAGTGAACTGAATACACTGAGAAACTAACGATGATCTTTGAGTACAGCCTAATTGCACTATTGTCTCCATTGGTTGGAAGCATTCTCGCTGCGTTTCTTGGAAAATCATTGGGAAAAACATTTGTCAATACTTCCACCATACTGGGGGTAATGATCTCTTTTGTCCTCTCTTGCATCTTGGCACTAGAGATATATCAAACATCCACCGTTCTTAATCAAAACATATACACCTGGTTGAATATTGGAAGCTTTTCGTTTCACATAGGATTTCTCATCGATAATTTGACGGCCAGCATGATGGTTGTGGTTACCTTCGTTTCGCTTATGGTTCACATTTATACCATTGGCTATATGCATGACGATCCTGGTTATCACCGTTTCTTTGCTTACATCAGTCTTTTTACATTTTCGATGCTGAGCTTAGTCATGGCCAATAACTTTCTGCAATTATTCTTTGGCTGGGAAGCGGTCGGAGTGATGTCTTACCTGTTGATTGGATTTTGGTACACCAAAGAATCTGCAATTAAAGCCAACCTAAAAGCTTTTTTGGTAAACAGAGTAGGGGACTTATCCATGATCCTTGGAATTGGCATAATATTCTCTATCACGGGCTCTTTGGACTACCAAACGACATTCTTTGAATCACAAAACCTAGCTCAAACCGAGCTATTCTTCATCAATGAATGGAACATCTCTGCTCTGACAGCTTCTTGCATGCTTTTATTTGGAGGAGCCATGGGAAAATCGGCACAAATGCCACTTCATGTTTGGTTGCCCGACTCAATGGAAGGGCCAACACCGATCTCTGCTTTGATCCATGCTGCTACAATGGTCACGGCTGGAGTATTCCTCCTTGCTCGAATGTCTCCTTTGTTTGAACTGTCATCCACTGCTTTATCGTTTGTGCTGATCATTGGTGCAACAACGGCACTCTTTACGGGGATACTCGGTTTAATTCAGAACGATATTAAAAGAGTCATTGCTTACTCAACACTCTCTCAGCTTGGGTACATGGTCGCCGCTGCCGGAGTCTCCGCTTACTCCGTCAGTTTATTTCATTTAATGACTCATGCCTTCTTCAAAGCGTTACTTTTCTTGGCAGCTGGATCTGTAATCGTTGCATTGCATCATGAGCAAGACATAAGAAAAATGGGAGGACTGAAAAGTAAACTTCCCATCACCTATGTGACCTCCTTGATCGGCTCTCTTGCCCTTATTGGTTTCCCAGGTTTTTCTGGATTTTTCTCTAAGGATGCATTGATTGAGGCAATCGGCCATGCAGATATATTTGGATCTGGATTTGCATACGCATCAGTGATAGTAGGAGTTTTTATCACTGCATTGTATTCATTCAGACTCTTCTTCAAAGTATTTCATGGAAGCATCAATGAACATCACAGTGATGTCAAAGAATCACCAGTGTCTATTACTCTCCCGCTCATATTGCTTGCGATTCCATCGGTCATGGTTGCATGGCCAACAGTGGGTCCAATGGTTTTTGGTTCTTACTTTGCCACTAGCATTGCACAACCTGATGCATATCAAATATTTGGTTATGAATACTCCACTGCTTATGGCTTTTTGGTTCATGCATTCTCAGGCCCGGTAATATATATTGCAATGATGGGCGTACTTACAGCGTATGTTTTATATATTCAGAAACCAAACATTCTTAAAGGTAAATCTTTTGAGTCAACATTCATTTATCGCCTTCTAGAGAATAAATACTATTTCGATGATTTATATGAAGAAGTTATTGCAAAACAAGCACGAAATATCGGTCAAAGATTTTGGTCACTGGGAGACGTCAAAATCATTGATAATTGGATTGTGAATGGAACAGCTTATCGCATTGGAAATATTGCCAATCGAATCAAAGTCATTCAAACAGGGTACATCTACCACTATGCTTTGATGATGATCCTTGGTCTCGCAATCTTTTTGGGATGGACAATTCTAAGTGCGGGGTATGCCTCGTGATTCTGGATTTAATGATATGGTCCCCAATCATGGTTGGGTTGATCATGCTTTTCATAAACGAGAAACACTCATCAATTGTATATTGGGTATCTGTCATTTCTTCACTATTAATATTCGGTTTGAGCTTATATGCTCTGTCATTATTTGATGACAGCGGATCTGCAATCCAATTCGAGCTGAACACCTCTTGGATCGAGCGATTCAATATCAATTATCACCTTGGCGTCGATGGAATATCTTTTCCTCTTATTCTTTTAACGACATTCATTACACCCATTGTTTTATTCACTGCCAGAACTTCAAATAAAACAAATCTTCACCAATATCTTGCGTCATTTCTAATCCTTGAGGGATTAATGATTGGAGTATTCAGTGCACTGGATGCGTTTTTGTTTTATGTCTTCTGGGAAGCCATGCTCATACCCATGTTCATCATCATTGGGGTATGGGGCGGCAAAAACCGCGTGTATGCAACAATCAAATTCTTCCTGTATACATTCCTAGGTTCTGTTTTTATGTTGATAGCAATCATTTATCTCTATATCAGCACTGGATCATATTCGATATTTGATTTTTATAATCTTGATCTATCAAGAATTGAACAAGTATTGATATTCTTAGCTTTCTTGTTTGCTTTTGCCGTTAAAATTCCAATGTGGCCAGTGCATACATGGTTACCCGATGCTCACGTCGAAGCGCCGACTGGCGGTTCTGTCATTTTGGCAGCAATACTCCTAAAAATGGGTGGTTATGGATTGCTGAGATTCAGCCTACCAATAACCCCAGATGCATCCAATGAATTGTCTCAAATCATGGTTGTATTGTCTTTGATTGCAATCATATACATTGGCATGGTTGCACTATCTCAAACCGATATGAAGAAACTCATTGCATATTCTTCTGTTGCTCATATGGGTTTTGTAACGTTAGGAACATTTGTGGTTTTTCTTAATCATGAAAATATCTCATCAGATAACATGACTCTAGCCATCAGCGGATCGATGATACAGATGGTCTCTCATGGCTTAATATCAGGTGCTTTATTTCTATGCATAGGTGTTATGTATGACAGAATTCACAGTCGAGAGATAGACGACTATGGGGGTGTTGCGTTATCAATGCCAAAATTTGCTGGGCTCATGGTCTTTTTTGCACTTGCCAATGCTGCTTTACCAGGCACATCTGGTTTTGTGGGCGAAGTCTTGGTAATTTTTGCTAGTTTAAAGGTTAATTTCTGGATTGCATTTTTATCGGGGTCAACGTTAATCATCGGTGCAGCTTATACACTATGGATGATTAAAAGAGTCATTTTTGGTCAAATTACCAATGAAAAGATCAGTGATATTGATGATCTTAACGTCACTGAATTCATTCCTCTAATGATTCTGGCAGTTATGGTTATAGCCATGGGAATATACCCAGAGCCCCTAATGAAACTGATGCATGATTCACTCATCGGTTTATCAGAGACTGTGATTAAGGGTGCAGGATTATGACATTCAATATCATTGGATTTATTTTGCCGGAAATCACAATTGCTTTCGGCATATGTACTGTAATATTAGTCAATAGTCTTTCAAAGAAGGCCTCTATTGGCCTAATACACTCACTCATACTGTTCTTCTTGGTATTAGCGTTATTTTTCTCCTTTGTCAGTCTAGAGATACCCGATAGGATCATCTTCAACGGGCACTATATGATTGACTCCTTTGGTACCAATCTGAAGATCATTGCACTGATAGCTGCAATTCTGGTTCACCTAACATCTGTTAAGTCAAAGCAGAACATCAAAAATGAAATCTTCCTCGTTCAATTATTTGCAACATTAGGGGTACTGATTCTTTGTTCGGCTCACAACCTTCTTACTGTTTATCTTGGTTTGGAAACATTAACCTTGTCCATGTATGGGATAGTCGCCTCCAATAGAAGTTCAGTCGATGCCACCGAATCGGCCATGAAGTTCTTCATATTGGGCGCCATTGCGTCTGCAATATTTTTATACGGCATATCAATACTCTATGGTGTCACTGGAACCTTATCGCTCGATTCACTTAAGGAATTAGTAATCATATCGTCCCTAGAAATTCGAATTGCCGTGGCATTCATCGCTTGTGGAATTATATTTAAATTTGGTGCTTTCCCATTTCATAGCTGGGTCCCAGATTCATATCAAGGCTCTAATACAACAGCAGCAATCTATATCTCATCTGTACCTAAGCTTGGTGCTTTTGCATTAATATCGAGATTATTCTTGGATGCTCTAAATGCCATGAGTGAGTTTTGGTCAGTTCTCATCTTGTCTGCAGGACTTTTTTCAATAATCATTGGCAACTTAATTGCATTGATGCAAATTAATCTCAGACGAATGCTGGCATATTCAGCAATTGGCCATATAGGTTTTGTTCTATTGTCATTTTCAATAGTCAGTGACACCGGAGTCAGCGCATCCCTAACTTACTTGCTGATGTATTTAATTATGACAATCGCAGCATTTGGATTAATTGAGTCCATTGCTTCAGAGGATCATCAACATATTGAACTGAGTGACTTAAAGGGACTGAGCAAATCACACCCATCCGTTGCCTTCATGCTCTTATTTTGTATGTTCAGCATGGTAGGAATTCCACCATTTATCGGTTTTTATGCAAAGTGGATGGTTCTATCAGAACTCATCTACAATGACTGGATCTGGCTTGCAATAATAGGGGTAATCATGTCGGTGATTGCAGCCTACTTTTACTTAAGAGTTGTTTGGTTTATGTATTTCGAAAATGCCGACCAACCAATAGAGAACAAAGGGTTAAAAAACACTCAATCTATAACAACCCTATTATTATCTCTCATGCTTTTTCTCATCGGGCTTTACCCCAATCCAATCATTGATTACACACGCATCATTATTTCTTCATTTCTATTGATAGATTAATCAAAAAAGATTAGTATCTTCCCACAGATGCGGGGTGGAGCAGTCTGGCAGCTCGTCGGGCTCATAACCCGAAGGTCGCAGGTTCAAATCCTGCCCCCGCTACCAATTATTTGGTTAGGCCCCTTCTGGGGCTTTATTTTTGTGTATGTGAATGAATGAAATAAGAAAAAACTTAGAAGAAACATTGCTTGATCTAATAAACGGAAAAGGATTCGAGTTGATCGAAATTGAGCAGCGCAGCCTTAGGAAAGGCGTTAAGATTGTTATTTATATTGATCATGAGCTGGGCATTGTAATGGACGACTGTGTTTCAATATCAAAGATGTCTGAAGACATCATCGATGAATTCATAGATCCTGAAAGCTATGAATTAGAAGTTTCGTCTCCAGGGCTTGATAGGAAATTAATTAAGAAAGAGGATTTTGACCGATACAAAGGAAAGACAATCAAAATTAAACTAAAAGAAAAAATGAATGATCGCAAAAATTTTAAAGGGGTGCTTGCTGACAGAAGAGGGGACTTGGTCTTTCTAGAAGATGACGAAGTGTTTGAAATTCCAATGGATAGAATTGACATATGTCGAATTGTTCCACAATTTAATTAAAGAGGTGAATATAAATGATCACGGATATCATTAATGTAGTTGACACACTATCTGAGGCAAAAGATGTCGAAAGAGATGTAATTTTCGAAGCCATTGAAAATGCATTGGAATCAACTACTAAGAAAAAATACACAGAAAACATGGATGTTAAAGTCACCATTGATCGTGAGTCTGGTGATTATAAAACATATCAGAGATGGATGGTTTTTGCTGATGACTCCAGAGAGTTAGAAGATCCAGACTATGAGCTAAGAATGCTTGATGCCGTTGATATCGATAAAGATGCCAGAGAAGGTGAATATATCTATCAGGAGATTGAGTCTGTTGATTTAGATAGCAGAATAGGAGCTCAAATAGCAAAGCAAGTCATTGTTCAAAAAGTAAGAGAAGCAGAGAAAAAGAAAGTCATTGATCTTTATCATGATCGTTTAGGTGAAGTCTTAAGTGGTGTTGTAAAAAGGGTTGATCGGAATGGTTTTTACGTGGATGTTGGGAATAACGCTGAAGCATTTTTACCCAGAAGAGAATCCATAGCAAAAGAGGCCATTCGGCCTCAAGACAGAATCAAGGCTCTATTAAAGGATATTAATGATGATATGAAAGGACCTCCGCTGATATTATCCAGGGTGAGTCCGGGGTTTTTAATCGAGTTATTCAAAATAGAAGTTCCCGAAATCAATCAAAACTTAATCGAAATCGTGGCGGCTTCAAGAGATCCTGGTTCAAGGGCTAAAATTGCAGTTAGGTCAGACGATAAGAGGATCGATGCTGTTGGTGCTTGTGTAGGCATGCGAGGGTCAAGAGTGCAATCCGTCTCAAATGAATTAAATGGTGAGAGAATAGACATTATTTTATGGTCAGAAAATACCGCCCAGTTTGTTGTGAATGCAATGTCACCAGCAAACGTCGTATCAATCGTAGTCGATGAAGAAAATCAAAGCATGGATATTGCTGTTGAAGAAGCTAAATTATCACAAGCAATTGGTAAGGGAGGTCAGAATATTAGACTCGCAAGCGAATTGACTCAATGGAAACTCAATGTTCTGAGTGAAACTGAAGCATTGGAAAAAGACGACGAAGAAATACAAAAAGTTACTGATTTATTTGTAGAATCACTATCAGTGGGTGAAGATGTAGCCATACTTCTCGCACAAGAAGGCTTTACCACAATTGAGCAAGTGGCATATGTCCCTGTAACTGAGCTTCAAAAAATACAAGGCTTTGATGAAACACTTGTTAACGAACTAAGGGAGAGAGCTCAAGATCAACTTCTGCTAGAGGCAATTTCAACAGAAGAGAGTCTTGAAGAGCATGGCCCGTCTGATGACTTATTAGCGCTTAATTCTGTCACAGAAGAATTGGCATATTCGCTTGCTCGTGCAGGAATTAATACTAAAAATCTTTTGGCAGAACAATCAGTCGATGAGTTGATTGAAATAGATGAAATCAATGAAGAAATGGCATCTTCCATGATATTAGAAGCCAGAGAAGATTGGTTTAAAGAAGGCAAAATAGAGAGTTAAAAAAATTAGGAATTAATTATGTCTACCACAACAGTATCTAAATTAGCAACGGCACTTAAGATTGAGCCTGAAAAACTGATTGCTCAACTCAATGATGCCGGAATCATTGTCTCAGTTGAAACAGATACCATCACCAATGATCAAAAATTAACTCTTTTGAATCATCTCCGAGGAAGTCATGGAACAAAGACAGAGATTAAATCGCCAAAAAAACTGACTGTTAACAGAAGGTCGCAAAGTGAATTAAAGCTTTCAGGTGGTTTTGGTACATCAAGAACAGTGAATGTTGAGGTCAGAAAAAAGGCGACCTATGTGAATAAGGATTCTTTATTAGAAGAGGCTAAAGAAGCAGAGGAAATAGAAAGGCTGGCCAAAGAAGCTGCAGAGAAAGAAGCGCAAGAAGATGCAAAAAGAAAAGTTGAGGAAGCTAAGTCCACAGAGTTAAATCCTCAAGCAGAACAAGTTGCTGATCCCATTCAAGCCCCTGAATCTCAAAATATCAATGATCCTATTAAAGATAAAGCAAAGAAGAAATGGAAAAAAACTAAACATGAAAAACCATCGGATCCATTTGAAATGAAGGAGCTTCATGTTAAAGGCAATGTTAAAAAAAGAAAAAAGAGACAAGTCAAGCGATCAGTAAATTTATCATCAATAGATCAATCACATTCATTTGAAAAACCCACACAGCCGGTTGTTAAATCCATTGAAATTCCAACTTCAATTTCACCACAAGAGATTGCTCAGAAACTTGCCATGAAAGTCAGCGAGGTTATTTCTGTGATGATTGGTCAAGGCATTATGGCAACTGGAAACGATCACATCGATCAAGATACTGCGATTTTAGTTATTGAGGAGCTTGGTCACAAAGCTATACCAATGGATGAAAGATCTGTCGAGGATTCTGTATTTGATGAACAGATCAATGAAAATGATGCACTCAAACGACCGCCCGTTGTTACGATAATGGGCCATGTCGACCATGGAAAAACTTCATTACTTGATTATATAAGAAAATCTAAAGTGACCGACGGCGAGGCTGGCGGAATAACTCAACACATTGGAGCCTATACCATCGATGTTAAAGAACAGCGAATAACTTTCCTAGATACTCCAGGGCATGCAGCATTCTCACAAATGAGATCGAGGGGAGCAAATATTACCGATATTGTGATTTTAGTTGTTTCTGCTGACGATGGTGTGAAACCTCAAACAGAAGAAGCTATTGAGCATGCGAGAAATGCTGACGTTCCCATCATTGTTGCGATCAATAAAATTGATAAACCTGAAGCCAATCCAGAGAAAGTTAAGAATGAATTAATGGGTCTTGAGATTATTCCTGAAGAATTAGGAGGCGATGTATTATTCGTAAATGTTTCTGCGCTCAATGGGGATGGTGTTGACCATTTACTTGAATCCATTCTATTGCAATCTGAAGTCCTTGAATTAACCGCACCGTTTGAAGGCAGACCAATTGGAAGCGTAATTGAATCTGGAGTTGAGAGTGGCAAAGGTCCTGTTGCAACTGTCCTTGTCAGTGAAGGTAGATTAAACAAAGGGGATTTAGTTATTGTTGGTGAGGAGTATGGAAAGGCGCGAATTCTACTGAATGAAATGGGCGAAGAACTGACTGAAGCAAACCCATCTATGCCTGTAAAGGTCTATGGGTTATCGGGAGCACCCAATACAGGTGATGAGCTCAGACAAGCAGATTCAGAAAGGCAAGCTAAAGAGATCAGCGATTCCAGAAAAGAAAATAGAAAGAAAAATACTCTTAATGAAAAACAAGCACAGAAGATGAAATCTTTTATGGAATCTTCCGGTACAGACAAAAAAGTTATCTCCGTGATGATTAAGGCAGATGTAAGGGGAAGCGCTGAAGCCATCAAAGATTCATTATTGAATCTCTCAAATGAAGAAGTCGACGTTGATATCATCTCAAACTCAATTGGAGGAATTACAGAATCTGACCTAAACCTTGCAGATGCATCAAATGCTTTTGTCATTGGATTCAATGTACGCGCTGATAATACAGCGAGAAAGTTGCTCAAAGATTCATCTGTTGAAGTCAAGTACTACAGCATAATTTATGAAACCATCGAAGACATCAGTAACATGATCTCTGGCTTATCTGCTCCTATTATTAGAGAAGAGATTTGTGGTTTAGCAGAAGTCAGGGATGTTTTCGATTCACCATCATTAGGTAAGATTGCCGGGTGTTTGGTGATTGATGGAACCGTCATTAGAGCAAATCCTATTCGAGTACTGAGAGACAACACTGTTATTTACGAAGGTGAGCTTGAATCCTTAAGACGATTTAAAGATGATGTCAATGAGGTAAAATCGGGGACAGAATGTGGCATTGGTGTAAAAAACTACAACGATGTAAAAGTTGGTGATCAAATCGAATGTTACCGAACGATAGAAGTCAAAAAATAAGATGGGAAATGATTTTTCCATCAATTCAAGAGTTGAGTCAAAAATTCATAGAATCATTAGCGAAACAGTCATTCACGACATCAAAGATCCAAGGTTAAAAAATGTATCCATCAATGAAGTTAGGTTATCGAGTGATCTTAGCCATGCAAAAATTTATTGTTCACCAATAGGAATATCTGAATCCGATTCCAATAAAGTAATTGGCTTAATGACTAAGGCATCAGGGATTTTTAAAAGAAATATCGGGCAAAGAGTTTCACTAAAAAAAATACCTGAACTGAATTTTATCTTCGATGATCATGAGAAATACGCCAATCAGCTTTCAGATTTAATTGATAGCACTATAAAAAATGACTCAGAAAAATAATATTGACGGGATTCTTCTTTTGGATAAGCCAACGATGATGAGCTCCAATCAAGCAATCCAAAGGATTAAGAAAAAATTTAATATCAATAAGCTCGGCCATACAGGTACTCTAGATCCTCTAGCAACAGGACTATTGCCAGTCTGCATGGGTAGAGCAACCAGGGTTTCTCAATTCTTGATCGATTCAGATAAAACATACCAAGCAACAATAAGACTGGGAATAAAAACCTCCACCGGGGATAAGGAAGGGGAAATCATTGAAAAAGCGCCGTACGATATACCTAATGCTGGTTCTAAGATTGGTGAAATACTAGAATCGTTCATCGGAAAGCAAAACCAAATACCACCAATGTTTTCTGCTCTGAAACATAAAGGGCAAAGATTATATAAGTTAGCAGCAAAAGGAATAGACATCCAAAGAAAACCCAGGTCGATACACATCCATTCAATTCATTTAATCTCCTTTGAGAGCGATTGCCTTGAGTTAATAATAGAGTGCAGTAAGGGCACTTATATAAGAACTCTTGCTGAGGATATAGCCGCCAAATTAAACACAGTAGGACACATTGATCAACTTCGTAGATCAAATATTAAATGCTTCAATGAACAAAGCATGTTCACTTTAGAGGAGATAATTAGCTCAGAGATTATTGAGCCTTTTCTATTGCCTATGGATACGCCATTGAAACATTTCATAAAAACGAAAGTTAGCGAATCAGAATCGTCAATGTTTTCGAATGGTTTGTCTATTTCAAAAAACCTAAATTCTATCGATGGCGATCATTACATAAGAGTTTATGATGCAAAAAGTATATTTCTTGGATTGGCACAATATTCCGATGGTTTTCTAAAACCTAAAATGGTTTTTAACAATACGAATTAGTTCATTAACTTGTTGTTGTAATGATTAAACTATGTAGAATAGCGACTTGAAATTATTAAAAAATACAAGATATGACAATAGATACAGATAAAAAAAGAGAAGTTATTGATAAATATAAAACTTCTGATCTGGATACTGGTTCTCCCAATGTCCAAATTGCGCTGTTGACTCAAAAAATTGAATCGCTAACGAATCATTTTAAAATTCATAAAAAAGACAATCATTCTCGTAGAGGACTATTAATGATGGTTAACAAGAGAAGAAAACTACTTGATTATCTCAAATCAAAAAACTTTTCAAATTATAAGCAATTAATATCTGATCTTGGATTGAGAAAGTAAGTCATATCAGCGGTCAACTGACCATACAAACAAAGGAAAATCAGTGAATCATATAACAAAAGAGATCATAATCAATGATCAAAAAATTACCCTCGAAACAGGAAAAGTAGCGAGACAAG
>Ga0066828_10000849_pt1 | contig 12860 bp, 9 predicted proteins | sample ETNtaG_24_FD_65497 | JGI IMG/M metagenome (GOLD analysis project Ga0066828, IMG submission 65497) | Marine microbial and viral communities from oxygen minimum zone, Eastern Pacific Ocean - ETNP201306SV47 | ecosystem: Environmental > Aquatic > Marine > Oceanic | place: Pacific Ocean: Eastern... | reverse complement strand
AACACTGATTTTCCTGCGTGCCGTTCCTGTGAAAAATACCATGGGTGCTCAGGATTGAATGCCTCATAAATAAGAGCATGCTTCGATATTTTATAGAGATGCTTCGTGATCGTTGAAGTTGCTCTAAACCTGCCCCTTCAAAAAACCTTCGATTATTCCTGGCCTGAAGAACTGGATCTGGATCCTGTTCCGGGTTTAAGGGTACTGGTCCCTTTTTCTCGTCGTAAGATGGGAGGAGTCATCACGTCCGTAAAAAACCATTCAGATTTCAGTCCGCTTAGGAAAGTGGAGAAGCTTATAGAAGATACGCCTTCTATGACGGAGGAAATTCTGGAATTGAGCCGTTGGGTGGCATCCTATTATTTCTGCAGTTGGGGAGAAGTATTGAACGGGACACTTCCTGGAGGAATGGGATTGTTACTTCGCTTGGAAATTATCAATAAAAGCAACTTCCTTCCTGGAATCGAACGGCTTGGGAAGCCCTTTCAAGAGATCGTAAAAAATAAAACCCGTTGGACTGAAGAAGAATGGAATCGTAAAACACCTGGAACTGAGGAAAGAAAACAGCTTGCTGAGTGGCTTCAAAAAGGGCTGCTGGAAAAAGTTCAGATATTTGCTGGGCAACGAAGCCGTCCAAAAATGGAGCGTTGGGTTCGTTTCCTGAAATCTGATGAATCAAATAGATCTGTAAGGAAAAAAACCAAAAAAATCCAAATCCTCGATAGATTAGCCAAAAACAATGAATGCTCCTGGGAGGAAATTCGGAACATGGTACCTAATCCAGCACAAGCACTGAAAAACCTTGAAAAAGAAGGATGTGTCCAGATTTTTGAAAAAAGGGTCTTCCGTCGTTTTTTGGAAGATCGGATGCCCCCAATCGAATCTTTTCAGCAACTTAAGGAGGACCAGCAAAATGTTTTTCAGGAAGTGGGGAAAAACCTTCAGGAAGAAAAATATAAAACATATCTTTTGGAAGGGGTGACTGGGAGTGGAAAGACTGAAGTCTATCTTCACGCCGTTCGTTTGACCCAGGAATTAGGGAAAAGCAGTCTAGTACTGGTCCCAGAGATTTCTTTAACCCCTTTACTGGTCAATCGTTTTCGATCCCGATTCGGAGACGCTGTTGCCGTGCTTCATAGCGGGATGGATGATGGTGAAAGATATGATGAGTGGTCTCGTGTACGAAACGGTTTGTCTTCCATCGTCGTTGGAGCAAGGAGTGCGGTTTTTGCCCCCTTGAAAAATCTCGGGTTGGTGATTGTCGATGAGGAACATGATGTCTCCTACAAGCAGGGGGAAACCCCACGTTATCATGCTCGTGATGTGGCCGTCTATCGAGGCTTTAAGGCAAAGGCAACGGTCCTCCTGGGAAGCGCCACCCCATCCCTGGAATCTTCTTACAATGTCCAACTGGGGAAGTATCACCCACTTTATTTAAAAAAAAGGATTTTTCAGCCGACCCTTCCTGAGGTGCGCTTGATCAATTTAAAACACTGTGATCGTCAAAAAGGAAGTCCCTTTTTTTCCATAGAACTATTGGATGCGATACGACAGAGGCTTCTCAAAAAGGAACAGACCCTCATCTTCTTAAACCGAAGAGGTTTTGCACCCTTGATGATCTGTGGAGAATGCAATGAAACTCATACTTGCCCGAATTGTAGTTTAAGTCTCGTCTTTCATCAGGCAGTCGGAGGTTTGAAGTGTCACCATTGTGATTATTTTTTGATAACTCCCCAAAAATGTCCCGCCTGTGATTCTTCTGAATCTCCTAAAATTGTGGGTAGTGGAACCGAACAGATTGAAACGGAACTGAAAAATATTTACCCAAATGCAGAAGTCCTGCGCATGGACCGTGATAGTCTTCATGGAAAACATGCTTTGTCCAAAATGCAACGCCGGATTCATGATCAGGAAGTGGATATTGTGGTAGGAACTCAGTTGATCACTAAAGGGCATGACTTTCCCAACGTGACACTGGTGGGGGTCATCCTCGCAGATCTCTCCCTGAATCTTCCTGATTTCAGATCGGGTGAGCGAACGTTTCAACTGTTGACCCAGGTGGCGGGACGTGCGGGACGTGCAGAAAAACCAGGTGAAGTGTTGATTCAAACCTATAATCCGAAGCACCACAGCCTGCAATGTGCGAAAGATCACGATACTCTCAGATATCTGGAAATTGAGCTCAAACAACGCAATCTTCTTAAGATTCCACCTTTTTTGAGCATGGTGCTGATCCTCTGCAGTAGTCCGTCTGAAAAGCGTGCTGAAACGTTGGCATTTTCTGTCAGGAACAGATTCAAAAAACTACCTCCATCTTTAACCGTGATTGGGCCCGTTGAATCTCCTTTGAAAAAACTGAGAAATCGCTACCGTTGGCAGGTCCTGATCAAGGCTCCCGATGCTTCAATGCTTAAATGTCAACTCAATCGGTTAATGAAGGAACCCTTGAAATTACAAAAAGATGAGTTGCTTCAGATCGATATTGATCCTCATCATCTAATATAAAAAATTTTCCCCTGAGTTCTTGAGGGAAGGTCTTCATCATCCATATTGAAATTTATTCAACCCATTTAAATTGCTTGACCTAAAAAAGTTGGTTTGCTAAAAACCGATTAAATTATCTTAAGAAATTCATCCCCATTGCAAACTATGACTCCTCCGAATTCTTCAAAATATGTCATCATCGGTGCTGGCATCCATGGCCTGAGCACCGCTTACCATCTTGCCCTAGAACTGAAAAAAAGAAGGCTTGGAGGAGGCGAAGATGTTCTTGTTATTGACAAAACTGGCATTGGATCAGGTGCTTCAGGAATAGCATGCGGAGTGGTGCGAAATAATTATTTCCAGCCAGCGATGCGGGAACTGATGGCACATAGTGTTGAGGTTTGGGAAAGTGATCCTGATGCCTATAGCTTTAATCCTGTGGGATATATGCAAATCAGTCCAGAAGTGATGAGGAGTGATGTAGGAACAATCTATGAACAACAAACAGCGATTGGCTACCCTTCCACGTTCATTGAAGGCGCTTCGGACTCAATGAAATATATGCGAGGGCTCTTTGATGATTGGCAGGCAAAGGGGATTACCTCTGTTTTACATGAGAAAAAAGGGGGATACTCCAACAATATGAAATGCATGCAGGGACTTGCAGGAAAAGCTGAGAATGAAGGAGTACAAATCCTTGGAAACACCGAGGTTCATGACTTTGAGTATTCTGGAAATTCAATATCTGCAGTGGTAACCAATCGCGGAGTCATTCAAACAGATTACGTGGTCATTGGGGCTGGTCCTTGGGTCAATACATTTTGGAAAATTCTGGATCTTCCTCAAAGCATCAATGTAAAGGATGGAGATAAGATTCATGAACATATCCCCATGTGGCGTTATTACTGCCTTCAGGAAGGGACTTTGGGCGTGGACCCTAAAATGATGACAACCAATGATGGAAAAATGCCACCGGTTATCCACGTTGACACAGATGCAGGTCTTTTTTCCGATATTGATGGCACTCTGGTTACCGATAAAATGTGGGGAATCTATTACAAACCAGACTTCAGTTTCGATGGTGTACAGGGAGGAGCCGCTCCATACGATGTAGATGGAACAGATGAGAATTTTTCCGTGGATCCCTACGGGTCTGAATCACCTGATTTTGTCGTGGGTGAAGAATTCATCAATATGTGGTGTTCTGCACTTGCTTTCTGCCAAAAAAGATTTGAAGACAAACGTCATCTATACAAAAAACAACACGCCTCCGGTGGATTAGGCGCTTTGGCTCCTGATAGTTTCCCAGTATTTGATGTCTACCGTGATAATTGTTCCATCATTGCTGATTCAAATCATGGTTACAAAATGATAGGGGTGGGGAAACTGATAGCTGCTCAAATCATGGGAGAAAAGAGCAAATTGCTTGAACCTTTTCGTTTTGCAAGGTTTGAAGAAGGTGACTTGCACCCGGTATCGAACAGCCCTTTTCCTTGGAGTTGATTTTCATGGAGAAAACCATGAAAACGGCATCTTCAGGCATTGAAATTCAGGAAAACAAGATTTCTTTCAGAAACAGGGATTATTTTCTTGGTTGGCAATGTCGAGTCCGTGAACAGATCATGCGCAGGGAAAATGGTCGGCCGACCAAAGGGATCAGACCTAAAGTTCTTCTTGGAGATCCAGAAAAAGAAATTGCAGAGATTATCCTTCTGCTTTTCCCTAGAGAACCCAAAGAAAGCACCATGCAATTTCATTACATGATAAAGCGGACTCATGATCCTCAAATACGATTTTCAAAAGCTGTACAATGGCTTTCTTCAAGCTTTTATCAGCATCCTGAAGAATTTGGAGGAGTATTAACGGCTTTGTTTGCCAAAGATTCGAATCTGTTTGAAAAAATCAAAATAAGGAAAGAATGTGTTCTTGTGTTTGATTATCAACAGCAGAGATTTAAATTTGCTTGCGTTGTTAATGAAGTAAGTCGGGACACTCCAGAATATCAATTCACCTTTTGGCATAATAAGCTCTTCAATTCATTATTACCTACCAATGCCAGGGTTTTGGCATTTCATCCTGATTGGAAAAATCTGGAAGCCAGTCCTGAAGTTTCTCTCGCAAATTAGATTGGGAATCAAAACTAATGAATCTTTTGAGGGGGATGTCCCCCATCGGTTTCAATGGGGGAGATAAAGATTTCAAGTAGAGGGGGCTATAATTTACCGTAAGTTTCTTTGAGTTGGACCATTGGGTGGCGTTTGGACATTTGGAACTTGATCAGCAGTTCTCTCGCAATCATATCACGATCCTGTTGATTGTCAGGAAGCTCTACCTTTTCAGGAACCGTCACCCAACCGTTAATGTTCCGGTCAAAGACAGCTGCACGATCCTCTTCGTAACCCATGTGGACGTCTTCCAACCAATTAAGGTCCTTCCAATCCATAATCTCAATATACTTCTTGAGAAAAGGAGTGAGCCTTTCATAATTTGGCAGCAGGTTGACATCATATCGATAACCAATGTGCTGCCCGATTTCCTTTTCTCGGTCACTTCCAAGATCTTCTGGTATCAGTGAATCCTTTTCTGGCATAAGTTCTCTCCTTAATATCGTGTCATGTCGGGACGACCGACAGTGTGTTGGGATCCTGCCAGTGGAACCATCGCCAATGCTGAGGCTTCCATGGTGAGGGCAGCAAGATCTTCTGGTTCAAGGGAATGGACATTTGTTTTCCCACAGGCTCTGGCCATCATCTGACATTCTATAGCTAGGCAATGAAGGAAATTGTAGACCCGCTCGGCAGCCTTATCCGGATTGAGCCTTTTTCTTAGTTCTGGATCCTGAGTGGCAACCCCAACCGGACATCGTCCTGTATGGCAGTGATAGCAGTATCCTGCTTCGACTCCCATTTCTTCTTCATAGTTTGCTTCAGGGATGTCTTTATTACAGTTCAGTGCCATCATTGAGGAATGTCCTATGGCTACTGCATCAGCACCCAGAGCCAATGCCTTGGCAACATCTCCACCATTGCGAATACCGCCTGCATAAACGAGAGAAATTTCATCCCCCTTGCCTAAATCATCTAGGGCTTTACGTGCTTGGCGAATCGCTGCAATACCAGGAACACCGGTTTCTTCAGTTGCCAGGTGGGGGCCTGCACCAGTGCCTCCTTCCATACCATCGATGTATATGCTGTCAGGGCCAGTTTTAATGGCCATTCGCACATCATCGTAGACTCGGGCTGCTCCTAACTTGAGTTGGATTGGAATTTCACCATTGGTGGCTTCTCGGATTTCATCAATCTTCAGAGCCAGGTCATCCGGACCAAGCCAATCAGGGTGTCTGGCGGGAGAACGTTGGTCGATCCCTGCGGGGAGAGATCTCATTTCGGCAACTTGGTCGGTCACTTTTTGTCCCATCAGATGTCCTCCCAAACCTACTTTGCAACCCTGGCCAATGAAGAACTCACATCCATCGGCAAGGCGAAGGTGATGTGGGTTGAATCCGTAACGGGATTGGATGCACTGATAAAGCCATTTTGAGGAATATCGTCTTTCATCAGGGATCATCCCTCCTTCACCAGAACAGGTTGCTGTACCTGCCATTGTCGCTCCTCTTGCCAGTGCTGTTTTGGCTTCATAACTTAAAGCACCAAAACTCATTCCGGTGATGTAAATTGGAATGTCAAGTTCAAGAGGGCGTTTGGCTTTTGGACCAATTACGGTTTTTGTTTCACATTTTTCACGATACCCTTCAATCACGAATCGTGTCAGGGTCCCTGGCATGAAGGTCAAGTCATCCCAGGTTGGAATCTTTTTGAAGAGGGAGAAGCCCCGCATTCGATATCGTCCAAGCTCAGATTTGATATGAATGTCGTCAATCACCTCAGGTTTGAAGATGAAACTTTCTCCTAAAACGGATTTATTTTTTCTGGCCATGTTCTATTCAGTAGAATGATTAAAGAACGATTTTCTTTTCAGAGGGTTCCAGGTTGTCGTAGTTCCAAAGCTGTCGTCCTGCAACGATTTTTTTCATGTTAGCAGCACCGTTGGAAGCTTCGAGCCCATAAAGCTCTAATTTCCTCTCGATCCATGCTGCGTCGAGGTCAGACAATTCCCCAGGGACGGCATCGACTCCAAGGGATTCGATTTCTCCTCCAACAAAGATGGTTCCATCATACATTGAATCTCCCAGGTTTTTTCCTGCATCACCGAGCACGATCATTCTTCCCCGCTGCATCATGAATCCAGAAAAAGCTCCTGTTCTACCTCCCACGATGATGGTACCACCTTTCTGGTCGATTCCAGTTCTTGAACCAACATCACCTTTGCAGACAAGATCTCCTCCACGAATAGCGGCCCCAAAAGTGGAACCTGCATTGTTTTCGATGACGACGGTTCCGGACATCATGTTTTCAGCACATGACCAACCAACGCGTCCTGAAATACGAACATTGGGTCCGTCGATCAAACCTACGCCGAAATAGCCCAGGCTTCCCTCGAAATCTAAATTTAGACGATTGAGGATCCCTACCCCAAGGGAGTGTTTGGCAGAAGGATTTTTGACTACAATGTGTCCATGCCCCCGCTGCATCAATTCACGGATTTTCTTATTTATCGCAGATATTTCCATTTCGGCTGCATCGAATTCTGCACGGTTTCCTAAATCCACTTCATAGCCATAGGGATAAAGGAAATTCTCTTCTTCTTCAGAAGAAAAGAACACTTGCTGAGTTCTGCCGCGGAGCTGTTCTGAATGAAGCCCCTGATCGAATGAATTTTGTTCTAGCGTTGCCATACCCTCACTTCTCCTTCATAGGGGTCAAAGGTTTTGATTTCATGGGGGAAGATGCTTCGGATGGCAACCTCTTCAGAGGCAAGTGCCACGAATTCATCACTTTCATAAAGGACCATGGGTTTGGCGGCCATCACATCCTTCGCCATTCCAAGTTGGTCCGAAGTTGCTACGACGTAGGTGAAAACACCGTCAAGTTCATCTAAGGATGCCTCCATAGCAGGCTGTAGATCAATACCCTGGTCTATTTTATCTGCCAGATAGACCGCAATCAGTTCCGAGTCACAATTGGACATAAAACGATGCCCACGGTGGTCGAGGGTACGCCTCCAATTCCAGTAATTAGTCAGTTGACCATTGTGAACAACGGCAATGTCTTTGAAGGGATACGCCCAGTAGGGATGAGCGGACCGGATATCCACATCGGATTCAGTGGCCATCCTTGTGTGACCTATGGCATGACTACCAACAAATCCTCCTAGGTCATATTGTCCCGAAACAACGTTTGCATCACCAAGATCTTTGACAAGTTCTAAAGCTGTTCCAAGAGAGAGGATCTCGGCATCTTCAATGTCTTCAATATAATCTGCTAGCCGACGTATATCTCCTGAATGATTGAGAGTGTATCTGAAAGCGTATTCAGTCACGCTCTCCTGATTCAGGATGGTTGCATCTATTTCCTTCAAACGGGAATCTACGGAAGCTTTTCGATCTTTGATTTGCTGATGTATTTCAAAACCGGAATTCAAATCTTCCTGTTCTGCTACTTTGAAACGCATCACCATTTGATTTTGAGAAGGCATTCCGTACATAGCAAAACCGGTCGAGTCTGGTCCACGGTGTTTGAGGGACTGAAGCATCGAAGTCATTTCTTCTCCAATGCCTCCAGGTTTTCCCCGATGAATGATTCCTGCTATACCGCACATTTTAACTTTATATTTAAGGTTATTCTTAAAGCCATCTATAGATGGCGCATGAATATAAAATAATCAGGGGAGGCAGTCCAGATAGGTTTCTAAATCCCAGTCCGTCACAGTGTGCATGAACCTTTCCCATTCATCATTCTTGTACCACTGGAAAACTTTGTACATTTCATCCGGCATCGAAGATTTAATCACCTCATCATTTGCCAATCGTTCAAGTGCGTCTCCGAGGGTCATCGGAAGCTTCTTGACCTGTTTCCCTTCTTCCATGGCCTGGTAGATATTTCGATTTTCAGGTTGCCCTGGATCGATATTATTGTCGATTCCGTCTTCGAAAGATTTCAGCAGAGCTCCTCCCATCAGGTAGGGATTGACCATCGAATCCACTGCACGGTATTCAAATCTTCCAGGGGCAGATATGCGAAGTCCTGTCGTTCTATTTTGGAAGCCCCAGTCCGCAAAAACAGGTGCCCAAAATCCTGTATCCCAGAGACGACGATAGGAATTCACCGTGGAACATCCAATTGCGGTCAGTGCTCCAAGATGTTTGACGATTCCACCAACGCATTGAAGTCCAATCTTTCCAGGAAGTTGAAGATCGTCCGTGTCAGGCATAAAGGTGTTCTCCCCCCCGGTTAGATAGGTGAAGACTCCCTCCATCCCTGGAAGAGTGTCGTTATGAAGTTTATTAATTCCTTCCTCGCCTCCCTTCCAAAGGGAGATGTTCGTATGACATCCTGATGCTGAGACCCCCATGAAGGGTTTGGTCATGAAACAGGCGATCAGGTTGTTTTCTCGAGCAACCTGAGCACAAATTTGTCTGTAGGTTGAGAGGCGGTCTGCATTTCGAACAACATCATCAAATGTCCAGTTCAACTCCAGTTGGCCTGGAGCATCTTCATGATCTCCCTGAATCATATCCAGCCCCATGGCATGGCAGTATTCGATGACCTTCATGAAAACAGGACGGAGTGATTCAAACTGATCGATGTGGTAGCAATAAGGGTTTGAGAAACCACCATCGGGCTTACCATCCTCACCACGTTTCAACCACATCATTTCTGGTTCGGTCCCCACCCTGAAATCAAGATTGTATTTGTCCTTAAATTGTTTGTGAAATCGTTTGAGATTGCCTCGACAATCAGCCGTCAAGGCGGCTCCAGGATTCACCCGTTCTTCACGGTTTCTAAAACAGACGCAGAAAACACGTGCGACTCTTTTGTCCCAAGGGAGTTGACAGAAAGTCTCAGGATCTGGAATCCCTACCAATTCCATGGCTTCAGGTCCATATCCGATATAATCACCATGACGGTCAATGAATAGGTTGGCAGTAGAACCGTATACAAGTTGGAAACCTTTCGTTGCGGTACGCTCCCAATGATCTGCTGGAATTCCTTTGCCTACGATACGTCCGGTCACGGAAATGAATTGATAGTAGATGTACGTGATGCCCAGTTCATTGATTTTCGAACGGACCTGTTTGATCAGTTCATCACGTCCTTCCTGAGTCACATATTGTTCTAAGTCTGTCATAGCATTCCTCTAATCGTTGAAACCGGCTTCAAGCAGGGTTGCCGGCAGAATCTAAGATTTGAATAAGTCCAGGACATATTCAAATCTTGTTGCCCTAATGGGTTTTGGATTATCCCTGAAATCCATGATTGTAAAATGATAAATATGCTTCACGAACGCACCCTGGTTTTTTCAGGATCATAAAATGGAAAGGGAACAACGTATGCTGGAATCCGTTTCTGGTGGCCGTCCAATTTCCCAACTTCCACCTCGGTACCGATTTCCGAATAAGCGACATCCATTCGGCAAAGCGCAATGTTTTTCCTAAGAATGGGAGAAAGCATCCCACTGGTGATGATCCCAACCTGTGCGCGTCCTGCACGGACGCAGTCGCCATGAGAACCTGGTTCATTTCCTTGTAACTCAAGGCCTACGAGTTTTCGTTGAGGATTTGTTTTTCGATTAATGAGGGTTTGTTTTGCAACAAAATCATCTTCTTTTGTTTTCAAAGGGACCGTGAAACCGATACCAGCTTCAAAGGGGTCCGTCTGATCGCAGAATTCATAGCCCGCAAATACCAGACCAGCTTCGATTCGAACCATGTCCAGGGCGTCCAATCCGAGGGGCATCAAACCATGAGGCTGACCTGCTTCCCAGATGGCATCCCACACCGATAAAGCATCCTGGGGATGACACCAAACCTCATAACCTAATTCTCCTGTGTACCCGGTTCTGGAAACCATGATCGGAATCCCATTATGATCTCCAATCCTTCCGATGGTGAAACGAAACCAGCCGACTTCTTCTAGGGAAGGTTGAGTGGGTGGAGTCCAGATAATTTCCTTAAGGATATTTCTGCATTTTGGACCTTGTACTGCAATGTTATGAAGCTGATCTGTGGAAGACTTGATCCAAACTTTGTAGCCAAGACGTTTAGCTTCTTCTCGAAGCCATATCCCCCCGTAGCCATCTCCACCTATCCAACGGAAATTATCCTTTCCCAAACGGAGTAAGGTTCCATCATCCATCATCCCTCCGTGTGGGTAGCACATGGCAGAATAGACCACCTGTCCCACAGCTAGTTTTCTGATATTCCTTGTCAGAGTCCACTGCATCAGTGCTTCTGCATCAGGTCCTAGCACTTCGAATTTCCTTAATGGGGAAAGATCAGTTACAATCGCTTTTTCTCGACAAGCGTAGTATTCCTCAATCGCTCCATTATTGCGGTAACAGGTTGGCAACCAATATCCCCGATATTCCGTGAAGTTGCGCGTCAGGGCTTCCGTGCGGGGATGAAAAGCAGTTCCCTGAGTCATTTTCGCGTCTGCGTCCGGAGTCATTCTGGTGGCAATGGCTTTGGAGAAAGAGTTTTTTCCTGGATAAACCCGTACATGAATATCTGTCGGGTTCCATGCATTGGCTGGACTGGTGTCGTCTGGACAGGCTGAAGAGACACATACCAGATCGGTTAAAGCTTTCATCAGGACGTAGTCGCCAGGGCGAGACCATGGTTCATCACTGATGAGCATGTTATGTTCGTCGATTCCTGTATTGAAGAAGAAATTTGCAGCTTCCCAACCTCTTCTTGGTTGAATTCCATAGGGAGTGAGGGCTTTGTTGAAATTATCAGAACAGTTGGGATGCCCGAAATATCCCATGTCTTCATAATATTTTGCGGCACAAGCAAGACCAAAGGTATCATGACGTCCTACGGTATCCTGAACAACCTCAACCAGGGGTTGCATATCGACATCATAGTATTTTGAAAAAAGTCCAGGTCCAGGATATCCAAGTCCCATCAGTGTTCGTGTGGTGGTGACATCAATACCCTTTTCTAAACCCTGGTCCAATTGCCTTTTGTCAAAAGCCTGAAAATCTGAACATTCCCTACCCATCACATCAATCACTTGAATGTATTCCCCTGCTTTCACTGAAAATGCTTCAGCAGTACAACGATTGACTCTTAAATCTACCCTAGGATCTGCTAGAGGATCAGGAAGCCTTTCTTCTCTTTCTTTATAAGGAGTGGATCGTTCAACAAAAACCCTGAGATCTGTTGGTGGAAAACTATTTCCCTCAACTGTCATTGTTTTTCCATATGCAACAATGACACACGATGTTTTTTGTGTGATTTCAAATGTTTCTTCTTCACCGGGTCCACTTTCAGTGGAAAATAAATGGACTGACTTTGCGTCTGTCCAATCAAGGACTCTCCGTTCCAGACCTACTTTGAGCTTTTCTGATCCATTTCCTCTGGAAGAAATGATTTCCTGAAGATGGATGGCTGAACTTCCATGGCTGATCCCCAATAAACCTGGATCCCCTTTTCCCTTTTCATTAAAAGGTGTGACTTCAGCACATTGACCGCCTTCAGGATCCTGAATAATCAAAACATCTCCAGGCTCAAGGTCAATCAAAATAGAACCGCAGGCCGAAACTCGATAACGTTCGTTTTGGGAAGTCAATTGCCAAAGGCCGGGCTCTAGCGGATGCGTCCCTATGATTTTGTCAATCAAAACAACTCCCTTTTTTATATGGAAAAACTAAAAAACACTTTTTCCTTCATCTGTTAGAACAAAATCAAGATATTTTAAATTCATAATATTCTTGACATGTATTTGGAATTATGTTTTTTTGCATAAACTTTTCTGAAATTCATCAGATTTGTGTGAAGTGAAGTGCCTAATATAGTTTTTTTTCAATCAAATCCTTCTACAAACAGAGGTGACGTATGATATATAAAAAAAGTAAACTTGCTGTAATTGCGATTGCAGTAGGAATGGTTTTGTTAGGTTTTAATGCCAGTGCTGCTGATAGTAAAAAACCGATCGTAATACCAACGCACAACTGGTCAAGCCAGGTTGTGATGGCTTACGTGATTGGAGGTATTTTTGAAAGTATGGGGAACAACGTTGAATATGTTCCAGCAGACACCCAAGCAGTGTATGAGTCGATACGAAATGGTGATGTAACAATTTCCCATGAAGTTTGGCAGTCTACTTTTGGCAAGTCTTTTTATACAGCAATGGCAAAAGGCGGCATTATTGATGCCGGAACTCATACCGCTCTGACTCTGGAAGAAGTAGGTGTTCCTCAATGGGTAATTGATAAAAACATGTGCCCTGGTCTTCCAGATTATAAAGCATTGC
>Ga0066828_10000831_pt1 | contig 12964 bp, 12 predicted proteins | sample ETNtaG_24_FD_65497 | JGI IMG/M metagenome (GOLD analysis project Ga0066828, IMG submission 65497) | Marine microbial and viral communities from oxygen minimum zone, Eastern Pacific Ocean - ETNP201306SV47 | ecosystem: Environmental > Aquatic > Marine > Oceanic | place: Pacific Ocean: Eastern... | reverse complement strand
CGGGCCGGTTGCCTTGCCACTCTTCGCCCATTTCGCAGTCGAGTGGATCAAAATTATCCAACCCTAAATCTCTTGCTAGTACCCGAGTAAGTGAGGCGTTCTCTCCCTGGCCATCTTCTCGCTGTAATCTAGTCAGCGCGATCAATAGATCGGTTTCCTGGCTTCCCGACGGCGCCTCGCCGAAGATATGCAGCCCGTCCCTGATCTGCATTTCTTTGAGCTCACATAAATAGTTGTCAATCTTTGCTAGCGCTTGGTTTTCATCATCGGTTTTTTCAATGCCAACATCGCGGTCAAGCCCGATACGCTCGCTCAACTGAATGATTTCTTCACCGAGGATTTTGAGACGGCGCGGGTCCATGCCGGCGGCCTGATAATATTCATCGACCAATTGTTCGAGATCACGCAGCGGTCCGTAGCTTTCCGCCCGGGTCAGCGGCGGCGTCAGGTGGTCAATAATGACGGCCTGGGCGCGGCGCTTGGCCTGGGTGCCTTCCCCTGGATCATTAACGATAAAGGGGTAGAGATGCGGCAGTGCTCCAAGCACAATCTCAGGGTAACAGCTTTCATCCAGCATCAACGCCTTACCCGGCAGCCATTCAAGATTACCATGCTTGCCAAAATGAATGACCGCGTGGATATCTTTCTCGTGGGTCAGCCAGGTATAAAAGGCGAGGTAGCCATGGGGCGGCACCAGATCGGGATCATGATAAGACGACGTCGGATCGATGTTGTAGCCGCGCGCTGGCTGCACTGCCAAAATAACATTGCCGAATATGTGAGCGGGCAGAATAAAGTCCCCACCAGTTACGAACGGATCATCTTCCGGTGCACCCCAGCGATCGGTGACTTCGTTTTGGATGGATTGCGGCAGTGAGTTGAAAAATTTGAGATAATCTTTGGTGGCATAAGCTTTACCGCCAGTTCGCTCGCCCGCCGCATTGGTCGGCCCGGCCAACAGGTGATGCATGATGGCTTTACTTGTGGTCGGCACAGTGTCACCCAGTGCGTAACCTTCCCGCATCATGCGTTTGAAGGCGGCGATCACGCCCGCGGGGGTATCCAGACCTACCCCATTGCCAAGCCTGCCATCTTTATTGGGATAATTGGCGACGATGACTGCCACCCGGCGCTCACTGGCCTCGGTCTGGCGGAGGCGCGTCCAAGACGCCGCCAGTTCAGTGACAAAATCAATGCGCGAAGGTACTGGCTCATGCTTGATCACGGCCACCTCGGTCGCCTCATCAAACTGGATGCTTTTTTTGAACGAAATCGCCCGGGAGATCAGCCGGCCATCGACTTCCGGTAAAGCGACGTTCATAGCGAGATCTTTGGGCGTCAGTCCGCGGGTACCAGTTTCCCATTCCTCAAACGTGCCACCTGACAATATGACTTGAATTACCGGACAATCTACCTCGGTGTAAGGCGTCTTGATCCCTTCATCTGCCGGCGATGAAACAGCAAAACCAGTCGCATTCAAAATAACATCCGGTGGGGTTTCTTGCAAAAGCGCTTTGACAATTTCCGCCGAAGTTGGATCTTTGAGACTGCCGACAAACACCGGCAGTGGATTAACGCCTTTAGTCTGTAAGCTATCGATTAGCGCATCTATCGGCTTGAGATCGGAAGTTTGCACCAGCGCGTGGTAGAAAACGATGGCATTAACCGGTTGGTCTTCCTGCCAATGGCTTTTGATCATATCCAAATCCGGCAAGATATCTCCCGGCCAATAAAGACCGGTCCGCACCAACGGCACCGGCTCGACCCACTCCCGCTCGTCGCCGATCAAAGAACTCGCATAATTCAAAAGGTTTTGGATATTAATGGCACCACCTTGGGCACAATATTGCCAAATACGGTGACATGCGTCAGCGCTCAAGGTCGATTGTTGGGTTAGTTCCGGGTCCGGCGTATCATCGCCCGGCACGACAGCCAGCTGAATATTGTTCTGAATACATATTTCGCGAATTTGCTCGATACCATACGGCCAATATCCCAATCCACCGAGCAATCGAATGATTACGAGTTTGGCCTGCGCGATGGTATTTTCAACATAGACATCGACGGACATGTTGTGGTCCAGCTGCATTAAATTGGCGAGCCTGAGTGAGGGGTAATCTTTCAGGCGGTGCTGCTCAGCGAGGATCGCCAGATCGCTCGCCGCCGCCGACAAAAACACAATATCACCCGGCGATTGACCGAGATCGACGGCTTCCGAACCGTCGCTAATTTTTCCTGGCTGGGTGACGAGAAGATGCATACCGTCCCTTTACCCTTCTCTTGTCCTAGTTAAGTAAGGCGTCTTTAACGGCAGCGTGGTCAAAACCGTTGAGCCCAATGATGACCAATTGCCCGGCCTGAGTTTCATCGCTCGCCCACGGCCGGTCATAATAGTGTTCTACCCGCTCACCTACCCCTTGAACGATCAAACGCGCAGGTTTGTCTTGAATTACTAAGGCACCTTTGATCCGGAGCACACCCTCCTCGGTCAGCGCTTGTTTAACCCGCTCAATAATCGCATTGGTATTAGCCGCAACTTCAATATCAAGCGTGAAATTGTCGAAATCGTCATGCTCATGCTCTTCTTCATCGTCATGGCAGGACGGACGGGCATCAACATCGTCTTCAACCGCCGCATCGAGGCCCAAAATAACACCCGGATCAAGGCGGCCATGAATAGCCGGAATGGCTTCAACAGAGGTGCGCGCTTCTTCATTAATAAGGTCGAGCACGCTGTCCAGCTCACCCTCCTCCAGCATATCGGATTTGCTGACAATCACCATGTCGGCACAGGCCAGTTGGTCACCAAACACCTCTTCCAGGGGGTTTTCGTGATCGAGGGTTGGATCATCCGCCCGCTGTTTTTTGATCAGTTCCGGATCATCAGCAAACAAGCCGGATTTTACCGCCGGGCCATCGACCACCGTAATTACACCGTCCACCGTCGTCCGCGACCGCACTTCCGGCCATTGAAACGCTTTCACCAGAGGTTTCGGCAGGGCCAAGCCAGAGGTCTCAATGACGATATGATCGGGCCGGTCTTCCCTATCCAGCAAAGTTTCGAGCGTTGGAATAAAATCATCGGCGACGGTGCAACAGATGCAGCCATTGGTCAGCTCCATTACATCATCTTCACTACATGTTTCGTCACCGCAGCCTTTGAGAATATCACCATCGATGCCCAGATCACCAAACTCGTTAATGATCAGCGCCAGCTTCCGGCCGTTGGCATTTTCCAGCATGTGCCGGATGAGACTGGTTTTACCTGCACCTAAAAAGCCGGTGATCACGGTGACAGGTGTTTTTAAAGCAAGAGCCATATTTATTTACTTCCTATTTTAACTTTTTAGGGATGCCGGCCGTCACCAGGACAACGGTGTTAGCAGCAACCGCGATTTTTTGGTTCATCAGCCCGGCGCAATCGGCAAAACGGCGCGCTAAAGCGTTATCCGGGACAATACCCTGCCCGACTTCGTTCGAAACAAACACAACTGGATAATCCAGTTCTTCGGCCAAAGCGCAAAGCCCATCGATTTCAGCTTCGATATTTTTTTCCAGTTCCATGAGATTAGAGAGCCACAGCGTCAAACAATCAACCAATGCCGGTTTACCCCGACCTTTGATCGACAATAAAGCATGTTGCAATAAGACCGGTTCTTCCAAGGTTTGCCAGTCATCACCGCGCCGTTCCCGGTGGGCGGCGATGCGAGCGGTCATCTCCTCATCCAGCGCTTCTGATGTGGCAATATAAAACCCACCACCAACATTTTCGATTACACTTTCGGCATAGGTGCTTTTGCCCGAGCGCGCTCCACCGAGCACCAATGAATATCCCGCTTTTTGAAGATTTATGAGATCGCCCATACTAAACGCAGCCCTCCTCCCCGAGGATATAGTTTTACTCAAATTACCGCTGGAGAGGTCTCCTGGCTGGGGCTTTTGATTTGGTCTAACCTTCCCAGCCAATTGTCAGTCCTGGCCAGTGGTTGCTTGTCAAAGCAAAGATCAAATCCGTCCGTCACAGTTGCGGGGGCAGCACCGGATTTACACCGGATTCCCTGTCCCAACGGCAAGGGGCGACGCTATCATTTTGGTCCTTGGATGGCAAAGCATTTACAGATTGAGACCCATAACCCGCCAGCTTGGCCCGCTTTCTTCATCATACAGGCAATCGATGCGAGTCAGCGACAAGTTATCTATTTGAATAGACAGGGCAGATTTGGCAAATAAATTCAGTGCCATCGCCACGGCAGAGCGAATCGATCCTGCATGAGCGACGGCAATAATATCCTGCCCTTGGTATTCATGAGAGAGCTCGGCAACCGCATCAGACACCCGGTCCATCAAGTGAACAACGCTCTCACCACCGGGCGGCGCTTCGGTTGTGTAATCCTCCCAAAACGTCCGGGCTTCGGCTTTATCCATGGTATCCCAAGCCTTGCCGTTCCACTCGCCAAAATTTTGTTCCATCAGACCGGGGACCACACGGCACTCCGTGCCACCCAAGGCCGCCGCCGTTTGCACCGCTCGATTAAGCCCACTGGTGAGCCAGACTGCATCTTCGGGTAGACTATGACGGCGCGCATCAATCGCCGCCTGATCTGAGAGATCAGCATCGACATCATCTTGACCATGAATAATACCGGGTGAGCTGGCGGAAGGCGCATGACGCACCCACCACCATCTAGTTGTGATCATTCAAGGCCCACCATTACTATTACCAGCAGGATCGTTGTTTCGGCGATTTGCTGAGTGGCACCCAAGACGTCCCCCGTTTGACCGCCAATCCGCGTCGCCACAAAATAAACAAACAAGCCGGTCACCAGTACAGCCAGACCGAGAGCAACAATACTGGCCTGAAACCCGAGCAGAAAGAGTAGGAAAGCGACACCAATCAAGATGGCAACAATTGCCCGGTCAAAGCTCGGCTTACCCGCACCGGCGCTCAAACCGTCCTCCTGGGCGACCGGGATATAATGCATAATACCTGGCAAAGCAGCGCGCGACGCAGCAGCAGCAGCAATGAGCGCATAGATGGCTGCATCTATTCCGATTTCAGTAATTTCTGACAACGCAGCCCAACGCAAACCAAATCCAAATAGCAAAGCCATAACACCGTAGCTGCCGATTTGACTGTCCCGCATAATTAAAAGTTTTTGCTCTCGGGTTGTGCCGCCGCCGAGACCATCAAAAGTATCTGCCAACCCATCTTCATGCAGCGCGCCGGTTACCAGTGTCATCGCCAGCAGGGCAAATAGCGCCAACACCATAGACGAAAATTCAAACCAGCTGCCGATCCACAACACCAAGCCGGCGATTAATCCAATCAGAGCACCGACAACCGGAAAGAAGCGGGAAGCTTCAGCGATCGAGAAATCTTCGGGCGATACCCCAATATAAACCGGCAGGCGCGTCAACACTCCTAGACAGATTTTAAGGTCAGCAAACCAGCCTTGCCGGTTGACTCTACTTTTCATCCGGTCGAAGAAATCATCCTCATCCGGTGCAAGATCAGAAACAACTTCCGACTCTAGGCCTTCATTCTGATCATCTGCGTCTATATTTTCTTTTTTATCAGCCAAAATTAGCCTCTCGCCGTTTTTTGCTTTCGTGTAGCACACCTGGCATTATATTACAGGCCTATTACAATTTTAGAATATCATGGGATGCTACATGAAACAAAAGCCAATTACCTCTCTGGATGCGATCCGTGAGCTTATTCAATCTTTCCCTGGACCGGATGAGGACGCCATTACGGCAACTCGCGAACGAGAGCCGAACTTGACGAAACCCCAAGGCTCCTTGGGTCGCCTCGAAGAACTCGTTGAATGGCTGGCTGGCTGGCAGGGTAACCATCCGCCTAAAATCGAGATGCCGCGAGTGATTGTTTTTGCCGGCTCTCACGGCGTAACGGCGCAAGGCGTTTCCGCCTTTCCTGCCGAAGTGAACCAGCAAATGACGGCGAATTTTCAAGGCGGCGGCGCTGCCATCAATCAGCTTTGCAAAGTCCAGGACGCAGAACTGAACGTCATGGAAGCAGCTCTTGAGATACCAACCCGTGACTTTTCAGAAGAACCGGCAATGGACGATGCCGACTGCGCTGAAGCCGTCGCTTTTGGCATGTCCGGTCCGAATGTCGGACTAGACGTGTTGTGTCTCGGTGAAATGGGAATTGGTAATACGACCGCTTCAGCCGCCATTTGCCATGCACTTTATGGCGGCGACGCAGCCCACTGGGTTGGTCCCGGCACCGGTGTCGAAGGCGATGCACTAACAAATAAAATACGCGTTGTTGAGGAGAGTGTAATTTTGCATAAAGCCGTGCTGACCGATGGGCTTGAAATTCTGCGCTGCTTCGGTGGCCGTGAAATGGCAGCCATCTGCGGTGCCATTATCTCTGCTCGCTTGTCACGTATTCCGGTCGTGCTAGATGGTTATGTCGCCTGCGCCGCCGCAGCTGTGCTTCATACCCTAGATGAACACGCGCTTGATCATTGTCTGGTAGCTCATGTTTCAGCAGAACCCGGCCATCGCCACTTGATTGAGAAGCTCGGCAAAGAAGCACTGTTTGATTTCGGCATGCGCCTAGGCGAAGCGTCGGGGGCGGCACTGTCGATCAGCATTTTACGCAGTGCCGCCGCCTGTCATAGCGGCATGGCAACCTTCGAAGAAGCGGCGGTTTCGAATAAAAATTCATAAATAACTGCTATGGCCAATCAAGCGTAGATTGATAAAATAAATACGAATAACGCTTTCCTAGTTGGTGCGTTTTTATTGAGGTATTTTATTATTTAAAATCAATGTAGTATAGCATTCATTGCCCCATGATAACACCTAAATGGCGTTAGCTTGGTCAGCCTCTAATTTTTTTTATCTACCCAAGATTAAACTGCGTATATGTCCAATATTTTGATCATTATTCAGAGAATGATGCCGACGATCTAATGTCCAAGATGTTGGCTTATCCGAGCTATAAACCAGGGATGAATATCTTATGCGATATTCGTGCAACGCCTCTTCCTGAGGTGTTTAATTTTAAATATGTCAAGAATTCCCATCCCTCGGAAATGAGTCATATCGAACAACAATTGGGTAAGTGTAAAATCGCCGTCGTTGTCGGCAACGCTAAGGACTTTGCAACAATCCACCAGTTGAGTATCAGCACCCGTCTAACACCAGCAAAAATAAGCAAAAACCGTTTCGTGAACTATCTCAAACCAAGGCGTCGCTGGGAATTCCGGAAGACTATAAAATTAAATATCTCGAACATATTAACAACGCTGTGTAATCAATTTCAGCTGCAATTGCTAAACATTCAGGTCGCGTGCGGTTCGGCGAAAGTTACTGTTTGATCCTGGGCAAGGCGGCCATGCACATAAGCCGCCATAAGTCCCAAAATACTCCACATAATTGCTGAGGCAAATAACGTCACCATAATGTATTGTGCTGCCAGTTCAGGCGGCGCGGCACCAACAGCACCGGCTTCCGCAGGTGGTGCTCCAATCGCGTGCGGGATAACCAGCACCAACAATCCAGCAGCTCGCCAGGCGTGGGATTTGCCAAAGGCGATTATGGCCAAGCCAATACAACTGGCCACCGCCGTACCTAACCACCAAGCTTGACGTGCCAACAGATCACCTGCGGCAGCAGCCGGCAGTTCAGCCGGTAAACCTAATCCAGGCAGAAATGAAAAACTTAAAAAACCAGCACCGCCCCACATCATACCCTGGACCAAGTTGATACTACCGCCATAAAGCGTGAAACCTGCCGCCAGCAGTAAGCCAAAGGCAATCGCTGTTAACAAATTCGCACCGAGGGTGAAAAGCGAGCGCTCCAAACCGTCTTCCGGAGACCAAGCAGACGAATCATGGGCGTGGGCGCCGTGATCATGGGCTGCTTGTGCAACTTGCGCAGAGTGAATGTGGCCGATCGTCGCACCGGCATGCACATGGGCAGTGCCTTCGGCATGGATGTGAAAGTTTTGCTCATGAAGGTGCGGTATGTTACCGCCGGAATGCATATGACTGATACCCCCGGGATGAGTATGTTGCACACCAGCTACCGGGGCGCTCCCCTGTTCTTCATAATACTCAGCTTCCGCAATAAGCGGCTGCAACATAGTTAAATGCACCAATGTCAGAACGACACCAGCGACAGCGCCGGACAATAGCCCAGTCAGCAGCAATCTCTGTAACATGGGATCCCCCTAATGACAGGGGAAAGAAATAGCGTGCCGAGAATCGTGGGCAGCGTTATGAACCAAATCGGCATTGGCAAAGCCAACTCCGAGCAGGATAAATGCGCCCAACAGACCTCCAAATACCGCAGCGGTCAGTCTTTGTGACAGCGCAACCGGCTTGGCGTCTTGTTTTAAAACTTTAACTTCATTCATGATAATTCACCCTCCGTGTTCAGTTTTGATGGCAGGTATCTGACTCGCATTGTGTTACCAATATGCTTACAGTTGCGGGGGCAGTCACGGAATTATCAGATTATTGCTGATGCACCGTATTCCCAATTCATCCACCCTATGACAAAGTGGAACCATCCTTAAGATGGTTAAACGGATGCGCTTCGGAAGTCAATCTGGAATTGAGTTTTGATCAATTTTATTTACGCTTTTAACCCAACTCGGCCCTTACACTTGGTACCTTCAAGAAGTAGGCCGCCGCGCCAATGTTTAATATAAGGCGTCGGTGGGCGCATATCCGGCGCCACCAGCCACAGCCGCCAGAGCAACCGTTTTCGCTCGGGTTCGGGCCAATCTTCAAAGGCCGTCCGGGTATGAAGCGGCAACGAATTATTGACGAACTGCATATCACCCCGCTCAAGGTCTATCGCATAAAGAAATTCTTCATAAATTTCTTCCGCGAGTTTTATCGCTTCGGCCTGAGCCTCGGTTAAATCAGGCGCTTCTGGGAGTAAGTGTCCCGTCTCCATATGTTTGGTGCTAAAAGCGACGCTAAATTTATCATCGAGGAAATTGAACACCGGCTTTCATATCTATAGCGGGCCTGAATCTATTTGGCATGATAAACTGGTCCGTCGATTGGTACCGCCCGGATCGTCTTAACATCGAGGGACTGGCCATCGGCATTAGCCAGGCATAGTAAATCGGCTGGAGCGATGCGTACCGCTCCAGCCGTGATATGGTGGTTATTCGTTGGAATGGCCTACGTGACCACCTTAGCCTTCTTCAGTCGCCTCTTCGGGCAGGATGAGATTAAGGATGATTGCCAAGAATGCCGCTGGCAACAAACCCGATGACAGCAACACTTTGGCGGTTCCCGGCAAATGCTGGAGAGCCCCCGGAACCAGTTGCAGTCCCAATCCCAAAGAAATTGAAATTGCGAATATGATCATATTGCGACGATTCCATGTGACGTCAGACAGCAGCGAAATACCAGCGGCGGCAACCATGCCAAACATCACGATGACACCGCCCCCGAGCACCTCAATGGGAACCGAGGAAATGATAGCACCAACTTTCGGTATCAGTCCTGCAACGATGAGGAAAATTGCGCCAATGGTGACGACGTGACGGCTCATCACGCCAGTCATGGCGATGAGACCTACGTTCTGTGAGAACGACGTATTTGGTAAACCGCCAAAAAAGCCCGCGATAAAGGTGCCGAAACCATCGGCGAATGTCGCGCCTTTAAGTTCCGTCGTTGTCGCTTCCCGACCAGCACCACCCTTGGTGATACCGGAAACATCGCCAACGGTTTCGACGGCCGACACAATAGCCATCAAGCAGAAACCGATGATCGCCCCGGCGGTAAACTCGACGCCGAAATGAAGCGGATTCGGCAGTGCAAACACAGCCGCGCGGCCGATATTGGTAAAACTGACCATGCCCATGAAATAGGCGACGATGTAGCCGGCGATGATGCCGATAAGGACGGCGGAAACGGACAAAATGCCGCGGGTATAAAATTTAACGCCTAGTGTCACCACGATGACAACCAACGCCACTGACCAGTTCTGCAAGCTGCCGAATTCGGGCAAGCCTTTGCTCATGGCCGGTACGCCGCCAGCGGCATACTGAATGCCGACCTTAACCAAAGCCAAACCTATCATTAGAACGACTAGGCCTGTAACCAACGGCGGTAAGGCTACGCGGATACGACCGATGAACGGGGCCAGACAGGCGTGGAAAAGTCCGCCGACGATAATCCCGCCCATAAGAATGGCAATGGCATCAACACCTTTTCCCGCGACCAGCGGAATCATAATCGGAATAAAGGCAAAGCTTGTACCCTGAACGATCGGCAACCGTGCCCCAACCGGTCCGAAGCCGATGGTTTGAAACAGCGTTGCCACGCCGGCGAACAACATCGACATTTGGATCATGTAAATAAGATTCGGAAAATCAGGCGATTTTGACCCAAACCCAAAACCTGCTGCACCGGCGATGATGATCGCCGGTGTTACGTTGCTGACAAACATTGCTAGGACATGCTGAATACCCAATGGAATTGCCGAGGCCATTGGAGGTGTGTAGTTGGGATCTTTAAGTTGTTCTGGGTTCCCAAGAGCTGAATTGTCTATTGGCATGATCTCATCCTTATTTCAGTTTAGTCAGGCTTCCACCTCTGGTTTCAGATGATTTTTCATTCTTGATACAAGTGTATCCCTATACCCAGCTACTAGTATAGTTAAAAATCTAATTAATTGATTTTGATAAGAAAATTCTGTTGTTATCATTCACCATTTAGACAAAAATACTCCTCCCGCAATAGAATCGTGCACCGTTACCAATGCAATGAGGTTTCAGGTTCCATCATGAAATGCAGGTTTTATCCGGAAAAATACCAACTATTTAAGGCGACAAATTCATCAAGCTTGGCGATATAAGTTGCCTTTTTCCGCTGTTCGCTTATCAAATACTACAATTTAGTGCCATAGGCGCTGACGGGGGGACACCGCTCTTTATTTTAGTTTTTTTGAAAAGTTCTAGTAACGTCCGTTAACCATGATAACCTGTACAGTGAAATATTCAGATACCAGGTTGTACGAACCAAACTACTCTCAGTATTGAATAATTCTCATTTTCTAAAAATTACCCTTGAAAAAATGATCTGAATATATCCAACACATATAGACAAGAGAAGAAAGTAAAATCCAATTAGTAATTCAATTTCAAAGAACCTCGATAATTTTCCCATGAAAACAAGAAAACTTAAAAGAAAAATATCTACCATCGAAAAGCGATGTAGATTAAATTTTTCAAAAATTTTAATATAAAAAAGGCGAGTGATAATTTTAAATATTGGGAAAATAACCCCGAATAAAAATACGAGTAGACCTAGTGTCCACTCGTTTTCTATAAGCAGTTTTTCAGATAAACTTAATATCGAAAACTCTGAAGATATAATCCAAAATTCATCAATAGTAGCGAGTGGTAGATAAACCCCTAAACATAGAAAAATAGACTCACAAACGATCAGTAAATTTCTTATCATTCGTCTCTCTTATAGACCTCAAAACCATTGGCATAAGTTGCGCGAATAGCGCGATCATCAGCGAGCACGATCTGGGCAAACAATATATCGGCGAGGCTGTCAACGTTTTGCAAGCGGTGGTGAATAAGGTCCGTTGAATTTAAATTAAGCACAGTGAGATCAGCTTCATAGCCAGGAGCGAGACGACCAACCTTATCATCGAGATGCAACGCTCGGGCGCCCCCTAAAGTCAGTAGGTGAAACGCAGCAAAAGGCGACAGAGAATAGTCCCTAAATTGCGCAATTTCATAAGCCGCTTTCATCGTCGCAAAGGGCGAGAGGCTAGTGCCGCCACCGACATCCGTGCCGAGCGCCAACCTTGCGCCGGCATTATTTAGTTTTTCATATTCAAACAGGCCACTGCCTAAAAATAGGTTCGAGGTCGGGCAATGAACAATTGACGTATCAGTCTCAACCGCCATCGCGATATCAGTGTCAGAAAAATGAATGCCGTGACCATAAAGCGTTCTGGGCCCTAAGAGATTGAAACGGTTATAAACATCCAAATAAGAATCAGCCTCCGGGAAAAGTTCCGCGACCCAATTAATTTCATCGATATTTTCGGAGACGTGGGATTGCACATAGACGCCATCGCTTTCCCGATAAAGTGCGCCGGCGACTTCCAATTGCTCGGGAGTCGAAGTTGGTGCAAAGCGGGGCGTGATCGCATAAAGGTTACGACCCTTGCCATGCCATTTCTTGATCAAGGCTTTCGACTGCTCATAGCCTGACCGAGCGGTATCACATAGGTTATCCGGTACGTGCCGATCCATCAGGACTTTACCGGCCATCATGCGCAATCCTACCCGCTCAGCTTCGGTGAAGAACGCATCAACTGATTCAGGATGAGTAGTGCAAAAGACGGCGTTCGTGGTATAGCCATTTCTGAGCGACTCAGCCAAAAATAACTTTGCGGCGGTTTTGGCGTATGTCTCGTCGGAAAATTTTGCTTCTTCCGGAAATGTATAAGCGTTGAGCCAGTCAATAAGTTTGGCACCGTAAGACGCAATGACACTCATCTGAGGATAATGGACATGACCATCGATAAATCCGGGTAAGATCAAATCATCGCCACAATCGATCACTTTGGCCGCATCTGGGATGGCAACCGCTCCAGCCTCTCCAACCGCATTAATATGACTATTTTCAAGGACAACACAGCCCTTTTCCCAATAATCATATTGACCGGGATCTCGGACGTCATTGAAGGTTAAGACTCGCCCCTTCAAGGCAAGCGGAGCTTTTATGTCAGGGTTTGCTGACATGGCGAAGTTTTCTTCTTTTAAAAAAAAGTAAAGTTGGCGGGACCCGATACCAAAAACCGGGTCCCCGCAACAAAAGTCTGCTTATTTCGGTATAGTACCGTCAACGCCTTCGACGTAGAAGTTCATACCTAACAACATGCCGTCATCGGCATTTTTACCAGCCGGCACAACTATTTTGCCTGCTTGGTTTTTAAT
>Ga0066828_10000810_pt1 | contig 13130 bp, 12 predicted proteins | sample ETNtaG_24_FD_65497 | JGI IMG/M metagenome (GOLD analysis project Ga0066828, IMG submission 65497) | Marine microbial and viral communities from oxygen minimum zone, Eastern Pacific Ocean - ETNP201306SV47 | ecosystem: Environmental > Aquatic > Marine > Oceanic | place: Pacific Ocean: Eastern... | reverse complement strand
GTGGATGCGGATGGAACGCCTGATGGCTGTGATTCGCTAATCGATTCTGATGGAGATACTGTGGCGGATTCATCAGATGCGTGCCTTGGCTACAATGACTCAATTGATGTGGATGCGGATGGAACGCCTGATGGCTGTGATTCACTCGTTGACTCTGATTCTGACGGTGTCGCTGACGCCGATGACCTGTGTGCCGACACAATGGTTGGCACCGATGTCGACTCCGGTGGATGCGCTATTCAGGCAGAGGAGGAGGCGCAGGCGGAGTCATCCAGTCGAATCGAACAACTGTTGATGGCCATCGTTGCCCTATTGGCAATACTGGTTCTCGCAGTTGGTGTTTCCATTGTGCTCCGCCGCCGCCTTGGAGGAGCAGATGAGGCACCAGCGGTTAATCCGGAGCCACTGTTCCTACCGAATCCAAAACAGTGATTCAATACTTCACCCATTGACCGCCCCACAGACCAAGACTCGTAAACGCAAGGATGCAGCCGTGCTGCGAATCGGCAAGGACCTGTTTGGGCGCATGATCGGTTGGTGGCTGCACTGCATGAACATCAACAATGAGAGGGCCGGGGCTGACTTCCATCGACTACTCGGTCTAGAACCACCGTCATCAACCAAGACCAACACAATCGTCAACTGGGGTAATTCCCAAACCAATGAAGAAAGCGAATTTGTACGCCGGATTCAATGAAAACAGAGGGTACCCATTGAATCGGCGAATCCTCGTGTCTGAACCCTTAGTTTCCGGAGGAAACGGGCTCATCTCCCGGCACGAGCACCAGATCGCATTCCACGCGCGAGTGAATTATTGATCATTATAGTCCACTTCTCTGACTTCGGTGGAGATGCGTCTGCCTTGGGCTTGATCGATGACCACCCTGGTCCATTTGCTTGTGGGGGATGGCATAGCCAACAAGTGGGTAGCTGCATTGAGGATCTTCTCGGTAAGGGTGTTTGGTGCCTCAGCCCTGCCCCTGTCGACGAGACTCCTAGCGGGATCATCCCACTCCTCAGAGAACACCGCGATCGGAATTATGTTGGCATCAGCCCAGCGCTCAGCCATGTAGTCCACTCCACTAGCGCCGCCGACGATGACTAGGTCTGGGTAGCCGTATCTGCTGATCCAATCTTCCACATTCTCTTCGAATACCTCGAAGTTGTAGAAGCTGCTTGAACCAACGATTGCAAGATTTACGACCTCTCCGTCTAGGTTCAAATCAAGATTGCCCAGCCTGTCGACGGTTTCCTGTCCCGAGTATCGTGCCATTACACACGCCAAAGGGGGGTCTGGAAATAGGCATTCCCTAGTATTGCTCGTGTATTCGCCACACGCCGCCTTGATAGGTGGACGTTCCTTCGACCAATGCGGGGATGACTTGCCACTGGATATCGAGGCCATCAGAGCGGACTTCCCAATCCTCAGCCGTCGCCTTCCAAATGGCAAGCAACTCGTCTACTTCGATAACGCGGCCACTTCGCAGAAGCCGAAGTGCGTAATCGATGCGATGTCCAGGTATTACGAGGAGTACAATTCCAATGCCCATCGTGCCATCCATACACTCGCAGATGAGGCAACGGCAGCACTCGAGGGTGCGAGGGACATGATCTCCTCATACTTCGGCACATCCTCCGATCAACTGATCTACACCAGTGGTGCTACTGAAGCAATCAACCTAGTTGCCTACGGTTGGGCCCGTGAGAAACTTGGCAAGGGGGACGTGGTGGTGCTGACTGAGATGGAGCACCACGCTGACATCGTGCCGTGGCAGCAACTCTCCATTGACAAGGGGGTCGAGGTGAGGTTCGTGCCGATAGACACCGAGTCATTCACTTTGGACATGGACGCCCTCGAAGTAGCACTGGACGGTGCCTCTCTGGTCTGTGTGGTTCATACCAGCAACGTACTAGGGGTGCGCAACCCCATCGAGAAAATCATCGAGATGTCCCAATCAGTCGGGGCTCGGGTACTAATTGATTGTGCCCAGGGCGCACCGCACGAGAGGATTGACTTCGACTCGCTGGGAGCCGACTTCATCGCTATATCAGCCCATAAGATGGCCGGACCCACTGGGATCGGATGCATTCTTGTGAAGAAGGACGCGATGGCCGAGATGGGGCCCTTCATGACCGGTGGCTCGATGATCAAGCGAGTCACCATGGAGAAATCTACGTTCCAGGACGGAAACGCGATGTTCGAGACAGGTACGCCCAGAATAGCTGAGGCTATCGGATGGGGTGCCGCCGTCGAGTGGCTGAACCAGTTTGACATGGGGGAAATCCACGATCACATCAATGACGTCGCTTCGTGGACTGCGGCCCAGATGAGGGAAATACCAGGAATCAAAATCTACGGCGAGCCCGAGAGAGAGGACAGCAGCGGCGCGATTTCCTTCCTCCATGAGAGCATCCAGTCTCTGGACCTCGCGTTGCTCCTAGACGAGGGAGGCTTCGCAGTCAGGACGGGGCACCACTGTGCCCAGCCTCTGATGGATGCCCTAGGGGTACCATCGACCAATCGTGCCTCCTTCTGGGTCTACAATACCATGGGGGAGGCAGAGGCCTTCATCGACCACCTGCGCTACATCGTAGAGAGATTCTCCTGAATCCGGCGCTTAGTCACGTTCAAGGCAGACTGCATGGACGCTTTCCCATGGGAATAGGGAGGTCTTGGCCTGAGCATCTCGACCCAATCGTTGAGGAGTTCTCGGAATGCTTCGACTCAATGGAGCGGTACGAACTCTTGTTCGAGTTCGCCAAGCGCCATCCCACACCCCTCCCTCCGGATGAGTGGGAGGATGAGAATCAGGTTCATGGCTGCCAGTCCCGGGCCCACGTAGTTTGCTCGGTCGATGATACCGGGGGTTTCTTGCTTCGTTGTGGGGCTGATGCTCAGGTAGTACAGGGGCTGATGGCCGTTACAGCGATTGCGGTCAATGGGATGGACCCGTCTGCGGTGGCCCAGATGGGACCAGACTACGCAGACGCTATGGGAATCAAGACATCTCTAACCCCCAGCCGGGCCAATGGCTTCCTCAACATGTTTAGACGGGTCCGCGAAGAGGCAGGCAAGCTCGTATGAGGCGGTAACATGGTCGAGGAGGGTGATGTCATGGCTTCCCTAGTAGAAGTGGAGGATCCCGAGATGAAGCTCTCCGTCATTGATCTGGGGCTGATTTACTCGGTCAGGATTGAGGGGGATCACGCTGAGATTGACATGACGCTAACCAGTCCCGGATGCCCTGTAGCACCTGAGTTAATGGCCGCAGTACATCGATCCGCACTCTCCACTAACGGTATTGAGAGCGTCCACGTTAACCTGACATTCACGCCACTCTGGGACCCCAAAGTCCATGCTACCGAAGACGGCAAGTTCGAGCTTGGGATATTCTGACTAGGGAAGGAGCCCCTCTGCAGCCCTTACGGTGTTTTTTAGCAGCATGGCGATGGTCATGGGACCCACGCCCCCCGGTACAGGCGTGAGCCACCCAGCAACCTCCGAGACGGATGGGTCGACATCTCCAGCGAGCCTCGAGCCTGAGGGGGTCGAGCCATCTTCGATCCTGGAGATCCCTACGTCAATGACGATGGCCCCCGGCTTGACCCATCCTGGCTTGATAGTCCATGGCCTGCCTATCGCAGACACCAATAGATCAGCATCCCTGCAGAGCAGTGAGGGTTCCTCACTCCTAGAGTGGACTATGGTCACCGTTGCGTCAACGCCCTTCTGGGTCAGAAGTAGCGCCATCGGCATCCCGACTATCCTCGATCTCCCAAGTACAACGGCCTTGGAGCCGGTTAGATCGACTCCAGTCCCCTCTAGGAGCCTCATCACTCCGGCTGGCGTACAAGGCAGCATTCCCCCAGTATCTCCCTGCACGAGCCTACCGAGATTCGCCGGGTGGAAGCCATCGACGTCCTTACCGGGACCGATGGCTTCAGCGATTCGAAACTCATCAATTCCTAGAGGGAGTGGGCTCTGGACGAGAATGCCGTGAACGGATTCGTCTCCGTTTAGATCGGAGATCAGCTCTAGGATATCCTTCTGGGTGCTGGTTGATGGCAGATCAATTAGGGTGCTTTCGATTCCGGTCCTCTCACAAGCGCGCTGCTTGTTCCTGACGTAGACGTGGCTGGCTGCATCATCCCCCACCAGCACAACGACGAGATGCGGTTGGACGCCGTTTTGTCCCAAGGCATCGACGCGTACCTTGAGTTCACCTTCGATTTCGAGGCTGATGGCCTTACCATCTATTTTCGTGGCACTCACGCTCCCCGGTAGCCCAAACGCCGTTTCAAGTTTGCAATAGGAGCCTCAGGAGGGATTTGAACCCCCGACCGTCTGATTACAAATCAGATGCTCTACCGAGCTGAGCTACTGAGGCGTACCAAAGCACGCCCACCCCCCTCACTTGAACCCTCCACTCGTCCACGAATCCTAGCGAGGCTGATACGCGCCGACCTCGGCCCGCACCTGTGAAAGACGCCCCCATTGGCTCGAACAGACGGCTCAATACCGTGATTGCGGGCTGGGTCTGCATAGCCCTTGGTGCCGGGGTGACGCTCTCCAATGCCTCCCTATTCGCCCTCGCAGTGGCCACCCCACTTTCCATTGGGGGCGTCATTCTGCTCTTGGTCGGCATTGGGATGGGGCCCGATGGGGACCCTGACAAATCGAGAGTATCATCATGGGAACCAGATTCAATGACGATGCCCGATGCGGGGAGGGTCATGTACAGGCTCGACACAACGCTTAGCAAGCCAATCAGATCCTCGATTATTTGTGGTCGCTGCGCACACTTGGAATGGGTCGAGGGGGTGAAGCCCAATGAATTCACATGCCCTTCATGTGGAACGGAACTTTGGCTCTCAGAAGAAGAATGAACGAGTCAATGCCCCCCCTTCGGCAATTGTCAAGTGAGCAACATGGTTCGGGAGCGCGGAGGGGTCGTGATGCTTCTAGGCAATAACGAGCGAAGGATGCTCAGGGCCATGCTCACCGACCCTCCGAGGAAGTGGACTCTGGAAGATTTGCTAGCGGAGACTGGTTGGACTGACCAAGTGCATGTGGCAGGTGCCGGTAAGGCATTGCAGGAGAGGGAGTTGGTAGACGTGGAGGAGAGCAGGTCAAGATTGGTCTCCTTGGGCGCCGAAGGTGCCAAGGCCGCTGATGAAGGCCTTCTAGAATCACGTCTGTGGAAGTGGATCAGTGACCAGGACGATTCGGAGAGATCCATGAAAACCCTCTTGGCTGCTGGTTTCGAGCGTAGCGAGACTGGGCCTGGGATAGGCTTGCTGAAGGGACTCGGAGTCAGTTTCGAGGCCGGATCCTTCGTCGTAGAAGACGATGGTACAGTCATGCAAGCCATCGATAAGAGGTCCAGATTCATTCAGAGCCTCGCTGTGGGGGCGAAGGAGTCTTCCTCACTGGACGATGCTCTGGTAGAGCACTTCGCCTCGAGAGTAGGGCTAATCGAGTTCGATGATACGGTGTCAAGGAACTGGTCGTTGACCGAAGGGGGTGCATCCATCGATGATTCCGAGCTTGATGACGTCGACATGATTGGCGAGTTGACGCCCGAGATACTGCAGACCGAGGCGTGGAAGGGGGCCGATTTCAAGCCCTTCGACGTCAACGCCCCCTCCCCGACCCCAATTGGGGGCAGGACTCACCCGATGCAGGCACTGATCACTCGTATCCGCTCTGTTTTCCTCGAGATGGGCTTCTCAGAGATCGAGGGGGACTTCGTCCAGTCCGCCGGATGGAACATGGACGCACTGTACATCCCGCAGTCGCATCCGGCAAGGACGATGCAGGACACGTTCTACCTCTCGCAGCCCGAGCGCATCGAGGTTGAGGACGAGTATCTCGGATTATGGGCCAAAGTGCATGAGCACGGGCACGACACAGGGAGCAGAGGGTGGGGGGGGGCCTTCGACAAAGAGGAGGCGCAGCGTGCCCTCCTCCGTACACACACTACGGTGAACACGATCCGCTACATCGCCGAGAACCCGCACGTGCCTTCCCGCGTATTCGGTATCGGCAGGGTGTTCCGACAGGAGACCATCGATCGAACACACATGCCGGAGTTCCACCAGATCGAGGGAATAATCCACGAGCCAGAGGCAAGCCTGCCAATGCTCATCTCTACCCTTAAGACGTTCTACGCCAAGATGGGATACCCGGACGTCAGGGTCCGTCCCGCCTACTTCCCATACACCGAGCCAAGCGCTGAGGTAGACATCCTTTGGAGGGAAGAGTGGATGGAACTGGGCGGATCGGGAATATTCCGCCCCGAGGTGACCGAGCCATTGGGCACTGAGTGGCCTGTTTGCGCATGGGGCATGGGTCTCGAGCGGCTTGCAATGCTCATACTGGACTTGGATGACATTCGCCAGCTCTATCAGCCAGACCTCGAGAGGCTTCGGAGGATGCCAATCCTCTGAGTCCCGTCACAGCAAGAGCGAGCTGCAGGCTGACGCCAATCCGGCCGTGACTCACTCGTCAGCCAGTGCTTTGACGTCTTGCAGGAAATCATCTGCGTCCCAGTTGATTCCCGAGTAGGCGACCCTCTTCCTCTGCTGCTTGTCAATGATGAACGTCACAGTGGAGTGCCCGACCTCGTATTCCCCCAGGCTCTTCTCATGTGGGTCAGTTCCGTTCGACTGACCCCCCTCAGACACGCATGTCAGCCAGTCATCGCCATCGCGCTCCCAGCCGTCGTTGCACATGCAGTGGGCATTTGCTCCGGAGCCCATTATCCAGCCATGCCCCATGCAGTCCTCTCCCGGGGGAAGCAGGCTGATGTTGGAGCCACTAGCCACCCATGCGAAGTGGTTGAAACCAGTCATCGAAATCTCAGAGAGGCTCGATTGCTCCATGGTCCAGACTTGTTCGGAGCTTTCCCATCTGTGGAGCTCCCAACTCCAAGAAGAATTTGCCGTGAAGTTGCCGATTACCCCAATTCCCATGTCCATGGTGGTGTTATCCCTTTCGAAGGCGAGTCTTGCGAACTCATCGGCCTTGGCTCCCGTAGGCAGTTGTTCGTAGGGGTAGTCAATCTGCAAGGTGGAGTTGTCCGGGAACAGTACTGTGAAACGATTGTGCGCACCCTCAGGAGGCAGGCTGTTGGCGATGTGGCTCGCATCCACAACGACATTCCAATCGTCCCATACCGTTTGCATCACCGACCCCCTCTCATGGGTCAGGTGACCCCACTCGAACCCCATGGTCTGCGTCCACTCCGAGAGGTGAGACGTCGTGTCACGCGCCGGGTCGATGGTTACGGAGAGGATCTCCACGTTATCGTCATAGCCCCCTAGGTTCTGATTGACGTAGTGCAGTTTGGATGATATGACTAGGCATACGTCCGGGCAGGAGGTGTAGATGAAGGCGACCACGATGATTCTCCCTCCGTATTCGGAAAGACTGACAGACTCCCCATACTGATTCTTCAGCGTGAAGTCAGGAGCCTCAGGAGGATCCTTGTACTCGGTACCTAGCAACACGACCCCCTCCTCGCCCGAGCCCAGGCATCCCGGCAGTAGGAGGATTAGCGAGAATAGGAGGGCGACCGTGCGAGCACTCATGATTACCCCATTTTCCAAGCCTATTTCACACTTCGGCGACCAAGTACTCGATGTCTTCCAGAACTAGCTCAGGATTCCAGTCAGTATCGCCCCACCAAACCCTCTGTCGCATCTGCTTGTCCACGATTATCGTTCCCGTCGTGTGGTCCACCCAGTATGCAAGCGGATGGTGCTTGACAGTCACGTCACCCTCGATCTGCTGAGTCTCAAGGCCGCAGCCATCCTCATCCACTGCCTCGCCTTGAGGGGTATCGGGGCAGTTGTCGAAACCGTCGACGACACCGTCGCCATCGACGTCGGAGTCGTAGGTGGTAAGTCCCACATCGAAGTTCATCCACACGGGCTCTAGGTCATCTAACCCTCCAGTCAGGTGCGGCCAACCGAGGCCTCTCGTGCTCGCATAATCGCGCAATACAGAGGAGTTGTCAGTCCAGGGGTCGACAGTGATGGTCAGAATCTGAACCTCGGACCCATGACGCTCACCTAGTTCCTCAGTGATGTACGCTAGGTTGGCGCTGACCACCGGACAGATGTCGGGACACCTAGTGAACAGGAAGCTTACAACCACCACCTTCCCCTCAAATTGGGTGAATGACACGTATTCCCCGTTCTCGTCCACCAGAACGAACTCGTCCACGGCCACTGCCGGTTCGATGTCATCACCGTAGAATACATCTGGTTCCTCGGCTCCAAGGCACCCCGCGGACAGGATGATGATGGTGAGAACCAATGCTGATGCCTTCGTACTAATCCCCCTCCCTCCTTGCTAGCCAAATTATGAAAGAGGCTGCGAACAGAATGAAGGCCAAATTCCTGAGCCCTTCCTCCATGCCATCAACTTCGGACCCATCCCCATTCTCCTCGGCATTGAACTCGTAACCAGAAGGGGGCCCACCATCCTCGTGGAGGTCATGCACTATGGTGAGATTCAGGGATTTCCACAGGGTTCCGTTGGAGAACACATCCACTCGGTAGGGCCCAGGCTCCCATTTGCCAGGTTCTATCCAGAACACGCACTCGTCCTTGATGGAGGATGAGTTAGAGGGAGCGGTTTCACACCTCTCGTCGTAATCCCCATCTCCATCAATGTCCATTCGAATCGTACGGTTGTAATCTACCACGTTGTAGAAAACGATCGAGTCGTTCTGCACGACATTCGCTCCGCTGGGTTGGATGCTCGAACCCCTCATGATGAATGCGTACTCGTTCGCCCCATGCGCTGCCACTATGGGCATCAACAGGGTGATTGCCAGTATTGCGGCAAGCGCCTCGTTGCGCATTTCGAACCTCAATCATCGCTCGCTTCGATGGCCCATAGTGGGGGGTAGTCGAACCTGGGGTCGAAGTCCTCGTCGAACTGCACCACGTAGATCCCACTGACCATCTCGGAGATGTAGACGAATCCCCGTGAGTCATATTGCAGGCCCCAGTCGAACGGGATCATGCACGAGGCCCAGCAGTCTGCCATATCATAGCCGAGCGAATCCGTGGCGTCGTCCATCCATTCGGGACCTGCGGGCAGGTAGTAACCGATGATATGGGTCGGGGCTAGATCAACTATGGCTTGGAAGCCTCGGTCGGGTTCGGGAACCCCGTTCTCCCACACAAGCTCCTCCCAGATGTGACCGTGGTCGGTGGCCCACGTCCCCGCGTGGTAGTGGGCCCAGTAGATGTGGCCGCCGATACCGGTGTCGCCGTTGTGCGGACTGTAGATGTAGCCACCGGGTATCCAGTGCTGGGGGTGGCTGCCATTCTCCTTCATGCCCTCTCCGGGCAGCCTCCACTTGGAGACTAGGAAGGGCTTGGCAGGATCCGTGGTGTCGATGGTCCACAGGTAGCCGGAATGGTTGTCGTTCGAGCCGTACTCGGGCGCGATGATCGTGTAGTGACGCCAATTCGCCCCAAAAGTAGCATCATCAGGCCCCGAGCCACATTCCACAGGCCACTCTGCTTTGGGGAAGTACTCGCTGATGCCGCTGCAGACTAGGTGGTCATATGGTACTGCGTAGTGGATGTTGTCGTTGCCCTGAGCCGAGTCGAGCCACTCCTCGGGAGCCATATTGGCATGTCCCCCGCCCTCCGGGCCATACCACCCGTCGTCTGCCGTCGGGCATCCTAGCCATCGACCGATCTCCGGGGGCCACGCTATTCCGAAGGGATCGGCGACGGTCGGAGGGTCACTGACGTCAACGATGCGCAGGCCGGCGCCCCAGTAGGAGGCGATTAGCAGACGCTGCTTTGTGACCGGGTGGACGAAGTAGACGTGGTCGTGGTTGAAGATCGAGCCTCCGCAGGTGGTGTCCGGCTCCGGGGTGTAGCCGCCCCATCGAATGATCTCCCTACTGGAGTTCTGCTCCTCCTCGTTCTGGTTGGGCAACCAGGACTCGAAGCCCCGGGGCACGTAGAATATCTGAGTCCCCTTGTAGGTCGTCCCGCTGCCGCCCTCGATCATCTCAGGGTATGGGTCCGCCCCGAACAGGAACAGGCTGCACTCCTCAGTGAAGTCCACAGCACCGTCCCAGTCGCAGTACACGGCCAGATCCTGATTGTGGAAGCCTGCAGGGGGATTGTTCCACTCGGCGACCTTGATCGGGCTGGTCTTGTCTCCGACGTAGATGACGTCGAGGCGATTCATGCCGCTATTGGCGTCATCGTCGTTGGGAATCGGGTCAAGCTCGCTATTGGTAAGCTCGTGATTGACCAGCACCCAGTTGTTATCCTTGGTGACCTTGATATCGATCATCCTCGCGATCTCGGCGTAGTATGTAGACAAGAGCCGGATGTTGTTCGGCTCGCTGATGTCGAGGATCTCGAACTGGTTGTAGCTTGAGACATAGGCAAAGCAGCCTCCGCTGCCATCGGCGTAGATCTCGCAGTCCTCGTCGAAATTGCCCTCTATGGCAATCTCCGAATTGTCCCCGGGTGTCGGACCGACGTTCTTCCAGTCGTCGTAGCAGGGCCTTCCGGCCACGTTGTCCAATTCGGGGGGCGGCTTGACGTTACCGTCGCAGTTTAGGTTGTGGTAGTCGATAAGAACGGCGTTGGACGTCGAGAGGCGATGGGCGAGCATGTCGCTGTGGGAGTGGTTGGCATCCTCGATCTCTATCACCGGATCTACCCATCCCCAATCATCACCATCCTCGCCCTCGTCATCCAGAAATGACAGGCAGCCCGAGAGTGGTGCAAGCATCATCAGTGCGACCATCAGCCACATTCGCAACGCTGCCATTGCTTCGCTCCGAGTCAAACTCCGATATGAACGTGCACCTAATCCGTTTCCGTCTTCTGCAGAACCGCATCACGACCCAATCGGTATGCCGTATGGGGCATCGATATCGAGTTGGACGATGTACATCCCGCTCGTGATGCAGGACAGGTATGTGTAGCCCTCATGGTGCTCTGCAGCCCACAGGAAGGGCGTCCAGCCGAAGTCGTAGAACGAGCTGTCTGGCGCGACTCCGTCCTGAGCGTGGGGCAAGTGGTAGCCGATGGTGGCATCCATGTGCGCATCGGTCTTGTTGCCTTCCGCAATGCCTGCAACCATCAACGACTCGACGTCGATAACCCACAGTCCCGAGTGGTAGCCGGAGAGGTATATCCTAGCATCCCACGCCCCGCCATGGCTGTTGTCGGGAAAGCCTGGGAGCCCGGTCTGGAAGATCTCGGTATCGGCATTGTGAGGGCTGAACAGCAACCACTCCTCGCCGCCGGGAATGAAGTGCTCCCATGCGAATGGGGTCTCCCATCCGTGGATGAGCTTGGGCTGGAAGCGGACGTTGCCATTGACCTCCTCATAATCGGTTGTGTCCAGCAGGTAAGCCATCCCCGTCCCCACCGAGGTCTCGAGGACCTCGGTTGCCAGCATCGTCAGGTGCCTCTTGCCTTGGGGGTAGCCAAGGTGACTGGCATCGACCATCTCGTCGAACGGCTCTGCGTAGTGGATGTATGAGGCACGCCCCCCGTTCTCGTTGCCCGTGGTACCGCTGTCAGGCTCCCCATCACCGTCGAAGTCCTCGAAGTCCATCCACAGACCGACCTCGGGAGCGCGCCAGATGCAGCCCGCTTGCGTACCCCCTGAGAGTCGGCATAGTGAGCCGTGCCAAAGGTATTCGGCCATATCCTTGCCCGGGTGGGGCACATCGGAGACGTCGAAGATTCGAAGCCCAGCCTCCCAGTAGGCACCATACACGTACGTCCTCCCGTTTCTTGGGTCGTTGGCGTCCTCTCCCGGCCAGGTCTGAACCGTCATGTCGTGGATGTAGATCCAACCCCCGCGCGTGGTCTCCCACGAGACCTCCGCCTCGCCGACCTTGACGATTCGAGGAAGGTCGCCGAACCCGGCGAAGTTGAGGTGCGCGATGGTGATGCCACCACAGGCATCACCCTGGCCGATGTCACACGACTCGTAGTCCGGGTTGGCAACGAAGATGTACCACTCGTTATCGATCATGTGGGTGTACAGGTTGTGCGGCCCGCTCGGGTGGTCGGCATCATACCAGAAGTCAACGAAGCTCGGATTGCTTTTGTCAGTCACATCGACTAGGGTCACGGAGACCTGAGCCGGGTCCCCCCACTCTCCGACATTTGGGTCGGCGGCTCCGGGGTCGATGATCTGGTTCTGGAGGATGACGTACTCGCGAGAGTTGTACTCGAGGTACTTGACGTCGAAGACCTGGGTATTCGGGTCGTAGTAGACTCCGGTCACGCTGGTGTTTGAGGGATCTGTGACATCGACGATGTGGAGTTCCGTCCATCCCGCGATGTAGGCGTAGGTATGCCCATCAGGCGAGTCTGCCACCTGGATCTCGGCATTGCCCGTGTCAGTCAGGGTGTTGTAGGAGACTGGCTGGATGTTTTCCGTGTACAGGACGTGCTGGCTTGCGTTGCGGTGGTCGTGCCCCTCGTCCTGCAGGAGCGGGTCGACCATTGAGGCAGCCCTCTCGTCGACTTCGTCGGTACCGCGAGCCAGGAGGAAGGCAGAGGCACCGGCGACAATCACGCAAACAGCTAGCCCCACCCCCAGTATGGCGCGCTGACCCTCCATGGGACCGCCAGACTCCGGGTCATGTTGAAGCCATCGCTGCGCTGCGGCAAGACATGCGCCATCGCACGGCCTTCGCCTTAGCGCTCGCAGCCCTCATGCTGCTTCCACAGGGTGTTGTAGCCCACGAGGCCAAGGAGTACACCTTCCTGCTCAGGGAGGGTGGCTCCACACCTAGCGCCATCGAGCCTGGGATTCTCGTGGAGACAGACTCGCTGTTCTTCATGAGCGTGGATGATAGGGAGGGGGTGAGCCACCGAGTGCAGGTGGATGCCGACGCAGACGGCTCCTTCGAGGGTCTCGACGACTTCGCCACGCAATGGCTCAACGCATCCTGCGAGCAGGACGCCAACGGCTCGAAGCTCGATGAGGGCTGCGTGGTCACCGAACTGGTGCTTCTCGCCCCCGAGAACGACCTGCTGCCAGGCAACATATCGATGAGGCACCAGATTAGGTCCGACTCGGGCATCTCGAACCGCATCTTCTACGTCAATTA
>Ga0066828_10000807_pt1 | contig 13165 bp, 9 predicted proteins | sample ETNtaG_24_FD_65497 | JGI IMG/M metagenome (GOLD analysis project Ga0066828, IMG submission 65497) | Marine microbial and viral communities from oxygen minimum zone, Eastern Pacific Ocean - ETNP201306SV47 | ecosystem: Environmental > Aquatic > Marine > Oceanic | place: Pacific Ocean: Eastern... | reverse complement strand
TCGCTGGAGGAGCTTGTGCTCCGGCAGGCAACCGGGCTGCCCATCGGCAGCCTGGCGGCTGAACGCGGCAGCCGCGGCGTGATGATGATTCCCATTCCCGTGCGCGGGCTTTTGCGCGGCGTCACCGGAGTGCAAGCGACCGAGGCGCTGCCGGGCATCGAGCGCGTTGAAATCACCGCGAAGTTGAATTACGCGCTGCAGCCGCTGCCGGAGGGGGACGGATATCTGGGCTTTATCTTCGCGCGCGGAGAAGAACCCGCGCAAGTGGAGGCCGCGCTGCGGCGCGCGCACTCTCTATTGCATTTTGAAATCGAAACCGAGATTCCGCTTGAGCCGCTTAAGTGATGGTTTTTCACTTGCGCGCCGGCGCGCCTTTGCCCATCGGCGCGCCCTTGCCGCCCATGCTGGGGATGCCTGCGCCGGTGCCCTGCCCTTGCGGAACCCAGTCCTCGGGCACACGCGCGTCTTCGCCGAAGAAGAACTTCTCTATCTCCTCGGCGAGCATTTTCGTCGCGCTGGGGTCAGCCAGGTTCAGGCCATAGTGGTTGATGAGCAAGGTCGAATGTTCACGCCACAGCTCCCAGCCCTGCGCGGAGACGTTTTCGAGAATGCGCTCACCCAGTTCGCCCGGAAAGGGCTGCCGCGAGAGGCCGGGTAGTTCCCGCGCCAGTTTGACGCAATGAACAGTGTCAGGCATCAGGTGGCCTCCCCGCGCATCCTGTATTTTGGTACGCAAGGCTCGTTTTCGCTGCCCCCGCTGCTGGCGCTGCTGCGCGCTGAGCAGCGCGTTGTCGGCGTAGTGATCCCGGATATCGCACGGCAATCAGCGCCGTCTGCGGACATAATCAATCTGCTTCCCACTACCAGTAATGATACCATCATCGCCCGCGCACACACACACGCAATCCCGGTGTGGTCCCTTTCCAATCTACCGACCACGCTTGAATTCGAGCTGCTGATAGTGGCGTGTTTCCCCCGGTGTCTGCCACAGTCGTTGCTCAACCGCGCCACAATCGCCGCACTGAACATGCACCCATCCCGGCTTCCCGCCTATCGCGGTCCAGCGCCGCTCTTCTGGCAGCTGCGCAACGGCCTGCGCGAGATTGGCGTCACGCTTCACCACATGACTTCATGTATTGATGCAGGCGACATTGTCACCCAGACCGGAGTCGCGCTGCCGGTGGGCATCTCCGGCTCGGCCGCAGACGAGCTGCTGGCCGGCGCCGGCGCCGAGATGCTGCTGACAGCAATCCGCAGCGGGGGCTTTACCGGGCGGCCACAGCGCGGGGAGGAAAGTTACCAATCGTGGCCGCGCGCTGAGGACTGGTGCGTGTCCACCTCGTGGCCAGTGCTGCGCGCCTTCAACTTCATGCGCGGTGCGGCGCAGTGGGGCCAGCCCTTTGAACTGATGGCCAGTCCCGAAGCGCTGCCGGCGCGCGCTGCTACCGATTTCACTCATGGCGCGAGCAGGCCGGGCGCGGTGCGCGCTTCCGCGCCCGGCACCCACGAGGTCGGCTTCGCCGACGGATGGCTGCAGGTCTGCTAAACTTGGATGCGTTCTGCAAGCATCGCATCAACACCAATGCAGCTTTTCCTGATTCGCCACGGCCAGTCGGCCAACAACGCAATCTGGGAAGAGACCCTCTTCCACGAGGATCGCGTGCCCGACCCACCGCTCACCGAAACCGGCCACAGGCAGGCCGAAATGCTGGCGCATTTCCTCGCCACTCACGGGGAGCACGCGACCGTAGTCGGCGCAGACCCGCAGAACATCGGCGGTTTCGCCATCACCCACCTTTATTGCAGCCTGATGGAGCGTGCTATCGAGACCGGGGAAATTCTCAGCCACCGGCTCGGGTTGCCCCTTGTGGCCTGGTCGGAAATCCACGAGGGCGGCGGGTTATTTAAACAGGATGCCGGGAGCGGTGAGCGCTCCGGGGTGGAGGGGCCCGGCCGCGAGCATTTCGAAAGCAATCACTCGGAACTGGTGTTGCCAGAATCACTCGGCGTCAACGGCTGGTGGAATCGCCCGCATGAAGAATTGCCCGAGCTGCTAACGCGCGCGCGCCGCGTGCGGGAGGATTTGCTGCAGCGCCACGGCGAGGGCGCGCATCGCGTCGCGCTGATTACGCACGGCGGCTTCTATCACTTCTTCCTCTGCGAACTGCTCCGCGTTGCCGCGCCCGAAGAACGTGCCCACTGGTTTCACCTGAACAACACCGCAATCAGCCACATCAGCTTCGATGAGCGCGGCATCAGGGTGAATTACCTCAACCGCGTGGACTTTCTCCCCGCCGAACTAATCACCTGAGCGACTTCGCGCGCAGCAGGCGCATCCCGTTCAAGGTGACCAAAAGCGAAGCGCCCATGTCGGCGAAGACCGCCATCCACAGGCTGGCGACGCCCGCGACCGCCGCGACCAGAAACGCGCCCTTGAGCAGCAGCGCGAACCAGATGTTGAAACGCATGATGCGCAACGAGCGCCGCCCCAGCCGCATCGCCACCGGCAGCGCAGAAAGATCATCGCCCATCAGGGCCACGTCGGCCGTTTCCAGCGCCTGCGCGGTGCCCGCCCCGCCCATAGCGATGCCGACGTCAGCCGCCGCGAGCGCCGGGGTGTCATTCACCCCATCGCCCACCATGGCCACAGCACCATTCTCGGCGGCCAGCGCGCGCACCACGGCCATCTTATCTTCCGGCAGCATGCCCGCGCGCACCTCGTGCACCCCCACGCTTTGTGCCACCGCGGCAGCCACGGCGGAGTTGTCGCCGGTGAGCATCACCGTGCGCACCGCGTTTCCATCGCAGAGCGCCGCCAGCGCTTCCCGGCTGTTTCCTCGTGGCGGGTCGCTCACCGCCAGATAACCGCTCACCGCACCGTTCTCCCCAACCAGCATTACCGTTTGCCCGCGCCTTTCGGCTGCTGCAACCTGCTCACAAAGTGCGTGAAAGGCACTCTCGCGGAAGAGTTCGCGGCTGCCCACAAGCACCGCGCTGCCATTCACGCTGCCCTGCACCCCACGCCCGGGCAATGCGCGCACCTCGCGGGCGTGCAGCTGCCGCAAGCCGCGTTGCTCGGCTGCCTGCACCACAGCGCGCGCGAGGGGATGGCTGCTGCTGCGCTCGACGGCAGCTGCCAGCATGAGCATCTCATCGCAGTCGGCGCAGTCGCGCGGGGCAGTGCAGTCCGCGCTCGTGCACGCCATGGCAATCACCCGCGGGCGGCCATGTGTCAGCGTGCCGGTCTTATCGAAGGCAACCACGCGCACCGCGCCCAGAAGTTCCAAATAGGCGCCCCCTTTAATGAGCACGCCGCGCCGCGCCGCGGCCGAAATCGCGCTGATGACGGTCACCGGGGTGGCGATGACTAGCGCGCACGGGCAGGCAATCACGAGCATGGTCAGCGCGCGATAGAGCCAGCCGTGGCCAGCGGGCGAATCCAGAAAGGGCTGCCCGAACAGCAGAGGCGGCAGCGCAGCCACAACCACGGCAACGCCCACAACAGCTGGCGTGTACACCCGCGCGAAGCGATCTATAAAGCGCTGCGCCGGGCTTTTCTGCTCCTGCGCCTGCTCCACCAGATGAATCATGCGCGCGAGCGTGTTGTCCTGCGCAAGGCGGGTGACCTCGATTTCCAGCGCGCCCTCGCCATTGACCGTCCCGGCGAAAACATGCGCGCCGACGCTCTTTTCAACCGGCATACTCTCGCCGGTTATCGGCGCCTGATTGACTGCGGACTGCCCGGAACGCACCACTCCATCCATGGGGATGCGTTCGCCCGGCATGACCATGATCACGTCACCGAGCGCCAGCGATGCCACCGCCACGGTCTGCGTGTGTGTATCGCACCACGGGCACGGGCCGGTGCGGTAAAGGCCGGAGCCATCCGGCAGCTCCCGGCCACGGTGGCCTTCACAGTCCATGCAAGCTTGCACCAGCGTGGCTTCGGCCGGAGCGAGCGCAGTCAGAAAGCGAATACTTTCGCGCGCGCGCTCCAAAGTGAAACCCTCCAGCGCCTCGCCCAGGCTGAAGAGCACAATCACCGTTGCTGCCTCCGCGTGTTCTCCGATTGCGAACGCGCCCAGCGCCGCTATCGTCATGAGCACGTTCATGTCCAACCCGCGCCGGCTGCGCAGCGCGACCCATCCGGCACGCACCGGGAAGTGCAGCCCGGCCAGCGCTCCCAGAGCGAAAAGAATTACCGCCAGATTTGAAGCCGCAGCCTGCGCAGCGAACGCCAGCCCGATGAGCAGCATCCCCACCAGGGTGAGCGCGTTGCGCGGACTGCGCAGCAGGCGCAGCCACAGGACCGATTCGTCGTTATGCTCTCCCGGCGCAGCGCGCGCAGCCACGCCGTAACCGAGCGCCGTCACCGCGCCGCTGACCGCCGCAGCCGCGACCGACCCGCTCACCCGCATTCGGCCAGTGCCGAAGTTCACCGTGCAAACCTGTACGCCATCAAGCCGCGCCACGCTTTCCCGCAGCGTCAACGCGCAATCCGCACAATCCATGCCGGTGATGCGCAGTTCGAATTCGTCAGTCATCTGTGCTATATTATATGAGCGTCCACTCATATGTTATCACAATTTACCCGTTCCAACAAAGCACGGATTTGACCGTCAACCGGCGCTCTCATACAATACGCACATGCCGACAGGCGAGGCGAAAGTTACCCCAATCCGCAGACAATATCTGGACATCAAAAGCCGGCACCCGGACGCGATTCTGCTTTTCCGGCTGGGCGACTTTTACGAGACTTTCGATGAGGACGCCCGCACGACCGCCCATGAACTCGACATCGTGCTGACCGCTCGCAAGGTGGCAAGGGACATCTCGATACCGATGGCCGGCATTCCCTACCACGCGCTAGAGAATTACCTCACGCGGCTGGTCGCGCGCGGCCATCACGTGGCCATCTGCGACCAAGTTGGCCGCGAGCCGGTAAACGGACTGATGCCGCGCAAAGTGGTGCGCGTGGTCACCCCGGGCACAATCGTGGAGCCGGGCATGCTGCCCGAGAAACGCGACAATTACCTCGCCGCGACGGCGATCGCGGGAGACCGCGCCGGTCTGGCGTATATCGACATCACCACCGGCCAGTTCCGCGCCACACAGTTCAGCGGTGCGGATGCACAAGAGAAGGTGCGTAATGAACTCGCCCGCCTTGCACCCGCGGAACTTTTGCTGCCCGATGACCGCGACGAACTGCGCCCTGAAAACGACACGCACGAGACGCGCCTGCCCGCGTGGAAATTCGAACCGGCCGCCGGTCGCCAGGCGTTGTGCGAGCAGCTGCAGGTGGGCACGCTGGCCGGATTTGGCATCGAGGCGCGCCCGCTTGCCATAGCCGCCGCTGGCGCGATCGTGCACTATTTACGCGAGACACAGGCCGTGGCGCTGCAGCTACTGGATGGTCTCTGCTCTTACGACACCAGCGATTTTATGCAGCTGGACGCCGCCACCCGGCGCAATCTCGAACTGACGGAAACCTTGCGCCCGGGCGGCGCGGAGGCCACGCTGCTGGGGGTGCTGGATTGCACCGTGACGCCGATGGGTGGCCGGCTGCTGCGGCGCTGGCTGCAGCAGCCCCTGTTAGATGTTGCCGCCATAACCAAGCGACTGGACGGGGTGAGCGCCGCTCACGGAGAGGGCCTGTTGCGCGCCGGCCTGCGCAAAGCGCTGCGCCCGCTGGGAGACCTTGAACGCCTGACCAACCGCGTCGCCAGCGGTATGGCCACTCCACGGGATTTGGGCGCAATTCGGGCCACACTGCGCGGGCTGCCGACACTAAAGAAATCGCTCACGCCGGAACCGCTGGCAGCCATTGCGCGAGAAATCGACCCGGCCCCGGAAGCGCTCGAACTGCTGCAGGCCGCACTGGTGGCTCAGCCGCCGGCAAATACCGAAAAGCCCGGCTTTATTCTGCCGGGCTGGTCCGCCGAGCTGGACGCGGTGATGAACTCCTCCCGCGGGGCGCGCGAGTGGATTGCCGGCCTGGAAGCGGTCGAGCGCGAGCGCACCGGCATCAAATCGCTCAAGGTCGGATTCAACAAAGTGTTCGGCTATTACATCGAAATCACGAAGGCCAGCCGTGCACAGGCGCCGGATGATTACATCCGCAAGCAGACGCTCGTCAACGCCGAACGCTACATCACCCCCGACCTGAAAGAATATGAGACGCTAGTGCTCAACGCCGAAGAGCAGATGCTTGCAATCGAGCGCCGCGCTTTCGCTGAGCTGTGTGCTCAAATCGGCGCGCACTCGCGCCGGCTGCTGCGTAGCGCGGGCGCACTGGCGCGGCTGGATGTACTCGCGGCGCTGGCCGAAACAGCGGCCCAGCTCGACTATGTGCGCCCAGAAATCAGTGCCGATGCAGTGCTGGAGCTGCGCGATGCGCGCCACCCGGTCGTCGAGCAGCACCTCCCCGCCGGAGAGCGCTTTGTGCCCAATGATTGCGGCTTCGAGAGCGGGGACAGCGTCTGGGTCATCACCGGCCCGAACATGAGTGGCAAGAGCACCTTCCTGCGCCAGGTGGCGCTGTGCGTGCTGCTCGCGCAGATAGGCAGCTTCGTGCCGGCCGCTGCGGCGCGAGTGGGCGTGGTCGACCGCATTTTCACGCGCATCGGTGCGCAGGACGAAATCCATGCCGGGCAATCAACTTTCATGGTAGAAATGGTGGAGACTGCAAACATTCTGCACCACGCCACCGCCCGCAGCCTACTTATTCTGGACGAAATCGGGCGCGGCACCAGCACCTACGACGGACTCTCGCTCGCTTGGGCAATCGTGGAATATGTACACAACCACCCGCAGCTGCGCGCCAAAACCCTCTTTGCCAGTCACTATCACGAGCTGCTGGAACTGGCTGAAATGCTGCCGGGCGTGCGCAATTACAACGTGGCCGTGGCGGAGGAGGGTGAGACGGTGGTCTTCACGCACCGCATCGTGCCCGGCGGCGCAGACCGCTCTTACGGGCTGCACGTGGCCAAGCTGGCCGGGCTGCCGCGGGCGGTTATTCAACGGGCGGAGGAACTGCTGGCTACACTGGAGAACGCTGACGGCCGCACGAAAAAGCCTGAGCCAGATACGCGCAAACAGCTGGCGCTGTTCCCGCACGCCAGCCCGCTCCTGAATGAACTACGCCAATTAGACGTGAACGCGCTCAGCCCGTTGCAGGCCCTGCAGCGCCTGTACGACTGGCAGCAGCGCTTCGCGGACGGAGCGCCCGGCGCGTCTCAGGAGAGCTCGGAGTAATCTTCGCGTAACCGGTCTTCCGGAGCGGCGCCAAACAACGCAAGCATTTCCCCCATCAACTGCGCTTTATCCTCGGCATCGCGCTTGCTCCAGGTACGGCTCTTGGCTTCCACGAAGCAACCCAGGTCCGGGTCGATGAGCCGGTCTAGATTAACGTGACACTCCACTCCGTGAAAAGCGACATGCCAGCGCAGGCGGTCTTTTTCCACTTTGCGCTCCTGCTCGGGGCGGAAATATTCGCGATAGAAGCGCAGAGTGTGCACCGAGGGCGCCAGAAAGCGCGAGCGTGAGAGCAGGATCGAACCGGAGAATTCGCGCTCTTTCGCCGGCCCGATGAGCGTGAGCCGGTAGCGAACGTTATCGACATCTCCCTCAGCGCCGATGCGGTCGTCCTCGCGAATGCGCAGCTGCTGCTCTTCCGGTTCGGCGAAAAGGAAATAGGTATCGTACTGGTGGTAATGCACGTGCCGAATAACGGAGAATGGTTCACGCTGCAGCGCATCGATGACCGTCTGCGGGTCATCGATGCGCGCCTTCGCCTGAACCTCGAAGCTCTCCTGGCGCTCCATGCCGCCGATGGCCACCAGTTTACGCAGCGCGCTCTGCTCGCGCTCGCGCAGAAACGTATCTATTCGGCCAGCGCAATCTTGCGCCGCGGACGCCAGTTCGGCCTCGTTCACGGTGAGCAGCTCACGCGCGCGCATGAGCCAGCGCCCGTTCACCATCACATCAGAGACATCAGCGGCCTTGCCCACATAAACAAGTTGGGCGTAGATTGCATCCGCATCGCGCCGGAAGGTGGGTGTGTTGTGCAGCTCGTTCAAATCCAGCAGCGCAAGGTCGGCGCGCTTGCCCGGCTCGAGCGAGCCGGTTATATCTCCCATGTGCAACGCGCGCGCGCCCATGATTGTGGCCATTTCAAAAGCCTGACGCGCGGGCACCACGGTCGGGTCGCCCGACGTCCCTTTGGCCAATAGTGCTGCCAGACGCGTCTCCTCGAACATATCCAAATCGTTGTTGGATGCCGCGCCATCGGTGCCGATGCCCACATCTAGCCCGACCTGCAGCATCTCCGCGACCGGCGCGACCCCGGAGGCAAGTTTCAGGTTGCTGGTGGGGTTGTGCGCCACGCCGACACGGTAGTTGTGCAGCGTGCGTATCTCGCCCGAATCAACGTGCACGCAGTGCGCGGCCAACACCTTAGCGTTGAACAGATTTTGTTTTTTCACCCACGGGATGACGGGCATATTGTGTTCGCCGCGGCTCTGCTCAACCTCGCGCTCGGTCTCGGCCAGATGTATATGCAGGGGTACGTCGTGTTCCGCTGCAAGCGCGGCGCAGGCCTGGAGCATATCGCGCGTGCTGGTATAAGGGGCGTGCGGTCCGACCGAAGGCAGGATGAGCGCGTGTCCCTTCCAGCGTTCAATGAAGTCGCGCGCCGCGGCCAGTCCGTCCTCAAAACTGGGCGCGTCCGGAGTCGGGAATTTCAGCACCGTCTGTGAGCACAGCGCGCGCATGCCCGCCTCCGCAGCGGCACGGGCGACTTCCTCTTCGAAGTAATACATATCCGCAAAACAAGTGATGCCAGAGCGAATCATCTCGGCGCAGCCTAGCAAGGTGCCGGTGCGGCAGAACTCAGGGGTGACAAACTCGCGTTCGACCGGCATCATGTAGCCCAGCAGCCAGACATCCAACCGCAGGTCATCCGCCAGCCCGCGCAGCAGCGTCATAGGTACATGGGTGTGCGCGTTCACCAGCCCGGGGATGAGAGCCTTCCCGCTGCAGTCCACTGTCTCAGTGGACGAATACTCTACCGCGATCGCCTCAGCCGGGCCGACGCCCACGATACTGTCGCCGCTCACTGCAACCGCGCCGGGGCTGAAGACCTCCCAGTTCTCGTTAGCGGTGACGACAGTTGCGCCGGTCAAAAGGTAGTCAATCTCGGTCACAGGTTTCTCCACATACGGTCAGAGCGCATGCTGCCATTATATCCCCTTTTAGATTCCCACCGCCGGTGTTATAGTGCAGTCGCTCCACAATGCACATGAAGACATATGCGCGCCGTTGATCTGATAACCAAAAAGCGTGATGGCGGCGAGCTGAGCAGCGCGGAAATCGAGTGGTTCGTGCGTGGCTTTACCGCGGGTGACGTCCCCGATTATCAGGCCGCGGCGCTGGCCATGGCGCTTTACTTCCGCGGCATGAACTCGCGCGAGACCACCGACCTGACACTTGCCATGGCCAATTCCGGCGAGAAGCTTGACCTGAGCGCGGCGGTGTCCGGCACGACGGTGGACAAGCACTCCACCGGCGGAGTGGGCGATAAAACCACGCTGGTAGTCGCGCCAACTGTGAGCGCATGTGGCGCGCCGGTGGGCAAGATGTCTGGCCGCGGGCTGGGCCACAGCGGCGGCACGCTGGACAAATTGGAAGCTATTCCCGGTTTCAGCAGCGAGGTCACGGCGAAGCAGTTTCATGAGCAGCTGCGCGAGATAGGCATTGTACTGGCGGGGCAGTCAGCCGAGCTCGCGCCAGCGGATGGCAAACTATACGCGCTGCGCGACGTGACCGGCACGGTGGCATGCGTCCCGCTCATCGCCAGCTCCATCATGAGCAAAAAGATCGCCGGCGGCGCGCAGGCAATCGTGCTGGACGTGAAGACCGGCAACGGCGCTTTTACCCCAACGGTGGCAAGCACGCGCGAACTGGCGCAGTTGATGGTTGCCATCGGCAAGCGCAGCGAACGGCGCACGGTGGCGCTGATTTCAGATATGAACCAGACGCTGGGGAGCGCGGTCGGCAATGCGCTGGAACTGGCCGAGGCGCTGGACACGCTGCGCGGCGGCGGCCCGCCCGATTTCCGCGCCCACTGCCTGCTGCTCGCCGGGCAGATGCTGCGGTTGGCCGGCATAGCAGAGGACGCGGCAGCCGGCCAGCGGATGGCCGGAAAGGCGCTCGCTGACGGCAGCGCGCTGGCGAAGTTCCGCGCGCTGGTGGCCGCGCAGGGCGGCGACGTGGCTTACGTGGACAAGCCGAAAAAGCTGCCGTCGGCAACATTGACGCAATCAGTGGAAGCTGAGGATGATGGATTCCTGGCGCGAATGGAGGCAATCCACATTGGCCGGGCGGCCATGATGCTGGGGGCCGGGCGCGCCCGCAAGGGCGACCCCATCGATCAATCAGTTGGCATCGTGGTGCACCGCAAAGTGGGCGCGCGCGTGCGCGCGGGCGGAGCGCTCTTCACCATCCACGCCAACGATGCGGACACGCTTTCCCGAGCGCGCCGGGAGGCGCTGCGGGGGGTTGAAATTACCACCGAAAAAGCGGCCGCGCTGCCACTCTCGTATGGCGTGATCGAATAAACGCGCGCAGCGGCCTCAGCCGAGGAAGTGTTCGCGCTCGATGTCGCGCCAGTCGGCACGCCCCTCCCAGCGCATCATCGTGCCGATGAGCGGGTGCACCGCGCAAATCATTTTGTGCATGCGCCCGGCCAGGATGCGCACCGAAAAATGGGCATTGGCGGCGCTGCGCAGCTCGCAGAAATGAAAAGCCTCGCGTAGATTCATGCTCATCAGCAGGCGACGCTTGAAGCCGTTCGGCACCAGGTATGCGGCCTGCTCCGGGAAATCAGCGGCGATGGCAGCGTAGCTATCGGCGGCCAGATCCATGGCAGCGCAATACTCATCCAGCAGCCCGGCATCGGCGAACATGCGCGGCACGGCATAGCCTAGAGTGGCCGTCAGCCGCTGCGGCGTCTGCGTCATCATGCGATGGCGCTTGACTTCAAAATACGCACCCTGATCCATGACAGCATCGAAAGTGTAACCGACGTACTCCAGCTCGCGCAGCGGGATATCGAAGCGCCCCAGCTCGCCCAGCGCGGCGCGGGCGACCTGCTCGCGTTCGCCGGCAGCCAGGCCGCGGGCCGTCTGCAGCGCCTGCGAGAACGGCATGCCGCTGCTAGCGTATAGACAGGCTGCCAGGAATTTCTCCTCTCCCGCTACGTCACAGTCCGCCAGCTCCAGCCAGTCGCCCGCGCGCTGCGGGGCGTTCACCTCGCCCAATGCCTGTAGCGCCGCGCGCGTTTTCTGCATGTATTCCACCGGCTCTGCATATTTCACCAGGGTGGGCGTCTCGCGCAATGCCACCGCTTTCACCTCGGCGCCGATTTCGCGCACCTCCTGCAATGAGTGTGAAAGCATTTTGCGAATGGCGTGCTCGAACGCGCGCGCGTTGGCGGTCATGCCCACGTTTGCCAGCGCCGCCGCGGGCAACAGGTAGCGGGCCACATCCACGTATTTGGAGCGAATGCGCCCCTGCCAGCGCAGCCAGCTCTCATCCTCGCGCCGCGGAAAACGCTTTTCCACCAGCGCCTGCAGCGGCGGCAGCGCGCTCTGATAGGCCGCGAACAGCCGCGCACAGGTTTTTCGGTAGCGTTCTGCGTGAGGCGACTGCGCCAACTCTGCCGGCAGGTAGTAATCTTCCGGTTCCCACATCTGGTAGCGCGTGGATTTCTCGGTGTAAGAAGCCAGCCGGTTTGACTCAATGCACTCGATGGCCAGCCGGGAGACGTTCTCGAACGCGATGTGTAAAACCGCGTGCTCGGCCACCGAGGCGTGGCCATAACCGACCACCCATTTTTCGTGGAACTCAGCCGATTTTTCATCGCTCAGTTCGGCGGCGATTTCGCGAAATGAAAGCGGGCTGCGCGAGGTTTTCGCAAAGGCCACCGCGATTGTCTCCGGGCTTAAGTCGCTCGGACTCAGAAGGTATATTTCTCGGTCAGGTGCCATTCGTTCTCCACGTTCGCCAGCAGCGCACGCGCCGCGGCCAGATCCGCCTCTATCTGCGCGCCGTAAGCCTGCGCATGCGGGAATTTGCGTTCGGCGCGCAGCCACGCAATGAAATCCAGCGCCAGGCTTCGGCCGTAAAGATCGTCATTGAAGTCGAGCAAATGCGCCTCGATGGTGACGCTGCCGCTGCCATCCTCAAATGTAGGACGCAGGCCGACATTAACCACTGCGGCGTGGCTCTTCTCGTCAATCCGCGCAAAAGCCGCGTACACCCCGGCCGCCGGGCACGCCCGCTCCGGCCACACAGTCAGGTTTGCGGTGGGCACGCCGATAGAGCGCCCGCGCCCCGCGCCAGGCTCCACGGTTCCGGGGATGCGCAGCGGACGCCCGAGGCAACGCGCCGCCGCGGCCACGTCGCCGGCGCGAATGTAGCCGCGCACACGGCTGCTGGAGATCACCCTACCCTGCTGCTGCACTGGCGCGAGCACATGCAGGTCAAACCCGAAGTCACCCGAGTGTTCGCGCAGCCAAGCCACGTCTCCCTCGCGCGCGCGCCCAAAGGCAAAATTGTCGCCGCACCAGAGCCGGCGGAAATCGAGTTCACGGCGCAGCTGCCGCGCAAAATCCGCCGCCGTGACTTGCGCGCGGCGCTCATCGAAAGGCAACGTGACCACCCAGTCCACGCCCAACTCCTCCAGAGCGGCTGCTTTTTCCTCGGGCCGGTGGATGTAGAAGGCCGGACGGCGTCCACGCAGCACCACAGAGGGGTGCGGGAAAAACGTAAGCACGACCGCTTGGTGGCCGAGGCTGCGCGCGCTCATCACCATGTCAGTCGCCAGCGCCTGATGGCCACGGTGCACGCCGTCGAAGGAGCCGATGGTCAGCAGTGTCGGTACGGCGGGTTGCGCATCCGCCAGCGAGTGCACGTGCGTCATGCCAGGGTCAGCACCTTTCTGGGCTGCCATTGCCCAGTGGCGGGCTGTCCCTCTACTACTGCAATCAATTCGCCGCGTGAATCATAGGCGAGACCGAGGCGAGGGGCTATGCTCCCGGGGACTGTGACCGCGTTGCCGTGTTGCAGGCTGCGCACGTCCTCGCCCCGCAGCCGAATCTCAGGC
>Ga0066828_10000781_pt1 | contig 13352 bp, 10 predicted proteins | sample ETNtaG_24_FD_65497 | JGI IMG/M metagenome (GOLD analysis project Ga0066828, IMG submission 65497) | Marine microbial and viral communities from oxygen minimum zone, Eastern Pacific Ocean - ETNP201306SV47 | ecosystem: Environmental > Aquatic > Marine > Oceanic | place: Pacific Ocean: Eastern... | reverse complement strand
AAGCGCTACAGCCAGATCGACCAGATGGTCCAGGACCGGTCACCAGAGCGTGACAACTACGTGACCCAGCTCATCGGCGACATCGAGAAGCGCATGTCCGACCTGAAGATCACGGCAGAGGTTCACGGCCGCCCAAAGCACCTTTGGAGCATCTACGAGAAGATGATCGTGAAGGGCCGGCCCTTCGACGACATCTACGACCTCATCGGAGTCCGCGTAATCGTCGAGAACGTGCGTGACTGCTATGGCGTTCTGGGCTCCATCCACTCCACCTGGAAGCCGGTCCACGGCCGCTTCAAGGACTACGTGGCCATGCCCAAGTTCAACCTCTACCAGTCGCTGCACACCACGGTCATCGGCCCGCTCGGAAAGCAGGTCGAATTCCAGATCCGCACAAGGGAGATGCACCAGCGCGCCGAGCACGGGGTGGCTGCACACTTCGACTACAAGGCCAGCTCGCCGTCAGACGACATGGCGTGGCTGGGACGAATCGTGGAGTGGCAGGAGGAGAGCTCCGACCCCGGAACCTTCATGGCCAACCTCAAGACCGACCTTGAACAGGACGAGGTGTACGTGTTCACCCCGCGGGGAGGCGTGATCACCCTGCCGATCGGCGCCACCCCGGTGGACTTTGCCTACATGGTCCACACCGAGGTCGGCCACAAGTGTGTAGGTGCGAGGGTCGAGGGGCGGCTCGTTCCGCTCGAGACCCGCCTCAACTCGGGAGACACGGTCGAGATCGTCACCTCAAAACAGGAAGATGCCGGTCCCAGCCGCGACTGGCTCAAGTTCGTGGCCACCCACAAGGCCTCCAACAAGATCAAACAGTGGTACTCGCGTGAGCGTCGCCACGATGCCATCGACAGCGGCTACGACGAACTGGTCAGCGAGCTGCGACGTGCCGGCATGCCGGTAAAGGAGTTCCTGGCGGGTCAGCCCCTGGCCGACGTGGCGGCCGAGATGAACTTTGCCGATGCAGACACCCTCTACGCCGCCATAGGCGAACACCATGTCTCGGCAAAGGCCGTGGTCGACAGGGTGAAACGGGCCGTCAGCGACGAAATGGAGGTCGACGAGCAACTGCCCGCCACCGTGCTGCGTCCCGCCACGACCAACCGACCCGGTGGCTCCACCGGGGTCCACGTCGAGGGTCTCGATGACATGATGGTGAGGCTGTCGCGCTGCTGCACACCGGTGCCACCGGACGAGATCATCGGCTTTGTCACCCGGGGCCGCGGCGTGTCCGTCCACCGCAGCGACTGCGCCAACGCAGCGTCGCTCTCCGAGGGGCAACCCGACAGGCTCATCGACGTCGACTGGGACGGCTCCGCAACAGGGAACTTCCTCGCCACAATCGAGGTCAAGGCCCTCGACCGGCCGGGGCTGCTCCGCGACATCGTGAACGTGCTCGCTGACCACCACATCAACGTTGTCGGAACCGACACGGTCACCAGCGGAGCGGACCGGACCGCCAAGATGAAGTTCGACTTCGAGATGGGTCACGCTACGCACCTCGAGCCCCTGCTGCACATCATCGCCGAGATCGACTCTGTGTACGACGTCTACCGGGTGGTGCCCGGCCAGGGCTACTGAGGGCCTGTTCGGTTATCGCCCGCCGGTGACCCCGGGGGCCGGTAGCCTTTCCCCCCGTGGCAGACCCCATCTACAGGGCGCCGAAGGGCACACACGACGTCCTCTGGCCTGAATCGGCGCGCCGTCGCGCCCTCGTTGGCGTGTTCGCCGACATTGTCGAGGCCGCCGGGTACAGCGAGGTCGTGCCGCCGATGTTCGAACACGTCGAGGTCTTCCGGCGCCTCGGCGACGCCACCGACGTTGTCCGCAAGGAGATGTACGAGTTCGAGGACCGCGGTGGCCGTCACATCGCCCTGCGGCCCGAGCAGACGGCATCGATCGTGCGCTCCTTTGGCGAGCACCGCCCGAACCTACCGTGGAAGGCCTGGTACGCAGGCCCCAACTTCCGCTACGAGCGGGCCCAGAAGGGCCGCTTCCGGCAGTTCGACCAGGTCGGCATCGAGGCGCTCGGCCCTGAGGACCCACACCTGGATGCCGAGGTGATCGCCACGGCCTGGCGCTTCTACGAGTGTCTGGGGCTCCAGCAGGTCACCCTGCTGGTCAACTCGCTGGGTGGCCCCGACGACCGGGCCCGCTACGTCACTGCACTCCACGACCACTTCTCGACCGACATCGACTCGCTCAGCGAGGACTCGAGGGTCACGCTCGCCACCAACCCGCTGCGGGTACTTGACTCCAGTCGCCCAGAGGACGCCGACCTGATCGCCTCGGCACCCAGCATGCTGGACCACCTGTCGGCCGAGGCCGGCGATCACTTCGATCAGGTCAAGGCGGCACTTACCGGCCTGGAGATCCCCTTCACGATCGAGCCGCGCCTGGTGCGTGGCCTCGACTACTACGTGCGAACCACCTTCGAGTTCACCTCCGAGGCGTTCGACGCCGCCCAGAACGCCATCGGCGGGGGAGGCCGCTACGACGGCCTTGCCGAGGCGATGGGGGCACCACCCACACCCGGCGTGGGCTTCGCCCTCGGCGTGGACCGAACCCTCATGGCGTGCGACGCAGAGGGTGCCTTCGCGGCCCCCGACGCTCCTGTCGACGTATTCGTCGTCGACACCACGGGTGGTGAGGCGGCCCTGTTGATCACCGATGAACTGCGCCGTGCAGGCATCCGCGCCGACCGCTCCTGGGACGACCGGTCCATGAAGGCCCAGATGCGTGCCGCCGACCGCAGCGGAGCGGCCCAGGCGGTGATCGTCGGCGACGACGAACTGCAGTCGAACACGGCCGCTGTGCGCGACCTGCGCGGCGACGGCGGTCAGGAGACCGTCGCACGAACTTCCATCACAGAAACCCTGCTAGCGAGGCTCAAGTGACAAGCAGTACCGACAACAACGGCGGGCAGGTCCCCGACTACACGACATCGATGCGGACCGACCGCTGCGGCGACCTCCGCAGCGACGACGTCGGTCGCCAGGTCACCCTGTGTGGCTGGGTGGCACGCCGCCGCGAGCACGGTGAGCATCTGGCCTTCGTTGACCTGCGTGACCGCAGTGGCATCATCCAGGTGGTTGTCGACGGCGCCGCCGACCTGCGCTCCGAGTACGTGCTCCAGGTGACAGGACAGGTCAGAGAACGACCGGCCGACACCGCCAACGACTCGCTGGCCACGGGGGCGATCGAGGTAGACGCCTCCGAGGTGACCATCCTCTCTGCATCAGAGCCACCGCCGTTCCCGCTCGACGAACGTACCGACGTGGACGAGGTCCTCAGGCTGCGCCACCGCTACGTCGACCTGCGTCGCCCCCGTCTCCAGAGGAACCTCGAGGTAAGGGCAACGGTCAACAGCGCCGTGCGGACCGCGATGGGGGAACAGGGATTCATCGAGGTCGAAACCCCCATGCTGGTGGCCAGCACCCCCGAGGGCGCACGCGACTTCGTGGTTCCCTCGCGCAAGGAGCCGGGTTCGTTCTATGCCCTGCCCCAGAGCCCCCAGATCTTCAAGCAGCTCTGCATGATCGGTGGCGTCGACCGCTACTACCAGATTGCCCGCTGCCTTCGTGACGAGGATCTCAGGGCCGACCGCCAGTTCGAGTTCATGCAGCTCGACGCCGAGGCCAGCTTTGTGAGCCAGGACGACGTGCTCGCCTTCATCACCCACGCGGTTGCATCTGCCGCCGAGGCGGTCACCGGTGAGAGGCCGGCTGACTTCCCGCGCATGTCCTGGCACGAGGCCAGGGACCGCTACGGCTCCGACAAGCCCGACATCCGCTTCGGCATGGAACTCGTAGAGCTGACCCCCGTGTTCGCCGACACCGACTTCCGTGCCTTCCAGGCACCGTGTGTCAAGGGCATCCGGGTTCCCGGTGGTGCCGAGCTGTCACGCAACCGCCTCGACGACCTGACCGACACATGCAAGGGCTGGGGGGCCAAGGGCCTCGTCTGGATGAAGGTCGAGGCCGACGGTCTCAACTCGCCGGTAGCCAAGTTCCTCTCCGACGACGAACAGGCGGCGTTGCGTTCCACGATGGAAGCCGAAGAGGGCGACCTGCTGCTGCTGGTGGCCGACGAACACCACAACACCTGTCGCATCCTGGGTCTGCTGCGCTTGGAACTGGGACGCCCACCGGTCACCGAGGGCGGCCTCCACTTCCTCTGGGTTGTCGACTTCCCCCTCTTCGAGGGCCTCGACGAGACAGGCAACCCCATGCCGGCCCACCACCCGTTCACCATGCCGCACGAGGACGACCTCGAGGCGCTTGAGGCCGGCGACTTGCTCTCGGTCCGCTCACAGGCCTACGACCTGGTCCTCAACGGCTGGGAACTGGGCTCGGGCAGCGTGCGGATCCACCGGCGCGAGATCCAGCAGAAGATCTTTTCCATCCTCGGCATCGGTGCCGAGGAGGCCCAGGAACGGTTCGGCTTCCTGTTGGACGCCTTCAGGTACGGCGCACCGCCGCACGCAGGGTTCGCCTTCGGCATGGACAGGCTCGTTGCGATCCTGGCCGGCGAGGAGAACATCCGCGAGGTCATCGCCTACCCCAAGACCCAGTCGGGTGCCGACCCGCTGACCAGTGCACCCACCCAGATCGACGACCGCCACCTCGAGGAGCTGGGCCTGCGGGTCCTGCCCAGAAGCGAGTAGCCGACAGATCCGGCAGGGCCGTCCACCCGGATGCCCGGCGAGGCCCTAGGTTCGGTGCTGATGGCCGGTGACCTCTTCTCAGATGCAGCCCGGGAGCGTCTCACCAGGCGTGCGCCCCTGGCCGACCGGCTGCGGCCGACCAGCCTCGACGACGTCGTCGGACAGGAACATCTTGTCGGGCCGGGACGACCACTTCGACGTCTCATAGAGGCCGACAGGCTTTCCTCAGTCATCCTCTGGGGCCCACCCGGCACCGGCAAGACGAGCCTCGCCCGCCTCGTGGCCCGCCTGACGTCCAAGGAGTTCACCGAACTGTCAGCGGTGAGCGCCAGCGTCAAGGACGTCCGTGGACTGATTGCACGGGCCGAGGCCGTGCTGGGTGAGCGTGACGTCGGCACCATCTTGTTTCTCGACGAGGTGCACCGCTTCAACAAGGCCCAGCAGGACGCCCTGCTGCCGTCGGTGGAATCCGGTCTGCTGGTTCTCATCGGGGCCACCACCGAGAACCCCTACTTTGAGGTCAACGCGCCGCTGCTCTCGCGCTCCACCCTCTTTCGCCTTGAGCCACTCGACGAGGACGCCCTTGTCGCCCTGTTGGGCCGTGGCCTCGAAGCCGAGGGAATGACCGCCGACGATGCCGCCATCGAACTACTCGTGGACAGGGCAGCCGGCGATGGTCGACACGCGCTCACCAGCCTCGAGGTGGCCACCGCCCTGGCCACCGGGCGCGAATCGGAGCAGGTCAGCGTCGACGACGCTGAGGCCGCGCTGGGTACCAAGGCAATTCTCTACGGACGCGACGAGCACTACGACGTGATCAGCGCGTTCATCAAGAGCATCCGCGGCTCCGACGCTGACGCCGGCCTCTACTGGCTGGCCCGCATGCTCGACGCCGGCGAGGACGCCCGCTTCATTGCCCGTCGCCTGGTGATCCTCGCCAGCGAGGACATCGGAATGGCCGACCCAATGGCCCTCCTGGTGGCCGATGCGGCAGCCAGGGCCGTGGAGTTCGTCGGCCTTCCCGAAGCCCGTCTGAACCTGGCCCACGCCGTCGTCCACCTGGCAACGGCACCCAAGTCCAACCGGGTAACCGTGGGGTTGGGCCGGGCAGGGGCCGATGCCCGGTCTGCCGGCACCGGCCTAGTGCCCATGCACCTCCGCGACGCCCACTACAGGGGAGCAGCCGACCTGGGTCATGGCGACGGCTACGAGTACCCCCACGACGACCCGGCCGGGTGGGTGGCACAGCAGTACAGGCCCCCCGAGGTGGCCGACAACACCTACTACGATCCCTCACCACACGGGTTCGAAGCGGAGGTGACCGAACGCATGGCCTGCCACCGTGGAGACCCACCCGACGGCCTCGGCAGCATGGGAGGCAGCAAATGAGACGCCGCATCTTCTGGCTTGTCATTGGATGGCTGGTGGGCAACGCCACCTCCATGTGGTTCCAGCGGCGCCTGCGCCGAACCGTCGAGCGCTACACCCCTGAACACCTTCGCCGGGAGATTGCCGAGCGGTCATCGGCCGTTGTCGACCAGGGAGCGGACCTGGTGCGCAGGGTCAGGCAGATCCGTGACGACATCGCAGCCGACGACCCGGCAGGCTCCAACGGACACGACTACGGCTTCCGCCGCAGCGGGCAGCGGTCACGACGCACCCATCGACCGGCCGGGCCCCTCCGCTGAGTCACGCAACCTGCTCATAGCCGCCGGAGCCACCCCGGTAGAGTGGCCCGACCATGGCAGAACACTCAGCCAACGGCGTAAGACGCGCATTCGTCGACTTCTTCGTCGACAGGGGCCACCACCATGAGCCCTCCGGCAGCCTGATCCCGCACGACCCCACGCTGTTGTTCACGGTGGCCGGAATGGTCCCCTTCAAGCCCTACTTCGTGGGTGAACAACCGGCCCCGTGGGACCGTGCCGTAACCGTCCAGAAGTGCGTGAGGGCCGGCGGCAAGCACAACGACCTCGACGAGGTGGGTCGCACCAGCCGTCACCTCACCTTCTTCGAGATGATGGGCAACTTCAGCTTCGGCGACTACTTCAAGTCCGACGCATGCGCCTACGCCTGGGAGTTCGTGACCGGCACGTTGGGCCTCGACCCCGACCGTCTCTGGGTAACAGTGCACCTCAGCGACGACGAGGCTGAGGCCATCTGGCGCGACGAGGTCGGTGTGCCAGCCGAGCGCATCCAGCGCCTCGACGAGGACAACTACTGGCGTATGGCCGACACCGGGCCGTGCGGACCCTGCTCTGAGATCTTCTGGGACAAGGGCCCCGACTTCGGCGACGACGGCGGTCCCGCCCACGGCGACGAGGAACGCTTCATCGAGATCTGGAACCTGGTGTTCATGCAGTTTGAACAGCATGAGGATGGCTCGATGACACCGCTGCCAGCCCCGTCGATCGACACCGGCGCCGGCCTCGAGCGCATCCTCTCTGTCCTGGAGGGGGTCGACTCGGTCTGGGAGACCGACGAGTTCGTGCGCCTCCTCGCCACGATCGGCGACATAACCGGCGTGCAACATGGCTCCAGCGAACGCACCGACGTCTCACAGCAAATCCTGGCCGACCATGCCCGATCATCAACCTTCCTCATCAGCGACGGGGTGTTCCCCAGCAACGAGGACCGCGGCTACGTGCTGCGCCGCATCATTCGACGAGCCGTGCGCCACGCCTGGCTGCTCGGGGTCGAGGATCTCGTCATGCCAGACCTGGTCGATGCGGTGGTGGCCATCATGGGCGACGACTACCCCGAACTGGTCCGCAACCACGCTTTCGTGCGCGACGTCCTCGAGCGCGAGGAAGGCCGTTTCAGGGAGACCCTGCGGACCGGCCTGGCGATCCTCGACGATGCGCTCGAAGGTCTGGGCGAGGGCTCCACTCTCGACGGAGACGTGGCTTTCAAGCTGCACGACACCTATGGCTTCCCTCTTGAGCTGACCCAGGAGATCACGGCCGAAAAGGGTGTGGCCGTCGACAACGAGGCCTTCGGCGTGGCGATGGCCCACCAGCAGGAGATGGCCCGCTCAGCCCGGAAGGACGGCACCACAGCATCTGTCGGCGACCTGCGCTCCGTACTCGAGGCGGGCGGCCCTACCGGGTTCGTAGGGCGCGATCACAACGAGGCCGAGGCTGTAGTGGTGTATTCCGACAGCGACACGGTTGTTCTCGACCAGACCCCGTTCTACGCCGAGTCCGGCGGCCAGGTGGGCGACACCGGAACCATCACCTGGGCCGGCGGCTCCGTCGAGGTTCTCGACACCACCCTCGCCCTCGACGGCCTGCACTGTCACAAGGTCACTGCCGACGCCTTGGGCCCCGAGGTGGGGCAGACCGTGACGGCCGCCATCGACACCGAACGACGCGCGGCAATCCGCCGCAACCACACCGGCACCCACATCCTCCACTGGGCGCTGCGACAGGTTCTGGGCGACCACGTCAAGCAGCAGGGATCATGGGTCGGACCCGACCACCTGCGTTTTGACTTCAGCCACTTTGAGGCAATGACCGCCGAACAGGTGGCGGCCGTCGAGAACCTCACCAACGCCGAGATCCTCTCCAACCACGAATGCCGCAACTTCGAGACCAGCCGCGAAGAAGCCGAGGCCCTCGGCGCCATTGCCTTCTTCGGCGACAAGTACGGAGACCAGGTACGCGTGCTCGAGGCCGGCCCCAACTCGGTTGAACTCTGCGGTGGAACCCACGTGTCGGCCCTGGGTGACATCGGGCCCGTGAAGATCACCACAGAGAGCTCCATCGGCTCCAACATCCGTCGCCTCGAGGCCATAACCGGAACCGCACCCATTGACCGGCTCCGTGGGGCCGAGGCATCCCTGGCCGAAGCCGCCGACCTGGTGGGAGTACCGGTCGATGACCTCATCGATGGCATCGCCCGACGCCTCGCCGAGGCCAAGGCCGTTCGCTCCGAGCTGGCCGGTGCCAGACGCGACCTTGCCCTGGGCCGCGCCGACGAGCTGGCAGCCTCGGCCGACAACGGCATCGTCGTGACCATGGTCGATGGCATAGACCGCGACGGCCTCCGCGACCTGGCCGCAGCCATACGTGACCGCGACGGGGTCCGGGCCGTGGTGCTGGGCACATCGCCCGACGGAGGCGGGGCAGCCCTGGTGGCAGCCGTAGCCCCCGACAGCGGCCTCGATGCCGGTGCGCTCGTAGCCGACGCCGCCAAGACGATCGACGGTGGCGGGCGCCCCAGCCCAGACCTCACCGTCGTCGGCGGCAGGTCCCCCGAGAACCTTGCCGAGGCACTCGAACAGGCACGGGCAGCAGCCCTGGCCGGCTAGGCCCGCGGCGCAGTCGTGCGGGCAATCGGCCTCGACCTTGGAACGAAGCGGATCGGCGTGGCGGTCAGCGACAGCGACGGCTACCTGGCAATGCCCATCGAGGTTCTGGCACGCACCGGCGATAGGGAGGGCGAGCACCGCGCTGTGGCAGCCCTCGTCGCCGAATGGGAGGCCGAGGTCGTGGTTGTCGGCGTGCCCTACTCACTGGACGGCTCAATCGGCCCGATGGCCAGGAGCATGATCGCCGAAGCCGACCAGTTGGCGACACGGTTGACCGTGCCGGTACAGACCCACGATGAGCGCCTCACCACGGTCACCGCCGACCGCCAACTTCGCGAACAGGACATGCGCGGAGAGGATCGCCGCAAGGTCGTCGACAAGGTGGCCGCCTCGGTGATGCTCCAGGCATGGCTCGAGGGCCGGGCAGGGGAGCAGTCCCCGTGAGCGACGACACACCTGTCACCCCCGACGGGCCCGGCAGCGACCACATCGACCTGCACTCCGAACCCGAGTTCGCAGAGACACGTCCCGTCGAGCAGGTGCCCTCATGGGAGGCCGACCACCCAGGACAGGAGCCCGACGAGGCCATCGTCACGACGCGCCCCCTCCCGACCGACGAGCCCAGCCCCGACGTCACCTGGGTGCGTCACCGGCCACTGCTGGGTCCCATCCCCAGGTGGGGAGGTGTTCTTGCCGTTGCGCTGCTCGGAGCGGCCGTCGCCTTCGGCGGGTTCCGCAGCTGGGTCGACAACCAACTTCGCCCCAGCGCACCACCCGGCGACGATGTCGAGCTGACCATCCAGGAAGGCTGGTCGACCAACGACGTTGCGGTGGCCCTTGGCGATGCCGGCGTGATCGACCATCCTGCGATGTTCCGCCAGTGGATGCGGTGTCCCTCAGGACTGCAATGGCTCATCGACTGCCAGACCGGGGCCGAGTACTCGTTCCAGGCGGGCAACTACGTGCTCCGGGAACACCTCTCCTTTGATGACACGGTTGCCCTGCTGGAAGAGGGTCCCCTGCCCGAAGAGGTCATCCGCATCACGATCCCCGAGGGCCTGACCCTGAACCAGATGGTGAACCGTGTGGTCCGCAGAATGCCGACCTTCGACGAGGCCCAGATGCGTGCCGCCCTCGCCAGCGACCGCCTCATCTGGGAGCACTATCCCGGCGAGCTGCCATTCCTTCTGGTTGAGGGCCTGCTGTTCCCCGACACCTACCAGCTCGACGATGCCACGATCACCGACGAACTGGGGTTGCTGATCCGAATGCACGACCAGTTCCTGGCGGTCGTAGAGGAACTCAACCTGGAGCAGCGTTCGGTGGAACTTGGCCTCACCCCGTACGACACCGTCATCCTGGCCTCGCTCATCGAGGAGGAGGCCCTGCTCGACGGTGACCGGGCCAAGATCAGCCGGGTCATCCACAACAGGTTGAACCTCGGATGGACGCTCGGCATCGACGCCAGCACCCGCTACGCCGTGGCCAAGACCGCCGGTGAGCCCCTCACCGCCGAGGACCTGGCCACCGAGTCCCTGTGGAACACGAGGGTCGTAGCCGGCCTGCCACCAACACCCATTGCAGCCCCGGGCCGTTCCTCTCTCAAGGCCGCCCTTGCCCCTGCCGACGGGCCCTGGCTCTACTACGTGCGTACCGACGAGAACGAAGTCGTCGGCGCCCACACGTTTGCCGAGACCGCCGACGAGTTCGAGGCTGCACGGCGCGTATGTGTAGAAAAGGACCTTGGCTGTGGCTGACACATCAAAGTCCCGTACCCGCATGGCGGCGGTCATCGGCTCACCGGTCGCACACTCGCTGTCTCCGGCGATCATGAACGCGGCGTTCACTGCAGCCGACCTGGACTGGACGTTCATTGCACACGAGGTGGCCGAGGGCGACACCACACGGGCACTCGACTGGGCCCGCAGCGAGGGCCTCGTGGGCCTCTCGGTGACAATGCCGCACAAGGCAGCCGTTGCCGCAGCGGTCAACGAACTGGGCGACGTGGCCCGACGGCTTAACGCCGTGAACTGCGTGGTCGTCGACGGACAACGCCTCGTCGGCCACAACACCGATGGCGGTGGCTTCATCGACGGTCTTGCCCACGATGCCGGCTTTGACCCCGCAGGTCGCACGGCCGTCGTTCTCGGGGCGGGTGGTGCAGCCAGGGCCGTCGTGCACGCCCTGGCTGTCGCCGGAGCATCAGACGTGGCAGTGGTCAACCGGACACCAGGCAGGGCAGAGGTGGCTGCCGGCCTCGCCGACGGGGTCGGGCGGGTGGCCGACACCGCTGCGGTGGCTGGCGCCGACCTGGTTGTCAACGCGACACCGGTGGGCATGGGTGAAGGCGGCTCGGCCATGCCCGTCGACCCCGACCTCCTTAACCCGGGCCAGGTCGCCGTTGACCTCATCTACCACCCCCTCGCCACACCATGGGTGGTGGCACTCCGCGAACGCGGGATCGAGGCCCACGGAGGCCTCTCGATGCTCATCTTCCAGGCTGCGCTTGCCTTCACCCACTGGACAGGTGGGGAGGCACCGGTGGCGGCCATGGAACAGGCTGCACGGGCCGAGTTGGCCGCCCGCGCAGCCAGCTGAACCCCTGTAGCCCCCGTGGATCAGGCCCAGGCCGTGGCCCTGGCATGGATGACGGTCTGGATTGTGGCCCTGTCGATTGTGGACCTGCGCAGCCGGCGCCTGCCGGACCCGATGGTCGCCACCCTCCTGGCGGGTCTCGTACTCCTCGACGCAGCCGCGGCCGTCTCAGGTGGGCGCCCCGGGAGCCTGTTGTGGGCCTGTGTCAGCGCTCTCACGTACGGCGGCCTGCTGTTCACGGTCCGGGCGCTTGCCCCATCGGGCCTCGGCGGTGGCGACGTGAAGTTGGCCGTCCCCATGGGATGGCAGATCGGCTTCGCTGCGGGAATTGGGTTTCCCACAGCGGTCCTCACTGCGCTGGTTCTCGCCTGCCTGTTTGCCCTGATGTGGCAGGTTCTCGGTCGGCTCCGCGGGCACGGGTGGCCTCAGACGCTGGCATTCGGTCCGTGGCTGGGAGCCGCAGCGGTCATGGTCGTTTCGATCACCTGAAGCGGTATTCGCCCGAGCCGGAGGGTCGGCATCAGTAGCCTGTCGTGATGGCAACCGACCACAACACCCCCGGTGGGCCCCATCTTGCGCTGGTGGGCCTCATGGGAGCCGGAAAGAGCGAGGTGGGCTCAGCCGTGGCCCGGCGCCGGAGCCTCCGCCACCTGGACCTCGACGTGCTGGTGACCGGCCGCGAGGGTCGCTCAGTCGGCGTGCTGTTCGAGGAACAGGGCGAGTCCGGCTTTCGGGACTGTGAGCAGGCAGCACTGGCAGAGGTACTGTCGTTGGCGCAACCCGTCGTGCTGTCCACCGGCGGAGGAGTGCTCGAACGCCCGGCAAACAGGGAACTTCTGTCCGAGCGGGCCACGGTCGTCTGGTTGAGGGCCCGGCCGGAGACACTCGCCGAGCGGGTCGGCGACGGTGCCGGCAGACCCCTCCTCCAGACAGGCAACCCGGCCGAGGTGCTCGCAGAGCTGTCGACCCGGCGCGGCCCCGACTACGAGGCCGCAGCCGACCATGTGGTCGACACCGACGGCATTACCGTCGACGAGGTGGCCGACACCGTCGTAGCCGCACTGCCGGACCCGGTGACCACATGATCACCGTCGACGTACCCCTGCCCGGCGGACGCTCCTACCCGGTTGTGATCGGTCCAGCGGCTGTCGATGCCATGTCGACCGTGCTCCCAGCCACGTCGCGTGTCGCCGTCGTCACCCAGAAGGGAATCGGGGTAGAGATTGAGACCGCCGGCAAACAGCGCGTATTCACCATCCCCGACGGAGAGTCGGCCAAGACCCTCTCCACAATCGAGGACCTGTGCAGCGGCTTCGCCTCATGGGGCCTCACAAGGGGCGATCTGGTCATTGGTATCGGAGGGGGAGTGGTTACCGACGTGGCCGGATTCGTCGCAGCCAGCTACCACCGGGGCATACCCGTGGCCCACGTGGCCACAACCCTGCTGGCCCAGATCGACGCAGCCATCGGCGGCAAGACGGGCGTCAACCTGCCCGAGGGCAAGAACCTGGTCGGGGCGTTCTGGCAGCCGGTAGCCGTGTTCTGCGATACCGACACCCTGGCGACCCTCCCCGAGCGCGAGATGCGTTGCGGCGGGGGTGAGATGGCCAAGTACCACTTCCTCGGTGGCGAGGACATCGAAGGCCTCGACATCGCTGAACAGGTGGCCAGATGTGTGGAGATCAAGGCCCGGGTGGTGGCCGCCGACGAGCGCGAAGCCGGCCACCGGGCGGTGCTCAACTACGGGCACACCCTCGCCCACGCCAT
>Ga0066828_10000753_pt1 | contig 13530 bp, 9 predicted proteins | sample ETNtaG_24_FD_65497 | JGI IMG/M metagenome (GOLD analysis project Ga0066828, IMG submission 65497) | Marine microbial and viral communities from oxygen minimum zone, Eastern Pacific Ocean - ETNP201306SV47 | ecosystem: Environmental > Aquatic > Marine > Oceanic | place: Pacific Ocean: Eastern... | reverse complement strand
AGTCAAAGGAGCAAAGGCGAGAACCTACACGACTTTATCCAGAACAAAGATGTCAGATGTACTACTGGGCATCAAGCGCGGACATGCTACGTAGAACCGTGCGCTCTCCACAAATCTGTTAAAATCCGAATTGCGTTTTTTTTCGCACCAGTATGTGGTCGACCTGATGTCGGCGTTGATTTCCACCGGGAGAGTACCACATGAAAGCAGCCGTCTGTTACGAATTTGGCCAGCAACTTGTGATTGAGGAAGTTGCAATAGACCCACCCAAAGTGGGGGAAGTGAAAGTTAAGCTTGCGGCTTGTGCTATCTGCCACAGTGATATTCACTATGCCGAAGGCGCCTGGGGCGGCACTCTGCCGGCCATCTACGGGCACGAGGCCGCTGGTGTGGTCACGGAGGTGGGTCCGGGGGTCAAGCTGATCCAGCCGGGTGCCCACGTGGTCGTCACCCTGATGCGCTCGTGCGGGCGCTGTTATTACTGTGCCATAGGTGACCCGCATCTGTGCGAGACTGAACTCGCCATAGACAGAGAACAGCGCATTCGCAATGAGAAGGGTCAACCGGTTTTGCAGGGGCTTCGCGCGGGTGCTTTTGCCGAATACGTGGTGGTGGATGAATCGCAGCTTGTGTCGTTGCCGGCGGACATGCCGCTCGACAGCGCTGCTTTGTTGGGCTGCGCCGTAATTACCGGTCTGGGCGCAGTGATGAATACAGCGCGGGTGTCGGCCGGCAGCAGCGTGGTCGTGATTGGCATAGGCGGCGTGGGACTTAACTGTGTGCAGGGCGCGAGGTTGGTCGGCGCGCAACCGGTCATCGCCGTCGACCTCGCCGAGAAAAAACTGGAAGCAGCCAACATGTTTGGGGCAACGCACACAATCAATGCTGCGACAAATGATGTGCGGGAGGTTGTGCGAGAGCTCACCGCCCAGTGTGGTGCGGGTTATGTATTCGTCGCAGTGGGAAACGTGACGGCGATGGAGCAGGGACTGAAGCTGTTGCGCAAGGGGGGCACGCTGGTGATTGTCGGAATGCCGGCTTCCGGAATCAAGATGCAGTTTGAACCGGTTATTCTGGCTGACAGGGGTCAACGCATCCTGGGCAGCAAAATGGGTTCCGGCCGTCTACGCGTGGACGTGCCTAAACTGGCTGAGCTGTACCAAGAGGGGCGGCTCAAGCTGGATGAACTGATAAGTGCACGCTACCCACTGAAAGAAATCAATGCGGCAATTGCCGCTGTGAACAGGGGCGAGGCGCTGCGCAATGTGATTGTGTTCTAAATTCAGAGATGATGAGAATCCAAAGCATCGAAACATTCTGTAACGAATACGTGGGACTGGTGCGGGTGCGCACGGATGACGGTGCAGTGGGCTGGGGGCAGGTTTCCACCTACAACGCGGACATTTCGGCGCTGGTGCTGCACCGTCAGGTTGCACCTTGCGCACTGGGCGCAGACCCACTGGAGATCGATGCAATGCTCAACAGGATTGTGGAAATTGAGTTCAAGTTCCCCGGATCCTACTTGCGGCGTGCGCTGGCTGGGTTGGACACTGCGCTGTGGGACTTGCGTGGCAAACTGGAAGGTAAGAGTGTGTGCGAGTTGCTGGGTGGGCAGCCGCGTCCATTTGCGGTGTATGCCTCCAGTATGCGCCGCGACATCACGCCGGAAGCGGAGGCGGAGCGGATGGCGAGGCTTCGAGCTGCCCATGGCTACACAGCCTTTAAGTTTCGCATTGGAAAAGAATGTGGCCAAAATGAAGACGAGTGGCCCGGCCGCACCGAAGCTATCGTGCCTGCTATCCGCAACGCCCTCGGCGATGACGTCGCCCTGCTAGTGGACGCCAACTGTTGCTATACCCCTGCAAAAGCCATCGAAGTCGGCAACATGCTTACCGCGCACGGTATCTGCCACTACGAAGAACCGTGCCCCTACTGGGAGTTCGAGCAGAGCGCCGAAGTCACACGCGCGATGCAGGCGCTCTCGATTGATGTGGCCGGCGGCGAACAGGATTGCTCGCTGTCGCAATGGCGCCGCATTGTTGAAACCCGGGCGTTTGACATTGTGCAACCCGATATCTGCTATGTGGGCGGGCTAACGCGCTGCCTGCGCGTGGCCGCCTTGGCAGAACGAGCCGAGCTGCCGTGCGTGCCCCATTCGGCCAATCTGTCGCTGGTGACGGTGTTTTCGCTGCACATGATGGGGGCAATCCCAAATGCTGGCCCCTATGTTGAATTTTCGATTGAAACAACAGAGTACTACCCCTGGCAGGCGGGGCTGTATACCCCGGTGCTGACAGCTCAGGAAGGTAAGGTGGAAATTCCGCCTGGCCCGGGCTGGGGTGTGAGGATTAACACGGACTGGTTGGAAAAGGCCACGTATCAGATCAGTGAACTAAATTGATGCGAGGAGGCACGAAATGGAACTTTCTGCGCATAACTTGCGTGTTCTAATTACAGCGGCGGCCTCTGGCATCGGCCGCACGATTGCGGAAGCATTTCTGGAAAAAGGTGCGCGGGTACACATCTGCGACGTGGCGGCAGATTGGCTGCAGGAATGCCGCGCCGCGTTACCAGACATCGGGGCCACGTCGGCGGACGTAGCCGATCCAGCGCAGGTGGAGAGGCTGTTCGCGGAGGTGCGGGCCAGTATTGGTGGACTGGATGTGCTCGTGAACTGCGCCGGGGTCGCCGGGCCGACGGCGCCGGTGGAAGAGATCGCGCTGCAGGACTGGGAGCGCACGCTGGCCGTCAACCTGACGGGCACCTTTCTGTGCGTCCGGCACGCTATCCCGTTGCTGAAAGATGGTTCGGGCGGCTCGATTATCAATATTTCCTCAGCTGCCGGCCTGCTGGGTTACCCGTGGCGCGCGCCCTACGCGGCATCGAAATGGGCACTGATCGGGTTCACCAAGACACTGGCGATGGAGTTGGGTGAGTTCGCCATCCGAGTAAACGCGATCTGTCCTGGCGCGGTGGAGGGCCCACGCATGGAAGCAGTAATTGCCCGGGAAGCACAAGCCCGGGGGATGAGCGCTGATGAAGTGCGCGCGCAGTACGAACGGCAGACTTCATTGCGCACGTTCGTCACCGCCGGGGATGTCGCTAATATGGCGCTGTTTCTGTGCTGCGAAGCCGGGAGCAAGATCAGTGGTCAGGCGCTGGGGGTGGACGGACACACAGAGGGCATTCCAAGCTAAAAACCGCTGCCGCAGGTGTGAGAGGGTCCCGTGCTGGGGGAGGGCAGGGCACAAGCTGGCCGGGTGCCGTGATATACTCGTGCTGGCGCAGCGGTCATACGACAGCGACCCGACAGGGCACTGCTGTAAGGGAATGCCATCGTGCTTGCACTGGAATCTGTGTTGGCGTTTGCATTGCAGATGGGTTTGTGTCAGAAAGTGCGCTCCCCGCTTCCATCCGGGATGGTAATTAGCATTGTACCCGCGGCATGGGACCGCCATCCCCTTTTGTCTAACTGACAGTTTGTCGTTGATGGCGAGAAGGAGCTGCAGTGCACGCAATTACTGACACCCCACAGGTAATTCTTGGCCCGCGGGTGCGCAAATCGCCCTTTTTCGACGCCACCCGGCGTTACGGCTGTCAAGCCTACACAATCTACAACCACATGTACATGCCGCTTTATTACGAAAGCCCAGAGGCCGATTACTGGCGTTTGATTAACGACGTCACACTGTGGGATGTGGCTTGCGAGCGACAGGTGGAAATTACCGGGCCGGATGCCTACCATTTTGCGCGCCTGTTGACGCCGCGCAATCTGTCTCGGTGTGCCGTTGGGCAGGGAAAATGCGTGCCGCTGACCGATGCCGCCGGGGGGATGCTCAACGACCCGGTGCTGCTGCGCTTGGGAGAAAACCATTTCTGGCTCTCACTGGCCGACCTGGATATTCGCCTGTGGGCGCAGGGCATTGCCTTCAACGCTGGGATGGATGTGACCATCACCGAACCGGACGTCTCTCCGCTAGCGGTGCAGGGCCCTATGGCCGATGCGCTGATACGTGATTTGTTCGGCAGCAAAGCCGCCGAACTGCGCTACTTTTGGTTCTACGAAACGCAGTTGAACGGTATCCCGTTGGTGGTCGCGCGTTCCGGGTGGAGCAAACAGGGCGGGTTCGAATTATACTTACGCGACGGTCGCTATGGCGATGAGTTGTGGGAGCAAGTGGTCGCAGCCGGCGCGCCGTACAATATCGCGCCGGCTGCGCCTTCGGTAATCGAGCGAATTGAAAGCGGGCTGCTTTCTTACGGCGCAGATATGACCGTGGATAACAATCCGTTTGAAATTGGCTTGGGCAAATATGTAGACGTGGAGCAGGAGATTGATTTTGTCGGCAAGGCGGCGCTGCGGCGCATTAAAGTCGAAGGGATCAAACAGAAACTGGTTGGGGTTGAAATCCACGGTGAGTCGCTGCCCGGCAACGAGCACCCTTGGCCGGTGGAGCGCAACGGTGGGCCGAGCGGCAAGGTGACCAGCGCAATTTACTCGCCGCGCCTGAAGAAGAACATTGCCCTGGCAATGTTGCCGATTGCCAGTACCGACCTTGGTACGCAATTGACTGTGGAAACCCCGTTGGGTCTGGCCGCGGCTGTTGTGGCTCCACAGCCCTTTGTACTGCCGCGCACGTGAACGTGCAGGGCCATTGGAAGTCATCCAAGCCAGACGGCAGGAGGTAATTATGTACGGCCTAATGATGGACGATCAATTGACGCTCCGGCCAATGATGGAGCGCGCGTACAAACTCTTTGGGCGCAAAGAAATTGTTACCCGCACTGACTGGGGCCTTCACCGTCACACTTACAGCGACTTTTACGAGCGCTGCGGACGGCTAGCGAACGGCTTGGCGCGGCTGGGCATTAAACGCGGCGACCGCGTGGGTACATTTGCATGGAACAGCTACCGCCACCTGGAATTGTATTTTGGCGTTCCCTGTATGGGCGCGGTCGTACACACGCTCAACATCCGCCTGCACGACAGTCAATTGGCCTACATCATCAACCATGCAGAAGACCGCGTGATTATTGTAGACTCGAATCTACTCACTGCATTGGAACCGATCGCCGACCAATTGAAAACGGTGACGCACTTTGTCGTGATGCACGCCCCTGGTGAGCCGCTGCCCGCGACCTCGCTGCCCAACGTGGTCGATTACGAAACGTTGTTGGCTGGCGAAGACGCCAACTATGCCTGGCCAGGACTTGAAGAGCGCGAAGCGGCTGCCATGTGCTATACCTCCGGTACAACTGGTCATCCAAAAGGGGCGCTATATTCACATCGCTCCATTTACCTGCACTCGCTTTCTGGCTGTACGGAAGTCTCTTTTGGATTGACGGAAACCGATGTAGTGATGCCGTTAGTGCCGATGTTCCATGTGCTTTCGTGGGGCATGCCGTATGCCGCCACCTGGCTGGGTTGCAAACAAGTGTACACGACCTCGTACATGCAGCCGGGCGACCTTGCTGCCATGATTCAAAATGAGCGCGTCACCTACACGGCCGGCGTGCCGACCATCTGGCTGGGGGTACTCAACTACCTGGAAACGGAAGACTACGACATCTCCAGCCTGCGGCGTATTCCGGTGGGCGGCTCGGCGGCCTCGCGCACGCTCATAGAAGCCTATGAGAAAAAACACGGTGTAGAAGTTGTACACGCCTGGGGTATGACCGAAATGACCCCCATCGGCTGCCTGTGTTACCTGAAAAGCTACATGCACGATTGGCCGGAGGAAGAGAAATTTGCCGTGCGCGCCAATCAGGGACTATCGGCGCTAACGGTCGATTTTCGGCTTGCAGATGAAGCTGGCAACATTTTGCCTTGGGATGGCAAGAGCGCCGGAGAATTACAGGTGCGCGGCCCGCACGTCATTAGCCAGTATTACAATGACGAGCGTTCGCAAGGGTCTTTTGTGGATGGCTGGTTTTGCACCGGCGATGTCGCCACTATTGACCCTGAAGGCTACATGCGAATTGTAGATCGCACCAAAGACATGGTCAAAAGCGGCGGTGAGTGGATTTCCACGGTTGATTTGGAAAACGCGCTTATGGCGCACGAAGATGTGCTGGAAGCTGCCGTGATTGCCGTATCCCACCCCAAGTGGCAGGAGCGCCCGTTGGCGCTGGTGGTGCTCAATCCGAATTCCGAAAATCCGCCGAGTAATGAGAGCTTGGTTGAATTATTGATGCGGACTTTTGAGAAATGGCAGCTGCCCGATGACTATATTTTTGTGGAAGAAATCCCCAAAACCAGTGTCGGTAAGTTTGATAAGAAAGTCCTCCGGGCGCAATATCAGGATTATCAAATACCTAGGTAAAGGAGTAAATTCAAAATGCCCAACCCAATCCCCATTGGCACACTGCCGCCGGTCGGCGAAGTGCCCCAGAAAATGTTTGCCCAAGCAGTGCGCCAGGAGCGTTTCGGCGACCCGCGCACCGCCTTCCAGGTTGAAGAAATCGACGTGCCAGAAACCAAGCCACACGAAGTGCTGATTGGCGTGATGGCGGCTGGAATCAATTACAACAACGTGTGGGCCGCGCGCGGCATCCCGATTGATGTCATCAAGGTGCGCCAGAAAATGGGCGAGCCGTACGATTTTCATATCGGCGGCAGCGATGTCTCCGGCATTGTGTACGCCGTCGGCGCGGAGGTGACCAACGCTGCCGTTGGCGACGAGGTCGTCGTCCATCACGGTTGTTGGAATCTTGACGACCCCTGGGCGCTGGCCGGCAAAGACCCGATGATCGCGCCATCAGCTAGGATCTGGGGCTACAATACCAACTTTGGCTCCTTTGGCCAGTTCTGCGTCGCGCAGGCCCACCAGATTTTGCCCAAGGCGCTGCATCTGAGCTGGGAGGAAGCAGCTGCACCCACGTTGGTCGGCACGACCGCCTATCGCATGCTGTTTGGGTGGGCAGGCAACGTCCTGCAGGACGGAGACGTCGTGCTAGTCTGGGGAGGTTCAGGCGGCCTCGGCAGCCAGGCCATCCAGCTTGCGACCGTGCACGGCGCGCGTGCCGTAGCGGTGGTGTCGGACGAGGAACGTGGTGAATACTGCAAGAAACTTGGCGCTGTGGGCTACATCAATCGCCGTGAATTTTCGCACTGGGGCGTTCCGCCGCATTGGGAGGACTCCGCAGGCCAGAAAGAGTGGGTGGGTGGCTGCAGGGCGTTTGGCAAAGCCATCTGGGAAGCCCTCGGCGAGCGCCGCAATCCGGATATTGTTTTCGAGCACCCGGGCGAAGCGACTATTCCTACCAGCATCTTTGTGTGCGAGGCGGGCGGAATGGTGGTCATCTGCGCGGGGACAACTGGATACTCGGCCTCCGTGGACTTGCGCTACCATTGGGTGCGCCAGAAACGTCTGCAAGGATCACACGGCACCAATGACGAGCAAGCGGCGGCCTATAATCAACTCGTTTGCGATGCCAAGATCGACCCGTGTCTGGGCGAGGTGTACCGGTTTGAGGATATCGGCCAGGCGCACGCGGAAATGGAAGAGGGCAGAGTGGTGTTCGGCAATCGGGTCGCGTTGGTGGGCGCACCCGAAAAAGGACTGGGTCGGAATAATGCATAAAGAGAGACCGCTCGATGAGTAAGGCAGAATCGATCCGCGCAGCTGCCCGAAAACACTGCGAGCAAGTCATCTTGCCCGAGGTCACGGCATGGGAAGCGACGACGCGATATCCGCGAAAGGCCGCCGTCACGGCAGCCGCGGATGGACTACTCGGCCTCTACTGCCCGACTGAATTCGGAGGCCAGGGTCTTACCTTTCCCGAAGCCATACCGGTCTTCGAGGAGTTTGGCCGGGGAGCGGGGCTGTATGCCTTTTCGCTCTCAATGCACAACATAGTAGCGTACGCCGTCTCCGGTTTCGGCCAGCCCTCGTTTCGCAATGCGTGGATGCGGCGCCTCACGTCCGGTGCAGCCCTAGGCGGGTTCGTTCTTACTGAGCCACAGTCCGGGTCCGATGCAGCCGGGTTGCGTACGTGCGCCGAGATCGGCGCTGACGGCTCATATACCATCAATGGTAGCAAAGCCTGGGTCTCGCTAGCCGGTGTCGCCGACATTTACCTTGTCGTTGTCAAAACGAATCCTGAACCCGGGCACAAAGATATAGCCATGGTCGCGGTACCGAGGGAAACAGTCGGAGTGCGCTTTGGCGAACCGTATGACAAGCTCGTCTCGCCCTTTCTCCCAATAGCAGACATGTTTCTTGAGAACGTCACTGTGCCCGCTGACCACGTGATTTTGCCGCCCGGTCAGGGCCTGAAAGGCTCTCTGATGGCGATTGACATCGCCAGGACTTCAATCGCCGCCGGCTGCTGCGGCCTAATGTCTGCTGCGCTGGACACCGCGCTCATTTATGCTAGGGACCGCAAGATGTTTGGCAAGTCGGAGATCGACTTCCAGGGAATTCAGTGGATGTTGTCTGACGTGGCAACGGACTTGGAAGCTAGCCGCTTGTTTTACGGACGCGCCGCGGAACTCCTGGGTGGTCGCGAGGGTGCCGTCGCCGCCGCGCACGCCAAGCGATTTGCGCCTGATGCAGCCGTGCGGGCAACCGGTACCTGCATGCAGATGCTCGGCGCCTACGGTCTTCTGGCTCCGTACGTGCTGGAGAGGATGTATCGTATCGCGCCGGTGATGAAAGTGGTGGACGGCACCACCGAAATCCAGCGCGTGGTGATTGCGCGCGCGCTGCAAAAGTACGCGTCCACGCTCCCGCCGACGGAAAACTCTCAGACGCGGCCCTGACGATCCTCTGAGACCAGGCCGCTGCTTGGCCCACTCTCTGAGAGTGTATCGGGTTGCTGTACGCGTTTCGCGTATCGGGGTATAAGCAAACTTTCAGGTAAGAACAAGGCTGCTTCGCGTGTCAAATACCCGCTTTCCCTGGATGCGTTTCGGAGGGTTCTCTGTCCTGCGCGCGCAGGACAGCGCGCGGTCGGCGAAGGATTGTTAGGACTGCAGGCGCTTGTTCTTCGGGTCGTAGGCCGGTTGTGTCAGCACGTTGGCGGCCCTTTTTTCTCCAAGGATTTCAATCTCGAAAACAGAGTCCGGCGCTGCATATTGCGGCGTCACATAAGCAAAAGCCAGGCTCTTGCCGACGCCGTGACCGTAGCCGCCAGAGGTCGCCACGCCGATGACTTCACCCTCCGCCCAGATCGGTTCGCCGCCGCGCACATCGGCGTCTTCGGCATCCACTTCGGTGTACACCAGGCAGGTGTTGACGCCACTTTGCTTCCGGCGCAGCAGCGCTTCGCGCCCGACGAAATCCGTCTTCTCGTAGCAAACGAAGCGTTCCATGTCGGCCTCGATCATGGTGATTTCGTTTGTCAGTTCCGCGCCCCATCCGCGGTAGGCTTTTTCCATGCGCAGGCTGTTGACGGCGTAAACCCCGAAATCGGCGATGCCAAACTCCTCACCCGCAGAGCAGACAGCATCATATGTCTTTTCGAGCTGCCCCATCGGCGCGTGCAGCTCCCAGCCCAATTCGCCCACGTAGTTCACGCGCAGGGCGCGCAGCGCGACCCCGGCGACATCAATCTCCTTACCGGTCAACCAGCGGAAACTGGTATTACTCAAATTGGCCGTGGTGAGTTTGGCGAGCACGTCACGGGATAGCGGCCCGGCCAGCACGAGCACACCATAATCGTCGCTCACGTTCGTAATCTCCACTTGCTCGGTGGGTAACCGTGAGAGAGAGAGCAGGTCATAATCGCGACTTTCGCAGGCCGCGCCGGAGAGCAGGTAAAACCGCTCCGCGGAAAGGCGCGTGATGGTGGATTCGTTTTGCATGCGCGCGTTGTGGTTAAGCATGTGCGCCAGCACAATGCCGCCGTCGCGGCGCGCCACCCGGTTCGCGAACACGCGGTTGAGATAGCGCTCCGCACCCGTGCCGGCGACGTCGTATTTGGCGAAGCTGGACAAATCGAGTACGCCCACCCGCTCGCGCACCGCGCGACATTCGGCTGCCACCGTCTCATACAGGTTGTTTCGGCGGAAGCCACATTCCTCTGCGCGCCCATCCAGCGAGAACCACTTCGGGCGTTCCCAACCGAACGCTTCGGTGTGAACACAGCCTCTTTCGTTGAGCGCTGCGTGCAATGGGGTGACACGCGCCGGCCGCCCGGCAGGGCGCTCTTCGCCCGGCAAGTGCAGCGCGTACATGTGCTGGTAATCCTGGTGAGACTTGGCGTTGGTATACGCCTTATCGGCATAATTGCCGAACCGGCGCGGATCAACGCCGTTCATGTTGATATCGGCAGCGCCATGCACTATCCACTGGGCAAGGTATTTTCCCGCTCCCGCGCCTTGCGCAATGCCGATGCTTGCGCCACAACACAGCCAGAAGTTGTGTGGCCCGGCAGCCGGACCGAGCAGCGGGTTTCCGTCGGGGGTGTGCGAAATCGCGCCATGTACTATGCGGCGCTCGCGGGCGTCCCGGAAAATCTCCATGCGCTCCATCACGCGCTCGACCCAAGGCGCGATGGGGTCGAACTCGGGCGCGAACAACTCGTTCTCTGCATCCCAGTCCTGCTCGGAACCGGCCCACGCTTCGCGCGTATCGCTGCGTTCGTATATCCCAATCAACCCCGATTCTTGCTCCTGCCGGTAGTATGCCGAGCAGTACGGGTCGCGCATTACCATCATCTCTTCATCGCGCTCGATGAACTCGGGGATGGGGTCGGTGACGATGTACTGGTGCTTCATGTTTGTGAGGGGCACGTGAACGCCGGCCCATGCTCCCACCCGGTCGGCGTAGCAACCGCCGGCATTGACCACATGTTCACAGACGATGTTGCCCTTTTCGGTGAGAATCTGCCATTCACCGCTGGGCAGCTGGTTGACGCCGGTCACGCGGTTGTGACGAACCACGGTGGCGCCCATGTTACCGGCGGCAATCGCCATCGCGTTGCAACAGCCAGAGGGGTCCACGTGTCCGTCGTCCAGAGTCCACGCCCCGGCCAGCACGCCGGTGGTATCCACAAACGGGTTGATGCGCCGGATTTCATCCGGGCTGATGATTTGCATCCGAAAGCCGATGTTGGCGGAGATGCCCTCCACCAGTCGAAAGTAATCCAGTTCCTCCGCTGTCAGGGCGAGGCGGATGCCGCCGCATCCGTGCCATCCGGGGTCCTGCCCAGTCATTTCCTCTAGTTTCGGGTACAAGGTGTTGCTGTAGTGGTGAATCTTCGCCATGTTGTAGTCGGCGATGAAGCTGGGGCACTGTCCGGCTGCGTGCCATGTGGATCCAGAGGAGAGTTCACCTTTTTCAATCAGAATACAATCCTCCCATCCCTCCTCGGCCAGATGGTAAAGCAACCCGACCCCCATTATGCCGCCACCGATTACGACAACTCTTGCGTGTGATTGCATTGCGGTCCTCCTCTCACTTTAGCGTCGTCCTTGGGGTTTTCGTTTGCGCTGTTGCCACCCTAGTTGTCACCAACGAGCGTTACCAGGCTGCATCTCCGAGCTCGGCAGTAGTATATTGAACTTGTTACGGATATGTTTGTCCGCTTCCGAATCAACGTGGTTCGGGTAATGTTCGTGGAGTATTTCTTTGACACGTGCCCTCGCCATTTGCCATATGTCTTTTGAACCCCGCTCCTCCCATTCCTCTGGACTGCTGCGGTCGCCTAATCGTGGATAGACGTAATCGGTTTCCATTCGTTCGATGGTTTGCTCCTGACCCAGAAAATGACCATCCCCTGTGGCCACGTCCCGAATGACCTCGAACGCAAGTGTCTTGTCGTTAACTTCGATCCCGCGCACCGTGCGCAGCACCGCCCCGAGTGTATCATTGTCAATTACATAGCTTTCGAACGCCGTGCCTAGCAGACTGGCGTGCATCCCAGCGCTTTCGTGAATAAGCGTAGAACCGGCCTGGGCGGCTAGTGCCAAGGTGTACCCTTTTTCCGCACCCGCCTGAGCGTCAGGTAGTTTGGAATCAGACATGCCGGCAGCCACACTGCCAGGCAGATCGTAGAAGCCCGCCATCTGGGCGCTACCAGCCACCATCAGGGCAAGCTCCGGGCTTCCAGCGCTCATGGCGCCCGTTCGCAAGTCGGAGACGACTGTCCAGGTGCCGAGGTCAATTCGGCATTGCGAGTCGATCAAAAACGCAAATACCAGACCAGCCAATGTTTCTGCCATGGCTTGTGCAATTGTGCCAGCCAGTGTTGCCGGCCCCGTAGCACCAGCCTGTGCAAGCGAGATCAGCGATGCAGGCATTCCGCTCATCACAGCCGACTCCAATGCATCACAGGAAGGTTGCGCAAAGCGCAGGGGAGGTACAACATGGCAACAGCTGAGTGAGCAAAAAGGTCGTTTGCGAAACCGGCCTTCACCTCCCAGATGTATGTCAAACATATTGACGGCTGCCCGGACGTGTTCGCCGTTGACAAAACTGACGCCTATGTGTTTGCTAGTTCCCTGCATGCATAGGCTGTGTTAATGTCCAGGTCAAAAGCGTTAGGCATGTCCCGCGCCACCACCGTACGCCAGATGAAATGAATGTTTTCAAGAGTGTCTGCCAGGCGTGTAATATCGTACACATCAACAAGCGTGGTTTCCCGGTATCTTCCCGTGTTGAAATCAAGGATCAGTGGCGCAGCCCCGCCAGTGCCCATATGGACGCGTTGGCCTCCGACCTCCAAGTCATGTGCTGAAGATTGGCCTGACCAGATAAAACTCCGTTTCGCTCTCGCAATTACATCTTCCACCAGCCCTCTGGGATAGCACAGCCGCCCGTCAGCGCTCATCCATCCCCCAGCCGCGCCTACGATTTCAATAAGCGATGGGGTCGGATCAGCGAGCCCGACTTTTTCCAATATGTCCATGACCGTGCTGTGAATGCGTTCCATGTCTCGCTGTCTGAGGGGCCGATAGCGGCCGCCCTCCAGCCCGGGCCAGACCGGCGGGTGCGTGGCGGCACCCCGTTTCCCGGCTGTGTCCTTGCGGCTGCGCTGCTTGTGCCGGCGCCCGGGTGCAGTCTCTTGGCGGGAATCACGTTGGTGGGCGTTCATCGTTCTCAGAAAGGGTGCGGCTGAGATTATGGCCGGCAATGCATAAGTACTACCCATTGCCCGTGCTGTACCGTCTCGTTCTTCTGATTGCGCACGTCCAGATTGATTGACACCGCGCCGGCATTAAGCTGTGGCATGACCTTGGTCTCGGTCACCTGCAGCAGTGCGTGAATTGTATCGCCAATCAGTATCGGGCGGCTGAATTTCCACTCAGCAATCTCGCGGAACGCCAAAATAGTCCCTTTCATAAAACCGGTCTGCACTGCCAGTCCGGAGGCGATGGCCACCCCCAGCAATCCGTGGGCCACGCGCTGCCCAAATGGCGTTTCCGCCGCATAGGCTGCATCGGTGTGAATCTGGTTGTAGTCTCCCGAAAGTCCAGCGAAGTTGACGATGTCGGCCTCGGTGACGGTGCGGCCGCGGCTGACTATCTGCATGCCGACCTCGAACTGCTCAAAGTACATTCCGCGTGGTTCAGTCGAGTTCATG
>Ga0066828_10000711_pt1 | contig 14009 bp, 4 predicted proteins | sample ETNtaG_24_FD_65497 | JGI IMG/M metagenome (GOLD analysis project Ga0066828, IMG submission 65497) | Marine microbial and viral communities from oxygen minimum zone, Eastern Pacific Ocean - ETNP201306SV47 | ecosystem: Environmental > Aquatic > Marine > Oceanic | place: Pacific Ocean: Eastern... | reverse complement strand
CGAGTTGTGCGATGCCGTTACCGGGGACATGTCCAGCCTAGTCTCCATGAAGTGGCAATTCGAGCAGGATGGTTCCGTGGATTTCGAAATGGCGATAATGCCTGAGGTGATATCGAAAGAGCCACTGGCTTCTGTAACTAGGGACTATGATTCGGAGTGGAACGAGGTCGTGTCATGGGTCTGGTATGGGATGGTTACTGCCGAGGAGTTCGGAATCACATCACAGAACTACCAAAGTGCGGACACTAGCAATCCCTCAATAGATAGGCTCCTGAACGATAATCTAGGCCTCGGAACCGAGCTGAATCCCTTGGATAACACTTGGATGCATTCTGTCCTGAGTTATGTCGGGAACTACGGCGAGGCCTACGATGATGCATTCTGCGACGGCAACTATGACGGATATAGTGGATCGGAATCTATGTCAGCTTGTCTCATGCCCAGGAGTGGTACGTTGAACGCTCTCGAATCGGAAGGAGGATTGCAATATGCCCCTCCAATGCGATGAGCATTGACCTAGTGTCACAGATACCGACTGACTGCTCGGTAGTGGATTCCCTAGGGACTGAGTCGCCCCTGAATCCATCGGTTACTATGTGTCGTATGCACCTCAATGGGTTCTGTAGTAGCACCCTCTGAAACAGGCCCCGTCTCAGAGGGTTCCTTCCTTGTACCCTCTGAGTCACGGGCGAGTCAGAGGGGTGAGGGGTGCCTCTGAGTACCTCGGTGGGAGATGGAATTACAACTTAGCGCCGCAACTCGGGCAGAAATTCGGCTCCTTTAGGTATAAATTTTACACGAAGTGTGAAAATTGCACCGTATTCCTATTCAAGCCCTCCTTGCGTGCAGCAGTCGGCATATTCCTCCGGGGACCGCCTCCCCCCTGCTGCCCATGGCGAAGGCTATGGATGCGGAGCATTGCCAGTTGAAGCGGTCGGAGCCGCCTCTTCCCCTGGTCGTCCTGCCCTCACCACTCTTCGGGGGGGTCGAATTCGCTTATGTCGTCGTCCGCGAAGATCTCCGGGGACCGCCTCCCACCCCTGCTGCCCATGGCGAAGGCTATCGATGCGGAGGCAAGGGCGCATGCCACAGCGATTCCCGCCACGGTCGCCTCGGGATTGAGTCGCATGTGGTCCATGGCTGTGAGCGGATGCGCTCTGTCACCCCTTCCGTCGCCGTTGCGGTCGACCCACTCGTCGGGGTCGAAGGGGAAGGCGTCCTCCACATCGGCATAGCCATCGTTGTCGTCGTCTGGGTCCACGAGGTCGCAGGTCCCGTCCCCGTCGGCGTCGGGGGGGTAGTCGGAGGCGTCCAGCGGCGGGGTGTCGCACACCGCCTCTGTGGTGTCGGGCCAGCCGTCGCCGTCGTCGTCGGTGTCGTCACCGTCGCCGACGCCGTCGTTGTCGGTGTCCCGGGTCTCAGACGGGTCGTGCGGGAAGCGGTCGTCGGCATCCGGCACGCCGTCGTTGTCGTCATCCTCATCCAGCGGGTCGCAGATGGCGTCTCGGTCGAAGTCGTCAGGCACCGAGGTCGCGTCCAGGGGGTCGGTGCCGCAGATGCTGATCTCGTCGAGGTCGGCCCATCCGTCGCCGTCGTCGTCGAGGTCGGCATTGTCGCCGATGCTGTCCTGATCGGTGTCGTTCCACTCGCCGGGGTCGTACTGGAAGGAGTCGACCTCGTCGGCATAGCCGTCGTTGTCGTCATCGGGGTCGACGAGGTCGCACAGGTGGTCTTGGTCGGAGTCGGACGGGGTGAATAGCTCGGACTGGGGGTTGGTCATGCAGTCCGCCTCCTCCGCATCGGTCCAGCCGTCGTTGTCGTCGTCTGTGTCGGCGTTGTCGCCGAGGCCGTCGTCGTCGTTGTCAGCCCACTCGCTGACGTCCAGGGGGAAGGCATCGACGTCGTCGGTGTGGCCGTCGTTGTCATCGTCGGGGTCGGCGTTGTCGCCGATGTTGTCGCCGTCGGTGTCGGTGTCCTCGGTTGGGTCCAGCGGGGAGGAGTCGAGGTCGTTGGGGGTGCCGTCGCCGTCGACGTCGTAGTCCATCTCGTCGCACACCCCGTCCTCGTCGGTGTCGGTCGGCACCGAGTCCGCGTCCATGGGGTCCGACAGGCAGTCCTCCTCGACGCCGTCGTAGTGGCCGTCGCCGTCGTCGTCGCCGTCCGCGTTGTCGCCCGTGCCGTCGCCGTCGGTGTCGTTCCACTCGCCGGGGTCGGTCTCGAAGGCGTCGTCGGCGTTGGGGTAGCCGTCCCCGTCCATGTCGTCGTCGACCTCGTCGCAGGTCCCGTCGGCATCCATGTCGCCTGGGGTCGCGTCGGCGTCGTTGGGGTCGGTGCCGCAGTCGGCCTCGTCGGAGTCGCTCCACCCATCACCGTCGTCGTCGGTGTCGGCGTTGTCGCCCGTGCCGTCGCCGTCGGTGTCGGTGGTCTCGTTGGCGTCTTCTGGGAAGGTGTCGTTGGCGTTGTCGACGCCGTCGCCGTCGATGTCGTCGTCGAGGCCGTCGCAGATCCCGTCGGCGTCCGAGTCGAGGGGGACGCTGGTGTTGTCATTGGGGTCCGTGCCGCAGGCTACCTCGTCCTCGTCGTAATACCCGTCACCGTCGGAATCGAGGGTGAACAGCCAGACGGTGAGGTTGTATGTTCCGTCCCCGGAGAACGCCCAGACCTCGATGTAGACGTCCGAGCCTCCGAGAATGGAGTTCGTTCCGTTGCTCGAGACGACCTGGGGGCTGTTGTAGTACGAGGAGTCGACCTGGTTGTAGTTGCTGTCGTAGAGGATGAGGTTGAACCAGTTTATGCTCTGGTACGTCATCTCCACGGTGATGCCGTGGTCAGCGGGAACGAACAGGGCGTAGTAGTCGTACTCGTCGTCGTCGCTGTCGACATAGCCCGGCCAGTGGGACTGGGGGGGCGTGGCGTTGATGGTTGTGGAGTCCCCGATCGTGTCGCCCGCGTCATCGCCGCTATAGGCGTCGTCCTGGTTGAGTCCGGGGACCGAGGACTGGTTGATCAGCGAGATAGTGAGCGTGTAGTTGCCCTCCCCGACATCTGCTTGCACTACCACGTAGACAGTGGTGTTGCTGACATTGGTCACACCGCTATCGACAGTCTCGGGATTGGCGTAAAAACTGGAGTCGATCAGGTTCTGGCCCTCGTCGAACAGTCCGAGGTCGTAGTCGTAGGACGAGTTGTTCCAAGAGAGGGAAGCCTCGATGGCGGAGAAGGGCGGCACTTGCACGGCGTAGACATCGTTGATGTCCGCTGTATCGGAGATCCACCCGTAGTATGTCCCGTTGCCGCTCAAGTTGAGCGCGGTCGCGAAGTCGTTGCCGGCGTCTCCGCCCGAGTCGGCGTCGTTCTGGTTGAACGCCGGGGTGTCGGAGAGGTTCGCGAAGTTGATAGTGAGGGTGTAGTTGATGGCGAATGAGGCTGCGCTGTCCCAAGCCTGGACGCGGTAGTACACCGTGGTCCCGCTTACCGCCGAGCCGTTGCCGGAGACCTCCTCGGGGGTCTCGAATAGGCTGTAGTCGATCTGGGTTCCCGATGAGTCGTACATGAAGAGGTCCAGCAGGTCGGCCGAGCTGTTCCAGTCCAGGGACGCCCAAGTGGTCCAGTTGGTCGGGACGTCGACCGCGTAGTAGTCGTTGGCGTCCCACGTGTAGTCCGCCCAGCCATCGTACGTGGCCCCCGATGTCGGCACCGAGACCTGGAGGGCGGAGGCCATGGTGTCCCCGGCGTCGGTCCCCGAGCCGGCGTCGTCCTGGTTGGAGCCGGGCTGGCCGGCGGTAGAGAAGAAGTCGATGGTGACGTTGTAGTCGCCCTCGTCGGCGATGGAGTACACGCGCACGTAGACGTACAGGCCGCCGACGCTCGTGCCGTTGCTGGTCACCTCCCAGGGGTCCGTGTAGTCGTACGCTATGCCCTGGTTCCCGGTGTCGTCCACCAGCCACAGCTCGGAGTTGAAGGTGGAGCCGTTCGGGAAGTCCATGGTCGCGTATACGCCGTGCCCGGACGGCACGGTGACGTTGTACCAGTCCTCGGAGTCCCATGTGTCCGAGATCCACCCGCCGATGGTCTGGTTGGTGCTGTTGAGTTGCAGTGAGTTCGTGCCGGATCCTCCCGCATCGGAGCCCGAGTTGGCGTCGTTCTGGTTGTTCCCCGGCTGGTTTGCGGTGCCGAAGACCCAGACCTGCAGCGTGTACTGGCCGGAGCCAGACCACTGTCTGACCTCGTAGTAGACCGTCGTCCCCCCTACGTTGGTGCCGTTCGATGAGACCTCCTCGTAGGTATTGATTGTGAAGCTGTAATCGATCTGGTTTTCGGATGAGTCGTATAGGTAAGGGTCGAAGTCGCCCGTCGAGGGAGAAGTCAGGCCAATGGCTATCCCGGTAGCATTGGGCATCGTGAACGAGTAGAAGTCCGATGTATCCGTGGATGAAAGGTTGCCGTAGTAGGTGGCATTGGTGGCGTTCAGGGACATAGCGGTGGAGAAGGTGTCACCAGCATCGCCGCCGCTTCCCGCGTCGTTGGCGAGCACGGGGGATGCAAGGGCCCCTATGACGAGGATTGCGGTGATGATTCGTGCTCTGGCCGCGGCCCTCATGATGCGACCCCCGCGAGCGTGCACCTTCAAGGTTGGTGAAAAAGGGTGTAGAAAATGCACCGCGTGCGAGGCGTGTGATTAGTAATCGTAGAAACCGGCCCCGGATTTGCGTCCGAGCCTGCCCTCCTCCACCATCTCCACCAATAGGGGGGCCGGGCCGTACTTGTCGTCCCCAAGACCCTCGTGCAAAACGCCCATGATGTGCAAAACCGTGTCCAGGCCTATGAGGTCGGCGAGGGCAAGAGGGCCAATCGGGTGGTTCATTCCCAGCTTCATGATGCCGTCGATGGCCTCGGGCTCGGCGACCCCCTCCTGGAGAGTCAGGATGGCCTCGTTGATCATCGGGCACAGGATCCGGTTGCTGACGAAGCCCGGGGAGTCCATGCACGCCAGAGGGGTCTTTCCCATACGCTCCGAGGCGGAGACCACCTCTCTGGTGACCTCCGGCGAGGTCTCGCTGCCGTTGATGATCTCAACCAGCCTCATGACCGGGACGGGATTCATGAAGTGCATCCCGATGACCCTATCTGGCCTGCCGGTGTGGCTGGCGATCTCGTTGATGGAGATGCTCGAGGTGTTGCTTGCGAGTATCGCATCGGGCTTGCATATCGCGTCCAGATCGGCGAAGGTGGAGAATTTCAGGTCGGGGATCTCCGGTATCGCCTCTACGACGAGGTCGCAATCGGACAGATTGCCCAGACCCACGGCCGTCTCAATGAGCCCGAGGGCATCTTCGGCCTCCTCGCCAGAGATCCTCTCCTTGGCGGCCATCCTGTCGAGCGAGCCGCGGATGGCAGCCATCCCCCTGTCGAGGAAGTCCTGCTCGATGTCGACCATGGTGACTCCGAGGCCACAGCAAGCGGACACCTGGGCGATGCCGTTGCCCATCTGCCCCGATCCCACCACTCCGATGGACTCGATTGCCATGTTCCCCCCGGCGCAGAATCGGACATGAGGTTTGGCATGGCAGGCAGGTCAACCCACCCGCCCGCGGGATTTCTCCCGCAGCAGTGCTGATGCAGGCAGGGCGATTGCTGCGAGCGCAAGCACGACGCCCAGGGACAGCCACCCGAGCATGGGCCCAGCACCCCTCGCATCGTCTATGGCCCATCCCGACCAATCCTGCTTCAGGACCTCGATGGAGTGGGTCTGCTCGTTCCGCGCCGCATCGAGGCTGCTCGCCTCGATGGCATGCGATCCGGGAGCCTGGGGGACGCCTATGGGAGATGTGAAGTTCCCCGTTGGGGGGCATACTAACTCGGCTGAGTCCGATGCGCTCCAGATCCTTACTAGCAGCCCGGGCTCGCAAGAACCCGATATTTGCCTCTCCGCTGAGAGCGGCGCGTTGCGGTAGCGGTCCTCTTTGAACTCGAGCACGGGGGGGGTTGAGTCCCGTTCCAACGAGATCGTGTAGGTGTCGGTCCCATCTAGCGCATCGACCTGGATTACGAACTCGTTCTGCCCCTCGATCAGATCCAGCACCAGAGTCACGGTGCCGCTGCCGGGACCAACTAGGTGAGTCTCTTCGGAGCCAGTCCGCGACCAGTGGATGGGCTGGGACTCGTGCCTCAGAATCACGACCTCGATGCTGTCGAGGGCGACGAGTTGCCCGTTGCCATCCGCGAGCGCGGTGTCGTACGTGATCTCCGGCAGCTCGAAGGTCCTGCATTCAGAGAAGCGGTTGTCATTGGCCTGTGGCTCGGTGAGGTCAACTGCCCTCAGGCAGATCGTGTGATCGCCCGTCCTGTTCAGGTCGAATGGCAGGTAGCCATCGGACCCGCTCTGCTCCGAAAGCGGAAGCCCGTTCAGGGAGATGCTGACACCGACGTCCTCGGGAGAGTCCCATGAGAGGTTCTGCCTGTGGTCACCGAGAATCACATCCAGAGTGGGGTCGAGGGACCAGGCAATCGCTGGCAGCGTGCGGTCCAGCACTAGGGGCCAACTCTCCTCATGCGTGTTGTTGGCCCAGTCGGTGAGTCGCAGCCTCATGATGTGGTTGCCGTCTTCCAGATCAGTTACTAGGCCAAGGGGGATCGATTCGACGAAGGTGCTCGGATAATCCCCCACGCCGTCAACGGGGAAGCCAGTGGAGGCATTGAGCACGACAGGCTGGTTGGGCGTGGGCATGCACTCGGTGGAGGAGCTCCCGGTGAGCACGCTAGTGAATTCGAGGCACCACTCACTGATATCCGCAGGAATCTCGATGAGGGCATGGCCGCCTGAGAGATTCATCGGGTGGTGCAGGTCGGCCGGGGCGTAAGCGTAGCCAGCTTGGTCGAGTATCGAGATGATCTCGACTTCTGAGGGGGAGAACGGGTCATACACGACTTGGAAGGACTTGGATGCGGAGTTGCCTGCAGGATCACTGGCAGAAACGGAGAAGACATTCGACCCCCCGTTGTGGTAGAATGCCGGAACGCCCTGCGAGCCCTCGGAGTACCCGGCTTGGGAGGGCTCCAGCTGCAGCAGATGCTGGGCGAAGCCGCTCTCGTTGACATCGATGGTCGTACCGCCTACAGACAGGGTCGTCCCGGGCTCGGTCTGGATTCCGATGGCCACCTCCTGCGAGGTCGTAATCCAAGGTACGCCCGTCACCAGCAGGGGGGGTGCGGTGGCATCGTAGGCCACGGATAGGAAGGCCTCAGCCGAGCGCCCGGACGCATCCGTGACGTTGGCGTGGTAGTCGAACCACTGCTCGGAGGTGGGCAGCGATGTGTTGACCCAGACTTCTCGGAATAGGTCTGGCGCGATATTGTCCTCGAGGCCGTTCCACCTCCAAGTGAGGTTGTGGTGCCGCCCCTCGGCATCGACCCCCCAAGCGGATTCGGCGGGAATTCTCGTGGGGCCGGAAGGGGAGTTAGTGAGGGAACATTGGAGGTCCGAGAGGTAGAAGCCGATGCCGATGTCGCGAGCGTGCAGCCGAATGGGCAGTGAAGAGTTGGTTTGGGTCATGTTCTGTGGGATTGTGAACGAGATCTCGGGATCCGTCTCGATGAGCTCGTACTCGTAGGGAAGCCTGATGCGGGCACCGCCCTCGAGCTCGATGTCAACGAAACCGAGCCACGTGCCCTCTCGGGGGGGCCTGTCGAAGGAGAGGTTCAGCTCCAGCGCGCCCGCGGGGAGGCGCCCGTCCAGGGTCGGGGAGCCGCTCGGCCACATGCTGCTTATCTGGGACGCATTGAGTTGGTTGTGGCCGGTGACGTTCAGCGCTGTGCCCGAAACGACGTCGATGTCAATCCAGAATCCCGTCGACTCGTCGTCGACGGACCAGCCGTGGACGGCTATGCCGTACAGGCCGTCCTCCGGGTCCGTGATGCTGACCGACTCCGATGAGGTGCTGCTCAATGACCTCCGAGACTCCTCCCCCGCAGAGAAGTTCCCATCGCCATCCGCATCGTGGAACAAGTAGAGGTCGAGGTCGGCAGCGTGGTAGGCATCCATCGAGACGCTGATCTCGGAGGCATCCTCCAGAGAGAGGTTGTGCCACCACGAGGCTGTCATCTTGTCGCCCGAGTCGTCTTGGTATGCGGTCTGGTTTTCGAGGCGTATTGGTTGCGACCATCCATTGGCCTCTATCGATCTGACGGAAAGCGGGATTGTGGAGACGATTCGGGCTGTGTCGTTACCGCCCCCCTCGGACCAGTCAGTCACAGTGCGCTGAAAGCCCGAGGCCTCGGCTGCGAGGTAGCCGACGGTGATGTTGAGCGGATTGTCGTTGGTCTGCACGCCGTGGAGGGCGGTGTGAAGCACCATCTGGTGCGTGCCAGGCGTCGGCGGGACCACGAAGGTCTCCCTCGAGGTACCTGTGTAGGTCCCCCAGTTATGCTGCCCACTGGTGGCGTGGTTGTTCACTGATCGCCCCTCGATGTGGAAGGTGGAGGATCCGTAGGCATCGGGCGCGTCCTCAGCATAGCCATGAGGTGACTCGGTCAGCCACAGCACGTCGATGTCAGTGTAAGGATTGTCGTTCCAGTCGACATCGAGGACGATCGACCCGCCGCCCCCCAACTCTTCAGGCCACTCTACGGTCAGGAAGCGCCAGTCACCGCTCTCTGCCCTCCATGACCAACGCATGGCCCCGCTGATCCAGGACTCGGTGTACAGGGTCTGGTTGGAGGTGTTGCCGTCCAGGGGTTCGGGGAGCAGGGTGAAGGGTCCCTGCCAGGGTACGTTGGTCACCACGGGCAGTGTCCAGCTTCGAGACAGCCCCCCGGTGGGCTGGCCTTGACCGTCTACTGGGTTTGACTCGATGAGGATTCCATGCTGGCGCAGACCCGGGGGGGCGCCCTCGGGCACGGACACGGCCATCTCGACGGTCGTCGTGCTATGGGCCGCAGCCTGCACGGTGGCAGGGACGGAGACCCAGTCGTCCTCAACTGAGCCGAAGGCGGTCCAATCAACCTCGATTCTTACCGGGTCGGTCCCAGAGAGTTGGCCGTCGTACCTCCACACGCCCAGCATCAGGCCGTCCCTGGCGTCCTCGAAGGGCAAGCCGACCCTGACCTCGGCCTGAGGCCCGTTGCTCCACCAGTACGTTACCTCCTCCATCTCGCCGGACTCGTTCCACTCCCCGTCGTCCACCATGCCGTCGCCGTCGGAGTCGTTGTGGAATACGCCGTCGCCGTCGTAATCCGTCCAACGGTACACCTGCAGGTATACGCGTTCCTTGGAGGAGCGTTCCTTGTATGGGTCGAAGGCTGCGTAGTCGATGGTAGCCCTAGCACGAATCTGAACGGTTCCCGGGGGGAGCTGGTGGGACGGGTCGCTGGGAATGTGCAGCGGTATGAGTAGGTCGGGGCGATCGTCCTGATGCCCGTCCCATGTGTCATTCTCACCACCGCTGCTACCGTTGCCTGTGCTATTCCAGACGAGGACGGTGTGCTCCAGCGGGGCGAAGGCCGTAGGAGCGAGGCTCAGCAGGAGGTCAGAGTCACCGGGGTTGTCGAAGGAGAGCTCGACAGTCTGTGACTCACCGGGGCGCAGTGAATTGAGATTGGCGTCTCGGTGCTGGCCCTGGAACGTGCCCGAGTTCCACTGAGCGGGGCTGAGCGACCACGTTCCGTTTTCCCCCTCCAAGGTGGCTACCGAGCGGGAGGCGTTCATCCAGCCCCCACCCTGCACGAAGGGCTCGTAGCCCCTGTCGTCGGAAGTAGAGAGCACGAAGTCCCTGAGCTCCTGCGAGCCGGGAGTCTGGTTCAGATTCTCGAGCCATGCCTCCTCGATCAGTGCGAGCAGTCCAGCGACCACGGGCGTGGCCAGGCTAGTCCCCCCCCAAGTGGTCCACGACTCGTTGGCACCACTATGGTCGTTGAGAGGGAGGTCCCCCGTCGCAGACCAGCCGACTGAGACGATATCAGGGTCCATCCTGCCGACCACATTCGGCCCTCGGTTCGACCACGGTGCGCTCTGCCCCCATGAGTCGGAGGACCTGCTGCTGAAGGCGCCGACAGAGAAAACGCCGTGGGCGGCTCCCGGGACTTTCGTGGTGCCGAAGCCGTGTCCGCCGTTGCCGATGGCGACAGCGTACGAGGCGTTCGGGTTGTACGCCCTAGTCAGCCAGTCGAGATAGAGGGAGTAGCCATCAGCACCGGAGTCATCCACCGAGGAGTAGCCGAACGAGAACGAGCCGATGTGAGGCTGGTCCGGGGTGCTGGGATCGCCATCATAGCCCTCGGCTATGAAGCGCCATGCATCGAGGGCGTGACCCCCCGAGTAGTGGTTGCCGATGGAGGAGATGGTGGCGTTCGGTGCCATTCCCAGAACGCGTCCGCCGTCGATCTCGCCCTGTGCGGCGACTGCGCTGGCGCACAGCGTTCCGTGATTGCCGGAGTCGAGCATGAACAGGGTCAGGTTACCAGAACCGGGAATCCGGTCGTTGTAGCCGTGACGGGCAGCGTAGGTCGAGCCGTAGGGGGCGCCGTGGGTGCCGTCGGCCACCCAGTAGACGAGTCCAGCCGAGATGTCCCACAGGCCATCGTCGTCCAAGTCCCTTCCCGAGGTCTCCTCGCCCGGCCTCATCGGCGTCTCGTTGCCGAACCATCCATCCCTGTCGATATCAGGCCACACCGTCTCGTAGAGGCCCAGTTTTCGGTCATCGACGATCAGGATGGGGACGTCCCCGCCTGCCTTGTCCCGCAGCTTCCAATCGGGATGCTCCCCCAGGTGGTAGGTACCCGAGAGCGATGCGTTGACTCCCGTGATGTTGTATCCGCTGGAGTCGAGGACCCCATCGCTGTCGTTGTCGAAGTCAGTTGCCGAGGTGTTGGCGTACCAAGTGTCTGCCTGGGGGTATGCCTCGCCGTCGATCAGCCAGTGGTACATGCTGTTGTGGTCGAGCATCAGGGGCCACCCCAAGTACGAGGAGCCCTGATACTCGACCCTGGCCTGTGTGCCGTTGAGGTCGGGGTGTCCGAAGTCGACTCCGGTGTCAGCTACTGCGACAACGAGGCCATCGCCCGTGTAGCCCCTTTCCCAAGCATCCGTGGCACCATGGATCTGCCCGGTCCTGACCGAAGTGGGCTCGTGCCCGGGCGGGGATTCCATAGGGGTGATACCGTACGGTTCGGGAGAGCGTTGGGCGTCGATAATAGCGATTACCCCGGGGACGCCTGTGAGCTTGTGCAAGAGATCGGCATCCAACCACAGGGTCCTGTGATCGATGCCGCTTAGCGGGCTGCCAAGTCCCACCATGACCTCGCCGGCTTTGGCCGAGGCCTGCTTCTCGATGGCGCCGTGCCTGTACTGCCAGACGTCGAGGTCGTCGAGCGATCTCGTGATTACCGTCACGCGTACCTCGGGCTGCCCGGACGCGATTCTTTCCAGGACCCCCTGGTCCACCCAAGGGGGCCCGGTGAGTTGGCCCTGGGGGATCGGCACTTGGGGCGTCTCGGTGGGGGACGCTGGTTGGACCGGGTTCTCGTTGGTCGCAGCGGAGGATAGCGAAGAGGTTAGCAGGAGCAGTAGGACGACAGCGGTAATCCTGCCTCGCATGCCCTGAGGGCTTGACCCATCGGCTTGATATTGACGGCTCCGAGTCCCGTCAATTACAAAGAGTCGGCACAGTAGGGGTCGCGCGGAGTCCCGTAGTGTAGTGGTCCATCATCTCGGGTTTTGGTCCCGGGGACCCTGGTTCGAATCCGGGCGGGACTACCACTATTCCCCAATGACAGTCGGGTTTCGCGACAGGTCCTTGGTGATGTTCTTCTGGTGGCTCTCGAGCGTGCCACCGCCAATCTCGAGCAGTTTGGCATCGCGCCACATGCGCTCGACCACGTACTCGCCGACATAGCCGTATCCGCCCATCACCTGGATGGCACGGTCAGCGATGTTCTTGGCCGCGGTGGTCGCGAACAGCTTGACTCCGTCCGAATCCAGCCTGTGCCCCGCCTCTGAGAGTTCGATCTGCCTCGCAGTGTCGTAGACGTACGCCCTCATGGCACGGTACTCCGCCCAGGACTCGCCAATGTGGCGCTGAATCTGGCCGAAGTCCCTGATCTGCTTGCCGAACGCCTCCCTCTCGCTGGCGTAGGCGTTCATGGCGGTGAGGCAGCGTCGGGCTATCCCGACGCTCATGGCCGCTAGGCCGAGTCGTTCGTGCTCGAGATTCCTCATCAAGTGGATCATCGACTCCCCTGGCTCGCCGACTACGTTCTCGGGGGGCACCACGCAGTCCTCGAACAGCAGCTCGGAGGTCGTGCTTGCGCGCACTCCTAGCTTGTCGTGTATCTTCTGTCCAGCCGAGTAACCCGGCATGCCCCTCTCGACAAGGAAGGTCGTCAGCTCCGCACGCCCCCTCTCGTCGGTTCCCGTGCGTGCGTACAGCCACGCCACGTCGGCAGGCGTGCCGTCATCGTCCAGCGCGCCATTAGTAATCCACATCTTGCGTCCGTTGACCACCCATGTGCCATCGTCGCGGGGGGTCGCCGTCGTCTGCATTCCAAGGACGTCGGTGCCGTGATCGGCCTCGCTCATTCCCAGGCAGCCGACCCACTCGCCGCTGCACACCTTGGGCAAAATCCTTGCCTTCTGCTCGTCGCTGCCGCTGTGAGCGAGGTTATTGACGAATAGCTGGTCGTGAGCGAGGAAGGCTAGGCAGAAGCCGGGGTCGGAGTAGGAGAGCTCCTCATTGACGATGACGACCGAGGTGGCGTCCATTCCCGCCCCACCATACTCGGCTGGGGCGGTCAGACCGAGCAGCCCCATCCCACCCAGTTTTCGGAACAGTGGTAGGTTGAAACGCTCGTCACGGTCGTGCTCGAGGGCCTGGGGCTCGACCTCTTCACGGACGAAGTCCCTGACCATCTGGCGTAGCATGGCGTGCTCGTCGGTCGGGTTCGCGATGTCCAGGTCACGCCAGCCCTCGCCCATGACCCCTCTGAAGGAGACCGTCGTATGAGCCATTCGTCAACGACCGTCTGGTGCTCAAGAGTAATGCCGGGGTGTCGTGCTCGTTCAGGGCTATGGCGTGACTCGCCTGCTGTCGCGGGGGAAGGGGATTACCTCGCGTATGTGATCAGCGGCGGTCAGCCACGCGCAGACGCGGTCGACCCCCATCCCGAAGCCGCTGTGGGGCACGCCCCCGTAACGACGGACGTCGATGTAGAACTCGTAGGGCTCGCGGGGAGTCCCCTCCTCGTCTATTCTCTCTAGAATCTCACTCTCCGACCAGGTGCGCTCGCCACCGCCGATGATCTCGCCGTAGCCCTCGGGAGCGAGCAGGTCGTGGCAGAGCACGTACTTCGGGTCGTCGGGGTCCGGACGGTGGTAGAACGGCTTGGAGGCGCGGGGGTAGTGAGTGACGAAGTGGGGGACGTCGAAATCGGCAGTGAGAGCCTTCTCCTTCGAGTAGTCGAGATCCTGCCCCCACTCAATCTCGACCCCCATGCCCTGCAAGGTCTCGACGGCCTCGTCGTACCTCATCCGGGGGTACGTGCTGTCGGCGTAGCGCGAGATGAGGTCGAGGTCTCGGCCGAGATCGGCGAGATCGTCCTCGCACTCCTCCAGCAGGGTCTTGGAGATATGTCGGACCACACCTTCGCCATGCCCCATTACCTCGTCGTTGGAAGCCCATGCGACCTCCATCTCCGCATGCCAGAACTCGGTGAGGTGCCGGCGCGTACGGGACTTCTCGGCTCGGAACGACGGGGCCATAGTGTACAATCTCTCAAGGGCGGGCATCGCAGCCTCGGCATAGAGCTGCCATGACTGGGTCAGGTAGGCCTTGCGACCGAAGTAAGGCACCTCGAACAGGGTGCTGCCCCCCTCCACGGCACCGGCAACGAAGTTGGGCGCCTGGTACTCGATGAAGTCGCGCTCGCGGAAGTAGGAGTGGATGGCGCCGAAGACCGTGGAGCGAAGTTTGAGCATTGTCGTCATCCGGCCGGTACGCAGGTACAGGTGGCGGTTGTCG
>Ga0066828_10000700_pt1 | contig 14073 bp, 8 predicted proteins | sample ETNtaG_24_FD_65497 | JGI IMG/M metagenome (GOLD analysis project Ga0066828, IMG submission 65497) | Marine microbial and viral communities from oxygen minimum zone, Eastern Pacific Ocean - ETNP201306SV47 | ecosystem: Environmental > Aquatic > Marine > Oceanic | place: Pacific Ocean: Eastern... | reverse complement strand
AGGCTTCCAATGGATTGCCTACCTTGACTACGGGCTTTAATTGTGCTCCTACTTTCTTGCTTGTCAGAGCCATAGCCGTAGCTACACCAGCACTCACCTGCAAGAATTTCCTTCTGTTTAATCTCATAAAACTTGCCCTCCCTTTTCAATCTTCTTATTGAACAGACATAAGACTATTGGAATTTACTTCTAAAACTAACTTTTACTGTCACTTCAAAAGGCGTAGGTCTAAACGCCCCTGACTCCAGTTCCCCCCTTTCTGTAAAATAAAATATTTATCATGTTTTAACACCTCACTAAAAAACAACCTCTAAGTCACTTTTAACGCAACCGACTGTTTGTTACACGCCGGCCCGTAACTCATAAACTTCTATGCAACGATCACAACCACCGTCTTTACTTTCCCAATCCGGGAAATCAATCTGAATTGCTTCGATTACCATCTCATCGCAAATACTTTCAGGGTCATCCACCCAGTTGTAGGTGGGGAATTTGCACAATGGGCACGGCGAACCTTGCAGATGAATATAATCTCTTTCCTCTTCCGACATGTCGACATCATCAACATACTTGCTCATCAATGACTCAAGGTCGGTCGCCATGGACAGCAACTCTTCATGCGTAAAAGTATCTGTCCGCCAGATTCCTTCGAATATCCCTCGTCGCTGCTTCTCGGGAATCTTCCTGTAAAAGTTATCAAATTCTCTGTAACGCGCTTCTTTTGGCATGGTGGAAATGATTCCCGCACGCCCTAAACGTGAATCAACATACATGTTCCAAAGCAGTCGAAACCGCGCTGTAATCAGATTTTTTACTGATGGGTTGCCGGGAATAAACGCATCCTCGTAATCGAACTCCGGATCAACCATATCTTTTGCGTGCATGAACTCTTGAATGAGAAACGCATCCAACTCCTGGGCTTCTTCCGGGTTACAGAAACGGCTGGCAAGCACGCGCATTTCTATCACGGGCCTGCCTGAAATCCGGTTCAAGACATTCGATCCTTCATCAACTTTGTTGATAGCGCGCTTCACGGTAACTTCGTTAATGCGCTCTTCGAACTCACGCGCCAAGTCATATGAGATAACGCCATCGGCGTCTTCTGAACTTTCGTCTTCTTCTGAACTTTCGTCTGTTGTGGGGTTTTCTTCTTGCTGATCGGTATCGGTGGGGAGGGGGGGCTGGTCTTCCAAGCTAGTTTCATCGGAACCCGTATCCGAGTCGCACTGTTCAGACTCACCTGCATAGCCATCGGATTCCATAGCGGCCGCGGCCAGTTGTGCTTTTCTCGAAACGCGCTTTCGCTTAGGAATTAACCCTACGGCCTCAAGCGCTCTGAGAACGTGTTCTCCCAGTTTGAGACGCTCAATAAAGAAAATTTTATTAACCTTCGCGAAGGCTATTTCTCTATCGTCTTCTGGAAGCTCATAGATGGGATCGGCTAGGGAATGGTACTCATCATATCCGGCACGGTAACCCGATCTCTCTAGATGATTAAGGTGACGGAATACAGCCTCTTCCATCAGCTGCGGACTATAGCTTACTTTCATAAGATGACCTATTACACTTTCCGCGCTAACGCATGAATAAAGGCACAAAAAGGAGTTAAACCCTTTGCCCCTTCTACCTATGATATAGGCAATTTATATTTAATTTCAATATCGATGTCAAGGAAATACGGCCCTTTTTTTTTGCGTGAAAAAGCCGGGGACTCCCCTTCAACTGCTTGCTATCCTTCATTATATATTTTCATAAACTTGCCTTCTAAATCTAACACCCTCTTCAAGCTAATGATTTCAACCACTTCAGACTCCTCAGACCTGCCATCAGACCTAACCAAAGAACAAATGGGCGTCAAAGCCACAATCTCAAAGTCGCCCAACGCTCCTAACTTTATTTTCTAGCCTCCACCTTTTTTATCAGTAAATTTCCTATGCCGTAGCAGTTTTTTCCTATCACCACGGAAACGTATTCCTGCTCGCAAATTATCTATTTACGTCAACGCTGTCTTTTACCTTCTCAATCTCTTCGATGGACTTGACTATGGCTTCGGGATCGCCAAGATCTTTACAGATTATTCTTGCCTGATCCAAATATTTTTCACTTTGCTCTTTTCTGCTTACGATTAATTCCATTCGCGCTACTGTCAAAAATAACTGCAGAAGACTTGGTGTATTATTCGCTTCCTTAAAATAATCCACCGCTTTATCAAAGTTGACCTCGGCTTCGTCAATCTTGCCGTCTTTAAATTTCAGATTGCCTATGTAGGTATAATCCTGCGCGGTACCATTTTTATCACCTACTTCCATGGTGAGTTCGAGAGCATCGCGATAATACTTCTCTGCCTCGGCGCGCTCCCCATTGTTAAAACTCAGATTCCCCATATGGCGGTAGTCTGTAGCGATTTCCTTTTTGTCGGTTTTTTTGAGAGAAATTTCCAGAGCGGCCTTAAAGTGTTCATTTGCCCGTTCTCTGTATCCCCGCCCCAGGCATAGCTCTCCGAGGTTTCTGTGATCGATACGTTGCTCAACTTCGTCTTTAAGCTGATTACTTACCTCGAGAGCTTTTTTGTAATATTCTTCCTGCTTGTTCCTGGATTTCTTCTCCAGATAAATTTTCCCTAAAATTCGACTGTCGTGGCAAACATTTCGTAAATCGTTAATCTCTTCGGATATCTTGAGAGATTCCAGGGTTAATTTTTCGCACAGGTTCCAGTCTTCTTTTTGCAGGTAAAGGTTGCTACGGTTTCTGTAGTCCTCGGATATTTCATACTTGTCTTTTGACTTGGTATTTATCTCCAATGCTTTCTTATAGAAGTGGTCGGCATTGCTCCAATCGTTTTTTTGCATACTCAGATTACCCATGTTGCGATAATCGTTCATCAGCCCGACTTCATTTCCACTTTTCTTGTTTTTGCTCATGGACTTCTTGATAAGCTTTTCTGCTTCCATGATTTTATCAAGCATCAAAAGCACGTTAACCCTGTTTCCATAAAGCTCTGCCATCCCCTGGGTGTCATTATGCTTTTCTTTGATCTCCATGGCTCGACTGAGACATTCCTCAGCTCCCTCAAGGTCACTCATGTCTTTCAGAATCCCGCCCAAACTGTCCAGGGTGGCGCCCAGACCGACCTCGTCTTTCAATTTTTCCTGTAACGCAGATGTTTCCCGCATTGTCGAAACAGCCTTATCCATCTCTCCCGCCAGAAAATAGAGGTTGCCCAATTCATCCAGCAATGCCATTCGGGACTTATCGTCTTTCTCCAGTTCGGGTTTCTTGAGTTCGCTCAACAGCTCTTCCTGTCTGCGCCCAAGGTATTCGGGTCGCCCCATGATATACACGAGCTTGTCCTGCGCCTGTTGCACGCCTTTTGGGTCCTGCATTGCTTCATACAGGGCGCTTGCCCGACTGAAGAAAATTTCTGCCTCATGAAGGTTTTCCTTCTTCAAATGGATGTCGCCCAGCGAATCACATTGCTGAGCTATGCCGGGTCTGTTTTCCAACTGCTCCATGAGTTCCAGTGAGCTTTCAAACTGAACTCGCGCATCTTCATAGTTTTCCTGTAAAAGCCGCACGTTACCCAGGTTGGAATAGCCGCGGGCTTCTCCCAGGGTATCGCCTAGCTCTGCCATGAACCCTAAAGACTGACTGTAATGCTCCCATGCCTTGTCCAGTTCTTTTTTATGCAGGTAAATGTTGCCCAGGCTACCCAGCAGGTAGGACTGACGACGCTTATCCTGCCCTGTTTGGATGATGTCCAGCGCGCGTTTGCAATATTCCTCGGCTTTATCGAACTGCTCTGGCTGGCCTGAGTATCCCAGCTGAAGTAAAATTCCCGCCAGATTACCCATACATATTCCAGATGAGTTTTTGTCGCCCAACTCCTCGAACAGTTCGATCGACTTCTTAATCACCTCTGCGGCCTTCTCCATATTGCGCCCCTGACAATACAGTTCTTCAAGGTCCTGATATTTGGTCAGGATCTCCTTTTTCTTCCCGGCCTGTTTCATTGATTCTATTTCATTGAGCAAACTTTTTTCTTTGCCTTCAACATATTTTGGATGTTTCTGCAAGTCTGTGATCTTGCTCTCTATCTGACTTATCCGGTCTTTATGCTTCTCGGCATCGAGCAGTGTTTTGGCGCGATTGAAAAAATCTTCCGCCGCTTCCAGATCATCTTTTTTCAGGCTCACGTTGCCCAGGTTTTCGTTGTAGACGCTCTGGCCTTCGGTGTCATTGGCCTGCTCAAGCAGTTTCAGGGCTTTTTTATAAGTTTCATCAGCTTCGTCCAACTTGCCCTTATAAAAAAGAACGCTTCCTAGGTTGCCGAGGGAGCTCTCTATTCCCCTGACATCATTTACCTTTTCCATATAAGTCAACGCTTTGCTGTAATATTCTTCCGCTTTATCCAGCCGACGACTCTGAAAGCACAGGTTGCCCAGGTTCCCCTGCACGTAGGCCTGACCCTGTTCGTCCCCGGACTGTTCCATGAGTTTCAAGGCCTGGAGGAAATTGGATTCTGCTTCTGAAAGATTGTTCTGCTTCAAACAATCCAACGCAATTTTTTCGTACTTCCTGCCTTCTTCGATCTCTGCCATTTTGGGATTGCCTTCTGTAGGATAAGTCTTTCAGAAATAACTGATCAATGTTGTCGATCACAACAAAACCGGCCAGTAATTCAATTGGGGGCCAACTCGTTGTATTTAAGGATTGAGCTAAAAATTATAGAGTTTTCAACCTCTCCTGTCAAATTTACTACCCACTCTAAATACAAACAGGAAACTGAAGATTCTGCGCTCGCAGGACCCAAAAAATCAAGAAATTTGGGGGTTCTCGCATATACGCCCTCTGGGGGGCGAGTATCCCCTTATATTTGCAGGTTTGCGTTATGATTTCATAATCACAGGTTGGCGTTATGTGGGAGTGCAAGCGTCAGGTATTTGCCTTTTTCTCCGTATAAAATGCCCATATCTTCTAACTGCTGAACCGCCTTTTCCGCCGCGGATTCCTCCTCTACCCCCAATTCACGGATATGCTCTTTGATCTGGTCCATGCTTTTTGCCGATTCGTTACAAAACAGCAGGGTCCAGGCGGACGGTCCTTCAAGTCTTTTTTTAACGGTGTTTCCTGCCGTCCTGTCATCGTAAATGGTCACAAAGTTCATCGACTTGGTAAATATCAGGTAAGGGATATCATCGGACTGGTGTCTTTCCTTCCACTCCTGGGCGGTGTGGAGCAATTCGCTTCTGAGCTCCGGATCAATTTCATTCTCTGACGTAAATTCGAAATCGTAAGCGATTTTAAATAAATCGATGTCGGGCGAATCGTAAACGTAAGAGTAAGCTTCTCCTGGCGCTTTAATTGTGACTCCATACTCTTCGGGACGAGAGAAATAGGGGCTGAACCGCTCGAGGTACAAGTCGCCAACACATTCCGGCGGCGGCAGATGAAATAGCAGTCTGATCAAATCGATTTGATTACGATAATCTTCATTGGTCTCGCCGGGGAATCCGATCAAAATATTCCAGTTCACTTCGATCCCGTAATACATCGCCCATTTCATGCACAGAATATTTTGCAGGGGACGCACGCCTTTATCCATAGCCATCAACTGGTTCAAGCTGAAGCTTTCGATTCCGGGTTGAATCACATTAGCCCCGCCATGAGCAAGCGACTTAATCTGTTGTTTGGTCAGGTTGCTTTTCACTTCGATAAAAAACTGGAGGTCGAAATTATTGCGGGCCATTTCTCCGAAAATGCCTTCGATGTATTTTAACTCCAGAATATTATCCACAAAGCGGAAGCGGAACGAGTCGTAACGTTGCGCCAGATAGGCGACATCGGCCTGAACCTGTTCGATCGGCTTGGATCTGAATTCCATCGTGTTGGCATTCAGCCCACAGAAAGTGCAGTGATGCTTCTCGCCCCACCAGCAACCGCGCGCGGTTTCGTAAAGGATGATCGGGTTTTCCAGCAATGGCGAGTGCGGATCGATCTGTTGTAACTGCTCGAAAAAATCATCGTAATCAGGCACCGCGTTCTCGCTGAAGTCGTTCAACATCTCGTGGTTGTCTTCGAAAACTATTTCGCCACCCTTCCTGTACACGACTCCTTTTGGCGGTTTCCCTCCGTTTTCAAGGGACTCAATAAGCGGAACCAAAACTCCTTCTGCTTCACCGGGAACGACAAAATCAATCCACGGGAACACGCGAAAATATTCCAGTCCCATTTCAGACTCAAAATTGGACCCGCCAAACATGATTTTGACAGACGGGTGTTTTTCTTTAATCAGCTTGGCCAGTGTGACGCTGGCAACGTTCTGGTTGAAGGTCGAGGAGAAGCCTATCACGTCGTACTGGCCCCAGTTACCGGCCTCGACGGCCCATTGCAGAAATTCGGGAACCATTTTTGTTTTGACATCTGTCAAAAATTCGCGCGGGCGGTCAATGGACTGACAAACGATTTCCATGTAAGAGTCAAAATGGTTCAGGTAGTCCTGATTTTTCGGATTCTCGCCAAACAGCAGGTGAGAAAAAAGCCATTCGCCGATGAGAAACCGTTTTTCACAAAGTTTGTTGTATACCGGCATGCCCAGTTGGTGGGCGAAGTGAAGATTCAGATAATAGCCCTTCACCGGATAGCCTTTGGATTTGAGCAAAGTCGAGAGGGTCCCCAACTGGATAGAGGGGTAGATATGAAACCCGAAGGGCATATTTATCAAAGCAATATTCAGCGACATGGGCGTATTGTAACAGTTTTAAGCGACACATGGCTAGCCACATAATTAGGTGAAGAAGAAAATCACAAACGAGATCCTTCGACACCCCACAGTATTATTGAAGGGGGTCTTTGACGAGGCTCAGGATGACAATTTCGGGAGTTTTTCAGGAACCTGCCAGTTCAGAATGACACCAAACGGGGGTTTGAGATCGCCCTGTAATCGCTCATTTCCCTCACTCTTCATTGACAGGAGGCGATGGGGCTCTCTATAATCAGCGTTTTTATCAACTCTAAGAATTTGAGGAATATCCTGTGCTGGAGAAAAAAATCCTAGCGGCTTTGTCTCGTCCTGGCTCGCTTTCGTTTGATGGCAATGAAGCTTCTGCCGCATCTATCCGCGATAACTTTGCGCAACTGAAAACTACTAAACTCAACGGCGCCACTTTCCTGCACGATGGCGACGCACCGAGCATCGCCAACACGCGAGCCAAGGTCTACCCGACGGGGCACATGGCGTTCTACAACGCCGAGGGTCGACGCTTCCTGGGAACGGACCCGGGCGGACACCCGCTCCATGAAGCCAAATGGAGTCCGGACCCGTCTACGGGTGAAACCTGTCTGGAACAGGCCCGTATGCAATTGGACTCTTTACAATGGATTGGCGTTCAACCGCGCTCGCGCACGTTTCAGTCGCAGATAGATATCAAAGGTCAGCCGGGGTGGGAGGATATGACTCTGGAGTTTCTGCGCGAGAAAGCCGCTGAAGTCTGGCGGGTCCCGCTGTCGGAGGTGAACTACTTTTATACGAAGGAGAATCTGGAATCGCTTGGCGATGGCAAATACAATGTCAAGCTGACGAAGGACTCGCTTTACGCGTTGCCCGATGGAAATTTTGAGGATCGCAAAGTTTTTTTGAGCTTTATGTTTCAGGTCAACTGGGCCAGGCTGGATATCATCCCGGTGGTGGAGTTGTTTCAGTCCACCCTCCCAGGAAGCGGCGGCGCGGTGTTCGAGTTCCTCTGGGGAATTTATGAGGATCAGTCGCGTGAAGTGGCGTTGGGTACGCTTCGCTATCGCGGTCTGCCGACCTACCCTTCGACCGCGGCCTATAATATCTTCGCGTCTTTTTTCATACCCAAGGCGCCTGAAGGGGAAGATGATATTTTACGGGTGTTCATGGACACTAACCGCTCACACGAGGTCACCTGGACCCCGCAACCCAACCCGCCGTGGCGATACTTTAGTGATGACTCTAAACTTTGCCTAACGGTCCATAACGGAGATATCTACAAGGTCACCTGCTATGATGAGACCAATCCGATTCCATACATCAACCGGACGATTGGCGGTAACCCGTCCTGCCAGAGAGAGGTGCTGGTGTCGGTCAACTCTTTCACTCTGGTGGATGGGGAAGATAGAACAGAAGTTTCATTTCATCCGGAGTGGAATGTCAACCCGCAAACTGAATTGCCCGCGAAGATCCCGGAGTACCCGTACAACTGGAAATGGTTTTTTAATGGCTTCCCTCCGGAGACGGACAACATCAAATCGGTTTACACGGTTCCGTTTTATCCAGAAGGGGATGCGGAAATAGATGAACCGGCCCTGCAACCGCTGGCGCTGGATCAGATTATTTATTACATGGAAATGGCGCCGGGAATGTCGGCCCGACTGGAAAAGGTCGAGCGTGTTCTGGTTCATACCTTCGACATGGTCATCGCCGGGTGTATTGATTGCACTCACGAACGTGAGTACACCATCCTCTACAGCGACCCTGAGCTGGCCCAGAAAAACGCACATCAGTTGTGGGACTACGCAGCCAAGCGAAAACAATTGGACAATTTAAAAAAGGTTTCCTTCCTGCCGGAAAGAAAGCATCTAGAAGATGTCTATAACGACAAGTATGGGATGGTCTTCAAATGGATTCCCATGTTTTACTTTCAGGACCGGGGAGTGTGCGAGCAGATACTGGCTTCTTCGGTGCGGGCGCTTTTGCCCGGCGGTATTTTGTTCCTGGTGGGACCCAAACCGATCCGCGGACTGTTCGGTCACTATGGACTCGACTGCCTGTACGATGACTTGATGATGAATATGCCTTTCTACCGCCAACATTTGAAAATGTGTCCGGAAAACCTGATCCATCAGGACATCGCGGTTTTTCTGGCAATCAAGCGGGGCGCGGAGGATGAACAAAGTGCGCCTGAAGCTGGAACACCCGCGTCTTCACCCCAACCTGAACCGCAAACAGACTTTGCCTCTAAACCTGACATCCCTCTGCGCGGTTTCAATAGAGACGAGTAGCTGACCTTTCTAAATAGAAAATTTGCTGGTACAACAATAGATTCCATTGTCCCGAAAAATAACTGGAGTCTACCATGCATGAAGGTTATTAATGCGCTGGAATGAAAATCCTCATTAATAAACACTTTTACTAAATATGTGAGAAATAATTAACCGCTTCCCTGGGGGTTCTGAATTTCAGAAAATTTCCTGCGGAGTTTACTCCCTCAGCATTAACTTTAACAGAAGCCCCGCCGCCACATTTATTGAAGCATGAGACCCGTTCAATTTTAACAATTTTACTGGAACCATCTTCGCCTTTTAAACTATTTAATTTTTTATAAATTGAGCAAGATGACCATGCCTTGCAACCCGCTCCATTGCAAACCCTAATTTTCTTGACCATGGCTATTCCTGAGACAAATTCAGTTAATATTGATAATCACTATCAATATTAATATCACAATCTCAAATTTTGTCAATTCTTTTTTTGGCAGGTTGGCCCGACCCCCATTGCTTATACCAGATTTAGGATTCAGCTTTCATAAATCATAATTGTGTTTGGAATCTGTACCGTTTCTGGTGCCGGCGGTCGATACCCAAGGCTCGACTGTCAGGCTTTCCCTTTCCAGCGTTTAACATCTTTCATGAATTTTCGGCGATCCATATCACCGTCCCAGGGGAAAATATCCATCAAAGGTTCCAGGGCGTAATTCGATCTGTCTTCGGGAGGAATTTCAAATCCGCCGTCAGTGACTCGGTAAATATTATTAAACGTCCGGTAATTTCCGCACAGGGTCACATAGTCCCACGATGTGCTTCCCTCTATCAAGGCGCACAATTCAGACGAAGAAATACCCTCGTAAAGGTTAATTTTTCCAATATCACCTTTATGAAGCTGAGGCTTATCAGGACTGGCAAAATCTATGGACCATGGCTGGGAACCTTCCTGCCCGAACACTTCCAGTTGATAAACAATCTGCCAGTGTTGCCAGCCGCCCAGCAATTCACTGTTTAAAATCCGCTCAAGCAAACAGTTTTCAATAAAGTTTTCGACCACCTTCATTTCTCTTTCATGCTCCGCCAAATCGATGGTTTGAGATTTTATAGCAGGAACCTCCATAACAGGTTTGAATGTCGCCAGATGGCTGTCATCCTCCTGCATGCGTACAAAGTCCGAGGACTGCTTTTCGATACGAACCCCGTCTTTTGTGATATGTGCAACATCTCCGTGTAAAAACGACTTGCATGGCACTTCGGGGCAAAAACCCTCAAGATCGCGGATAAACTGTTCTATCGTGGTCGGGAACGAATATTTATTCAGGAAACCGATTTCGTCTCGATACCGAAAGAAAGCGGCCCCCGGAACCACCATTTTTGGGGCAAGGGTCTTTACAGCATTTAAAAATGTGCAGTATTCATTTAAAGGCAGCTCCGTCTGTTTATGATATGAAAAGTTCCCTTCAATCAGAGGAACAAAGCGGACATGGGCAAAATCTATCTGGCCATAAAGTTGCCGGATGCTTTCAATGATCTCTGGACTTACGAGAGTGTCCACCTGGTTCCAAATAGTCACTTCGCCATCATTCACAATCAGCCCGTGCTCGGGATAATGGTCTTCCGAAGTGCTCAACTGATTGCGCGAAGGAGTCGGTATCAATGTCACATCCTTAACCTTTATCGACTCGAAATCTTTAGCGACCTTTATATTTTTAAACTCCAGTTCATTGAGCACATCGAGAAGAAGGCTGTCCGCAGGCGCAAGAATGATCGTATCCGGCGTGATGATTCTCTCATTTCTCGCAAGATAAGCCAGAGTACGCACATCGAAATGGTCCTGATGCCGATGGGAAATATTAAGGACGTCGACCGGTGGCACCTTTTCCCTTTCCAGAACGATGCTGGGGCACAGAACCTGAAGTTCCTCCCACTGGTATTTTGACCAGACCGGATCGGTCAGTATGGTTGTTTCCCCGGATTGTATGAGCAGGCAGGCATGCCCGACCAAAGTCGTCTTGATCATTATTTCAATTCCTGATTCTATTGAGAGGAATGAGATTAACCGAATGGAGCAAGCAGTTCAAGTCACAGTTTCCGGGACAGGCTACCAACTTGAAAACTACAACCGTCGTTGCCGTACTGGCTCAACGTTATTCTTGACGTAGAGGTCTGGAAGATCGTTGGTCCCGTTGTGCGTGATATAGAGGAAAACATGTTCGCGGGCATTGATCCGCATCGCCCAGGGCTCGAAATCGTTTTGATAGAAACTTTCATACCGCCCCATGGCCTCTTCCACAGTCTGGCCAGATTCGGGCGTGTAATAAAAGTCCAGCGCAAAATCGTGTTCTGGAATATCTTTAATTTCCAACTTCAACTCATCCACCATTTTCATCACCGGCGCGTGCTTGTATAAAACGAAAAAGTACATCTCGGCAGAATGGATGATGTCCTGGTTATCGAGGAGGAACTGCCGGGTGTCCCCAGCTTCTTCCCCCGTCTCGGTGGGAAACCCATAAAAAGCCATGACGTGACTCCAGATGCCCACCCGCTTGGCTTCGCTGAGGTTGGTTATGGCGGCGGCGATATTGGTATCCTTTTTCACCAGGTTGATCACACGCTGATTGGCAGACTCCAGCCCGAAGTAAAGCGAGCGACACCCCGATTCCGCCGCGCGATCCCAAACTTCAGGATCCAGCAGACTGGACTCGAAACGAATGAGCGTGGTCCAATAGATATCAAGCTTTTTCTTGATCATAATCGGCGGAAGTTTTTTAAACAACGCCGGGGGAAATGATTCATCGGTAAACAGAAAATGTTTCGCGTTGCATGTTTTCTTAAGATATTCCAATTCCTCAACGATCTGGTCGGCGTGTTTGGCTCGAAACCGGTCAATATAACCGGCTCCGTGGTCGCAAAATGTACACTTGCCCCAATAACATCCACGAGTACCCAGATACGGGACCAGGCGCTCCGGCGAAAAATATTTCTCCCACGGAATACCATCGAAATCTGGCGGAGGCAGTTCGTTCACTTTCTCTTGATAGGTTTCATTAACGCGTATGCTTCCATTTTCTTCACGATAAATCAGATTGGGAACATCTTCCATCTTGCGTTTACCACCCAACGCCTCCGATAGCCAGACAATCGGGTGCTCCCCTTCGTAACAAATCATAGAATCGAAGGCCTTACCGAAAAACTTCTCCTTCTTGGGGAATTCATCGCGCAAGCGGGTGATGATGTTACCGCCAACCGTCACATGAATATCAGGATACTTCTCCTTGATAAGTGTTGAAAAAGTTATGCCAGACATGAGTTGAACAGGCGTACCTATGGAAATGCCGATGAGGTCCGGTTTCTCATCTTCTATTACCGGAAAAACCAATTGTCGGCAGATATCCGCGTATATATTGACCGTGTCATCATGCGGCGCCTTTAACAAATCATCGGAAACCCATGAACGATAAACATTCAGGTTGCTTTCTACCGGATAAAACTGGATGTCTGCCGGATGATACGCGGCGGAGACATAGCCCATCACTTCACGAAAAGCATTCAGCGACCATTCGGCCTTGGACACAATATAAAAGTCTGGTCCACGCATGATCTCCTTGGCCTTCTCAACGGCCTTGATGTGATGTTCGAGATCGACAAAAGTGTACTCCTTGAGCATCCCTTTAATGTCTCTCTCTTCCGGAGTGATCGAGCCCATCCTCTGCTTTTCTCTGAGATCGCGCAGGCGATTTTCGATGCGCCCTTTGACGAACAAGAGAAAACCTCGCGTGAAAATATGATCATACATCTCCACATTGATGTCTTTTTGCACAACATCGATCCCATTTTCACGAAGCACGGCTGTGAGACTGGGAAGTGCTAGGTAAGGCGCGGTAGGTACCCATTCCGGAGGAAATAACAGTAAAACTTTTTTCATAACTTATAAATTATATTCGGCGGTGAATAGTAATCCACCAGCGAATCACTGATTATTGTTGAGCAAATATTAAACATTAAACCCCAAAGACACAATAAACGCAAAAGAAACCGGGAGACTTCCCGAAAAAACCTGCTTGTTTTTTTTGTGATTCCGGCGAACTTGGTGGTAAAATAAACCCATTCTAATAAAACTGACTTCTAGCTTTTCTCTGTTGATAGAGATTCCCTATCCACAAGCGGAAAACCGAGCCATTATATCGAACCCGGTCCTCAGGAGATTATTAAATACCATGTCTGCTCAGCAACCCAGCAATGAAATCATAGCAAAAATAATACTTGATGAAGCAAACCTGACATTTTGTGAAACGGCGGAACGTAAAGACAAACCTGGCGAACGTAACCTGGATGGCTCGGTTTGGGACGAAGGAAAAATGGATGGTGAATTCGACGAAGAGGACTATCAGCGTATTCTTGAACTGCAATTAAAATCCGTCCACATTTGCGATGAAAAACCGGAGTTGGAAGAGAAAACCGCAGGAATGTTTCAAGGTGTTACCGAAGCAAATGCCAGCGAAATAATTGAACAGATCAAACAACATCCAGACATCCTTGAATTGGCCCGTATCGCCGTTACTATTTTTATTCTGCGCTTCCCATCCGTTCAATCTTTTGTCAATAAGGGACACCCGCTGGTTTTGGCAACCGATGAATATATGCTGGAAAATTCCAATGCTCAAAACTGGCATGACTATAAATTCATCGCCGATGAATTTGGATGGCAATAAACACTAATTTCTTCCAGAAAACTGATTACAGGCTTCCTTAATTAAGTCATGGACTTCCGGTATCGTCTCGCAAAAGAAACGTTCAAGAAAAAAAAGATCCCGCAGAAAAGGGTGACAGGGATGGATAACATCAGCCCTGACCAGCGCGGCAACGAATCTTCGCAAGAAATCAGCCCACTGAGTCTGGATAAACAGACCATCACCCAGCAACCGAAACCTCCTGAGGAAGAAAAAGAATTCTCCCGGCGCGACCTCTTCTCCTTCGGGCGCTTCATGGACTCCGCCGCGGAACTGGATGTCAAACCCATCGAAGAGAACGACGAAGAAACCAAGGAGCAGGAACTCGATGAATCCCTGC
>Ga0066828_10000675_pt1 | contig 14336 bp, 8 predicted proteins | sample ETNtaG_24_FD_65497 | JGI IMG/M metagenome (GOLD analysis project Ga0066828, IMG submission 65497) | Marine microbial and viral communities from oxygen minimum zone, Eastern Pacific Ocean - ETNP201306SV47 | ecosystem: Environmental > Aquatic > Marine > Oceanic | place: Pacific Ocean: Eastern... | reverse complement strand
GACTTCACTAACTTCCAGATGTCCAAGCTCAACATCCATCCGCACTTTTTCCAGTTCGATAACCAAGCGTCGGATGGTGTTATCTCGGGCTTCTCGTATGACCAGTCCATGCGGTCGTACAGGCAGTTCACGAAGAAGATGAAAGACGGGCATCACGTTGGCATGCCTATGCCGATGAATGCCAAGCTTCTCTCATCGACTAGTGCTGGCGATTCGAGCATTAAGATTCAAATGGCCGATGGCGCCACACCGTTTCATGCTGGTGCGGACATCATGGTCGGTATCGAAGTGCCCAACGCCAGGGATGCACGCTGGATCAAGTCGATTACTCCTGATCCAAACAAGGGGCTTGCCAAGGACGGTAAGTACACCATTACGTTTACCGAAGGCATGACCCATGGTCACGCTGCAGGTCAGATCGTGAGCACCGAGTACGTACGTTACCGCTGGTGGGTTGACGTCGACCTGGGACTCGTGTTCTGGCATGACCACGCGTTCGGCGCAACCACTTGGCCGCACGGCGGCATCGGAACGACGGTCGTCGAGCCTTGGGGATCGACCTATCATGATCCCAAGACTGGCAAACCGATCCGTACCGGTACTGTGGCTGACATTCATGGAACCGAGCCTTTCGCTTACGGGCGGAACGGTAGTTTCCGTGAAATCGTAGTACAAACGCATGACACCGTTCCGCATACGGCCCAGCTCGTGACCAAGGGGAATCCTCCGGGACTCTCCCGCGAGAACGCTATTGCGGCGGGTCAGTCCATCTCCTTCCAGATGCCTACGGACATGCTGGAGGTGGCCTTCCCGCACCTGAACGGTGGTACACATACCACGGGCGGTGGATTCAACTTCCGGGCGGCATCTCTATCAGCTCGCCTGAAAGCCAACTCTGATCCGTCTATGATGTTCAGCAGCAGGGCCCACCGGGATCCGGATACGTTCATGATTCGCGCGTATCTCGGGGACAACGTGGTGTTCCGCTTGTTGCACGGTATGATGAACGAGACCCATATGTTCTCGGTTTCGGGACATGGGTACCGTCCTGAGCGTTATGATCCGCAGTCACGGGTGACCAACACGCTGCATGTCGGTATCGCCGAGCGTTACGACCTAGCGGTCACGGCGGGCGGATACCAGCAGATGGCGGGTGATTACCTGTTCTTCGATGGACGCTCCTCGCATCTGTCGGAGGGTAGCTGGAGTATCTTCCGTGTCCTCGACAAGCAGCAGGGAGACCTTCAACTTCTTCCTGGTAACGATGACCCGAGCAAGTGGACGCGTGGCGTAGTTTGCCCGAGTGGAGCCCCGACGAAGAATTTCAGCGTCGTTGCTCTTAACAAAGCGTTGGATTACAACTCGAAGGCTGAAGACCAGATCGAAGTTGACTTCGAGCGTAAGCTGATTCTGGCCAACGCCGAGGGTAAGATCTTCGCTCTCGAGGGTGAAGCTGCCAAGGCTGCTACAGCAGGGGCGCCGCACCCGTTGACGCTTCGCGCCAACATCGGAGACTGCATCAAGATCAAGCTGACCAACCGCTTGAAGAGTGGTAAAGTCTCCATCCATGCCAACAACCTCGCGTTTGATCCGCTGGATTCCCAGGGAATCAACGTGGGTAACAACCCTGGTGACCAAACGGTTGCTCAGGGTGGTTCCAGGACCTACACCTACTATGCGCACCCGGACTATGGTCGCACGGGTACAGTGATCTGGGACTTTGGTAACCTTACGGGCAACGTCCGCGACGGACTGTTCGGTGGTATCATCATCGGCCCGAAAGGCTCTGTTTACCGCGATCCAGCGACCGGGAAAGACATCTCCATGGGCAACTCCTGGCAAGCGGACGTGATCGTCGACAGGTCCATTCCGGAAAACCGGAAACTGGCCAACTACCGCGACTACGCGCTGTACTTCCAGGATGAGGACAACATCCTCGGCACGTCGTTCATGCCTTACCTGCAGAACGTAGCGGGTCTGACGGGCGTGAACTACCGGCTCGAGCCGTGGTCCTACCGCGAAGACGAAGGTTGTGAAATGGGTAACATCTTCACGCCTTGTGTTGCTGCGGCTGGTGATCCTGCGACTCCGACGCTGAAGGCGCATGCCGGTGATCGTGTGATGATCAACGTGTTCGGTGCTCATAACGAGCAGAACCAGATGTTCCTCGTAGACGGCCACCAGTGGCGTCGCCATCTCAACCAGGTCGGCTCTGATATGATCGACGTTGAGGAGTTCGGCGGCGGCGAGTGGATCCAGGCTGAAATGTCAGCCGGTGGTACGTACAGTAACCCTGGAACCTACCTGTGGATGAACGGACGTACTCCGTACAGGCAGGCAGGTCAGTGGGGTTATTTCAAGGTTCTGCCTGCGGGCGACCGTTCCATCCTGCCTCTTGGCGGCGCCTCTGCAAAGGGCGTGAAATCCGCTTCAAAGGTAGGGGATGACGTGCTGTCTATGAACGACTAAGTTTCGTTGACAGCATGGCTAAGTTGTACCCTGACAAGGGGGCCTTCGGGCCCCCTTGTTTTTTTTTTTTTCAATGAGTTAGAAAGTATTCTTCAAGCTGGTTTCTCTCCTTTAAAGTTCCACGATTCTTTGATACCCTCCTACATTCGAGTGCTTTTTAACCGATAACCTCTGCCGGGAGAGGGCGGTCCCATGTCCGTTGCTCTAAAAACACTGATTCTGATGGCCTGGTTGATCGGGATGCCTGCTTCCTGGGCATGGGCCGATGAAGTTCCTCCACCTCCCCCCAGCACGAAATCTGCTCTGAAATTTGCTGCCGAAAGTGAGCGCCTTTTTCAGCATTACTGCGCCCACTGCCACGGGACCCACGGTGAAGGTGACGGCTACAATTCTGAATTTCTTGAGAAAGACCCCGCCGACCTGACGGATATCGAGTTTGTCAGTAAGAAAACCAATGACCAGATTTTTCGGACGATCCATCAGGGCGGGGCCGGGATCCGGAAATCCCACCTGATGCCGGTTTTCGGCAACACGCTGTCTGAAGAAGAGATCTGGGGGCTGGTGGCCCATATAAGAAAGCTCGCAGGGGATGATTCCCACCCGCTCACCCTTCCTTTAGGAGTGATGAAAAAGGCGCGCCCGGAACCGATCTCGTTGACGCGCGGGCACGTCAAAGCTTTTTTGCAGTGGTTCCTAAAAGAGAAGTCAAAAGATGAACTGGTCAGTTGGGGGCGTCGGTTATTTGAAGAGAAAAAGAGTTGTTTCGCCTGCCACCGGGTGGGTGATGAGGGTGGGAAAGTCGGCCCGGATTTAACCCGTGCGGGTTTTGATTATAAGCCCGAGTGGTTGTTCGCCTGGGTCCAGGGCCCCCAAAATATGAAGAAAAAAACCAAAATGCCCAACCTGGGGCTCCGCACCGATGAGGCTATTGCTATCACAGCTTTTTTATCAACCCTTAAGGGTGAAGTATCTGAAATCCCGGAGGAATGGGGTCCCTATATGGAAACAGCAGGAGATCCCAAACGAGGGGAAGCCTTGTTTTATGACCCTGATGGAAAAGCTAATTGTGTCAAATGCCACTGGATCCTGGGTAAAGGGGGGAAGGTCGGGGCCAATCTAAGCATGGTCGGGAGCAGCCGAACCTTACCTTTTCTTTTGGAGTCCATCTTGGACCCGACGGCAGTGATTACCGTGGGGTTTTCTTCGATGATGGTTTTGACAAAGGAAAAAAAATTCATTACGGGGATCAAAAAAGGCGAGGATGACTCCTCTCTGACGATTTTTACCAAAGAAGGCAAACTCATTACCATTCCCAAAGAAAGAATCAAAAAATTTAAGGTTCAGAAACTTTCCATGATGCCCGGTAATTATAAAGACATTCTAACGGTACGTGAAATTCAAGACCTCCTGGCTTATATGAACACTCTGCAACCACCGATACTGAAAAACCTGGGCTCTCCTGAGTTGGACTCCGAAGAGGAAGAAGAGCGCGCCATAGATATACAACTACTGAGGAAGTAGGATGGCGGCCCGGCGGCATCAAAGGAATCCACTCGTGGCGAGAGGGGCGAAGGACCCTCCCGAAGTGACAACAAGGAATAACTCAGAGCGGCCATTTGGCGCGTCGCGCGAAGTCGAACTTTCCATCGGAACCCCCGCAAGTCAACTCCTGACGTTCAGCGAAAATCGATTTATTCCACCTCCCGCTTCTGCAGCTTCTCATTTGTAGTTTAAAAAAACCTACGCTCTACCTGGAACCTATCTTTACGTAACAAAAAACTCGATAGGATCCTGTGTTCAATCAGTAATTCTTATTTGTATATTATCCATGTAGTCCACTCCGTCACAATCCGTCTTGCAAAAGAGCTTCAAGGTCTCTTCCCCAAATTCACCCGCGGTCCAGGAGATAGAGCTCGCTTTATTCAAGGCAGTAATTGGCGCAAACTTATTGAGAAGGGATTCCCTTGCTGCCACGGGACGGCCGTCCTTCTTGCTCAACATTTTCATGTTTATGACGTGCTTTTCCTCCACTTCTGGATCCATGTCGCCGGAAAATTTAATTGTAATTTCTACGGGTGTGCCCCTGGTAACCTCGTAAACTTTTCCATTGAGCTGGTTTCCTTCTTCGTCAAAAAAACCGTCTTCATCGTTTCCGAAAATGACCAGCTTGAATGGATCTTGAGCTGAGGCGCCGTGCCTCAAAAGCACTTCAGCCACGACCCGGTGACCCTTAATTATTGCAACTTTCAACGGAGTCTTTCCCCGTTTTGTCCACGAGTTCACATCCGCGCCATTGGAAATCAGCAGCTCAACGATGGTCAGGTGCCCTCTCTTGGCTGCCCAGTACAATGGGGTGAGATTATTACTTCCTGTCTTCGCGTTTACGTCGCTCCCCTTGGCCACAAGCAGTTTAGCGATCACCTGATTTCCCTCAAGAGCAGCAAGGTGTAACGCGGAAATCCCGTCGTCGTTTCTTGCATCAACCCGTATTCCCTTGTCGACAAGAAGTTTTACAATTTTTTCTCCTCCGAAAACGGCCATATGCAGCAGGGTGGTCCCAAAGTTATCTGTTGCGTTGATGTCGGCCCCGTTATCTATGAGAAATTCCGCCACTTTGTACTGGCCCTTGACGACCGCCCAATGCAGCGCCGTCAAGCCCTCCTTATCCCTGAAGTTAACGTACTCTCCCCCGGCGATGTGATTCCTGACCGCATCAATATCACCCTCTGCGGCGGCGTCATGGAGCGGAGCTGCCGCAACCGTGTTGATGTTTGGTGTTAGCGCAAAGGAAAAAATACCGCATAAAAGAAAAACCAGCTTCAACGTTTTCATGGCCCTTTCTCCCTAAAAAGATTACAAACTCGAACCACCCCTGTGCACCAATCTCTTTCTTTACGAAAAATAATAGATCCTGCTTCTCAAGCACTACGTCTGGCCCTAGCCCGAGCCTAGCATTCTGCGTTTTTCAGGAGCATCCGCTCAAATCTTAAAATTGGGTAGGATAAATCTGACCCACAATCCAGTGGACCCAGCCCTCCTGTGGAAGGAAACTTGCTGTCGGACGTTATAAGGTCTTAACTTTTAACAGGTTGTGGACAGTACAGCGGGGCTTACCGGCTGTCGGTATTCCGTGGGTGAATGAGGTCGAAGGTTCGCTTATCGTCAAAGCAAATCTGGATTCTTGGTGAGGGGGATGAACTTTTACAAAATCTGGAAACTGCGGGTGCTTCTTTTTAGGAGATTCTTTGAGTCAAATGTGGTGACAATTTATCTCGCGGCTTGAAAAAAAACGAGTCGGTTTCAGAGGAGGGGGTGTTAACAAAAGTTAAGGTCTTGACGAGTCGATGTTAAGTTCTGCACCTCCCCTGTTTCAACTAAGTTCAGTTCTGTGATACATTTTAGTTAATTCAAACCATTCCAGGTACTGCTGTGAACGCTACTCGGGCACATGCATGTATAAGGTAGATACAAAGGGATAACCACTGCGGTTGTCCCTTTTTTATTGGAGCGAGGGCGACTCCTTAACGCAGAAGAAAAAGAAAACTAAATTCTTGGGGGTTCATGATGGCACGAAGCAATATTTTAAATCTCAGCGAATTCATGCAAGGGTTAATAAAAAGAAACCCGGGAGAAAAAGAATTTCATCAAGCGGTTGAAGAAGTTGCCGCTAGTGTCATTCCTTTCATCAATGAGCGCCCCCAATATATCGAAAATCAAATTCTTGAACGGATGACCGAGCCGAACCGAACGATCATTTTCCGGGTGTGCTGGGAAGATGATGATGGGAATATCCGTATTAACCGGGGTTACCGCGTGCAATTCAATAACGCCATCGGACCTTATAAAGGGGGGCTTCGTTTTCATCCCTCTGTCAACTTAAGCATTCTCAAGTTTCTGGGTTTCGAACAAACATTCAAAAACAGCCTTACCACTCTTCCCATGGGTTCCGGAAAAGGTGGGTCGGATTTTAACCCGAAGGGAAAGTCGGAGCGGGAAATCATGCGTTTTTGTCAAGCATTTATGACAGAACTATCAAAGTATATCGGTGAACACCTGGATATTCCTGCAGGAGATATTGGGGTCGGTGTAAGGGAAATTAGTTTCATGTTTGGCCAATATAAGCGTCTGCAAAATGAATTCACAGGAACTTTGACCGGGAAGGCCCTTGAATTCGGTGGAAGCCTCATACGAAAAGAAGCCACGGGTTATGGTTGCGCCTATTTTACGGAAGAAATGCTGGGACACCAGGGGGACTCCGTCGAGGGGAAAACCTGTCTTGTCTCAGGATCCGGGAATGTCGCCCAATTTGCCGCCCAGAAATTAATGTACCTAGGAGGAAAAGTCATCACACTTTCTGATTCTTCCGGATTCATTCACGATCCGGATGGACTGAATAACGAAAAACTGGAATATATTATTGATTTAAAAACCAACCGTCGGGGAAGAATTTCTGAGTTCGCCGAAAAATTCAAATGCAAGTTTTATAAAGATAAAAAACCCTGGTCCGTGAAAGGAGACTTGGCATTTCCTTGTGCCACCCAAAATGAAATTGAATTATCGGATGCCAAACAACTCATAAAAAATGGTTGCAAGGCCCTCTCGGAAGGCGCCAACATGCCCACCACTCATGATGCGATTGATGCCTTAAATAAAGCCAAAATTATATTCGCTCCGGGAAAAGCCGCCAACGCGGGAGGCGTCTCGGTGTCCGGACTTGAGATGACCCAAAACAGCATTCGCCTCGCGTGGCAAAGAGAAGAATTAGAACAAAGGTTGAAAAAAATCATGCATGACATCCACCAGCAATGCATCAATTATGGAACGGAAAAAGATCATGTAGATTATGTCAAGGGAGCAAACCTTGCCGGGTTTGTAAAGGTCGCCAAAGCAATGCTTGCTTATGGCGTAGTCTGAAAATTTTATAAGACTTTGTTCTCGGTCCCCTCCAGCTCGCCTGTCTCCGGGGGGCTTGTGGCTATTTTCTAACCAGTTTGGACGGTTGGTACAAAGATGACAATGAGGGCAGGGGGTGCTTTAACGGTGGGTACTATGCTGGATTAATGGAAAGTTCATTCATGAACCAGGAACAGGTTGCGATTTTTTCAATTCTTGCCGGTATTCTTGCTCTGTTCGTGTGGGGACGGATACGTTACGACGTGGTCGCTTTCATGGGGCTCATCCTGTGTGTTTTGCTGGGCTTGGTTCCTGTCCAGGATGCTTTTTCCGGTTTTTCCCATCCGGCAACGATTACCGTTGCGGTGGTACTTGTCCTCAGCCGGGGCCTCGCGAATTCCGGCGTGGTGGACTTGATCGTGAGTCGTTTGATGTTCACGGTTAAGCGTGTTTCTCTTCATGTGGCCATGCTTTCGGGGATTTCGGCGGTATTTTCCACGGTGATAAACAACGTCGGCGCGTTGGCCCTTTTGATGCCGGTGGGGATTGAATCTTCTTCGAAAGCTAAGCGATCCCCTGCGGTTATTCTGATGCCGATGTCCTTTGCATCCATTCTGGGCGGTCTTGTGACTCTCATTGGAACCCCGCCTAACATCATCATCGCCAACTTTCGCACTGATGTGAAAGGGGAGCCGTTTGCAATATTCGATTTCTCTCCCGTGGGCGGGGTGGTGGCGGTTGCGGGTGTGGCCTTCATCGCCTTGGCGGGCTGGAGGATGATTCCAGAAAAGCGGCGGGCACGGGTTACCGGAGAGGAACTGATCGCCATAGATGATTATATTACCGAAATCGGCGTTCCAAAAGATTCGGAATTGATTGGTGTGCCGCTTCGGGAGCTCGACCAGCGTGCGGAAAAGCTGGATGTCGAGATCGTGGGGATGATACGGGGCGAACGCCGCATCCTGGCGGCGCTTCGTCATGAAGAAATCAACAGCGGAGATATACTAATTGTTGAAGCCGGCCCCAAAGAGTTGGATAAGTTCGTGACCGATACCAAGCTGGAGTTGGGGGCAGGCAAGGAGAAAGCGTCCCTCTTGCGCTCTGACGACACCACAATGATGGAAGCCGTAGTGCAGTCGGGTTCACGAATGGAGGGGCGGACGTTCACCTCGCTTCGACTCAAGAACCGTTATGGCATTCATCTGCTTGGAGTATCCCGCCAAGGGACGCCGATCCGCAAACGTCTTCCCCAGGTGCGATTTCGTGGCGGTGACGTCGTGCTACTTCAGGGGGATTCCGAAAGTCTTGCCGAGTTAGTCTTGTCACTGGGCTGTCTTCCGTTGGCCAAACGTAGGCTCAACTTGGGAGCCGGGAAAAAGGCCGGGCTCGCGGTGGGTGTTTTTGCGGCGGCCATCGTTGCCGCGACGATGGGGTTGACCTCACTTCAGATAGCTCTTTCCGTGGCCGCCATTGCGATGGTGATCTTTAATATTGTACCGGTGCGCAATGTTTACGAGGAGATTGACTGGCCCGTCGTCGTTTTGCTGGGGGCGATGATTCCAGTCGGGGGAGCTTTGGAATCCACCGGAGGGACGCAACTGATCGCCGAAGCCATTCTAAGTCTGGGTGCAAGCCTGGCCCCCGCTCTCATCCTGGCTCTGGTTTTGATCGTCACCATGACCTTGTCGGACGTGATGAACAACGCGGCAACTACCGTGGTGATGGCTCCGGTTGCGGTCAGTATTGCCGGGCAACTCGGAGTCAATGTTGATCCCTTCCTCATGGCCGTCGCCGTTGGTGCGTCGTGCGCCTTTCTCACCCCCATTGGACATCAGAACAACACATTAATCATGGGGCCGGCAGGGTACCAGTTCGGCGATTACTGGCGCATGGGATTGCCGCTGGAAATTTTGATCTTAGTCCTTTCCGTTCCTATGATCCTCATCGTCTGGCCCCTCTGATTAAGCAGGTAGCTCAACTGGCTGAGCAACTGAAGCCCCAGACACCCATTCCAATTACCGCTTACTAATTAGGCCGTAGCCCATTTTGTTTATGTACTCGCTATGTGCTCACTAGCGGTAAAAGAATTTCAATATTACCTTGCTATATGGGCCAGTCAGAGTACACTGATTACAACCTACCCTCTATTTCCTAGCGAGCTAAAGGTAAAAACACAACTTGGGATTTTCAGGTTTTGCCACTCCCCTATTTGGAGTGGTTTTTTTTTGCCTTCAATCTTTGAAGGAAGTATTGCAGGGATTAATTGATAACTTCAATAAATCAATTGAAGAAGCCGGAGTTTACAGAAAATCTGCATCAGCAAAAAACTAGAATTACAAAATAGAATATGTCGAGGGGGAAAAGCATGCTTATGAGGATGCCACGAAACAATTAACAAAGGCCTTGGGTAAGGTTTAAGATTCTTCTTCCCTCCTAATCGATGTCAGAGTGTTACTAAAAACCAGAGTCCGCGACACCTAAACGATCGCCAAAGGAATTTAATGCAAACTCAACCAAGAACAAAGAACCTAATCAAAAACCAAGAGCGGATTGCCACTCTCGAGTTTAGATTAGGAAAAAAATGGAATACTAATCACAAAAAAACAGCCCTGATTTATTGCGAAAATCAATTTGGACTGGTAGATGGGAAAACCGCAGCAGCGTTGGTCCGACACTCGGAAATCTATACCATTGTTGGGGTTATTGACAGCTCATTAACGGGAAAAGATGCAGGGGAAGAACTGGGAGAGGAGAAAAGTGGGATTCCAATTTTTGCTAGTCTAGATGATGCCTTGGGGAAACTTGCCTATATACCAGATTTCTATATTTACGGAAAAGCCCCCTTAGAGACCTATATTGCTAATAATGAGAGACTCGTGATCCTGGAAGCCATGGAAAAGGGAATGGACATTATTAGCGGTCTACACCAGTTTTTCTCAGAAGACCCAGAGTTTGCTCAAGTAGCTGCGCTGAACGGCATCCGAATCAAGGACATTAGAAAGCCCCCTCTTTTAAAAAATTTACACCTTTTTACGGGTCAAATATCTGAAGTAAATGTCCCCGTAATAGCTGTATTGGGGACCGACTGTGCTTGCGGAAAAATGACCACAGCAGTGGAACTCAATAAAACCCTGAATAATCTCGGAATAAAATCAGTACTTGTCGCAACTGGACAAACCAGCTTGATGCAAGGAGCAAGATATGGAGTGTCGACCGATGCGCTTATTTCTCAGTTCGTGGTGGGTGAAGTAGAAAACGCTGTTGTTCAGGCATTTAGAAACGAAAATCCCGACATCATTCTAGTGGAGGGACAAAGTGCCATCAGTCATCCCGCTTTCATGAGTTCTCTCGGTATTCTTAAAGGAAGCATGCCGGATGGAATTATCCTTCAACACCCTCCAGCTAGAAAGTTCCGGTGCGATTTCCCTCGACTGGCAATGCCTTCTGCTGAAAGCGAAATCAAACTGATCGAAACGATCGCAAAAACTAAGGTGGTTGCGATAACTTTAAGCCATGAAGATATGGATGACAATGGGATTCTGAAGGTAATAGAAGATTATGAAAAGAGGCACCAATTGCCGACAACAGATGTTTTGAACTACGGGTGCCAAAAACTTGTTCAAGCGTTAAGAAAGAATTTTCCAAAGCTGAAACATAAAATCACGCAATAAAACTATACATTATTCATAAATTAAAAACCAAGGTGGACAGGTATCTGAAAGATGAAAATGAAATCGTCCATGCCTAGAATCGAAATTTCTCTATCCCAAATACGAGAAAACGCAAAAAAATTATCTGAGCTGTATATGCAAAAGGGTATTTCTTTAATGGGAGTGACTAAAGCAGTACTTGGAGAGCCTTTCATAGCCAAAGCTATGATTCAGGGTGGAGTCAAATTTATTGCAGACTCGCGTATTGAAAATATTCAAAAAATGAAAAGCGCAGGAATTTTAACTCAATTTGTTCTTTTGCGCACGCCATTAAGCAAGGCTAAATCTATCGTCAAAAATGCGGACATTAGTTTAAACACCGAGATCAAGACTCTTAAAAACCTTTCCCATCATGCGAAAGGTCAGAATAAAATACATCAGGTAATTATTATGGTTGAGTTAGGCGATCTACGTGAAGGGATACTTCCTTGTGATCTACCTCAGTTTATCAGGGAAACCCTTTCTCTGCCCCATATAAAAATAATTGGTATTGGCTGCAATTTGGCCTGCTACGGGGGAATAAAACCTGACAGTAAAAACATGCGAGAACTTTCCGAATTGGTTGATTTATTAGAAAAAGAATTTCACATTGATCTGGAAATTATTTCAGGCGGCAATTCGGCAAATTATGAGTGGTATAAATCTGCCCAAGATGTCGGCAGGATTAATAATCTTCGCCTGGGTGAATCAATTCTTTTAGGTTGTGAAACTTTGAGCCGAAAAGCCATCCCGGGTTTACACACAGGCGCATTCCAACTCATTGCCGAAGTTATTGAGTCCAAGAGAAAGTCATCCGTCCCAATTGGGGAGACCTGTGAAGATGCTTTTGGAAATGTTCCCAGGTTCCAAGATCGAGGCATTCACCAGAGAGTGCTGATAGCTTTAGGAAGGCAGGATATTCCGGTATCTAGCTTAAAATTTAATGACCACCTAGGAATCCTCGGGTCCAGCAGTGATCATATTATTCTCGACAACGGAAACCACAATTTCCAGGTTGGAGACCAAGTGAGGTTTAACCTGGATTACGGTGGCCTTCTCGCAGCCATGACTTCTCCTTTTATCAGAAAGCAATTCTTAAATTACAATGATCACATGGCAGCCTAACTAGCCAATAAAAGCGATCACTCCTTCGCGTACAAGTTGAAAAATAGAAAGTTATATTCGTTGATTTTTTTGGAGCCGAAAATGGGCCACTTAACGGCAAATAATGGCAATTTTCCACAACAAAGGACAACAAGGGTAGGGGTGGTAACTACCTGATTCTCTTATTGTTGTTTGTTGTGGTAAGTTGTTGATTATTAATGACTACGGACTCTTAATCAGTAGGTCCTCGGTTCGATCCCGAGACGGCCCACCATTTAAAATAAGGAGTTACCAGAGATGGTAGCTCCTTTTGTTTTTTAAATTTATTTATAGGTCCAGTATAGGTCCAGTTTGAGCGATGTTTTCACTATCCTAGACACCCATACATATATAAGGAAGGAACACCCGTGGGACTCCTGCTTGGGGGTGGGGGTAGAGTGATCAGCATAAAAAACACTGTGTCAGATTTGTGTCAATCTGATAGGCACTTCTTGGCATTTAGTGACACAACACGCAACGAGCGTCACCGTAAATCTGGTATAAATAACGGGGTCTGGTCATTATAGGGTTAGGATATTTCTAGGACCAATGTTACTCTATTCCAGTAAATAAGGGTTGTTCAATTGCAGTGTAAGTAGATTCCTTCTAGTTTCTCGCTTGAAGCAGGCCTCGCAGTTTGGTTATTTGTGGTTCTCTAAAAGTTCTTGCATGCATTCAACCCCATTCAAAAACAGGGAATGGCTTTATCCGGGTTTTCTGGAAGCTTATTCCCGCTAATTAGCAGGAGAGTAATATCATGGCAGTAGGAACAGTAAAATGGTTTAATGACAGCAAAGGCTTTGGGTTCATTGAATCTGAGAGTGGAACAGACCTTTTTGTTCATTTCTCAGAAATTCAAGGAGATGGTTTCAAGACGCTTGCAGAAGGCCAGTCGGTCGAGTATGAAGAAGGTGTGGGCCAGAAAGGTCCCTGCGCTACTAAGGTGGTAGGCAAATAAGAACCTTGTTTTTAGCAGAGATTTAACTCTGCTAGAGTTTTTCTCGTTCTAAAACTAAGTTGAAGGGCTCAGCAAAATAGCTGGGCCCTTTTTTATTCGTGTAGGCACTATGTAGGCACGAGAGATCAAACAAGTGAGGGGGACGTGTAATCTTTCATAAGCTTTCTTAGCAAAGTTTGCTGGGTCACCCTTGGCCAGAAAATCTAAATTTTGATAAAATCAACGCAATAAAAAAAGTAGCACCGAATGAGCAGACCAGAGTTGCTCCTGTAGGTAGATCGAGATAGAAAGATAATGTCAACCCTATCAAACTCACTGCAATCGCAAGAATCGAACCGACTACAAACTGTTTAAACAATTGATCGACAAATAATGCCGCACATGTTGCAGGGATAATCAGAAAGGTGAAGATTGTAAAGATGCCGGCTGTTTTGATGAAAAATACAATGACCATTCCGAGTAAAACATAAAACAAAAAATCCCATTTCCAAAAACTAGATATTCCAGTCGTCCTTAGACTCCTATAACTCAAGCTTTGTTCCTCGATCTTTTTATGGTAAATGCCAAGTAGAACAGCAACAATTACAGAAACGGCTAACTGTCTTATGACATCTTTCCAGGCGGTCCATAGGATAGACCCGTTCAGCATAGTCTTAAGGTGCTCATCCCCATGGACTGAAAATGAGGACAGTAGAAGTGCTGCCGAAGCAGCCACGATATAAACGATTCCAATAACTGCTTCTTGAGGGACTCGATGAGTGAAGGAACGGGTCCAAGTAAAAAACGCTCCCCCTACAAGAACAAATAAAATAGAAATAGCCAAAGACTCTGGTGCATCAAGTTCGATCTCCATTATAAATGCAATAGTTGCACCTAAGGCTGCAAGTTGAGCCATTGAGAGATCTACGAAAACGATTTCCCGTTTTAAAACATGACAACCGAAATAAGTAAAAATGATCGACAAAATAATGCACCCTGCTGCCGGAGCACTCATAAATGTGATGAACTCTGCCATAATATTAAGCTTGTTACCTTAGAGTGGGACCGCCTGTTTAGTTTATAAATTAGAGAAGGCGTTCACCAGTTTAGTCACAATATACTCCATTGTAGAGAAATAACTTGTAGCCTCGGGTACTCCACCAACAAATGCAGGAAGGACCACCGTTTTCACTCCTGTTTTTGAA
>Ga0066828_10000655_pt1 | contig 14487 bp, 12 predicted proteins | sample ETNtaG_24_FD_65497 | JGI IMG/M metagenome (GOLD analysis project Ga0066828, IMG submission 65497) | Marine microbial and viral communities from oxygen minimum zone, Eastern Pacific Ocean - ETNP201306SV47 | ecosystem: Environmental > Aquatic > Marine > Oceanic | place: Pacific Ocean: Eastern... | reverse complement strand
GCCATCGCCGGACAAATTATCGGTTTCGACACCACTTACGAATATTTGATCTCGGTATTGTGGATCGCCAAACCCATGCGCGGCGCCCAGCAGAGCTTGATGTTGCTCATTGTCTGGGCACACCTTTGGGTTGGTTTGCATTTCTGGCTACGGCTTAAAGATTGGTATCAGAACTGGCTTATTGTCATTTACGCCTTTGTGGTTGTCACACCAATTTTATCGCTCTTGGGTTTGCCCGTGTCGGCCGGCAATTAGACCAGCTCAGCGCAAGCGATCCCAATTTTCTTAAACGGGCTTTCAAATCAGTCGATGATTACGGTGCCGACAGGCCTCCGGGAGCTCACTGCCGATGAAGGGCTCTCGGCTTTGCCAGCCAGCCCGCTGACATTGCTCAGAAAAGAAAACCGGACACAAGTAATTGATCGCATCGCAGATCACATCTTGAAAAGTTTCAATAACGGTACGTTTACGACCTAAGGTTATCAGTTGCCGGGGCTGGTTCTGGCGCTGTAGCAGTTTCCTTAATCGGCAGATGCAGCAGCGCGGAAATGACCCCCAAGGCGATAGAAAACTGCCAAATCAAATCATAGGACCCGGTCGTATCAAACAACCATCCACCCAGCCAAACTGAGGTGAATGATCCCAATTGATGTGAGCAGAAAACGATTCCGGCCAGGGTCGCTAAATATCGCAGGCCAAAAAGTTGTCCAACGAGCGCGTTGGTCAGTGGCACAGTTGCCAACCACAGGAAACCAATCATAAAGCAGAAAATCAGCACCGAAGTAACCGAAATAGGCATTGCCACAAATATTGCGAAAACAACCGCACGCAGGAAATAAAGCGTACTCAGGAGATATTTCTTGCTGTAGTGGTCACCGAGATAACCAAAAAGAAAAGTACCCGCCAAATTAGTTATACCTATCGTGCTGATTGCTGTACCCGGCAGCCATGCGGGCATATCAAGGGTCTCCAAGTATTTGGGGAAATGCGCCATGATAAACATGACATGAAAACCACAAACAAAAAAACCGGCGGTCAAAAAGAGATAGCCCGAATGCTGACGTGCTCGGTCCAATGTCTGCAACAGCGTTTCCGCCTGTTGCTTGGCCGCGGAGTGATCACTGGTCTTGCCTCTTAAAAAATAAGCCAGCGGCATGATCAAGACGATCATAGCACTTAAAATTACTAGCGCACCGACCCAGCCAAAGTTAATAATATTAAACTGGGTTAATGGTACCAATAGAATCTGGCCGCCGGTGCCAACGGAAGATCCGATGGCAAAAAACAGCGTCCGGCGGCTTTCCGGTACATTGCGGGCAATCACCGAAAGCATCACCGCCCAGGTGGTACCGGACCCGGCAATGCCTATCAAAATTCCCGCACTTGCATGTAACTCCCAAACCGAACTGGCATTGGCCAGCCAAATTAGTCCAAGCGCCGTGCCGACGGCACCAACGGCAATAACCCGCCCGGAACCAAACTTATCGGCAATCGCGCCAACAAAAGGTTGAGAGACGCCCCAGAGCAAATTTTGCAATGCCAGGGATAAGGAAAAAGCCGATATGCCGATGCCAAAGGCTTGTTGGATGGACCCCTGAAAAAGCCCAAAACTTTGCCGAATGCCCATGGAGAACAACAAAACCATGCTGGCGCAAAACACGATAAAGATAACTTTGCCGCTTACTCTTTCCGTCACCTTGTTCTCCTGAGAAATTTGTTTGCTACCCAAACGAATTTGTAAACAGTATCCCGCAAAGCCCGGTTAAGCAAACGCAGGACCGTTCACTGATTTGTTATGTGTCGAAAGGTTTGAAATATCTAACGATTATTTCTTATGAGTTTTATTAGAAAATTTGGTGACCGAAGTAACTTGGCCTAATTACTCAACTGTTGAGTAATTAACACAAATTCACCGTGGAGTAGTTTCGTTAGTATGCATTAACGAGACCGAAAAAGACCCCATCACCGCATACCCCTGTTTCATCGTTACAATTCGAACTCCTGCCCTCATCGTTCCCCCATATTCCGGATACCAGCAATTCCTCCACGATAAGATTACCGAACTGCATGAGAGTGGTTTGAGTTATCGTAAAATTGTTCAGTGGTTAAAATAGAAGGGATATAAAACCTCCAAAGGTAAGAGGTTTTATGGTAACCAGGTTTATTCCAATTTGAAACGTATGAGATAGAGACGGGACAGAATCACAAAAAAGTAATTGCTAGAATTTGGACCGCTGAGCATCAAATTGGTGGATCATATCGAATCCCAAGAGCAACCATTTTTGCTAAATAAAAAATGAGTGTATTTTATTGGTTAGTCACGCCGTTCTTTGGCAAAACTTGAGCAAAATTGCAGATTAATAATCGTTTATATCTGCCTTTCCTTTTTTGCCTTTTTTAACAAATAATCTAATTGCTCCTAAGGCGATCAATGACAACAAAGCATAATATAAAAGAATATCCCGCCAAGTTTCGAAAAAAATGAAGTCTACTAAGATCATACTTCGGTCAGTGAAAATTAAAATTGCAATTAACAGGGCTGCAATCCCGAACGGCAGTAAAATAAACCCTAAAAAAATGTCTGCAATGATAATGACTAACCCCAATATAATCCAAACATAGGGTTGAAAAATCCAATAGGGAAATGAAAGGTAAATATTCATTCTATTTCTTTAGGGTTTCCAGAATTGTTTGTATAGATCCGATCACACCAGTTATGTCTGTCGGGACAATGACGGTTTTAGAATTTTCAGATGATGCTATTTGAGATAACCCTTCCACTTGTCTTTTCATAATTTCAAAATTAATAGCGGGTTGACCATTTTCCGAAATTGCCTGAGCAAGCAATCTCGTTTGTTCGGCGTTTGCTTTTGCTTCAATTTCAATTGCATAAGCGTCAGCCTCAGCTCTGACACGAACAGCTTCAGCTTCTTTTTGTGCCGTGTAAAGTTGTGCATCCGCTGCTAATTCTTTTGACCTCTTGTCGCCCTCCGCCTCAGCAATAGCAGCTCTTCTCTGTCGTTCGGCATTTAACTGCTGCCTTTGCGCGTCTTTTGTCGTATCGTCAATTATAACATCTGTTATTTCCGTACGTGTTACCTCGACTCCCCAAATTTTTGCAGCGATTTGTAAATTTTCTGCGATTTCAGTATTCATACTTTCGCGCGAAGATTGCAGCGCGTCCAGCTCGAGCCTTCCTGCTGCAGAACGAATTATTGAGGTAGCTGATGTATGCAAAGCGGTATCTACATCCTCTATACGGTAAACCGATGAAGCAGCTTCAACGATTCGATAAAAAACTGTCGCTTCTAAAACAACTTCCACGTTATCTTTGGTAATAACTGATATTTTAAATTCAGGTAGTTGGCGTTCAAGAATGGAAATTTTGTGCCTAACCACATCGAGAAAAGGTACTATAAAATTTAAGCCAGCAGCTAAAGTCTTCGTATATTTACCAAATCTTTCAACAATAAATACTCGGGACTGAGGTACCACTCTTATTCCACGCCAAATTAAAATGATCGACAGAACGAGTATGAGTATTGTTGTAAGCGAACTCATCGCAATCACATTTTCCATGATGTTCTCCTCTCCACCCAAATTCTCAAAAAACCTCAATCAAAGAGTAAAAAACATTATAGGTTAAGAAAAATGCAAAGAAAAAGAATTATAATGGTAAAGGAAATAATAATCACGTGCTTTGGAAACTACTCCTTTACAACTTTCTAAATTTCAGCCGTCGATCATATTCATTACTTTAGAATTGTTATTTATCGACTATCGATTAATTATTGGTCAGTGTTGGAGCTCGGCAAGATTCTCAAAATGTTTAAGGGCGTCAGCGTTGGCGAGCGCCTCCTTATTCTTAATCGGGCGGCCTTCAACAATATCACGAACCGCCAGCTCAGTGATTTTACCGGATTTGGTGCGCGGGATATCCGCGACAGCGATGATCTTGGCCGGCACATGACGCGATGTACAATTCTGGTAAATACGTTGCCGAATAGCGTCTTGGAGTTCATCGGTAAGCTCATGACCGTCCCGCATGACAACAAACAACACGACACGAGTATCGGCGTCCCACATCTGACCGATACAGAGACCCTCTATCACTTCATCGAATTGTTCGACCTGGCGGTAAATTTCGGCTGTACCAATACGCACACCCCCCGGATTGAGCGTCGCATCGGAGCGGCCATAAATGACCATGCCGCCCCGCGCCGTCAATTCAACCCAATCACCGTGACACCAGACATTGGGGTAGTCCTCGAAATAGGCGGCTTTGTATTTTGCGCCATCATTATCCGCCCAAAAACCCACTGGCATCGATGGGAACGGTTTGCTGCAGACCAAATCGCCGGCCTCTTCGCGCAGGGATTTGCCGTCATGATCAAACACATCGACAGCCATGCCGAGAGCCCGGGTTTGAATCTCGCCCCGCCAAACTGGTGCCACCGGGTTGCCGAGCACAAAGCAGCCAATGATATCCGTGCCACCTGAGATTGAGGCCAAATGAAAATCTTTTTTGATCTTCTCATAAACAAAATCGAAACTCTCGGGGACCAAGGGCGAGCCAGTCGACGCCATGGCTTTAAGCTTTTCAAGATTGTGGGATTTTGCCGGCTCTAGCCCGGCCTTTTTCACCGCATCAATATATTTGGCCGAGGTGCCGAACAACGTCATGCCTTCGGCCTCGGCAAAATCAAATAATACATTACCATCAGGATAAAATGGTGAACCGTCATAGAGTAATAGTGTCGATTGACAAGCAAGACCCGAAACCAGCCAGTTCCACATCATCCAGCCGCAGGTGGTGAAGTAAAATACCCGATCACCGGGCTTTTCATCACAATGCAAGAGATGTTCAGAGAGATGCTTGAGCAATGTCCCGCCAGCACCATGGATAATACATTTAGGTACGCCGGTAGTGCCGGAAGAATACATGATGTAAAGCGGATGATTAAAGGGCAGCCGGGAAAAGGTAATATCATGAGCTTTGAAATCGGCAATGAAATCATCCCACAACACTGCATTGGGCACATCTTCGATAGGCGGAAATTTGCGTGAGTAAGGCACGATCAGCGTTGTTTCAACACTCGGCAGTGCTGCCAAAACTGAAATCACCTTTTCAAGATTATCGTGAGATTTGCCGTTATAAAAATAGCCATCACAGGCAATGACCAGCTTGGGTTCAATTTGACCAAAGCGGTCAAGCACGCCCTGGACACCAAAATCCGGTGAACACGATGACCAGATCGCGCCGATGCTATTGGCTGCCAGCATGGCGATGATGGTTTCCGGCATATTAGGCATGTAAGCGCCAACCCGGTCACCGGCGGCCAGCCCCGCCGCCAGCATGGCTTGTGCCAACCGGGAGACTTCATTGTACAACTCCCCATAGCTAAAACGCTTCTTGACTTGATCTTCACCCCAAAAAACCAGCGCGTCGGCATTATCGCGGCGACGCAGCAAATTTTCGGCATAGCTTAGCTTGGCTTCCGGAAACCATACGGCACCCGGCATTTGATCCGGATTTTCGAGCACGACTGTGCCCCAGGTTTCAGCACTGACACCAGAAAAATCGATCAATGACTGCCAAAACTTTTTGCTTTGCTCAATGGAGAATTTATAGAGCCCCTCAAAATCACCGATACTGGTGCTCCAGTCGTCTTCGGCAGCCTCAATAAAAGCTGTGATATTGGTTTGGCAAACCCGGTCTTCTGACGGCTGCCACAAAATATTAGTGTCCTGATCGCTCACGATTGTTTCCCTGGTAAGGAAATTAGTTGGCAGAATTATAGACAATCCTGCCGCTATTACCACACCCTCAGCGATGCTTTCGGTTTTCAATCCCGCCCGTTTGATATATCGATTAGGCCAATGAGTAACGAGACCCCATGCTAGACCGCGTGCAATCCTCCTTTCAGAAACTCCCCCTAAACATTCGTGGTGGGATTTGGATGATATTAGCTGGCGTCTTTTTCACTTTTCTAGGCGTCATGGTCCGCATGGCCAACAAAGAAGTTCACGTGCTGGAAATTGTCTTTTTCCGCTACTTCATTAGCCTGTTGATTATGGCACCTTGGATGATGCGGCGCGGTCTTAGTGGATTACGCGGCAACAATCTGCCACTGTTGGGCGCTAGAAGTGTCTCCAGCTATATCGGAGCGATGTTGTGGTTTGCCTCGATTATATTTCTGCCCTTAGCTGAAGCAACGGCGCTCGGTTACACCATGCCGCTTTTTGTCACTCTCGGAGCGGTGCTGTTTTTGGGTGAAATTGTGCGTAAGCGGCGCTGGTGGGCTTTATTTGCCGGGTTTGCCGGCACCTTGATCATTTTGCGGCCCGGCATTGAGGTGGTAACCTGGCCAACCATATTTGCCATTGGTGGCGCGGTCTTCATTGCCTGCTCAGCCCTAATGGTAAAAGTGCTGAGCCGCAGAGATTCCCCCGACACCATCGTTTTGTATATGTCCGTCTTTTCAACACCCCTATCATTGGTCGCCGCAACCTTTGTCTGGGTAACACCGTCGCTGGAGACTTTATTGTGGCTAATCGGGATCGGTACGGCCTCGACTTTAGCCCATCTCGCCTATACCCGTTCCTTTGCCATCGCCGACGCATCTGCCGTACTGCCGTATGATTATTTACGGTTGCTGATGGTAGCCGCTGTTGGTTTTGCGATTTATGGTGAGGTGCTTGATTTTTGGACCTGGATTGGTACAGCCGTCATCGTCGGCTCGACTTTCTATATCGCCCGGCGCGAGGCCATCACGGCAAAAAAATCAGCAACCGAACTGAGCTCGGCTTCACCCCTCCAGTAATTTTCTGACTTTTTGCTGCAAGACCGGCAATAACTCAGCTTCAAACCACAGGTTCTTTTTAAGCCACGCCGTGGTGCGCCAAGATGGATGCGGCGTTGGGATCATTGCGGGTGCAAATTCCTGCCAATGACGCACGGTTTCGGTCAGGGTTTTTTTGTTTTGCTCCGCCAGATAATATTTTTGCGCAGACATACCGACCAGCAAGGTAAGTTCAATATCCGGCAAACCAGCCAGGATTTTTTCGTGCCAGGCTGGCGCACATTCAGGCCGGGGCGGATTATCGCCACCGCGCTCAAGCCGGCCCGGATAACAGAACCCCATCGGCATAATGGCAATCTTGCTGCCGTCATAAAATATCTCGCGGGTCACTCTCAGCCAGTTCCGCAGCCGGTCACCAGAGGGATCGCTCCACGGGATGCCGGTCTCGTGCACTTTGGTGCCGGGGGCTTGGCCGATGATCATAATCTTAGCTGAAGACTTAGCCACCACTGTAGGACGTGGTCCCAACGGTAAATCAGGCGCGCAGATTTCACAGGCGCGAACTTCCATTAAAAGATCATGCAATTTATTTTTTTGCGATACCATATTTTAAGAGCTCGACGACATAGGCTGGAATGAGATCACTGGCCGGTCCATAGCGCGCTTCGGCAAAAAATGTCGCCCCTTCGGAAGGCTCAAGATTGAGCTCGATGGTATGGGCTAAGCCATGCGAACGTGCATGCTGGACAAATCCAGCCGCCGGATAGACATTGCCCGAGGTGCCAATCGAGATAAACAGGGCGCAATCTTCGAGCAGGTCGTAAATCCGGGCCATCTCTAATGGCATTTCACCGAACCAAACCACATGCGGGCGCAGCCGGTTAATCTCAACGCAATCGGGACAGCTTTCACCCTGGCCAAGATCATCCTCGCACGGGCTCACGCCACCACAGGCGCTGCAACGTGCTTTCAAAATTTCACCGTGCATATGGATTAGATTCACCGATCCGGCTGCTTCGTGGAGGTTATCAATATTTTGGGTGACGATGGTGACTTTGCCGCCGGCCTTATCCGGCCATTCTTTTTCGAGCCGTGCCAGCGCATCATGAGCGCCATTAGGTTTAATATTCCCACCAAGCAGCTGGCGGCGGCGGGCATTATAAAACCCTTGGACTTTTTCCGGATCGCAGCGAAAAGCTTCTGGTGTGGCGACATCTTCGATGCAGACTTTCGACCAAATGCCGTCTTCGTCGCGAAAGGTATCAAGGCCGGATTCTTTCGAAATACCGGCGCCGGTTAAAATAACAATGTTTTGAACACGCTGTTCCATATAGAGTATGGGACAGTGGGAGACGGTCGTGGTCAAGGTTCTTTTTATCTGTATGGGAAATATTTGCCGCTCGCCGACAGCGGAAGGCGTGTTCCGGTCGATTGTCAAAGACGCCGGATTGAGCGACGAGATTAAAATAGATTCGGTTGGTACCGGGTCGTGGCATGTTGGCGATCCGCCTGACCGGCGGTCACAAGAAGCGGCGGCGCGGCGCAGCATTGATATCTCACACCAACGTTCAAGGCAAATTAGTCAGGATGATATTGCCGAATTTGATTATCTGGTCGCCATGGATCGCAGCAATATTGATAATCTCGATCATCTGGTTCCCACTAATATGATGCAAAAAATTTACCTTTTTTTGGAATTTGCCCCTAGGCTTAACCACTCTGATGTTCCGGACCCCTATTATGGCGGGCCAACCGGATTTGATGTTGTGCTTGATCTGATAGAAGAGGCTTCTAAAGAATTACTAGCCCATATCCGTAAAATCGATCTCTGAAATGGCGACTGGCCTTCAAGGTACGATCGCCGCTCTAACCGGTAAATCTCCCAGCCAGTTGTCTTCTTTGTCCAGTGGCAGCATTGCCGACGTTTATAAAATAAGCTTCCCCGGCGATACGCCAATTGTAGCCAAGCTCAGCAGTGGTCTTGAGCTGGAAGCACGGATGCTAAATTATCTGCAAGAACACTCGGATTTGCCGGTGCCGCAAGTTATCCACGCTAACGAAAGTCTATTATTGATGAGTTATCTGCCTTCCGGTAGCGCGCTCAACCTACCGGCGCAAATTCATGCAGCGGATTTACTGGCGGCGCTGCATGGAATTACCGCCACCAAATTTGGATTTGAGTGGGACACGTTGATCGGCGGGCTGCATCAGCCCAATCCGCAATCTGAAAATTGGCTGACGTTTTTTCGTGATCACCGGCTGATCTATATGGGCCAACTCGCTGTGGATAAGGGCCGTTTGCCATCGGGCCTTTTCTGTCGCCTGCGCGAGTTTTGTGATCAACTGGATAAATGGCTGAATGTACCATCAGCACCGGCGCTTATTCACGGCGACATGTGGGGCGGCAATGTGTTGGCCCAAAAAGGCCAGATTACAGGCTTTGTTGATCCGGCAATTTATTATGCCGATGCTGAAATTGAACTAGCCTTTTCGACACTATTTTCGACTTTCGGCGATGACTTTTTTAGCCGCTATCAGGAACACCGCCCGCTGGCACCAGGATTTTTCGAGGAGCGGCGTGATATTTACAATCTCTACCCCCTCTTGGTTCACGTTTGCCTGTTCGGCGGGTCTTATATTAATTCGGTCGATGCCATCCTCAAACGCTTCGGAATTTAATAAATAAAGTGTACCTGGTACACTTTTTTAGGTAAATAAGGTGAGTACACCGGTGTAGCTATGAAGCCGGTTATTGGATATTTCACCATTAGCATACATGCCAATCACCGGCACTTCACCGAGCACACTTTGAACGATTTGCATTTCGGCATTGTCTTCACCAAACATATGGGGGCCACGGGCAACACAGGAAATATAGAGCCCGCCTTTAATAGAATTGCCGGAGCGATGTTTAAGCCCCGCCACCATTTTGGCAAGATCTTGCTCGGCAGCGTTAACATCACGGCTGACAAACATTAAGTGATCACCGTGCTCGACTGGTGCGGCGATAGCCAGCACTCCTTCATCCGTATCAACACCGATCAAATTTCGCACGATGTAGTCACCGGTATCGGAGCCGACAACCGGTAGAGCAACATGGATATAGCCGGCGACCTTTTGTAAATCGCGCGCCAGGACATCACCAATATCTTCCTGAAATACTTCGATCACCCCGCGGCCATCAAGACCAATGACAAAGTTTTCGCTGCACTCGGTTATTTCATGGACCTCACCAATCGGCCGGCAACCTTGGCTCAGTGCCGTCGTCACTTGAATCTTGGGGTTAAATATTATTCCCGACACACCGCCACCGGTAACTTCATTGGCAATATGATGTTTGGGTGTTGCACAGGTTGTGAGTCCGCCAATCAGATAACCTCCAGATTCATTCGCGATATCGTCAATAATATCAAGTACCTCGGAATTGGTGCAATCGGCATGTAGCAGCACCAATGGCGGGCCGCCTAGATAATTGTCATTCACTGGCTCATTGTCATATTCCAGCAAATCAACCGCGTCGATGGTCGGCATGATATCAAACGCCTCTTCAGGTATATCAGTCGTCATAACGGCGATCGCCGACACATCAAAATATTCATGCCCCATCGCGCAAATGCCGAGGCCTGCACTGCCGACCCATTGATCAATTCCCGTTTCGTCTTTCAAAGCTTTGAGTACGTCGGATAAATGCAGTGCCACAATATCGGTGACATAGACAAATCCCAGCCTCGCCTGAGGATTTGGCGCCAGATCCCGCAGGCAATCATCAAGCGCGGATTCCCAATCAGTGTTTTGCGCATGGGCGACTTGAAACATATTATCTGTTTTCCTAATACACGAGCGGCTATCTTACTAGCTTGACCACCATCGGCAATATGCGTTTTACAATCTCATCGACACCACGCGGATTGGGATGAATGCCATCTGCCTGGTTCATCTCCGGGCGCGCGACGACGCCGTCGAGAAAAAACGGATATAGCGGGATTTTAAACCGTGCCGCAAGTTCCGGATAAATGCGATTGAACTCGCTGGCGTATTCCTTACCAAGGTTAGGCGGCGCCCTCATTCCGGCCAATAGCACACGGGTGCCGCTTCGCTGCAAACGCTGTAATATATTCTTCAGATTAGCGCGTGAGAGAGTGGGTTCGATCCCGCGCAAGCCATCGTTTGCACCGAGTTCCAATAATATCGCGTCAGGCTTATCGGCCAATGCCCAGGCAAGCCGCGCTTTTCCGCCAGAGGTTGTATCACCGGAAACGCTGGAGGCGACAACCTGCACGTTCACACCGCTTTGTTTGAGAGCCTGGGTCAGCCTCGCGGTAAAAGAGTCGGATTTAGGCAAGCCGTAGCCTGCCGACAAACTGTCGCCAAAAACCATCAATTTGATGGTTTCCGCCGCTTGAGACGGAACTATGGCCCACTGGGTTAGTGAAAAAAATATCGCGAGGAATACCCCCAACAACCAAAAACGGCTTGTCGAGTTGTGAGAAAGCGACTTATGAACTAAATGAAAAAGAAACATGAGTTTAATATATGTCCGAACCACGCCCGAATTCAAATCTAACCAATGGTGCTGCTGTTTATTTGCAGGACGTTCATCTTTCGCTCACGAGCGCGGCGGGAGAGGTGAATATACTGCGCGGTATTTCTCTGGCGGTTGATCAAGGGGAAGCTGTCGGCATTATAGGTCCATCCGGGGGTGGCAAATCTACCATGATGATGGTGATCGCCGGGCTTGAGCGGGTATCTTCCGGCCAAGTTGAAACAGCGGGCATAGATTTAGGTCAAATGGATGAAGATGAGCTAGCGTTGTTTCGCCGTGACAATGTCGGTATTGTCTTTCAAGACTTTCATCTTATCCCAACCATGTCGGCATTAGAAAATGTTGCCGTGCCATTGGAATTTGCCGGTATTGAGGATGCTTATGAGCGCGCGCGGGATCGCTTGGCTGCTGTTGGCCTTGATCACCGGTTGGAACATTATCCCGGTCAACTTTCAGGCGGTGAACAGCAACGGGTCGCTCTCGCCCGGGCTTTTGCGCCCCACCCGGCTATCTTGTTGGCCGATGAGCCAACCGGAAATCTTGACGGTAAGACCGGCCAGGTCGTCATGGATTTACTATTTGAGCTCCATGACACCGCCGGCACAACATTGATGCTGATCAGTCATGACCGGTTATTGGCCGAGCGCTGCGACCGCATTATCACCCTCGCTGATGGTAAAATTACCGATGGAGTTGAAGCGTGAACGGTCCAATGACAAAAAAGGGGAACCAATTTGCCCTAGCGCGCAAACTGGCCAGGCGAGAACTCCGCGGCGGTCTCAAGGGTTTTCGCATTTTTGTCGCCTGCCTAGCTTTGGGCGTTGCCGCCATTGCCGGCGTCGGCAGTCTCTCTGAATCGATTGAGCGCGGCCTCCAGCGGGACGGCAAAAAACTCCTTGGCGGTGATATTGCACTACGTCTGCTGCATCGGCCAGCCGATAAAAATCATCGGGCACATTTCCAAGCCACCGGCAAAAGCTCCGAAACAATTGAAATGCGAGCGATGGCGAAAGACACCAAACCTGCCGGTAAACGCACATTGGTTGAACTTAAAGCCGTCGACAACGCCTATCCTTTGATTGGCAGCATGGCGCTCAAAAACGGGCTGGTGTTAACTGACGCTCTTAAAAAACAAAATGGTTTGTGGGGAGCCGTCGCCGAAAGTAATCTCCTGACTAAATTGAAACTCAGAATCGGCGATACCATCAAAGTTGGCGAGAGCAAATTCCATCTTACCGGCATCATTGAAAAAGAACCTGACCGGGTCGCCAATGTCTTGAGCTTTGGTCCGCGGTTGATGATTTCATCGGCTGGCCTGGCCGCTACCGAATTGGTGCAGCCCGGCAGTCAGATCCGATACCGCTACCGCGTTGTTTTGCCGGAAGATCAAAGTGCCAGCACCTGGAGCGAAAACCTCAAATTAAAATTTCCAAAAGCCGGCTGGCGCATACGAAATACCGAGCAAGCTGCCCCCGGCTTGCAGCGCTTTATCGATCGCATGACGCTGTTTTTGTCCTTTGTCGGCCTGACAACTTTGCTGGTCGGCGGTGTTGGTGTCAGCAACGCGATTGCGAGTTATCTTGACAGCAAGGTCAAGGTGATAGCGACCTATAAATGCCTGGGCGCTGCTAGCGGTTTGGTGTTTCGGATTTATTTTTTGCAAATTGCCGCGCTGGCCGGACTCGGTATTTTAATCGGGCTGTTGTTTGGCGCAATTGTGCCAATTATCTCTATCGTCGCCTTGGAGGGCGTGTTGCCGGTTAATCCTGAGCCTGGTCTCTATCCATTGCCGCTGATCACGGCGACTGTTTTTGGCGCCCTGATCGCTCTGACCTTTGCGCTCTGGCCGTTAGCCCGGGCGCGGGAAATCCCGGCAGCCAATTTGTTCAGAGACAAAGTTCAGCCCGCCCATATTAAGCCAAAACGTAAGTTCCAATTCGCTGTAATTCTCGGCGGATTGCTGCTGGCGGCGCTAACCATTGCCACCGCCAATGACCGTTGGTTCGCCATCTGGTTTGTCGCCGGAACGGGGTTGGCGCTGATACTATTACGCGGTGCCGTAAGTTTACTCACTTATTATGCAAAAAAAATCACCGGTGTTAAAAATACCGAATTGCGCTTGGCGCTTTCGAACCTGTACCGCCCGGGTGCCGTGACCCCCAGCATTGTCTTATCATTGGGACTTGGTCTCGCCGTCTTGATCGCCATTGCGCTGATCGAGGGCAATCTCAGCCGCCAGGTAAAAGAACGGCTGCCAGTGATGGCGCCGGCGTTTTTCTTCATCGATATTCAACCGGGCCAGACCACCCGCTTTGATCAGACCGTCACCGGTGTTCCCGGTACCGGCGATTATAAACGCGTCGCCTCGCTCAGAGGCCGCATCGTCAAAATTGCCGGGGTGCCGGTTGAGCAGGTCGATATTTCACCCGGCGTCGAATGGGCGGTGCGCGGTGATCGCGCCCTGACTTACGCTGCTACACCTGCCGAGGGCACTGAAATTGTCGCCGGCAAGTGGTGGCCGGAAAACTACAGCGGTCCACCGCTAATATCTATAGATGCCAATCTCGCCCGAGGCTTTGGTATCGGGCTCGGTGATAATTTGACGCTCAACATATTGGGTCGGGAAATTAAGGCCAAGGTCACTTCTTTGCGAAAAATTGATTGGCGGTCTATCCGCTTTGATTTCGCCATTATATTTGCACCGGGCACTTTGGAAGCTGCACCCCATAGCCATATCGCTGCCATCCAGGCACCAAAAGAGCTTGAAGACAGAATTGAGAAAGAGGTTGGCGACCGGTTCAATAACATCTCGATCATTCGGGTGCGCGAAGCTTTACAAGCAGCGGCCACAATGCTGGATGGCATTGGGGCGGCGGTCAGATCAACCGCGGCGGTAACGATCCTGGGCGGCACGCTGGTGCTGGCGGGCGCCGTTGTAGCCGGCCGGCGGCAGCGCATTTATGATGCGGTGGTGTTTAAAGTTTTGGGTGCGACCCGGCGCACGATCTTAAAAGCTTTTCTGTTGGAATATGGCCTGTTGAGTGTTGTGACCTCCATCATCTCAGCGATTATCGGCTCCCTTACCGCTTGGGCTATCGTCGTATTTCTAATGGATATGAGCTGGGTTTTCATCCCAGCAGC
>Ga0066828_10000642_pt1 | contig 14570 bp, 14 predicted proteins | sample ETNtaG_24_FD_65497 | JGI IMG/M metagenome (GOLD analysis project Ga0066828, IMG submission 65497) | Marine microbial and viral communities from oxygen minimum zone, Eastern Pacific Ocean - ETNP201306SV47 | ecosystem: Environmental > Aquatic > Marine > Oceanic | place: Pacific Ocean: Eastern... | reverse complement strand
AAAGATAATTGTAAATAAAATAAAATCTCTATTTTTAATAAATTTTAAAAGCATAAGTTATTCACCACTCGCATAGGAAAGAATTTCTTCTGAAGAAGTTTTAGAAACATCTAATATTCTTTTAATTAAACCTTTGTACACAACTGCAACACGGTCGCACATTCCCATAATTTCCGGTAATTCTGCTGAAATCATAATAATGGACATTCCTTCATTTACCAATTCTCCCATAAATTCGTGAACAGCGGACTTGGATCCTACATCTATACCTTTGGTAGGTTCATCCAGAATAATAATTTTTGGTTCTGTGGCTAACCACTTACCAATAACTGTTTTTTGTTGATTTCCTCCTGAGAGATTTTGCGCCAGTTGGTTCCAGTAAGAAACTTTAATATTTAATTTGTCTTTATATTTTTGTGCTGTTGTTAAATTTTTTAATTCATCAACAATCATGTAGTTAGAATTTTTTTCAAGCATCGCCAAATTGAGATTATCTTTTACAGACATTGTTCCAGTCAACCCAAGATTCTGTCTTTCTTCGGATAGATACACAATACCTTGGCTAATAGCATCTAGTGGTTTTTTAATGTGAATGTGTTGATCATTAAAAAATAATTTTCCAGAATCAAATTTATTAATTCCAAAAATAGTTTTCATTATCTCTGTTCTGCCAGAGCCAATTAAACCATAAAATCCAAGAATTTCTTTGTGTTTTAAATTAAAAGAAATATCCTTAAATTGTGTTTTTTTGAATAAATTGTCTGCAACAAAAATTTCATTCCCTATTTCTACTTTTTTCTTTGGAAAAATTTGATTAATTTGACGTCCCACCATGTTTGAAATTAATTCACTTTTAGATGTTTTGCTAATTAAGTCTGTTGACACAACTTCCCCGTCCCGCAACACGGTAAATTCATCACAAATTTCTAGAATTTCATCTAATTTATGAGAAATAAAAATAATCGATTTATTCTGTTTTTGTAAGTTGGTTATAATTTTATATAATTCTTTTATTTCTGTTTGTGAGAGAGCTGCAGTAGGCTCATCCATGATCACTATGTCAGCATCTTGCACCAACGATCTTGATATTTGTACAATGTGGCGCTGAGCAACACTGAGATTTTTAACTATATCACTAGATTTAATATTTGTTTCGAGTGTCGCTAACACTTCATCAGATTTTTGTGCCATTTGATTCCAATCAATAAAATTAATTTTTTTGATAATGTGATTGCCAATAAAAATATTTTCCATAACGGTTAATTCATCAAACATTACAGATTCTTGGTGAATAGCTGAAATACCAAATCTTAAGGATTCTTTTGGATTATATAAATTAACTTCTTTTTGATTAATTTTTATTTTTCCTTCTTCTGGTTGATACACACCACATAAAATTTTTACGAGTGTTGATTTGCCTGCACCATTCTCCCCTATTAGGCCATGAACACTATTTTGTTTTAAATTAAGATTAACATTATTGAGAGCTTTGATCCCAGGAAATGATTTACTGATATTTGCAATTTCTAGTTTCATTAGTATAAGAAACACACGACCATTAAAAAATGGTCGTGTATATTAAAATTTAATTAGAATATTGCAGCAAATTTATCGATGTTTGAAAGATCGAAAATAAATGGATCAGCCATAGCTGCGGAGTTTCCTTCGCCAATACAAATTTCACCCATTCTTCCTACAGGAATACATTCGCCTTCTTCACCTTTATATTTACCTGACGCAATTTGATATGAAAGGTAAACAGCTGAGTAACCTAGATCAATTGGGTTCCAGATACCAAATTGCACAGCTGCGCCACTTTTAACGTGTGCTTGCATTTCGCTTGGGAGGCCAAGACCAGTGATAAATACTTTACCAATAAGACCTTGATCTTCAACTGCTTTTGCTGCAGCAACGATTCCAACTGATGTAGGTGCAATTATACCTTTTAGATTAGGATATTTTTTGAATAAACCAAGAGCTTCTTGATAACTTTTATCAAATAAATCATCACCGTATACTGTATCAACCCATTTCATTTTAGAGTATTCAGGTTTAGCAAATTCTTTTTTCATTTCTTCAATCCAAGCATTTTGATTAGTTGCTTGACTCGTGGCACTTAGAATTGCAAATTCTCCTTCATCTCCCATAGAGTTTTTCATCCATTTTATATTTGAAGATCCAATTAAAGCAGTGTTCGAAGGATCAAGATTCATTATTCTTCCTTCTTCACCCACACCTGAGTCCCATGAAATTACTGTAATACCACGTTGCATAGCTTTTTTGCCAATAGGTACTAAAGCATCGCGATCATTTGCCGATATAGCAATTGCATCAACTTTTTGTGCAATTAAAGAATTAATAACTTCAATTTGCTCTTCTGCAGTAGTTGTTGCTGGTCCAGTATAAATAACTTCTATTCCACCAATTTCTTTTCCAGCTTCTTCGCCGCCTTCAGCAGCAGCTTCAAAAAAACCAATACCCAAACCTTTAACCACAAGTGCAATACGCATATCAGCAGCACTTACATTTGCAGAAAGTAAAACTATTGAAAATAAAATTAATAAAACTTTTTTCATTATTCCTCCTTTTATAAATTTGCGAAACATTATTTACTTTAAACAAATATTATCAAGACAATTAGCTTTAAATAGTGAAAGAAAATGAAATATTTGGAGGATTATACAGAATTCAATAAAAATAAATCAAAAAATATTGTTTATCGTTAACCTATGAGTTAATTGTATTTTATGAACTTTCAACTCCCAGTTACTAATATTTGGAATAATAAATCAAATAAATTATCGCAGTTAAATCAATTAATTTATCGTTCCAATCTATTGGGTAGTAATTTAAGTATTACAAATTTTGGCGGAGGAAATACATCATCAAAAATAATTGTAAAAGATCCTATAACAAAAAAAAAAGAAAAAGTTTTATATGTTAAAGGATCAGGTGGTGACCTAGGATCAATAAAAGAAGATGGTTTTGCAAGTCTCTACCAAGAAAAACTAAATAATCTAAAGAGTATCTATAGAGGAATTAAGTACGAAGATGAGATGGTTAGTTACTATCCAATGTGTACATTCAATAACAACTCAAGAGCAGCAAGCATAGATACTCCGTTGCATGCTTTTGTACCTTATGATGAAGTTGATCACACCCATCCTGACTCTATCATTGCATTAGCTACAATGAAAGATGGAAGAGAAATAGTAAAAAAAGTTTTTGATAACAAAATAGGCTGGATTGACTGGCAACGACCCGGATTTGATCTTGGTTTAAAAATGGAAAAATTAATCAAAGCATATCCCAACATTGAAGGTATAGTGCTTGGACATCATGGCCTTTTCAATTGGGGCAAGTCAAGTCATGAATGTTACAATAATTCTATAAGAATAATAAGGGAAGCACAGATATACCTAAACCAAAATATCAAAAAGTATTCCTTTGGTAGACCAAAGTTTAAACAAAAAACTGACCCACTTTTTGAAGGAAAACTGATTTCGATACTAAGAGGATGTTTATCAATAGATAATTCAAAAATTGTTCATAGTAATAAGTCAAAAAGAATACTCGAATTTGTTAATTCGTCCAATTTGATAAAAACTTCATCCATTGGAACTTCGTGTCCCGACCATTTTCTTAGAACAAAACGATTGCCTCTTGTTCTACCGTCATTATCCGATTTAAAAAAGAAAGATTACAATTTAAAAAGTATTGTTATTAAAAACATTAATAAATACAAAAGTGCTTACTCAAAATATTATAATAGAAACAAGGATAAAAAATCACCTAATTTAAGAGATCCTTATCCCGTAATAGTCTTGATACCAGAATATGGTATGCTTTCTTTTGCAAGAAATAAAACAACAGCGCGAATAGCCAGTGAATTTTTTGGTAATGCTATTAATGTAATGAAAGGAGCTGAGGGTGTTACAAACTATACAGGCTTGACAGAAAAAGAAGCATTTGGAATTGAATACTGGGAGTTGGAAGAGGCTAAACTTAAACGCATGCCTCCTGAAAAAGAATTAGCTGGAAAGGTAGCAATAATAACTGGTGCAGCTGGAGGAATTGGTACGGCAACTGCAAAAAAATTTCTAGCAGAGGGCAGCTGTGTCATTTTAACAGACATAGATAAACAAGCACTATCTATGGTTGAAAAAGGGTTATCATCAGAGTTTAATTCAGAAGTAATATCTTCAATTGTAATGGATGTGACCAATGAAACTCAGGTAAAAAAAGCTGTTCAACAAGGGATAGGAACCTTTGGTGGAATTGACATTCTGGTTGCAAACGCAGGTTTTGCTTCAGCAGCAGCATTCGAAAAAACTCCTACTAAATTGTGGGACAAAAACATGAACGTATTATCAAAAGGATGTTTTATCATTAGCAGAGAAGTCTATTCTCAAATGCTTGATCAGGACTTGGGAGGGTCAATCATATTCATTGCAAGTAAGAACGCGTTAAGTGCCTCAAAAGAGGCATCTGCCTATAGTGTTGCAAAAAGCTCAATTGTACATTTATCACGATCAATTGCCTTAGAAGGGGCAAGCTATAAAATCAGATCCAACGTTGTTAATCCTGATGCAGTAATAAGGAACTCAAAAATTTGGGACAGTGAATGGAAAAGGCAACGAGCAGCAAATAATAAAATACCGACTAATAAATTAGAAGAATTTTATAAAAATAGAAGTTTGTTGAAAGTTAGTATTTTGCCAGAAGATATAGCTGAAGGCATATTCTTCTTTGCATCATCAGTATCTAAAAAATCAACGGGAAATATCTTGAATGTGGATGGAGGAAATATTACAGCATTTACAAGATAATGCAAAAAGAAACTCATTTTAACGTTGTTCTTGATATTGGTAAAACAAATGTGAAGTTATATTTGATTCATAAGAATAATTCGGTTGTAAAAATATTTAAAACTAAACAGAAAGTACATTTTTATAAAAGAAAAATAAAATTACTTGATGCCCCTCAATTAATAGACTGGCTTTCAAAGAAATTAAAAATGATTTCCAAGAAACATTCTTTAAATAAATTTGTTTGTACAGCACATGCAGGTTCAATGGCTTTCATTGATGAAAAAGACAAAGAAATTATTGCTGTCACGGATTATGAATATCAATTTGATAAATTTGCAAAGGAATACAAAAAAATTCTACCATCATTCAATAAAACATATACCCCTCTTTTGGAAGGTGGACTTAATTTGGGACAACAAATTTACTTTTTATCTAAGCAATTTCCAGAGGTGCTCAAAAAAACAAAATTTATTTTGTCCTATCCTCAATATATTAGTTGGAAATTATCCAATACATTCAGTAGTGAAATATCGTATATTGGCTGCCATAGTCATTTTTGGAATCACTCTTCAAGTAAATATTCTTCAATCATAAATAAGCTTAAAATTCGAAAAAAACTACCAGCAATAAGAAAGGCATGGGAGATTATAGGAAAGATAAAAATTAATAACAAAGTTCTAAAAATACTGAATGGCGTCCATGATAGTAATGCATCATACTTTTATTTTAAAAATTCAAATTTTAAAAACTTCACCCTTATATCTTCAGGAACTTGGTATATAATTTTCAATCAAAAAACAAAATTAAAAGAACTAAAAGCAAACTTGGACATGTTATGCAATATTGATGTTTTTGGTAACACTGTTCCCACAATGAGATTTATGGGTGGACGTGAGTTTGATGAATTAATAAAAAAATTAAAAATTACTACAACAAACAAACCTTCTATAACTAAAGATTTATTGAAAAAATATGTAATTTACCCAAGTTTTGCAAGTGCTGGCCCTTTTAAGAAATCAACACAATCTTTAAATTTAATTAAAAAACTTAGTAACGCTGAAAAGTATGGTTTAGTTTGCATTTACATAACTTTTGTGCTGCATTTTTGTTTAAATGCAATGAATTCTAATAATAACATTATACTCGATGGTCCTATTACAAAAAATAATACAATTATAAAAATATTATCAAGTTTAAGATCAAAACAAAAAATATATATAAATTCCAAAGAAATAGGAACGGGTTTAGGAGCGAGTATATTATTTAACATTAAAATGAAAAATAATTTATTCTTAATTAAGGCATTACCAGATAAAAAAATAAACTATGAACATTATTATGATTTATGGTTAAATCAAATCAAAGAAAAAAAACTTGTCAACACGTAAATATTTGTAAATATTTTTTTAGATAAGCTGGAGAGATTAGAGAGTCAACTTTTGCAAAATAAAGAATGCCAAATATTTTCAAGTGTATTGATTTTATCTCTAAATTTAAAGTGATTAATATAAAATAACCTCTCAACATTCCTCGTGGTTGGTGGTAGAATAATTGTGATGAAAATTCTATTTTCAATTCTTGTATTATTTTTTACTTTTTCTCTTCTCCATTGATCAGGATTAATTATAATGATGTTGGGCTGCTTTTTATGCATATATAATTGATTTTATTTACGAAAATTAGTTAAATATCGCTAGATGTTAATCATGTTTCATTATATGTTCAATAGCTAGCTTTTATATAATTTTTATAATGGAGGTATAATGAAAACTTTTTTAAAATTATTTTTTTCAATTTTTATATTAGCGTCTTTTAGTACAGCAAAAGCCGATACTATTAAATGGTTACACCTGTTTGGTGACGATGATAATAGTATGCCAGGTATGTTAAAAGCGGTTAAAGAATTTGAAGAAAAAACAGGACATACTGTCGTAATGCAGTATTTAGAGAATGAGTCTTTTAAGGCGAAACTTCCAACAATGTTACAATCAAATGATAGACCAGATATTTTTTATAGTTGGAGTGGCGGGGTAATGTATGATCAAGCTAAAGCTGGTTTCTTAAGAGATATTTCTGGCGTTGTTCCAGATAGTTATCTACAGACTGTAAGTGCAGCTGCTGCAGATGCTTTTACTTATGGTGATCAAAGAGTTGGTTTACCTAAACAAGTTGCTCAGGTTGCTTGGTGGTATAATAAAGATTTGATTAATCAAGCAGGAGTTGACGTATCTAAAATAAAAATGTGGGATGATCTTCTCTCAGCAGTTCAACAAGTTAAAGATGCAGGAATAACTCCAATATGCATGGGAGGAAAAGATAAGTGGCCAGTTCATTTTATCTGGACTCATTTACATATTAGAAATGGTGGAAAAGCATTATTCATTGACTCACTTAATAATGGTGGATGGGGAAGACCTGAATACATCTTATCAGGAGAGCAAATGCTGGAACTTGTTGCGCTTGAACCTTTTCAAAAAGGATGGTTAGCAGCTACATGGCCTGATCAAGCAGGTTTTTTTGGAGATGGTAAATGTGCAATGGCGTTCATGGGTAATTGGATGTATGGAGCACAAGCTGCGAATAGTGCAAGTGGTGAAGGATTGGGTGATGACAACATGGGGATGTTTAATATGCCTATGACTAAAGGTGGACTTGGTGATTCTGGAGATACACTAGGGGGTATTAACGGATGGTTGTTTTCTAGCTCAGCACCAGATTCAGCTGTAGAATTAATTATGCACTATGTATCTAAAGAAATTCAAACTGAAGATGCATCAAATGGCGCATATATACCTATCGTTAAAGGAGCTGATGCTGCTTTGGAAAATCCTTTCCTTCAGCAAGTAGCAAAAAACATTGCTAACTCTCAATATCATCAAATCTTTTATGATCAATTCTTAGGAGCAGATATTGGTAGAGTGGTAAACGATGTTTCTACAGATTTAGCAGCAGGTATAATTTCTGCTGAAGAAGCTACTCAAGCTGTACAAGAGGCTTGGGAGTTTAATCAATAATTTTAATTAGGGCTCTTTTATAAGAGCCCTAATTTTTTCAGAATGCGATCACCAAAATCTGAAGCTTTGTTGAGCAGGTATTCAACTATTATAATTTTTTTAATACCTGCCTTAACTATATTTACACTATTTGTAGTGCTCCCAATTGGGGAAGCTGCATACTATAGTTTTTATCGTTGGAATGGTTATGGTGATCCAGAAAAATATGTTGGTTTTAAAAATTATGCATATTTATTTAAAAACAGAGTCTTCATTTTATCACTTAAGAATAATTTTTATATCATAGCTATATCTTTATTTATTCAATTACCTTTTGCTCTTTTAATTGCTTTGATGATCTCAGATAAAATTAAAGGAGCAACTTTTTTTAGAACAATTTTTTTTCTTCCTTATATTTTAGCAGAAATAGTTACCGGTTTAATTTGGGCATATATTTATGATGGTAATTATGGTTTAGTGGCAGCTGTCTGGGGATTTTTTGGTGCTGAAGCTCCTTTTATCATTGCTGATAAGGATTGGGCATTGGTTGCAGTGTTAATAGTAATTTTCTGGAAGTTTTTTGGAATTCATATGATGATTTATATTGCGGGATTGCAGGCAATTTCAAAAGAAGTGTTAGAAGCTGCTAAAGTAGATGGAGCGGGCTCGTTTATAACTGCAATCAGAATCAAAATACCAATGTTAATTCCAACAATAAAACTTTCAGTATTCTTATCTCTTCTTGGTAGTTTGCAATTATTTGACATTATTATGCCTTTGACAGGAGGCGGACCATCTAATGTGACGCATTCAATGGTTACATACTTGTATTATTTTGGTGTTATGAGAATGAAGATAGGATTTGGTAGTGCTGTTGGTGTAATAATATTTCTAATTTGTTTATTTATTGCAATTGGATATCAAAGAACTTTAATGAGGGAGGATAATGAAAACAGGTTTTAAAACATTCTATTTGTATCTTTTCCTTTTTCTAATGGCAGCAATGATTATTATACCTTTGTATGTCTCTGTTATGGGAGGTTTTAAACATACTGGGGAGTTAAGAACTAATTCTTTAGGTCTTCCAATAAATTGGAAATTTGAAAATTATACTTCCCTTCTTGGAAACTCAGATTTTTGGCTATTTCTATGGAATTCAACAGTATATGCGGTTGGAACAACTTTTTTTGTTGTCTTATTTGCTTCCATGACAGCATTTATATTTGCACACGTAAAATTTGCAGCAAATAAATTTCTTTATAATTATTTTTTATTAGGACTCATGTTTCCTTTTGCGACTGCTATTCTACCTCTTTTTTTACGAGTTCGTGATTTTGGGTTATTGGGCACTAGTTGGGCAGTAATCCTTCCTCAAATTGCCTTTGGATTAGGTTTTTCAATTATTCTTTTTCGAGGTTTTTTTAGGCAAATGCCTAGAGAAATATTTGATGCAGCTTTTTGTGATGGATGTAGCTATACACAATTTTATTTTAGGTTTACACTTCCTTTATCAACTCCAATATTGGCTACTGTAAGTGTAATTACGCTAACTGGTAGTTGGAATAATTATTTGTTGCCTCTAATCATGATCAATGATGAGTCACTTTATTCTTGGCCAATGGGGATCATGGTGTTTAGAGGAGAATATTTTACTGATTGGGGTAAAATTTTAGCTTATGTTTCCCTTACTTTAGTTCCTGCCGTAATATTCTTTTTTGCTCTCCAAAAATATATAGTAGCAGGTCTAACAGGCGGAGCAGTTAAAGAATAGTATGTTGGGAAAGGAATCATAAAATGATGAAAGTTGGAGTAATAGGTTGTGGAAATATAGCTGATATCTACTTTAAAAATTCAAAGCAATATTTTAACAATTTTGAAATTGTTGCTTGCGCAGATATTAAAGAAGAGGCATCAAAAAGTTTTGCTGAAAAATATAATGTTCGTCAACTAAGTGTCGACGATATATTGGCTGACAAAGAAATTAAATTTATAATTAATTTAACAATTCCAAATGTTCATTATGAGGTATCTAAATCAATATTAGAGTCGAAAAAACATTCATACTCAGAAAAACCTCTTTCTATTGAATTTGATGATGGAAAAAAATTAAATGAATTAGCTAAGGATAATAATGTATATGTTGGTTGTGCTCCCGATACTTTTTTAGGTGCAGGAATCCAAACAGCTAGAAAACTTATTGATGAAAGTGCTATTGGCAAAGTTCAGTTGGGGAGTATTTCTATGGCAGTACCTGGTCATGAAATCTGGCATCCTAATCCTGATTTTTACTACCAATATGGCGGCGGTCCAATTTTAGATATGGGTCCATACTATTTTAGTGCTTTGGTTAGTTTGTTAGGCCCAGTTGCTAATGTTGATAGTAAAATTAAATCTGTGTATGAAAAAAGAGTAATTGGTAGTGGTGATAGAAAAGATCAGGAAATAAAAGTAGATATTCCAACAAGCATCATTTCACATTTAGAGTTTAAATCAGGTGCATTGATTGATGCTTTCTTTTCTTTTGATGTTTGGAAGCATAATAAAAATCACATTGAATTGTATGGTGATAAGGGCTCACTAAATGTACCAGATCCTAACATGTTTGGTGGACAACTGTTAATGTGTACTTCTAAAGGAGGAGAGTGGGAATCTATTCCTACAAGTCATATGAATTTAGGAAAGTATAATATTGAAAAAAATCATCAGAAAGCTAATGAAGATCCAACTGTAGCAAACTACAGGGGTGTTGGTGTTTCAGAAATGATTAATGCTATAGGAAAAGGTGTTAAAAATAGATGTAGTGGGGAATTAAGTTTACATGTTCTTGATATTATGGATAGTATATTAGAGTCAGGAAAGAATAATAAAAAAGTTAATTTAAGAAGTGAGTGTGAAATGCCTCAATATTTTTCTGAAGAGGAAAATAACACTCTATTGAAAGGATAATAGAAAATGAAAAAAGCCCTTATTGTTTATGGAGGATGGCCAGGACATGAGCCAGAAAAATGCACAGAAATATTAACTGAAATGCTAGAACCTGATGGATATGAAGTAAGAGCGGAATATCAAACGTCTGCTTTTGCAGAAGACTATGTACATGAAATGGATTTAATTATTCCTCTTGTTACAATGGCATTTCATTTTGATCCAAGAGGTGAAATTAAAAAAAATGCAGTCAATAATGTTGTTAAGGCAGTTATCAATGGTGCCGGATTAGCAGGTCATCACGGTGGGATGTGCGATGCATTTAGACAATCCATCGATTGGCAATTTTTAACAGGTGGTCAGTGGGTCAGTCATCCAAGTGGCATCCATGATTACAAAGTTAATATTACTAAAAAAGATGATCCCATTATGGAAGGAATAGAAGATTTCGATTACCACTCTGAGCAATATTATATGCATGTAGATCCATTGAATGAAGTATTGGCAACAACAACTTTTAAAGGTGATGAAGTTTGGAATTTAGAACAAGAGCCTGGTTCATCCAGCGGTGATGCTTACACTACAGAATGGTTAAAAGGTGTTGAGATGCCGGTAGTATGGAAAAGACAAATTGGAAAAGGAAGAATTTTTTATACTTCACTTGGACATTTTGCTAAAGAACTTCATCATCCAGAAATGAGAAAAATATACCACCGAGGCCTACTCTGGGCATCTAGATAAATGTTTATTGGAATAGATTTAGGAACTTCATCTGTAAAAACTATTTTGATTGATGAGAATCAAAATACATTGGCATCAAAGACTGAATCGATTTCCATTGAGAACCCTCAAAATGGTTATTATGTTATCTTGTGATGCTTTTGGCGTGTTACCTCCTGTCTCAAAGTTAACAACTGAGCAAGCAGTTTATCAATTTATCTCAGGATACACTGCAAAAATACCAGGTACGGAGTCTGATATAAAAGAACCAGTGGCAACATTTTCTCCATGTTTTGGCGGCCCTTTCATGCCGCGTCGAGTTGTAGATTATGCAGATCTATTTAGAAAACAATTAGAGACTTTTAATTCACAATGTTGGCTTATCAACACAGGTTGGTGGGGTGGTCCTTATGGAATAGGAAAGAGAATTGATCTTTCCACTACAAGAAGTATTTTAAATAATTGTATCAATAACTCATTTGATGAAAAAACTTTCAAAAAAAGCGAAATATTGGATCTAACTTTTCCTGAATATTTAGATATGGATAAAAAAATTAATCTAAATCAAAAAATAATTGGAGCAATGAGGATGAATATATAAAAAATGCCAAAAAGCTTAATCAATTATTTTTCGAAAATTCTAATTAAGTTAGTAAAAAGAAGTTTACATCTGTTTTTTTAGCACAGAAACTTTAAAAGAAATACCAAATGATGATGTAAATTAATCCAACCCACCAAATAATATTGCCAAGTAGCCAACAAATCATCAGTACCCTCCTTTCATTAGTTTAATTGCCACCTTTTCAGCACTTAATTTTGTATATGTATTCAAAAGTATTGTAGGTGTTGAGTGTCCTGAAAATAACTGAACTTCAGGCACACTTAATCCCTTTTCAAATAACAAAGAGCATGCGTGTCTTCTTAAATCATGCCAACGAAAACCTTTTATATTTGCCTTATGTCTTGCAACTTTAAAATGATATTCAAGCATATCTATTGTTAAAGGAAATACTTTCCCGTCTAAACATCTTGGCATTGATTTTAATATTTCTAATGCTTTAGTTGATAATGGAATAGTCCTTGGCCTGCCCGTCTTAGTTTCAGGTATTAACAATGTTCGCTTTTCAAAGTCAATCTGGTCATAACGCATAGCCAATAATTCACCTACACGCATAGCTGTTTCGATCGAAATTAAAACTAAATGCTTGAGGTATCTGTTTTTACTTATCGAACAAACCTTAAGCAAACGAGACAATTCATCATCTTTAAGTATTCTGTCCCTAGGACGAGGTTCTTTTTCTCTTTTAATTATTCTACAAGGATTTTGAGGCAGATAAATACCCCAATCCTGCATAGATGTATCAATAACAACACTCAATAAAGATAAATATTTATTAAATGTTGAAGGACCAACTTTCTTTAGCTTTCTATCTTTGAATTCTGCTAAGTGTTTTGAAGACAAGCGCAGCAGATTAATATCTGCTATTGTATCCTCGCGTAATATTTCGCAACGGAACTCATACATCTTAAAACTTTTCTTCTTCTTATGTTTTCCCTCATTGATAAAACGCTTCAACAAATCACCAAGAAGTAGTTTAGAAGCTTCTGAGTAGTCCGAGAAGTCACCCCGGTCTAACTTAACCTCCATTTGTTTGCACCACTTCCTCGCTTGTGTTTTACTAACAAAAGTTTTTGATACAACTTTGTTTCCAACTCGTCGAACCAACCCTTGCCATTTGCCGTAATGCTTTCTTATAGTAGCCATTTTCACTCCATTTCTGAAAGTGAAGTGGACCGTATTTGGACCGAAATGATTTTTTCTGAAATTAATTGGCTAGATACTTAGTGCAATTACAACTTGGGCAAGGATTTTAAGTCCTTTGTGTCTACCATTCCACCACGAGGCCAGAAACTCTATCTATCAGACTATTTTACTTTTGCCATTTAATAATGAAATCATTTCTTCAATTTCACTAGCAATGTTATCTAAGTTTTTTAATTCCCAAGAAGAAATGACAATGTTAACTCCTTTGGTATTAGCTATATGATTAAAGTAAGGGTAGCTTCCTATAGAACATTTAGGGTTTTTTTTTTGAATTATAGAAAGTTTTTCTGCTAACAAACTTTCATATAAATTAGTATTAATTGTAATTATTTTTTTTGGATTCCCTTTCTTAATTTTTTTTAAAACATTAACAAACATCTTTTTCATTATTTCGGGAACACCTGGAAAAACGAAAACATTCTCAATCCTAAAACCTGGACATACAGTAAGTGGATTTAGAATTAACTCAGAGGAAGACGGCATCTTGGCCATTTTTTTTCTTCCCTCGTTTAATTCTCCTTTTGGATAATATTCTTCAAGTATTTTGAATGCTTCTTTATGAAAGCAAAATTCTTTATTAAAAGCAATTGCTATACTTTCAGAGGTGATATCATCGTGAGTTGGCCCGATACCTCCGGTTGTAAAAACATAGGTGTACGATTTATGAAATGCTTTAACTGTATCAGTGATAGTTTTTTGCTTATCCTGAATAGTTCTAATTTGTTCTAACTTTATTCCTGCTTTAACAAGTTTGTCGGCAATAAAATTTGAATTAGTATCTTTTGTTCTTCCTGAAAGAATTTCATCTCCAATAATTATTATACCGGCAGTTAAATTACTCATTTAGCTCTTCTAAACAATTAATTGTTTAAATAAAATCAATTTATTTAATATTTATTTATGCAATATCAATATTAGTGTATCTATAAATTTTATTTATGATTTCAGATAATATACCTATTCATAATTCGAAAAATGATTATTTAGGAATGAGAAAAGCCGGTTCTCTTGCGGCACAAATTCTAGATGAGCTAAAGAAAATAATAAAACCAGGAATATCAACAAAAGAAATAAATAATTTTTGTGAAAAAATAATCAAGGAAAATAATGCTACTGCAGCACCAAAAAATTACAAAATTCCAAGTATTAAAAAACCTTTTCCTGAATCGGTGTGCACTTCAGTAAATCATGTTGTTTGCCATGGTATTCCAAGTGATAATAAAATTTTACAAAATGGGGACATAGTTAATGTAGATATAACGGTTGTCTTAGATGGTTGGCATGGAGACAGTTCAA
>Ga0066828_10000626_pt1 | contig 14679 bp, 14 predicted proteins | sample ETNtaG_24_FD_65497 | JGI IMG/M metagenome (GOLD analysis project Ga0066828, IMG submission 65497) | Marine microbial and viral communities from oxygen minimum zone, Eastern Pacific Ocean - ETNP201306SV47 | ecosystem: Environmental > Aquatic > Marine > Oceanic | place: Pacific Ocean: Eastern... | reverse complement strand
CCGGTGGTAACGCCAATGCCAAAGGAGAAAATCGCGCCAACAATCATCATACCTTCGATGCCAAGATTGAGCACACCGGATTTCTCAACCACAATTTCACCGACGGTGGCAAACACCAGCGGTGTCGAGGCGGTTATAATCGTTAATAATGCCGGAACTAACCATTCTGGCATCTTACGCACCCTCCTCATCTATCGCCATTGGCGGTGTCGCTGCTGCCGGTGCCACGAGAGCTGCAGCTTTACCAAAACGAATGCGATAACGCACCAGCACATCGCTTGCGAGCAGGAAAAACAGCAGCATACCCTGGAACACGCCAGTGACGGCATTAGGTAAATTCATTTCGATCTGTGCATTGTCGCCACCAAGATAAGTCAACGCCATTAATAAGCCGGCGAATAGGCAGCCAACGGGATGGAGACGGCCCAAAAAAGCGACAATGATCGCAGTGAAGCCATAACCAGGCGAAATTACTGGGACTATTTGACCAATCGGACCAGAAACTTCAATCATACCGGCTAGTCCTGCCGCGCCGCCACTGATCATCAGCGTTAGCCAAATAATGTGCTTTTCCTTAAAACCGGCAAAGCTTGCAGCCATTGGCGCCATACCGATAACCCGAATCTGAAAACCGATCATATGCCGCGTCATCACCACCCAGGCAACGGCAACACTGAATAAAACAAAAATCCAACCAAGATGGAGGCGGGTTTCTTCGAGAATCATCGGTAGTATGGCGGCGTTATGAAATAACCTAGATTCCGGAAAATTGTGGCCTTCCGGGTCTTTCCATGGTCCATGAATAAGATAACTGAGCACCAGCAAACCGACATAAGTCAGCATCAGACTAGTAAGAATTTCATTGGTGCCGTATCTGGTTTTGAGAAAGGCTGGGATTGCTGCCCAAACCATGCCACCCAATATTCCGGCAATGACCATGCCCGGCATCAAAAGCAGTGAGTCGACATTGAAGAACAACAAAGCAACACCGCCTCCGGCCAAGGCACCAATCGTCAGCTGACCTTCGGCGCCAATGTTCCAAATATTGGCCTGAAAACCGAAAGACAGCCCAACCGCGATGAGAACCAATGGCGTTGCTTTAACGAACAATTCGGCGATGCCATCTAGGGAATTTAACGGTGCAATGAAAAACGTTGTAATCGCCTTCAAAGGCTCAACTCCCAAAATAGTGAACATAATTATACCGGCAATGAAAGTTAGGATAACCGCGAAGATCGGTGACCAATAAATCATTGAGCGGGAAATTTCGCCCCTGAGTTCGAGCCTAAGCATGAGCCGTCTCCCCTTCTTTAATATCATGAGAGAGGCCCGCCATCAGCAAGCCAATTTCTTCAACTGTACATTCTTCGGCTTGCCTCGACGCTGAAAGCTCCCCTTCGCAAATCACTGACATGCGGTCAGAGACTTCGAACAATTCTTCTAGATCTTGGCTGATCACCAGAACGGCTGCGCCCTTAGCAGCCAAGTCCAAAAGCGATTGCCGAATAAATGCTGCGGAACCAGCATCAACACCCCAGGTTGGCTGAAGCGCGACAATAACGCCGGGGCTTTGCAATATTTCCCGGCCAAAGATGAACTTCTGTAAATTGCCGCCGGACAGACTGTTAGCGGCATGTTCGACACCTGGTGTTTTTACACTGAATTCCGAGACAACATTTTGGGCGTATTCCACCGATCCATTAATATTAATGAAACCTTTGGACATCAAATTCATTGTTTTGGAAGCTGACAAAAAAGCGTTTTCCCACAGCGACATTTCGGGCACAGCCCCATGGCCTAAACGTTCTTCCGGCACAAACCCTATACCGGCGTCCCGCCTGATGCCCGGTCCGGATTTGCCAACCGGCACATTACCAATCACCACAGCATTTTGATCTTCAACCAGCATCTCACCGCTCAACACCTCCATCAGTTCCTTCTGGCCGTTACCGGCAATGCCCGCAATACCGAGGATTTCGCCGGTGTGCACTTCGAGGTTAATTTTTTTGAGGTCAACACCGTGCTGATGACTGGAGGCGAGACTCAAATCACGCACTACCAAATGCGGCGCACCAGGATCTGCTTTGCCAGTTTTTTCCGGGCTGACGAGATTTGCGCCCATCATCATTTCGGCCATCGAACGGGGTGATTCTTCAGACGGAATGCAGTTGTCGACGACCTCGCCCATTCGCATAATTGTGGCAAAATGGCAAAGGTCTTTGATCTCTTGTAATTTGTGAGAAATATAAAGGATCGAAACACCTTCGTCAGACAATCGCCTAAGTGTCTTAAATAACTCGTCGACTTCTTGCGGCGTTAAAACCGAAGTCGGCTCATCCATAATCAGCAGTTTCGGGTCTTGCAGCAGGCAGCGTACCACTTCGATGCGTTGGCGCTCACCGACCGAAAGTGTATGAACATAGCGTGTTGGGTCAAGCGGCAGGCCATATTGCTGTGAGACATCGTGAATACGCTGGGAAAGATCACCGGCAGCGAGTTCCGGCGAAATACCAATGGCAATATTTTCCTCCACCGTCATCGCATCGAACAGCGAGAAATGCTGGAAGACCATACCAATACCGAGTTTGCGGGCTGCGTTGGGATTGGCAACAACCATCTCCTGGCCCTCCCATTTTAGGATGCCAGAATCTGCCTTTTGCACACCATAAATAAACTTGACCAGGGTCGATTTACCGGCGCCGTTTTCGCCTAACAATGCATGGATTTCGCCCGGCATAATTTTCACGCTGACATTGTTATTGGCGATTACCCCAGGATAGGTTTTGGTAATCCCCTCGAGTTCTAATCGCGGTGTTTGTTCTGTCATGTTGCCCCCAACTCCTGAGCCCTGATTTCCGTTACCGCTTTTAATATCGCTTCCGGTGTTGCCGGAGTATTGAGATTTGGCATCTTTGAGCCGTCGCCCAAGCGTTTCACTGCATCCCGGATTGCCAGCCAAACTGAGATCGCCAGCATCAATGGCGGCTCACCAATCGCTTTTGACCGGTAAATCGTTGGCATTCGATTTGGCGCATCCTCCAGGATGTGAATATTAAACTCAGGCGGGATATCCTGGCTACCAGGGATTTTGTAAGTAGATGGCCCGTGAGTCAAAAGTTGACCTTTATCATTCCAGACCAATTCTTCCGATGTCAGCCACCCCATACCTTGAATAAACGCGCCTTCAATCTGGCCGTAATCGACGCGCGGGTTTAAAGATTTTCCACAATCCTGCAGAATATCTGTCCGCAGCGTCCTTGATTCACCGGTCAGCGTATCGATCACAACTTCCGAAATCGCAACGCCATAACTAAAGTAATAAAACGGTGAGCCGGTACAGGTGATCGGGTCCCAAGTTAAATCCGGGGTTTGATAATATCCGGTAGCAGACAACGATTCCCGAGCTTCCCAGGTTTTTTGCGCAAGCTCGGCAAAGGCAATACTTTCATTGCCACCATAAATGCGATTTTGACGAAACTCGATCTCGTCTTCCGAAATATCAAAATGCTGAGCAGCGATACCGGCCATGCGTTTTTTGATTTTATTTGCCGCATCGAAGGCCGCCATGCCATTGAGGTCCGAGCCTGCGGAAGCGGCTGTTGCCGAGGTGTTGGGGACTTTGTCGGTTCGCGTTGACGAAATTTTTATCTTGTCGATATCGATCTGAAAGACCGTCGCAACGACTTGGGCGACTTTGGTGAACAGACCTTGACCCATCTCGGTGCCACCGTGGTTCAAATGAACGGAGCCATCGGTGTAGACATGCACCAATGCACCCGCCTGATTAAGCGCCGGCATATTAAACGAGATACCAAATTTGATCGGCATTATGGCTATGCCTTTTTTCAAGGTTTGGTTTTCTGCGTTGAACTTCTCGATTGCTTTTTTACGGCCTTCGTAATCGATCTCTCGAGTGAGGCGATCAACCATTTCCTCAATAATATTGTCGTTGACGATCTGGCCATAGGGTGTCTGATTGCGGTCGTCCTGACCGTAATAATTAACTTTGCGAATGTCATCCAAGTTCTGGCCAAGGTGATGCGCAATATGCTCGAGGATGATTTCGATGACGATCATACCTTGGGGGCCGCCAAAGCCGCGGAAGGCCGTATTTGACACCGTATTGGTTTTGCACGGATAGCCGCGGAAACGAGCGTTCGGCAGATAATAGCAATTATCGCCATGGCACAGCGAACGTGCCATCACACCGGAGCTTAAATCGGCGACATTGCCCGACCGCATTGCCATTTCGATATCAACGCCTTCAATCCGGCCGTCATCGTCAAAACCGACATCATATTTAAATTCAAAATCATGACGTTTACCGGTAACGATCATATCTTCATCCCGGCGCAAGCGAAGTTTGGCGGGCTGGCCGGTTTTAGCAGCCATCAATGCCGCCATTGCGGCAATAATTGTCGGCTGGCTCTCCTTACCACCAAAAGCGCCACCCATGCGGCGGATTTCAACCGTCACCGCATTTCTCGGAACGCCTAGTACATGGGCAACACCGTGCTGCGCTTCGGTCGGATGCTGGGTCGAGCTGTAAACCGTCATATCCTGATCTTCACCGGGTATGGCTAAAGCAATATTGGTCTCAAGATAAAAATGATCCTGACCGCCACAGGCGATCTCACCCTGCAAACGATTTGCCGCATTTTCGAGCGCCACGTCCGGATCACCTTTGGTTACCGAGGGCGGTGTATAGGTGAACTGCTCTTTCGCCATGGCGTCCTGGATATCGAGCACGGGTGTTAACTCTTCATACTCAACGTTAACCAGCTTGGCGGCACTGAAAGCTTGGTCATAGGTCTCCGCCGCGACAAGGGCGACCGGGTGACCGGCATATTCAGCGACCCCATCGGCGATAGCCGGCTCACCCTCAAAGATCGGCGCAATATCGTTATGGCCGATGATATCTTTCGCCGTCAACACAGCGGCCACACCTGTCTGCGCCAGCGCCGTTTTGCCATCGATGGAATTAATCCTGGCATGCGCGTGAGGCGAGGTAACCAGCACGATCTCCAATGTGCCTGGTAGGCTCGGCATGTCATCGATATAGATTGCCTTACCGGTGACATGCTTAACCGCACTGTCGTGCTGAATTTTGTCGTGGGCGGCGCCGACAATATTTTGCGAACCGTCCATCACACTGCCACCACTTCAAGCGCTTCATCGGCACCGGATAAATCCTGATACAATCGCTGGAATAAATTACCGGCGACCTGGAAACGGTATTCTTTGCTCGCCCGGTGATCACTGATCGGTTGATAGTCTTCTTGAATGAAGTCGAGCATAGTCATGGCGGTGGCTAAATCCCAAGCATTACCAATCAGTGCAGTTTCGCAAGCCACACCACGTTTTGGTATCGCCGCCATACCACCATACGCAATGCGCGCATCCAAGACGGTATTGTCCTCTAGCTCTATACGATAGGCGCCGACCACCGCAGAAATATCCTGGTCATAGCGTTTGGAGATTTTATAGGCCCGGAACTCTTGGGCATTGCTCAATTTTGGCAGGCGGATGGCTTTGATAAACTCACCTGCTTTAAGATCGGTTTTGCGGTAATCCAGAAAGAATTCTTCAATCGGCAGTTCCCGCTCGCCTGCCTGAGAATACAAAACGAGGGTCGCATCCAGGGCGATCAGGCAGGGTGGTGTGTCCCCAATCGGTGAGGCATTACCGATATTGCCGCCAATCGTCCCAACATTGCGGATTTGCACGGAGCCAATCCGTGTTATCAAAGTCGCAAAAGAAGGATAGAGCCGCTCAATAAAAGGCAAGGCGTCCGAATAAGTAACCGCTGCCCCAAAGGTAATATCGGTATTGGTTTCGTTAATTTCTAAAAGCTCGGCAACGCGGCTCGTTTGGATGATGGTTGATAAAACCTCACGCTCTTTGCTCACCAAAATACCGAGATCAGTGCCGCCTCCTAATAGATTAGCATCAGGATTGGCGGTAAAAACTTCCGCCATTTCTGTAATTGATTTAGGTGTATGGAAAGATTGATTACCCTCTTGATAGCTGTCATTCGCTTTGAGCGTTTCTAATGCCAAACCATCCGGTGCAGCGACACACGCCTCTCTTGCGGCTTCAACAATTGGCCGGTAGCCAGTACAGCGGCAGAGATTACCTGCCAGCGTATTGTGGATTTCGCCTTCCGTAACCTCCGCTTCACTTTGACGCAGGGCAAAAAGTGACATGATAATACCGGGCGTACAAAACCCGCACTGGGTGCCATCGGTCTTGACCATAGCATCCTGCACCGGGTCAAGCAGATCATCGCTCGTGGCCACACCTTCGACGGTAAAAACATGCTTGCCGTCCAATTGCGGCAACATCAATAGACAGGCATTAACCGCTTTATAGCTCGGTTTTCCGTCACCAGTTTCAGCCAGCACTATGGTGCAGGCACCACAATCACCTTCGGCGCAGCCTTCTTTGGTGCCTGTCAACTCGGCCTGTTCACGCAGGTAATCCAACACGGTCAAGGTTGGCGAGACTCCAGATACCTCGCGCATTTCGCCATTTAATGTGAACTGGAGTGCCATTAAATCCCAAATCCCTGCCTATTATTGCGCACTTTTTGACGCTTAAGTTAAGTATTGCCTCTTTTGTTTAACGAGTCCCATTTAATCTTCTTCGACCAGCATACCGCGCCTAATCCAATCACCAATGCCCTGCCGCTCTTTTTTGGTCATTTTGGTCTTATTGCCGAGCGGCATCGCATTGGTCAGCACTGTCTGCTTGAGTATTTTGGCGCTGTATTTTTTAATTTCTGCAATAGTTTCAAGCTTCACGCCGCCGGGCGCTTCCTCAATATCCTCATCTGTGGTCTTGGCAGCATGGCAGGAGACACAACGGGTCTGCACAATCGCCAGCACATCATTGGATTCAAGCTGGTCATCCTCAGCCACTTTAACGTCTTCACGGTAACTAATAAATACGATCAGAATTACCATGAACAGGGATGCTGCAGGCCATTGCCATTTTAACCGGTTACCACTGCCACCAGCATTTTTCGCATTGTAGTAATCGCGGATGATGCCGCCGATAATGATCACCAGCGCCACCACCAGCCAGGAATGCTTGTTTGAGAAAATCATCGGAAAGTGTGAGCTGATCATCATCAACAATACCGGCAAGGTCAGATAATTGTTATGGGTCGAGCGCTGTTTAGCATCGTCGCCCAAATAGGCGGCCGGTTCCCGACCCGCAACCAGGTCGGCGACGACAACTTTTTGATTGGGAATGATGACGAAAAATACGTTTGCCACCATGATCGTACCCACCATTGCGCCGACATGAACAAAGGCCCCACGTCCGCTATAGACATTGGTAAAGCCATAAGCCGCCAGCAAGAACATGATGAATATAAGTGTGCTTAGCGCAACGACATTTTTACCTATAGGTGATTTGCAAAGCTGATCATAGATCACCCAACCAGCGATAAAGGCTCCGATACTAATCCCGATCGCCTGCCATTGAGTGAGGTCCATTACTTCTTTGTCGATCAGGAAACTTTCTGCTCCCCAATAATAAATGATGATCATCAACGAAAAGCCGGATATCCAGGTAAAATAGGCTTCCCACTTAAACCAATGCAGCTCCTCAGGCATGGTGTCCGGAGCAACCGTATATTTCTGCATAAAATAAAAGCCGCCACCATGGACGTTCCAAGAAGCACCCTTAACACCCATTGGCAACGTATCGCTGTTACGCAGACTCAAATCCAAAAAAATGAAGTAAAAGGATGATCCAATCCAAGCGATACCTGCGATAAGATGCAACCACCGAAACACGAGTTCTAGCCAGTCAGCATATGCGATATCGATCATGAAGAAAGTTACCTTTTGTTTCGACTAGGAGCCGCGATAGGTGGAATAAGAATAGGGTGATACCAAAAGCGGCACATGATAATGATCTTCCGGCGATGCTATACCGAATCTAACCGGCACAACATCCAAAAACGCCGGCGACGACAGATCAATGCCTTTGCCTCGATAATAGTCACCAATATGAAACCGCAGTTCATAAACGCCGACGGCAAAGTCACTCTCTAACAGTATTGGATTGTCACACCGGCCATCATTATTGGTCGTGGCTTCAACTACATGCTCACCATCAGAACCGGAAATTCGGTACAATTCGATGCGCACACCAGCTGCCGGGCAACCATGTGCCGAATCCAGGACATGTGTGGTTAAATAACCCATGTTCGTAAAAACCTCCAATATATTGTATCCATTTTAGTATTATTATTGTTGTCAATATAGAAAACATCGTACTGCATATCCCAACTGGGATGCAAGAATTATTTGTTTAGTTTTGCTATTTTTCTGGGCTTTTTTGCAGATAATTATTAATCAGAATCCCATCGAATTTAAATGATAAATTTCTTTACATCTCTCTATCATACTGCCTAATTGACCTTTTTATTGATTTTTCTGTATCTATTTAATATTATTTTCGTATACAATAACATCTCCTAATAAATTTATGTGGCGCAGTTATAAATGAATGAACAAGCAGAAACATATGACGATTGGATCTATGATCAGGTCTTTGGTGCGGTGCTGGAACAGCGGCTTATCCCCGGCGCAAAACTAAAGGAAAGTGAGTTGTGCGAGGTTTTTGGCGTTAGCCGTACGATCATTCGCCGGATTTTACTGCGGCTGTCTCTCGATAAAGTTGTCGAACTTCGGCCCAATAAAGGCGCTGTTATAGCGACACCTGCAGCAGAGGATGTCCGACAAATTTTTGCCGCCCGGCGCTTGCTGGAAATCGGCATCATTGAAGACACCTGCAAGCATTGTACCACAGCTGATACGCAAGTGCTCAAAGATATCGTCACCCGGGAAAACGCTGCCATTCAATCCGGCGACCGTAGTGGCGCCATCAGGCTTGCGGGCGAATTCCATGTCCAGCTCACCGGCGTCGCTCGCAACAAACCGATCCAGGAATTACTGCGCCAATTGGTGGCCCAGTCTTCCTTGGCTTTAGCCCTTTACGAAGCGCCTGGACATCTGCTTTGCGTTGATGATGACCACATCAATATCGTCAATGCGGTGGCCGGTGGCGAAGCTGTAAAATGCCGTGATTTAATGGCGCATCATCTCGAAAAAGCAGAAGCAGAAATGCGTTTGGACGCACCACAAGATAATAATGACCTCAAATCAGTATTCGCTAAAGTCATTGAAGCCCGCGCAACTGCTTGAGAAGGATAAACAAATGTCTGAAGGCTTTATTGCTGCCGATTTTAAACGTTATCCCCGTGATCTTATTGGATATGGCGCAGATAAACCGCACGCTGACTGGCCAGATGGTGCGCGCATCGCCCTCCAATTTGTCGTCAATTATGAAGAAGGCGGCGAAAACTGCATCCTGCATGGCGATGAGGCCTCCGAGGCATTTCTATCGGAAATAACGGCAGATGCACGGGAGGGTGTGCGCCATATGAGTATGGAGAGCTTCTATGAATATGGCAGCCGCGTCGGTGTTTGGCGTTTATTCAATCTGTTTAAAGATTTTGAAATTCCGGTGACCATCTTTGCCATCGCGATGGCGCTGCAACGCAACCCGGATGTCGTCGAGGCGGCTCTTAAAAATAACTTTGAGCTTTGCAGTCATGGCTATCGCTGGATAGATTATCAATACTTGCCGGAAAACATTGAGAAAGAACATCTCTACAAAGCCATCGAAATTCATACCGAAGTTACGGGTGAACGGCCGCTCGGCTGGTATACCGGCCGCACCAGCCCCAATACAAGGCGGCTCATTGCCGAGGAAGGCGGCTTTTTGTATGACGCCGATGATTATTCAGATGAACTGCCGTTCTGGTCTAAGACCGTCGACCAACCGCATTTAATTGTCCCCTACTCGCTGGACGCAAATGACATGCGCTTTGCCGCCACAGCAGGTTTTACCGCCGGCGATCAGTTCTACAATTATCTTAAAAACAGTTTCGATACACTGTACGATGAGGGCGAGACCGCACCGAAAATGATGTCGATTGGCCTGCACTGCCGCGTTGTTGGCCGGCCGGGGCGATTTCAGGCGCTCAAGAAATTTGTCGAATATGCCCGCTCACGTGACAAGGTTTGGTTCTGTCGCCGCGTCGATATCGCCCGTCATTGGCGTGAGCACCATCCGTACACAGAGGCGGCCTAAAATATGACAGCCGCCTATCAGACCAATGTACCCAGCCGTATGACACGCCCTGACTTTACCAGAGTGTTTGGTGGCGTTTATGAACATTCGCCGTGGATTGCTGAACAGGCTTTTGACAAAGGCCTGACGAAAATTCATAACAATGCTGAAGAATTACATTTCGCGCTGGCAACCGAAGTCGAGGAAGCCGTTAAAGAACGACAACTCGCACTTTTATGTGCTCATCCAGATTTGGCCGGCAAGCTTGCCATGCGCGGCGAATTAACTGAAGAATCCACTTCTGAACAAGCGAGCGCCGATCTCGGCAATTGTACCGCCGAGGAATATGAAGCCTTTCAGAGTCTCAATGATCGATATAAGGAAAAATTTGGATTTCCGTTTATTCTCGCAGTGCGAGGTTATCACCGGACGGAAATTCTCGAAATCTTCAAACAACGCGTCGATAATGATGCAGAAATAGAATTTGATGAAGCCTTGACGCAGATCCATCGGATCGCCCGGCTTCGCTTAAATGAGATTGAGTAGGATATTGAACAAATGACCACCCAAAAAACTGAACTGCCGACCTTTACTAAAGGCGCCATCAATTTGGCTTCGCCGCGTATCGGAGCAGACGTGATTTATGCAACAGATGAATTCTTTGCACCCAAAAACCGGCTACTCAATGCCGACTCACACAATTTTTTTGAAAACACCTTAAAAGCCCGTTTTAACTATTTGCGCCTCAATATTTACTCGGATGGCGGTATCAGCCGCTTTAGAGTGTTGGAAAAGATGACCAGAAATGAGTCTTGAACTAAAACTGCAAAAGCTGTCTCGAGAATCATTTGCACCATTTGGTGACGTTATTGAAACCAACGGTGCCGAGCATCTGATTATCAATGAGGGCACCACCGAACGTTTTCATGATCTCGCCAATATCGATATCAGGAGGGAAGGAGGCAAACCATTGATTAATATTTTTCGTGGCAGCCCGCGACCGCAACCAATTGAGATTAAAATGATGGAACGCCATCCCTTGGGCTCGCAAACTTTCATGCCGTTGAAGAATACACCCTATCTTGTCGTCGTTGCACCAATTGGCGACAGCGTTGGGCCAGAGGATTTACAGGCTTTTGAGGCTGCCGGCCATCAAGGGGTTAATTACAAACTCGACCTCTGGCACCATCCATTACTGGTCTTGGAAGATGGTCACGAATTTCTGGTGATTGATCGCGATGGCAGTGGCGAAAATTGCACAGAGCATTGGTTTACCGCAGATCAAGGTATTGCTCAAATAGCGCTTTAACGCGTATAGGCCGACCTACCCCGAGCGGAACGATTAGCGGTCGACAAGCGGTCCGTTTTAGATATGACGGGCGTATGTACAACACCAACCCTCCTTTTGGCATTTTTCTTATAGTCATAGCGATGATGTTCAATGCGACCAAAGACAGCATCACCAAAATGCTAGCCACGAGTTATACGCCACTAACGATTTTGCTTATTCCGTTCTTAAGTTTTTATTGGGTAGCGCCGAAGATGGAGGATATTACTATCCTGATTGGTTTTACTTCGCTTGCCACCATTGGCCAGATATTAATGGTCGGTTCCTTCAGTTTTGCCGCCACCACCATTATCGCGCCGTTTGTCTATACCCAGATAATTTGGGCGACCAGTGTCGGATTTTTTACTGTTTGGTGCCTTGCCGGATCAATGGAGCTGGATAGGATTGTTAGTGTCGCCGTGGCGGGTTTTTATATTGCCATCAGAGAGATTAAACTTAAGGAAGGCTAGCGATGGAATTGCAACATGCTTTCGATGCTGCGATCACTCTCGCACCGGTTAAAGATTTGGGTGACACTCCCATTGGCCATCGCCGCATTATTGATATTACCGGCAGCGCGGTCAGCGGTCCTAAGCTGCAAGGAAAAGTTTTGCCCGGTAGCGCTGATTTGCAATATATCCGGGACGACAACGTCACCTATCTCAATGCCCGCTACACCATTGAAACCGATGACGGTGCCCTGATCTATGTCAACAATCAAGGCCACCGCCACGGCCCGCCCGAAGTGATCGAACAATTGATCAAAGGCGAGCTGGTTGAAGACGGCAGCTATTATATGTGCTGTATACCATGGTTTGAAACCTCAGCGCCGCAATATGACTGGCCGCGATCCCGACGCTGTCCGGTGTCGGTATTTGCGGTGGCGTAATTATCCAAAATCAATTAATAACCGGGTTCACTCTTGTAACCTGGCTTCTCCTTATGGCAAAATTTATGCAAGAAATTATGCCGGGAAACGATTCAGGACCAAAGAGTAAAATCGGCAAATAGGAGGGGCTATCCGTGAACCGTTCATTCGACGAAATCTATCAACAATCTATTGACGACCCTGAGAGCTTCTGGGGCAAGATTGCCCAAGATATCAAGTGGATCAAACCGTGGAACACGGTACTCGACAGCTCAAACCCGCCTCACTATCGATGGTTCCAAGGAGGTGAGCTAAACACATGCTACAATTGTGTTGACCGCCATGTCGATGAAGGGCGTGCTGATCAAGCTGCGCTGATATACGACAGTCCCGTCACCGACACAGTCAAAACTTTTTCCTACCGTGAGCTCCGCGATGAGATTGCCGTTTTTGCCGGCGCTCTTGCCAATCACGGCGTCACCAAAGGGGACCGCGTCATTGTCTACATGCCAGCGATTCCCGAAGCCGTCATTGCTATGTTGGCCTGTGCCCGGCTTGGCGCTGTCCATTCCGTGGTGTTCGGCGGATTTGCCGCCAACGAACTCGCCGTCCGCATCGACGATTGCGAGCCCAAAGTTATTGTTTCGGCATCCTGCAGTATCGAAGTGATCAAGGTGATCCCCTACAAGCCGCTGTTGGATGAAGCGATTGAGCTGGCAGGTCATACTCCCGATCATTGCATCATTCTGGAACGGCCCATGCTGGAATGCTCTCTCACTGCTGGTCGCGATGTTGACTGGAAAGCAGCGACCGATACGGCTGAACCTCATGATTGTGTCGCGGTTGCCGCGACCGACCCGCTCTATATTTTATACACCTCCGGGACGACCGGCGAACCTAAGGGCGTCATGCGCGACAATGGCGGCCATGCTGTGGCGCTCAAATGGACTATGAAGAATATTTATGGCGTGGAACCTGGCGAAGTATATTGGGCAGCTTCAGACGTCGGCTGGGTAGTCGGTCATTCGTATATTGTTTATGCCCCATTACTCAACGGCAACACCACCATCCTCTATGAAGGCAAACCGATCGGCACACCGGACGCCGGCGCCTTTTGGCGCGTCATATCCGAGCACAATGTCGGCGTGATGTTTACCGCGCCAACTGCCTTTCGCGCTATCAAGAAAGAAGACCCTGCAGGCGCGCTGATCAAAGACTATGACCTTGCCAATTTCAGAGCGCTGTTTTTAGCTGGTGAACGGTTGGATCCAGACACCTTGCAATGGGCCGAAAAAAGTCTTGGTGTGCCCGTGATCGATCATTGGTGGCAAACAGAAACGGGCTGGTCGATCTGCTCTAACTGTCTTGGCATCGAGGCCTTACCGGTCAAACAAGGCTCGCCAACCAAAGCCGTGCCAGGAATGGATTTGCACGTTGTCGACGATAATTGCGAAGAAGTTAAAGCAGGTGACATTGGCGCCCTCGTGATCAAACTGCCACTGCCGCCCGGAACTTTTCCGACACTGTGGAATGCTAAGGAGCGTTACATTGACAGCTATCTGGCGGAATTTCCGGGATATTACAAAACCGCCGATGCTGGATTTATCGACGTAGACGGCTACGTGTTTGTCATGTCTCGCACCGACGATATCATTAATGTCGCCGGCCATCGGCTATCCACGGGTGCTATGGAGGAAGTCTTAGCTGCCCATCCTGACGTTGCTGAATGCGCCGTCATTGGCGTCGTAGACGACCTTAAGGGTCAGCTGCCGCTTGGCTTCCTCGTGCTCAGCGCCGGCGTAGAGCGGGAAAATTCTAAAATCGTCAAAGAAGTTGTCGCGATGGTGCGTGAGCAAATTGGCCCGGTGGCGGCGTTCAAAACCGCAATCGTTGTGGCGCGCCTGCCAAAAACGCGCTCAGGGAAAATCCTGCGGGGCACCATGCAGAAAATTGCCGATGGCGAGGAATACAAGATGCCTGCCACGATTGAAGACGTCTCTGTATTGCCCGAGATCGAGCAGGCGCTGGCAGCGCTCAATTAAGCTCTGGCACGAGTTGGAATAGGCAACCTCTTTTTCGGCGAGTGCGGGATATGAGCAGACTCGAATTTTGATTTGTCCAAAATATTCTCATTTGACTGAAAGAAAAAATTTCAAATGGACGAAAAGTCAGTGGTATCGGCACACCCAATTTTTTATCTGCTTTAGCCCTGATAACAGACATTAATTCGATACTGCAAAAGAGTCTGCTTTTGACCCGAATGTATGGACCGACCGTGTGTTGCAAGAATTAATTTGAGATAGCGGGTTTGGTCATGCGTTAATGTATTCGG
>Ga0066828_10000611_pt1 | contig 14784 bp, 13 predicted proteins | sample ETNtaG_24_FD_65497 | JGI IMG/M metagenome (GOLD analysis project Ga0066828, IMG submission 65497) | Marine microbial and viral communities from oxygen minimum zone, Eastern Pacific Ocean - ETNP201306SV47 | ecosystem: Environmental > Aquatic > Marine > Oceanic | place: Pacific Ocean: Eastern... | reverse complement strand
CTCAAGCGCATTTTGAGAGGCTTTGACGTGACAGCGGAGACCCTGGCTGAAGACGTGATCGAAGTCGTAGGGCCGGCTGGCAATTTTCTGGCAGAGGAACACACGGTCAAGCACTTTCTTCATGAACTGTGGCTGTCCGGACCGGCCTGGACCCGACAAAGTTGGGATGCCTGGCAACAAAAGGGCAATCAAACATTTGCTGACAGTGCCAGGGACTTGGTCAAAACCATTCTGGCCGAACACGAACCCGACCCCATAGATCCAGGACTGGCCCGGGAAATCGATCGGATTGTAGACTTTGCCAAAACAGAGTTGGGATAAAGTCACAGGGCTTGTCAACTAAGTACTGGTAACTAAGTACTGGACATCTAACAAGTCGATTTGGCTGACTTCCTGCCGCACACATTTGTTACGCACGGTTGAGTCAATTGCTTGAATCCTGGGAGTCTGGTACTTTTCCGTTGAGGGTTGAGATCCAGACCACGCCCCAGAGAATCAAAACCACCTTGGGCTCTTCCAACAGAGGGAACTATTGCAGGCATAGACAAATGCGCTTTAAAGTTCCTATTCTCTCGTTACTGACATAGGTCGTCACAGGTTGAGGTAGATATGGAAAAGTTGGCTTCTCCCCCTTGTTCAATAACTGACTGCCACATTCACTACGCTCATCCCGGTTTGATGCCTGAACTCATCAAACTGTGTGACGATGTGGATATCGATCGGTTCAACATCGTCTGCACACCTCACCAGCAACGAATGAGCCTTATTCCTGACGCACTTCATCTGAAGTCTCACCATCCGGAGCGAGTTTTCGTGTTCGGAGGTCTGGATGTATCGATCTGGTTTACCGCGGGAGAACAGGCCGGGGAGTTGTTCGCCCAATATGTGGATACTCTGATCGATCTCGGTTGTGACGGCATCAAGATGATCGAAGGTAAACCACAAATGCGCAAAGGGCTGCCAATCCTCCCATTCGACAGCGAAGTTCTTGAGTCTTATTGGGAAAAAGTTGAACAGACTCGATTCCCCGTTCTTTTTCACCTCAACGATCCTCAGGAATTCTGGATAAAGGACGAAGTACCGGCGTGGGCTGTGGAACGTGGCTGGTTTTATGGAGATGGCAGTTATGTCCACTTCGAGACCCAATATGCAGAAGTCCTGAACGTGCTGTCGCGCCATCCAACGCTCAAAATCATATTTGCCCACTTCATGTTTCTATCCAACGACCTACCACGACTAGCTGATTACCTGGACCGCTATCCCAACATAAGTGTCGACCTCACGCCCGGTATTGAGATGTATCTGAATTTTTCAAAAAAACCAGATGAGAGCAGAGCCTTTTTCGAGCGTTATCAGGATCGGATTCTGTTCGGTACGGACGTCGGCGCCAGGGCACTTCTCGATTCGTCAGGTGAGGGGATCGACACTGAAGAAAGCAGGCAAAGGGTCTACTTGATTCGCAGGTTTCTGGAACACCAACAGGCGTTTCAGCTGGGCGGTGACAGTGGTTTTCTGTTTGGTAACTCGGTTGAAACGATTCTGCCCTTGGGTTTGCCCAACAGCATTCTGGAGAAGATTTACTACACGAACTTCAAACGTTTTGCAGGCAACCTGCCTCGACCATTGAACAATCCCGCCATCTCCCGGGAGTGTGAGCGTTTGACCGATACCATGGCGTTTATGGCCGCTGTCCGAAACAATGAGGAAAGTGATTCAGCCGTTGCCAGGCAAATGGCTATCTTTTTCAGGGAGAAGGCAGACCAATGAAACAGCATCGGTTTCGCTCACTCTCATGTCGAACGGCTCACTTACGTCCATGAAACAGATGAAGAGGTGGCAGGAACCGATCTATGCTATCGGCGGGTTTGGACCTGGATTCCTGTACCAGTTCTCTCTGGTTTATCTGTTGCTTTATTACATGCCCGCATTGAAGCTGATCGAAAAAGGCGCTCTGGTGCTCGCTCCGGCAGCCGGTTTCGCTGCTGCTACCCTGATTGCCCGCGTTTTGGATGGCATTGTGGACATTCCCATAGCCACCTGGACCGACAACATGAAGAGCCGTTGGGGCCGTCGTCGACCGCTGATGGTACTTGGATATATTCCCATGGTCGTCTGTTTCGTGCTGCTGTGGTATCCCCCTGTTACCGGCAGTGTTTTAGGCGCTGAAGGACACTGGGGAAACGCTCTCTATGTTGCCCTGATGAGTTCGGCCTTTTTCTTCAGCTACACTCTGGTCACCGTTCCTTATCTGGCAGCGCTCTCGGAAATCGTCCCCGACGAAAAATCACGTGTTCGCGTGGCAAGCTGGCAAACGGCTTTCAATACAGCCGGGTTCGCTCTGGTATTCGTGGGAGCGCCTATCCTGTTCGAGAGCTTTGGCATTCGAGGTACTGTCTGGCTTTTATTACCAATCGCTCTCTCGTTCATCGGTCCCATCCTGGTCATCAAGGAAGAATCCACCCAGGCCGATCAGACCACCAGCCAACCGAGCTCGGATCATCAGGATGTTCCGCTGTGGCAGAGTCTGAAGTTGTCACTGAACAATCAAACCTTTCGTATATACCTTGTGTCTTTTGCCATCTTCTTTTTTGGCCTTCAATTTTTCCTGGGTGGAATCGCATTCATGGCGCTGGACATGATGGATCTGTCGGAATCCCAGTTGGGGATGATGAACGCAGCGGTGTTTGCACCAGTACCGATCATGCTGCTTCTGTTCAACTTTGTGGCCAGAAGAAAAGGTGCAAAGTGGGGCTTCCAGGTGGCGCTACTGATATTTGCCGCCGCGATGCTGCTCTATCCTCTGGCGTGGACACGATTTGATTTCCCCATACCACCGATGGCCATAGGGATCATTCTTGGTCTGATTTGCAGTTTTTCGGTGGGTGTATTTTTCACCATTCCCTATGCCTTCCCAGCCCACATCGCGGCCGTGGAAGCCGAGGAAACCGGGAAGAACCGGGCCGGTATGTATTTTGCCGTTCAAGGACTGGTCAATCAGGGTATGGGGAGCCTGGCAGCGGCAATGCTCGCTTTCCTGCTGACCTGGGAATACGGGTATGTAGCCATCGGTCCAATCACCGGAGTTCTGTGCATCATCGCCTGCATTCTCTTTGCTCCGTATCCTCTGGGCCAACCTTCGCAGAAGTAATCAAACCAAACGGAGAATCTTGTGTGACGTCAGCCCAAATGGGACCAACAGCACTGTAGCCATCAATTCTTACCTGCAGATTTCTTTGAATAGGGCGTTAATGGTCCCCGTACTCAAAGGAGAGCCATCATCAGCAAAGAGAATCTGGAGCGGTTTACGAATCAGATAGCTGAGAGTAAAGAACTACAGGCGAGAATAGGCGATGAGATAGACGCCAAATCGCTGATTGCGCTGGGTGCGGAATGTGGTTGTGAGTTCACCGCAGAAGAGTTGCAGGAGTCCGTAGAGTTGAGTGATGAGGAGTTAGACGGGGTATCGGGTGGCTTCAGCACATCAAGGTTTGGTTCTGGGTTCACAGCGTGCGAAGGCAGCATTTTGATACGCGGAACAGGCGGTTCGGTTTTAATGTGCACCCAGATGAGACCGGTGGGACGCGCGGTTGACGGAGTGGAGCGCCCCCCATTGAGTTAAAAAAACAGCAGGCAATATGCCAGCGACTGAACTTTGTACGCCATCTCACCTGAGCGATTGCCGATCATCAACCGGTGGGGTCAGGGAATATCCAGATGCCTTAAGATATAGTAGCGTCGTATTCCTCTCTTGCAGCTGACCAGCCCTTTAAGTCCTCCGTACTGCCAGTGGTGCCATCAAAATCTTACTTGTAGATTTCTCTAAATAGCACCCTGTTCGGAGAAATCTGCAGGTATGATTTGATAGCTACAGCGGCTGTAGAAAATAATCTTTGGTCGTCGTTTGTACTTGTGAATTTGCAAGAAAACGGATTTAATACTCCTTATACTCGGCAGCAAGAAGACCAACTATTAGCAGCAGCTACCACTTGGTTAGCAGCAAGGAGACCAACTATTAGCAGCAGCTACCACTTGGTTAGCCAGATGCTCAGGACCACTCTGAATTCCTCATTCGTAACTACCTGACTGAAAAGAAAAACGTGGTCTGGCATGGCTCTTGCGATCAGCACCCGCTATCTGATTGGCGGAACGAAGAGGAAGGTCGATATGTGCGCAAGACACGTGTGATGCCCAATCACCTCGACAAGACGAGCCGGCGCTCGCTGTTGCGTTTCCTGCTCGCGAGTCCGCTCCTTTTTACACCGCGGCCCGTTGCGGCGTTCGAGCGGCTGCTTGCGGCAGCGGGAGAGAACGAGCCCACGGCACAGGAAGCACGAGAGATCATCAAGGCTGCGACCGAGGCCATCGACGTGTTCGACTTCGAGTTTGTCGCCGAGCGAAACCTCTCACCAGCGCACTACACATACCTGTCAATGGGGGTGCAACACGAGGTGACGCTGCGTGCCAACAGGACTGCTTTCGATGACTTCCAGCTCCGGCCGCGACGACTGGTCGGTAGCATCCGCGACCTGGACACGTCGACACAGATTCTGGGAACGAAGATGTCGAGTCCGATCATCCTCGCTCCCGCCAGTTCGCAGAAGGCGTTTCACCCCGAAGGCGAACTGGCCGTCGCGCGCGCCGCCAAGCGCAAGGACCACCTGCAGATATTCTCCACAGGAAGCTCCACGCCGATCGAGGAGGTTGTCGCCGCGCGTGGTGCCCCGATCTGGTTCCAGCTCTATACCGCAGACATCTCAACGTTTACGCGCATGCAGCTCCGCGAAGCCGAAGAAGCGGGCTGTCCCGCCGTCGTTCTGACGGTCGATGTGACGGCAACGATATTCGACCAGAACCGAGATCGTATTCGCCGTTTCCGCAGGGAAGACAATGCCGAGTGCCAGACCTGTCATCAGTCCTCCATGGTCCAAGACGCAATCGACGCCGCTCACGCGGTGGGTTTCGACCTGGAGCGCAGGTTGGATAATCTAATGATTTTGGACTGGGACAACGTGGATCGGATCCGCGACGCAACGCCGATGAAGTTGCTCCTCAAGGGCATCCTCACCCGTGAGGATGCGCGCCTGTGCGTCGAGCACGGTGTTGACGGGATCGTCGTCTCGAATCACGGCGGCCGTGCAGAGGACAGTGGTCTCTCCGCGATCGAAGCGTTGCCCGAGATCGTCGAGGAGGTGGGCGGGCGCATCCCCATCCTGATCGACAGCGGCTTTCGCCGAGGAACCGACTTCTTCAAGGCCCTCGCACTGGGTGCGGATGCTGTCTGCATCGGGCGCCCCTATCTGTGGGGTCTTGCCTCTTTCGGCCAGGAAGGCGTCGAGGCGGTGCTCGACATCCTCCGGAGCGAACTGGAGATCGTCATGAAAGGGTTAGGGACCCCCAACCTAGCGTCCATCACACCAGCGTATGTCCGCAGGAAATGCTCCGCGTGCGGGCAGTCTGGATAGGCTTGTTGCGCCAAGCTGGTATTTGGCTAGGACTTTCTCCGAGCGTCCCGGAATCACTTTCATGTCACCGCTGGGTAACCAGGGATGTGATTTTTAAACTGCGGTATAGAAATCGTGATGAAGTGAAGCTGCTTCTGATTCACCAAGCATCTCTCCAAATAGGGCTAGGTGGTAGCATATGGGTTGACGTCACACATGCGTGCACCAAACTCTATTTCTTCCCAAATATCGGTACCATGAGGGTTCAATGTTATGAAATTCTTTTCGTATAGGTTCACTAGTATTTTTTTGTTTTTTAGTAGGGCGATAGGAGCGGCAGAACGCAAGTTCAGTAATAACTTTTCGACAATTGAATCATCGGGCGTTCCGATATGTTTTAAAGATCAAGGGGAAGGGCCTCCCGTATTTTTCATCCACGGTTATACCAGTAATGCCTTGGACTGGAATATTGCTATTAATCTTTTGAAGGACCGATTTCGGTTGATAACTATCGATTGTCGAGGACATGGTGCAAGTGGAAAACCGGAAGATTTAACCTTTTACGGAAGAAAAATGGTGGCTGACATACTAGAAGTCCTGCAAAAGTTAGAAATTGAGAAAGTGTGTCTTGTTGGTTATTCGATGGGAGCTGAAATAGCTCTTCGGTTTACTGTGGAACACCCAGAGGTTGTGACTGGTCTTGTAGTAGGCGGTTCTGGCTGGTCGGGGGAAAAGGAAACAAAGCTTTATACTGAAATTGGAGATTCATTGAAAAATCATCAAAGTTTTGGGCCTTTCATTGAAAATAACTCTGACGATTTAGAACTTTTGGATTCTGGTAATTTTGATGTAAAGACGGCTGATGCAATGCTTAAGGGACAAAATATTGAAGCATTGGCAGCGGTTGCCGGCAACATGGGAGAGATTATTAATTTATCTGAGCAGGATATAAGTGGTATCCGAATTCCTGTTCTAGCTATCAGTGGAGATCAGGACGATGAAAAACTCAACTTGGAAAAGATGATTGGTGCAGTACCAGAGATCTCATATAAGTTGCTGCCGGGCAAAGATCACATGGAAGCTTTTTTAGACCCAGAATTTTATAGCTTAATAGAGCAATTTCTAATATCTCAGTACCATTCAGAAGCTAGCTAAATAGTTCGAGCTAGTTCTTCACTCCTGGGTTACCAATGCTGTTCAGATCATGGGAGCCAAATGGTTTGGCTCAATTGCACTGAAATTAAAGTTAACAGGTAGATATAACTAGGTTTTTAGGCTTCAATTGAAGCGCTTCCGAGAATAATTACAGGGAACCGTATTCATGTCTGAAACGACGATATTTAATCCATGGAAAGATGACGAACTTGCTTCTAAGTGTTACCCCGCAGGCACTAAAAATGAAGCCACAGCAATGTGTCTTATCTCACGGACCAATGCCGATCGCTCGACGGCATCGACTGAAGTGGAGGAGGGTGGCTCCTAGAGTATGGGAACCATTAACGCCCTATTCAGAGAAATCTGCAGGGATGATTTGATAGTTACAGGTGCCCTTTGAAGAAAGAACCAGCATCGTCGTCTCTCTCTCGAGGCATATCACGTGGGTCACTCATCGCGATACTGATTAACTTATTTATCGGGGCGGGAATCTTCGGTTTACCTTCTCGAGCCTTTGCACTCGCCGGAAGCTATAGCGTATTGGCGTTCGTTATCTGTGGTGGCTTAATCGGGTTGATCATTCTGTGCTTCCTTGAGGTCGGCTCCCGCTTTCCCGGGACCGGCGGGCCCTATCTGTATGCGCGTAAGACATTTGGCCGACTCACCGGCTTTCAAGTGGGATGGCTTCTTTGGCTGACACGGATCACTTCGTTCGCGATTATTTGCGACGTTCTGCTTTCGTACCTGAGCGCAATTTGGCCGACGATCAATGACGGAATCACCCGAACCGTTCTAGTGACGGCCATTGTGATCGTTCTCACAACGATCAATTACCTAGGCGTTCGGCATGCAGCACGCGTGAGTAATGTCTTCGCTGTTATGAAACTGGTGCCACTTGCTATGTTCGTACTCGTTGGTATTTGGTTCATCGAACCGGGTCATTTTCAGTTCCAACCAATGCCGAATGCCAATACGCTTGCTTTAGCCGTCATGGTCCTAATCTTTGCATTTAGTGGTTTTGAGGTGGCCACCATCAACACAGGCGAAGTACAGAATCCTGAGAAAGCATTTCCCTACGCTCTCTTTTTTACGGTGGCGCTCGTCTTAGTTTTCTATTTAGCTATTCAAATTGTCGCGATCGGTACGCTGCCTTCCTTGGCGACGTCCAGCCGTCCATTGGCTGATGCCGCGACCGTGTTCGTTGGACCAATCGGTGCTGCGGTAATCGTTGTGGGTGCAATCATATCGACGTCGGGTACACTCAACGCGGGACTGTTGGGTGGCTCGCGGCTTCCCTATGCGATGGCTCGGGAAAATCAAGTTCCCTCATTCTTCGGCCAAACACACACCAAATATCACACGCCCACCAGCTCTCTGATTATCACGGCCGTTGCTTGTTGGCTCGCATGTCTAACCTTCAATTTTGTCGAAGCATTAACAATCAACAGCGTTATCCGCCTGATCACCTATGCGATCGTGTGTGCAGCCTTACCCGTATTGCGACGACGCCCTGATACGAGACCGCCAAATTATGTGGTGCGCATGGGTCCATGGGTTTCTGGTTTCGCGCTGTTGTTGTGTGCCTGGCTCCTGAGCCGGGTTAGCGTGGCTGAGGTATTGCAGGTCTCCGGGGCGATCGTACTTGGCGGTATTTTGTATGGATTGTCTGCCATTCGAAGATAAGACTGTGACAGCGCACGTGGAGAGGTGTACTTTTCTCCATGCTTCGAATAGGGAGTACAGGTCTTTATGGGAGCGTTATTCCGCGCATTGTGTCTAAGAGTATAGGAACCATTAACGCCCTATTCAGAGAAATCTGCAGGGATGATTTGATAGTTACAGGTCATTTTCTATAGCACTACAGATCAATTGACCAAAGTGCTTCACCATCAATATGAGTACCGTGAAGCTTCCTGAAATTTGTTGGACCATTGTTTGCGAGGGACACCTGTTAACCCGTCACTAAATTACTTTAGCATGTCACGAATCTGGTGTTTTGCATCAAGTCGGTAACTACAGATCAGGCAACGACGCATACCTTCTCGCATACTGTTGTTCTGGGAACGCAAGGTCGTGAGTTCCTGCTGCAATGCCTTTATTGCCTGCTCCTGCTCAAGCAGACGCTTCCGAGGACTGAAGAAATTACCCAGTCTCAACACAACTGACTAATCCCTTGCTTCCCAGGTCATACGCACGGTACAGGATGTTTCAGGCAGGTGTGGTTCAAATTCCATTCTTAATGCACCGCCATCACCGTTGAATAGCACCTCGAAGGGGCCCTTGCAGATATGAAGACAGCCTTCTTCCGGTAATGCGTTGGGGTTCGGTAATGTTTCCTGCCTCGCACATGTATGCCACGCGCAATCGGGGATCTCCATTACCGTGACGCCATTCCCAGGATCGTACTCTGTGATAGTTGCAGGTCCGGTTAGCCAATGGGCGGGGTTAAAAGTCTTGAACATGAACGTCGTCCAGCGCCCTGGCTTTTTTGGTTCCAGGCTGGGTCGGCCTTGATGCACAGGTGAGTTTGATGTCTGATGCTTTTCTGACATCCTGTTCATCATCTCGAGGAAGTCGGATGATGTTTCGCGAGACAGTTTTACTGAGGTGCCGATCACGATGTCTTCGAACTGCCCTCTGCTGAAATACTTCCTAAGTTCCAGCAGTGCCCATTCGATCTCACGAACAAAGTTACCATAGCGCTTCCGCCATTTTTCCCTGGGCGAGTCAGACCAGTGGATTGCTTCTCGCTGCGATTTTATTGCCTCGTATTCAGCTTCGAGCTTCTCGGTGTCATTGCACGACAGTCGCAGAATCGGCAAAAATGTATGACTGATTATTGGCATTGCCTTCTTAACCAGCATGGTATTTGACATCCACATGTCGATCCATGCCTGCGGCCCCCAGCTTGCGTAAAGGCTGGGCTGGCTGGCGGCTACAATCCGAGTATGTTCACCGGAAGCGATCACCTGATTATTGCTCATGCGGGTGTCTCTTGAGTATAGGAACTATTAACGCTCTATTCTGAGAAATCTGCAAGTAAGATTTGATGGCCACAGGCCATTTTCTACAGCACTTTCTAGAATAAGAGCCAAAATAGTAAAGGATTAATTTATAGGGAATACCTTAAACTTCAAAGATCTTGCGAAGAGATCAAGGGTGCCATAGACGAGAAGCATAACCGTGCATTTTGATACGGCGTTGGGGTAGGCGAGAGGGATCAATTTGACGATTCGACGGGCTGGCAGAGCTGCAGACCCGAGCGCGCAATGCGCCCGTTCGTTGGCACTATCCCCTTGCACAGTCCTCTTCAGAGAGTGCCCTTCGGCTGCGTTAGACGGGGGCGCCGGTGCCCTCGACCAGCAGGTTTTTCGAGTCGCGGCCTCGAACCCAGCCCAAAGACCGGCTGGCTGAGTAGCCCAGCACGCTTCTCGCCTTGTCCGAGAGCCTCGCGGCAACCTCCGGCGGGACGGCGACGTACTGGTTCTCTTCGGAAGTCAGCCAGTCCGGGACGAACGACTGGAAGAAGCCGGTGCGGCGAATCGTGTTGGAGCCGCTGGCCGACCTCGACACCGAGCTTATCTCGATCGGTGACTGCATCACACCGCGTACGGCCGAGGAGGCGGTGCTCGAGGGCCTAAAAGCCGGGGTCGCGATCTGAACCACCGCCAGATAAGCCCGGAAGATCTGGCGGGAGCCCCTCTGCATAAAAAGTTATCCCAGCGCCAGCTTGAATCAAAGGATATGTTAGGGGGTATACTGACAACATGTTCCTCTCAACTACGGAGTGATCAATGTGTACGAAGTGCAGGTTCGCGACTGCATTCTTCTGGGCGATTCTACTTCAAACGGCAATAGCAGACGGTAAGGATTCGAAAACAATGCTACCAGCAAAAATCAGCAAAGAAGAAGCGATGGGCGTTATCTTTCAACGCGACGACGTGACCGCAAAAACCCACCCGGATGGCCATAAGACTGAAAGCGTCGCGACGATGTCCAGCAGCGATGGAAAATTCCACAGCGGGATGTATCGCTCCGGTAAGACTCGCATCGACATCAGTAAGCCCTACGGCGTAAATGAATTTATGTACTTCGTGAGCGGGAGCGTCACGTTGACCTCCAGCGACGGTAGCGCGATGACAATTAATACTGGTGAAGCCGTAACGATGCCCAAGGAATGGACAGGGGTTTGGGAAACAGATGGCTATGAAAAGATCTGGGTGATCTATTCTGATGAATAGGCTTGCCGGACATGCCGTTTCGAGATTGGGTGCCCGAGCATCTCTTTTGGCGTTGTCATTGTTCTGCGCTGTTTCTCCGGCGCCGGCACAACAGACTGACACAAACTGGGCCCTGAAAGGTGGAGATTTCAGCGGCCAACACTATTCCGCTTTGAAAAAAATCAACGTGTCAAACATCGATAACCTAGGGCTAGCCTGGGCTTCAGACCTGCCGATACCGGATGGCGTGGCGACTACACCTATCGTCATCGATGGCGTCGTCTACCTTTCCGGAGCTTACTCTTTCACGCTGGCGCTCGATGCGAAGAGTGGCGACATTTTGTGGTCTTATGATCCTGAGGTTCGGGACTCGTTTGCCGAACAACCCCTGCTGTCCTGGCTCGCAAGAGCCCACCGAGGTATCGCCGTGAGTGATGGGAAGTTATTCGTAACTACCGTCGATTGCCGGTTGATTGCACTGGATGCAAAGAAAGGTACACGCCTTTGGTCGCAACAGACTTGCGACACCGCATTGGGCTACTTCATAACCGATTCGCCCTACGTGGGCGGTGATAAGGTATTTGTTGGTAATGGCGGTTCCGAATCTCAGCTAAAGGGTCGAGGTTATGTATCAGCCTTTGCAGCGGACGATGGTGACCTGTTATGGCGTTTCTACATCGTGCCGAGTGACAAGCCGGAGGAAAACGATACGCCGGCGATGAAGATGGCAGCCAAAACTTGGTCGGGAGCCGCTCTTGCTAAGTATGGAGGCGGCGGGCACAGCTGGAACGAGATGACGTACGATCCAGTGTCAAAGCTGTTGTTCTTTGGCACCTCAGGGGCATATCCATACAGGCATGCAGAGCGCAGTCCCCTAGGCGGGGATAATCTGTTCTTATCCTCGATCGTCGCTGTGGATACAGGTACGGGTGAGTACCGGTGGCACTACCAGACAGTCGATAAGGACAGCTGGGATTACAACGCCACAATGAATGTAGTTCTTGCGGATCTCACGATTAATGAGGTAGAAAGGGAGACAGTGTTACTTGCACCTAAAAACGGCTTTCACTACACGCTCGATCGGCACACCGGCGAGCTGCTCGCAGTAGGCAAGTTCGCTAAGACCAACTGGGCGACGGATGTCGATCTCGAGACAGGCAAGCCAATCTACAATCCACAAGGCGAATACTGGAACCTGGCCGAGGGTGAGGAGGCGCTTATATGGCCAAATAGTTGGGGTGCACGAAACTGGACAGCCATGGCCTTTCATCCGGGTCAGGCCCTTTCCTACATTCCGGTGATCGACGTGCCGGGAAAGCGATCCGGTGGTGGTGGCGAAGGCGAAGCTCTTGTTATGGTGACAGAGGTGGACGGCAAGCCACATGCACCGGGTAAGTTGGTTGCCATGGACCCGACCAACGGCCGCATTCGCTGGTCGGTAGACCGTGATCTTCCGTTCAATGGGGGATTGTTGGCAACCGGCGGCGATCTCGTATTTCAAGGTACCGCTTTGGGCACATTCGAAGCTTTTTCGGCCGGTACCGGGGAACCCCTTTGGTCAGTACAGACGGGCTCTGCAATCAATGCAGCACCTGTCAGCTATTCGCTTGGCGGTGTCCAGTACATATTGATACCTATCGGCGCCGGCGGTGGATTGCAGTACCAATACCCGGGAATGCACTCGACGAAAGCCTCACAAGGCCCCACCCGTCTACTGGCGTTTACTATTGGTGGGGAGGCGCAGTTGGCATCCGGCCCGTCTGCCGAGCGAACCCTGCCCGATCAACCGAAGCTGGACGCTTCGCCCGAAGTCATCGTCCTAGGCGCTGAGGTATATAATGAAGCGTGTAAGTTCTGTCATGGCAGTAATGCTGTCGCGCGCTTCGGTGGAACCGTGCCGGATTTGCGATATGCGGATAGCACCACTCATGCGCAATGGGATGCCATAGTCATCGGTGGGTCGAAGGTCGCCAACGGAATGCCAGTAATGGAGCTAACTGTCGAGCAATCCCATGCAGTTCGCAACTATGTGCTATCGCTGTCGGAAAAGATCCACCAGACCCAGTAAAACAGTCTGCGAGATATACACTATGTCCACGCGCATGGTTCACGCGCATGAAATTCTGGTTGATCCCGCCCTGCTGTATGGATTGTTCGCCCCATCGCCGGTTTGCACGCGCGGTAATAGGAGTCAGTTCATTATTTGCACGCCAGATCAGGCCTTTAGTCCCTTTACCATTGGAGACAAACAAAAACAGGGGGGGTATTTTTAGGGGTATATTGCGCTGCTCGACCTGGTCGAGGCAGAGACGCCGGCAGCACAACGCGCCTTTATTACCGGAGTTACCCAGCTCGCCGAGCATGTCGGCGGACGATTGACGGTAGCAAACAGGGTACTCCCACCGATGGTCATTCCCGATGAGCGGGCCTCGGAAGCCGATCGTGCGACAGACTTGCTGGTTATCACCTGGTACCCAACGAAGGAGGTCGGTGAATCCGCCCTCGCCGCCGATACAAATAAAGGGGTAAATGGGTCAGTTTTGGATGTAACTTCAACACCACTGAACCGCTTTTAAGAAAATAGCCTATAGCCATCAAATCTTACTTGCAGATTTCTCAGAATAGGGCGTTAATGGTTCTTATGCTCACTCATTAAATCGCAGACGGCTTGCGGCTTTTGTCTGCAGGTCAGTGGCAACGGTAATAAGGCAGTAATTCGTGGCAACTAAAGCAAAAATTTCCCAACTCCTTGCATATGGGGTTGGGCAAATCCCTATCTCCATCAAGGGCTACTTGTTTGGGGCACCGATCATTTATTTCTACAACGATGTACTCGGGCTCGAAGCTTGGTGGGCTTCGCTTGCGCTCGCGATTGCCATGGTCGTCGACGGGTTTACCGATCCCATCCTTGGTTACCTTTCCGATTACACCAAATCGCGATGGGGCCGACGTCACCCATATATATTCTTGAGCATCATCCCGTCAGCTCTTTTTTTCTTCTTGTTGTTGACCGTCGATCAGAGCGAATCGCAGTTGGCATTGTTTGTCCAATTACTGACACTCACTATTGGCGTCCGCGTCGCTTGGACTTTTTACCAAGTTCCGCGCGAAGCGCTGGGTGCTGAAATTAGTAAGGATTACGAACAGCGCAATCAACTTCACGGTTTCAACAGCATGTTTGGCTGGATTGCAGGCCCGACCACGGCCTACCTATTTCTTACTGCCCTTGGAGATTCGTATCAAAATCTTAGCGCGTACCATGCACTGGCCACGTGGGGCGCGCTCACCATCGTGATTGTTGGGTTCTTTTTCGCCTTCACCACGGCACGAGAAATCCCAAACCTTGAATTACCCAAGGCATCCCTACCAAGCAGTGCTCGGTCGATGTTCCGGGATATATTTTCGACCCTTAACCATACGTCCTGGTTAAGTCTTTTTTGGGCCGGCGTCGTGTTCAGTTTATTTGTTGGACTCACCATGGGGTTGGAGTTCTACTGGAATACCTATTTCTGGGATTGGAAGCCAGCCGACGTTGCAATATTCCCCATCGTGGCAATGGGTGGCGCCCTGATCATCAGTGCGTTTGCCGGCCCGCTGGCACGCGGCTATGACAAGAAAAAATTGGCGATCGGGCTGTTCGTGATCTCGATCGTTATCGGCCCGTCTCTGCTGATTTTGCGGTTACTCGACCTTCACTACGGCATTCAGATCCTGCCGCCAAACGGCGAAAAATACGGCCTCTTATGGTGGGTCATGCTCGTGCACGGTTTCTTTGCCGCCAACGTTGTCGTCCTTGCTTGGATCCTTGTTGGTTCAATGAACGCCGATGTGGTCGAAGACAGTCAGACCAGCACCGGTCGGCGCTCCGAAGGACTATTTTTTGCGGGCCCCAACTTAATTCAAAAAGCGATCAGCGGCGTCGGATTGATGGCTAAAGGACCCCTACTCTACTTTGTGGGTTTCCAAGC
>Ga0066828_10000592_pt1 | contig 14919 bp, 12 predicted proteins | sample ETNtaG_24_FD_65497 | JGI IMG/M metagenome (GOLD analysis project Ga0066828, IMG submission 65497) | Marine microbial and viral communities from oxygen minimum zone, Eastern Pacific Ocean - ETNP201306SV47 | ecosystem: Environmental > Aquatic > Marine > Oceanic | place: Pacific Ocean: Eastern... | reverse complement strand
AATATCCTTGGACCTGTCGGAGAACTCCATCGCCTATCGAAACCGAGCCGAATGGATCGGTTGGCTTCAATCAAATAGGTAAATATCCAACGTCAGTTATTGGCTATTAACTGCCGAAATCACTGATCACAAATAGAGTCCGCTATTGGGGTGAAAGCTGCTATTAGCAGTGGTGGTTGATGCCGCCAGTGTCTTCTCCGACTCACTTGGTGGTAAAGAACGGGTCAACTATTTTATCGAGGCTGCCTTTGGCAATACCCATCCCAGTGTTTTCAACGGTAATAAAAACATTTGATGGGGGCGGCTGTTTTTGCCTTTTTATATTTCTCTTTGTCCAAATTCGCTGGAATCAGCTTATTGATACAGGGGATTATCCTGACAGACATTATGTTATTAATGCCGCAGGGTATTATCGGCACAATGCGAGAAACAAAGATTTATCAGCAGTTTGTGAAGAAGGCGATTTTTCAGTAAATTGAATTTTACTATCAGTTGATGAAACCCCTTACACAGAAAAAACTATCAACAGTGCTAGCGTCTAATTTTTACAGGTAAGGAGGCAAAGATGCCATACAAAGATTTTAGGGAGTTCCTTGATTTTCTAGATAAGAAAGGAGAGCTAAAAACATGTCATAAAGAGGTAGACACTGAGATTGAGATTGCCAAGATTACTGATAAGTCTTCCAAAGTTGAAGGTCCTGCCATACTTTTTACCAATGTGAAAGGATTTGATACTCAGGTGGTTACAGGACTGTTCGGAAATCTTGATAGAGGTTTTTTAATGATGGATTCCAACAAGTACGAGGCTTTCAATAAAGTAGCCCTTGCGTTGGAGAATATGATACCCCTCAATTTGTTGAACGACGGTCCGTGTCAGGAAATTGTCAAAGTTAAAAACGACATTGATCTAAATGAAATTCCGACTCTCTGGCATCACCGGAAAGACAGTCATCGATTTATTACAACTGCTAACTGCAGGGTAAAGGATCCTGTCACTAAAATCTGTAACAGCTCCATCAATCGAGTAGCAGTTCTGGGAAAGGACAGGCTGACTTTTCAGTCCAATCCTCCCCACCAATTGGCTTTTATCGCCAAGCAATACCTTGAGAAAGGTTTAAAATGCCCCATTGCCCTCTCTATCGGGACTGACCCTTCTATTCTTGTAGGCAGTGTCTGCGGCATCCCTCCTGGTACCGATGAATTTGAATTTGCCGGTGGTCTAAGGGGAGCGGCCGTCGATGTGGTTAAATGTCTTACCAGCGATATTGAAGTCCCTGCCTATTCTGAACTGGTGATAGAAGGTGAGATTGTGCCAGGGGATGAAGATGGAGTTGTGGGGAAAACCAGTTATGAGTTTGAATCACCCTTTTGCGAGATCCATGGTTATTTTGGCATGCAGGTACGCTCACCGGTTATCCAGGTAACTGCCATCAGCCATCGAAAAAACTATATTTATCATGGCCTGGGAACTGCAGAACCGCCTTCAGAACATCAAATATTTGATGCGGTAGGTGTACAGGGTGATGTTTACCTGGCCGTCAAAAGAGCTTTTCCAAAGCTGAAAATCGGGGCAATCAATGCTGGAAGTTTCGCTGCCATCATATCAATGAGAAAAACCGAACCTGGACAGGCCAGGCAACTTATCGAAGCTCTTCTCGCCAAGGCAGGATTGAAGCGAGTTACTGTGGTAGATGAAGATATTGATGTCTTTAATCCCACCCAGGTGGACTGGGCGATTCAGTTCAGATCCTGTGCGGATGATTATATCCTTACTTCTGAATTGCCTGCTATTAATCTTGATCCCATGATTTCCACCCCCCCAAATCTACTTAAAAAGGTAGGTATCGATGCTACCTTGCCCTTAAAAGGTGATAAAACAGGTGTGGTGGAAGTGTTGAAGGATCTGGGACCGGCCAGATATTCTGATCTTGATAGGTTAGATCTCAAAGATTATATAGATATCTGATACTGGGGGGGCTTCGTGATGAGCGAAAAATCCGGGCAGCATAAGACGGCCGAAAAACACTTGAGAGACATCCGCTGCAAAACCCGGCGTAAGTTTGCACCGGAAGAAAATATCCGCATTGTTCTCGAAGACCTGCGCGGCGAGTACCCATTCGCCGAGCTGTGCCACCGTGCGCTTGCGCACCGTCAAGACCAAGGGTTGCCTGAGCCGAAAGACGGCGCTGGCCATGGCCCTCAAACTGATCTTGAACGCCCGGCGAAAATGGCGAAAGCTCGATGGATCAAACCAGCTCACCGAAGTCATCCAAGGACTGCCGTTCAAGGACGGGATCAAACAAATCAAATGCGCCGCCTGATCACACCGTCACCATCTTTCGGGCATAGCTCATACTTCTTTGACGGCGGACAGTTAAATCTCATGCTCTAAAAAGAGGAGATAAGCATCATGCATCGCGTATTATTACCATTTGAGTTCTTTGAACCCACCACAGTAAATGAGGTTTTAGAACTTTTAGATGGAGAGAAAACAAAAGTTCTGGCTGGCGGATTGGACCTAGTTCTTGATTCGAGGCTGCGAAAGATTGGACTTAACAAGGTAATCAGTCTTCAGAAAATTCCAGATTTGGACTATGTGAAATATGATCCGGAAAATGGCCTGAGCTTTGGCGCCATGGCAACAATGAGGCAGATCGAGCAGTTTCCTGCTGTAAAGAAAAAATGGCAGTCCTTGTATGAAGGTATTCACACCATTGTCTCCGTTCAGACAAAAATCATGGGAACGGCTGTTGGTAATATCTGTGTTGGCACGCCTGTATCAGACATCGCACCACCCCTGTTTACACTGGGTGCCAAGGTAAAAATCATAGGTAAAAACGGGGAAAAAACAGTACCTATTGAGTCCTTTTTTGTAGACCTGGGTAAAACAATTCTTGAACCGCACGAAATCGTTACCGAGATATCTGTCCCAGAACAGGCCACTGGAACCGGCAGCGCATTCATGAAGCTGGGGAAAACAGCTGAAGATATTGCCAAGATTAATGTGGCTGTAACCGTTAATCTTAAGGACGGGATTTGTCAAAAAGCCAAGATAGCCCTGGGAGCAGTGGCTGCAACACCGATACGGGCTACCGAAGCTGAAGAAGCTGTAAAGGGATTAGAACTGGATGACCGTTGTATCGAAAAAGCAGCTGAAGCTGCTGCTGAACGAGTAAAACCGATAACTGATGTCCGATCTACAGCACAATATCGAAAAGAAATGGTCAAAGTGCTGGTAAGGGATTCATTTAAACTGGCAATTGCCAGGGCATCGGAATAGGGAGAAATACAATGGGAAAAGAAATTGCAGACTTCATCATAAATGGAACAAAATATGAGGAGATCATTGAGCCACACATGTTACTGGTAGACGTGATCAGAGATAAAATCGGTTTAACAGGTACGAAAATAGCTTGCTGGGCTGGTGACTGCGGTGCCTGCACGGTCCTTATTGACGGCTTACCGATACTTTCATGTCTGACCCTGGCTGTAACAGCCAAAGGAAAAAATATTACAACCGTTGAGGGACTGGCTGATGGACATGAATTGCATCCGATTCAAAAGGCCTATGAAGAGAAAGGTGGTGTTCAGTGCGGTTATTGCTCACCAGGCATGCTGATGAGTACTAAATACCTGCTGGATGAGAACCCAAATCCCACCAGGGAGGAGATCGGCGAAGCTCTGGCCGGCAACCTCTGTCGCTGCACAGGTTACGTCAAAATAGTCGATTCCGTTGAGTATGCCGCTGAAATCATGGAAAAAGGAGGCACAAAACAATGACACAAGAACTACATTCCGTTGGTAAATCCAAGATTAAACGTGATTCAGCCCCTAAACTTACCGGAAAGGCCCTGTTTACAGCTGATATGAAAATGCCCGACATGTTGGAAGGTCGGATATTCAGAAGCACCGAGGCCCATGCAAATATTGTCAAGATTGATACATCAAAAGCAAAAGCACTGCCTGGGGTAATGGCTGTTGTTACCCATGATGATGTACCCAAAAGACCTTTTACCCGCTCTACTATGGCAGAGGGACTTCCTTCCTTTGCATACGAAGAAGAAGTATTGGATCAGTATATCTTGTCTGAAAAATCACGTTATGTGGGTGACTGGATAGCAGCAGTGGCTGCTGTAGATGTTTACACAGCTGAGAAGGCACTGGACCTTATTACGGTGGAATATGAAAAACTGACAGCTGTTTATGATCCTTTTGAAGCCAGCAAACCCAAAGGTCCGATTATTCACGAGTCGGCTAAAGATAACATTGCATCAGCTATGGAGCATCCATTCAATTGTGGTGAAGTTGAAAAAGGACTTGAAGAAGCTGATGTCGTGGTGGAACTGACAGGTAAAAATTCAAGGCAGAAACACTGCCATCTGGAACCTGATTCGGCCTTGGCGAGTTGGGGAACTGATGGAAGATTAACAATGATATCACCTTCCCAAGGAGCACACATGGCTAAAAAGCATTTCGCCAAGATTTTTGATTTGCCGGAAAAAAATATCAGGTGGATTTCTCCTGATATTGGAGGTGGTTTCGGTGCCAGGCTTGCCCTGGGAGTTGAACCGGTGGCTGCATTTCTGGCCAGAGTGACTGCAAAACCTGTCCGGGTTACAACCACACGGGAAGAAGATTTTGCAGGCTGGGGAGGCCGAACCGAACAGCACCAGACCATGAAACTGGGTGCAAAAAAAGATGGATCGCTAACTGCGTTGGATTTGAAAATTGTTTCTGATTCCGGTGCCTATTTCTCACACAGTGGAACCACCTCAGCAGTTAATATGCAGCACACCCTGGGTCTCTTTCGATGCCCCAACGTGCATGGTGAACTAAAGGTAGTATACACCAATACACCAATTGCCAGCGGCTTCAGGGGATACGGCAATGTGGAAGGAGCATTTGTTCTGCAACAGGGTATGGACATGCTGGCTGAAAAAGCGAACATGGATCCCATCGACTTTAGAATGAAGAATATCAAAGAGGTAGGAGAACCAAGCTTTTTTATCCCCGTACCACTTGATCATTGCGCCTTGAAGGAGTGCATTGCCCGGGGGGCTGAAAAAATTGGATGGCAAGAGAAATGGAAAGGTTGGAATATAAAAAAAGAGGGTCGTTATAGAACGGGTATCGGGATGTCAGTTATGAATCATGCCAGTGGTGCCGGCGGTTTTCTACTGGAACATTCCAGTGCCATTATCAAGCTGAATGAAGATGGTTCTGCAGTTCTTACAGTAAGCCCCTGTGAAATGGGCCAGGGAATTTTGTGTGCTCTCTCACAGATTGCGGCGGATACTATCGGTATCGACTTTGAGGATGTCCAGGTTGTAACAGGAGATACAGATGTAACACTGTTTGATATTGGTTCCCATGCCAGTCGGTCAACCCTCGTCATCGGAAATGCAGTTGTAGATGCTGGAAACAAAATTAAAGCCATACTTCTCGAGTCAGCAGCTGAAAAACTTCAAAAAAAAGGGGTGGAAGAACTTGATGTAAGCGATGGAAAGGTATTTGTGAAAGCATCTCCGGAAAGTTTTGTTGAGGTTAAAGAAATCGCCTTTGAAGCTATTTACAATTACACAGATTCAGGCGCTCACATTTCAGCTACTGGCTCCTATTTATCTACAAGTCATAATCCAAGCTTTCAAGCTGGTTTTGCGGAGGTGGAGGTTGATACAGAAACCGGGCAGGTTAACATTTTGAGAATTGTGCTGGCCCATGACATTGGTAAGGCCATTAATCCCTTGCAGGTGGAGGGGCAACTAGAGGGGGGTGCGGCACAGGCGATCGGTTTAGCTTTGTATGAAGATTTTGTCGTTGACACCCAAAACGGACATACCTTGTCGGACAGTTTTAGTACTTACAAAATACCTTCCACACTGGACATGCCTCCTATTGATATCATTCTTGTGGAAGATCCTGCTCCCGCAGGTCCATTTGGTGCAAAAGGAGTGGGAGAGCCGGGTATGGTAAATATCACTCCGTCTATCGCCAATGCCATATATGACGCCGTGGGAGTCAGGATAGAAACGATGCCATTATCACCGGAAAAAATCCTGGCAGCCTTGAAGGCCAAAAATTAGTATCAATCCTGTAAGGGAGAAGGAACCTGTATTTTATCAAATATGGGTAGTACAGGTTCATAAAATTTTTTTTCAATCTCGATATTGAATAATTTGGAGTAAAAGAACAAATTATCCGCTTTTTAGAAGGACAGATCTTAAAAGCTGCTGATAGACCACAGCTTATTGATTTAGATCTATGTAATTGAATTAGAAAATAAATCCATTGAGTTTTGGTAAGATTTTTCCGGCCCGTCAGGTCATGATCTGGAAGACAAGTGTGTATTGGGTTTTTTTGTTGATCCGAAAATAAACCGATTAAAACAGGGGGCATAATTTGAACTGATTAATTCGATTGTGGGGGCCTTGTCATGTTAACAGATGACATCGTCACATTAATATGGTCAGAATACATTCCCAGACAATGTCCGTTATGCTAATGGAATTTGATGTAACCGCCACGACCTCGGCGCCGGTTCGTAGAAGTATCAAGCGTATTCCGCAGTCTACAAAAGGCCTTTTAAAGAAAATATATTTAGAGGTGAAAGTTATGAGAATAATTGATCCACATTTACATTTGAATATGATGCGAGGCAAAGACCTTGATGCGCTAGCGATCGCAGGGGTAGAGGCCGCTGTGCTCCCTATCCCACATATTATGCCATGGATGCAGTCTGCGGCTAACCTGATTAAGATGTGGGATAATTTTGTCGAGTTTCAGGTGAAGCATCCCGCATCATTGGGTATTCACGTGCGCGTTTTACTTGGCATTCCTTTTTATGGTATGGCGGAAGAGGCGGTAGAGGAGTGTTTACAAAAACTTCCCGAATATCTGCAACATCCTAATGTGTGTGGCGTAGGTGAGATCGGTATGGATGCCGGTATCGAAGTTGAGGAGCGCTTGTTCAGAGTGCACCTGCAGATTGCTAAGGAGGCAAATCTTCCAGTTGTATGTCATACCCCCACTCCAAAAGAACCGCAGGCGCAGACTGTGTTGGATCAAATCATCCGAGTTATTCATGAGGAAGGTTTTCCAATTGATCGCGCTGTATTGGATCACTCAGGTAAAAACACAATTAAGACCCGCATTGCCGAAATGGACGCCAGAATTGGTCTCAGTCTTTGCTACGACAAACTGAGACCTGAAGACGCCGCTGAAATCGTTCGCGATTTTCCCGAAGCGCGGGACCGGATATTTATCAACTCTGAGTTTGGCAACTCCGGGGAGGGCTATTTCTCCGTGCCCAGAGCGGTAAGAGATATGAGAATGGTGGGTGTATCCCGTGATGTAATCGATCAGGTCGTTTGGGACAATCCAAAAAAGTTTTTTAACTTGGACGTCAATTGATCTTCGTATCATCAGACGGTCCTCATGTTGGTCCGAACTCTTTTGGGCAAGTAAGGAATCCTCTTTAGGGGAAACGGATAGTTGAGGGGCCTAGCCTTTATCCAAATAATATGTCATAATATCAACTAGTTACATGACCATGAACCGACATCAACTGTCCGTGCAAGACGCCTGCGTGAACGCCGCGCCAGGGATATTGCCATGGTCGCGCCGGTCGAAGTCGGCGAGGGCGGCGTCGAGCTTCTGGTCGGCAACGGGTTACTCAAGCACCACTAAACGGCTGACCGGCAGGCGGTCGGTGAAGCGTGTTTATCGGCCCTTGAGCAATGGGCCGAGGGCCGTGGCGCACGGTCCACGGGACAGGGTTATTGAGTTTTGGTAAGATTTTTTCCGGCTCGTTAGGTCATGAGCTGGAAGACAAGTGTGTATTAGGTTCTTTTGTTGATCCGAAAATAAACCGATTAAAACAGGGGGGATAATTGTGAAATACAGGATTGGAGTTGATTGTGGAGGAACCTTTACCGATTTGGTCCAGATGGATGAAAACGGCCGGGTTAAAGTCGTCAAGACATCCTCTACACCGCAGGATCTATCGATTGCCATTGAGGATGCTATTAGCAAGTCCTGCATCGATCTCAATGATGTCACCTTTTTTTCTCATGGATCTACCGTCGGTATTAATACGGTAATCCAGAATAAAGGCGCAAAAACAGCCATTGTAACAACAAAAGGCTTCAGGGACGTTATCGAATTAAGACGTGGTCAGCGGGTGATCGATAAGCCAAACGACATGTATAATCTCCAGATGGATATCCCCCAGGACTATGTGGGGGGGTATGATCCACTGGTGCAACGTCCTTACCGATTTGAGATACCGGAAAGGATTGATTATAAAGGTCAGGTAATAACGCCACTTGATGAAAAGGCTATCCGCCAGGTAGCTGAAAAGATCAAAGAAAAAGAGGTGGAAACCGTTGCTGTTTGTTACTATTTCTCTTTTGTCAATCCACAGCATGAACAGAGAACAAAAGAGATTCTGGAGGAATTGCTTCCGGATGTCTGTATATCAGTTTCCAGTGAGATACTCCCTATTATCAGGGAGTACGAAAGATTAAGTACAACAGTAATAAATGCGTACATAATGCCTATCATGCAGGTATACCTGGCGAACCTCCAAAATAAGCTTGCCGGTTTTGGTTACGACAAAGATTTTTATATAATGCAATCAGGCGGCGGCATTATGTCGTCGACGCAAGCGAGCGCTCGCCCAGTTTATACGATCGATTCGGGACCGGCTGGCGGTGTAACTGCTGCTGCAGAGCTGGGAGAAAAACTGGGATTTCGGGACGTTATATCTTTCGATATGGGTGGTACCACAGCCAAAGTCTGTGTAATCCGTGATGGTAGCCCGGAGGTAACGACGAATTACTGGGTTGATGGCAAGTATTTTATTGGCGCCCCGGTCATGGAAATGGTGGAAATAGGAGCTGGTGGTGGCAGTATGGCATGGTTGGATCCAGCAGGGGCAGTCCATGTAGGGCCTCAGAGCGCGGGTGCTGATCCCGGACCAGTCTGTTACAAACGTGGTGGAGTAAATCCCACCGTTACGGATGCAGATCTTGTACTGGGTTATATTAACGCGGATTACTTTCTGGGTGGTGAGATGACTGTAGATCTGGAAGCATCCAGAAATGCCGTCCGGGAAAAGATAGCTGAAAAATTGGGAATTGAAGAAGCTGACGCTGCGCTTGGAATATACAATATGATTAATGCCAATATGCTGGCTGCCATGCGTATTGTCACGGTTCAAAAGGGATATGATCCCAGGGATTTCAGTCTCATGGTATCCGGTGGTACGGCGGCAGTCCACGCGGTTCGCATGGCTCAAGAGTTACATATCCCACGTGTGATCTGTCCGTTGGCCCCGGGAACCTTTTCCGCATATGGCCTGATTACGGCAGATGCCCGATATGATGCATGCAAATCATATGTTTCAATTACCTCCCAGGCGGATCCTGACTTAATGCAGAAAATTTTTGCTGAATTAAAGGAGGAAGGGATCAGTAAAATCATGGAGCTTGGGTTCCAAAAAGATGAAATTGAAGTGCACTATAAAATAGATATGCGCTATGCAGGTCAGGCTCACGAGGTAGTCGTGGATGTTTTACCCGAGATGCTGGATAAAGGAATTGATCAAAGTACGATATCAGATCTGGAAGAGCACTTTCATGAGCAGCACAACGAGTTATTCGGACATTCATCAGCAGGTGCGAGTGTTGAGTTCATCACGCAGACAGTGATTGTAACCGGGCCTACTGATAAGGGAGAAATGTCTGAGATCGAGGTAGGAACCGAAAATTCTGACCAGGCCTTTAAAGCCTTACGGAGTGTTTACTGGGAAGAGTTTAAGGAGTTTCGGGATTCTAAAACCTATGATCGCTATCTACTCAAGGCGAATAATGTGATTGCGGGACCCGCTATTATCGAACAGATGGACACGACCATCGTTATTCCTCCAAATCAAAAAGCAACTGTGGATCGATATGGCAATATCATCATTGATATCACCGCATAACTTGAGATGAGATTCTAAAATGGAAAATAAAAATTCAACAAAAAATGCCTTTACTTTCGGTATACTGAATAGCCTCCTGGAGGCGATACCTGCTGAGATGGCAGAAGTTTTAAAACGTACTTCCTATCACCCTATTTTTAATGAAGTCCTGGATTTTTCAACGGCTGTGCTCAATGGTAGAGGTGAGCTGATCGCCACATCGATGGGGGTCTCGGTTCACCTTGGGGCGTTGGAGCTTTCGGCGCGGGCTATTATCAATCACATTGGATTGGATAACCTGAACCCAGGGGATATTCTGATTCATAACAATCCTTTCCCAGGTGGGACACACCTGCCGGATGTGGATATCCTTGCCCCTGTATTCTATCAGGATAAACTTGTCAGTTTTACCGTAGCAAGGGGACACCACGGGGATATCGGAGGTGCGCATCCAGGAAGTTTTGCAGGGGATTCTACGAGTATCTTCCAGGAGGGAGTTCGCATACCACCCATTAAACTATATGACGCGGGTGTGTTGAATGAAGGTTTTAAAGATCTTCTGCTAACCAATGTCAGGGTTCCGACCTTCACCTGGGGTGATTTACAGGCGCAGGTTGCTGGATGTCACTTGGGAGAAAAACGAATTCATGAAATGTATGAGAAATATGGCCCTGATCTCATGGATGAAGTTATGGAATGGTCCATGGATCATTCCGAACAGTTGATGCGCACGGAAATAGAGAACTTACCGGACGGAGACTATACTTTTGCGGATTTCCTAGACAATGATGGCATTGAAAAGGAAAAAGAGATCAAAATCCATGTGAAGGTTACCATTAAAGGAAAAGATATTACTTTTGATTTCAGTGGTTCGGATGATCAGGTCAAAGGACCTGCCAACTGTGTCCTTGGCGTTGTCTTTTCAGCTACTTATTGTGCCTTGTTCAATGTTACTGATCCAACTATCCCAAAAAATCATGGTTGTTACAGGCCGATCACAATTATTGCTCCGGAAGGCAAGATCATCAATGCCAGATATCCTGCACCGGTGGTTAGTGGAAACACAGAAACCTCTCTCCGTATTATTGACACAATCACTGGCGCCCTTGCCAGGGTGATACCCGACCGAGTAATTGCCTCTGATTCCGGAACGGCGACAGCCCATATTGCTGGCGGACTTGATCCCAGAACGAATGAGTTCTATGCCTGGTATTTAGGAGCGGATCCGTGCGCCTGGGGAGCAAGGGCTACGAAAGATGGTTTTGGTTGTGCCGGAGGACCAAGAATTGGCGGACATGTTGCGCAAATTCCCATGGAAGTATTCGAGACCAGATTTCCATTTTTCGTAGAAGAATATGCCTTGGTAAATGATTCAGGTGGTCCGGGTCAATTCAGGGGTGGTTTGTCTGGAAAGACTGTGATTCGACCAATTGATCATGAATGTGAAATCGGTGGTTGTAATGACAGAGCTCAGATACCGCCTTATGGAATTTTTGGCGGTATGCCCGGTCTGCATGGTGAAAACAAAATTATTCATAAAGATGGTTCGGTAACGGAAATTGACCGGGCAGGTGGGGAAAAAGCTCAGTCTGGTGAGACAGTTTTTTTCCGTGCGCCTGGAGGTGGTGGCTATGGTGATCCCCTTGACAGGAAAATTGATTATTTGCAGCATGATGTCATGAATGAATATGTGTCTGTCGAAAGCGCGAGACGTGACTATGGCGCCGTTATCGATGAAGAGACATGGCAGATTGATCGTGACGCAACTGAGAACAACAGAAAAAAACTCAAAGCCGAATGGCAGAGGGAAACGATTTTTATTGATCAACAATCCCTGCCATTTGCCAAAAGAGAATTTAGAATTGTCAAAATGGAAGAAATGAATTTTTAAACCCAATTTCAAGGAGTTATTATGAATTCAAAAAAGAAGACTCATATTTTGGAATATGCTGGCAAAAAACAGCGATTTGCCCAGTCGGTCGTTACTGGCGACCTTGTCTTTTTGTCCGGTTCAAGCGGTCGAACGATGGAAACAGGCGAAGTCTCGTCTGATGATCCCAAGGAACAGACGAAAGTAGCTCTCGACAAGGTAAAATCAGCGCTTGAAACAGCCGGGAGTTCCCTGGAAAACATCCTCAAGGTGGTTATTCTTTTTAAAGATATCAAACACTATGAGGCAGTCAAACAGGCGGAATTTGAATATTATCAGAAGAATGCGCCCGCGCTAGCCGATGAACCACCGGCCAGTACGGTGTATCAGGTTGTGTCTCTTTCGAAGGATAACATGCTAGTGGAGTTCGATATTATTGCATTGAAAAATTAAGCTACCAAAATGATCACATCTTCTGCTCCTCCACGCCAATTTTCCCCTTCCGGCTGGTCACTGCTTCAACCACGCTCACGATCCTACCCCCGAATTTCTACAGATATTGATTGCGATTTTTGTGTTGTTGGGGCTGGGTGGTCCGGACTAGCAGCCGCGCATCGTCTTGCCACCAGCAATCCGGACTCCAGGATCGTTCTTGTCGATGGAGGCGCGATTGGCAGTGGGGCCGGGGGAAGCAATTCCGGTTTCCTGTTCGACGTTCCGTTTGTATTCAGCGATGACGCCTATAAGGGGCGGGAAGACGAGGGCCGTTTTGAAATCCGCTTGTACCGGGAAGTCATTAATGGCATCCGGAAACTTGTAAAATCCCATAACATCGAATGTGGTTGGTCTGAGATCGGACAGTACCATGTCGCCGCCGGCAAGCAGGGTGAACGCGACCTCGGCGTCATCGAAAAGAGCCTGATGAATCTGGGTGAGGAACATGTTGTTTACGGTGGCTTGGAGATTGCTGATCGATTGGGGACGGATTATTACACGCGTGCGATCCACACCCCGGGGACGGTACAAATAAATCCGTTTGCCTTGTTGAACGGCATCGTAACCTCTTTGCCCGAGAGCATTTCCGTTTACGAAAACTCGCCGGTACATACAATTGACGAAGACCGACCCGTCCGGGTCCGGTGCGATGGCGGGACGGTATCTGCGGGCCGTTGTTTGGTCACTTCAAATACTCATCTGCGCGCTTTTATAGGTTCCAGCGCCAATCTCATTCCGCTCATGACCTTCGCGGCAATCACCAAGCCTATCGGGCCTAAGCAATCGGTAGGAAGGCAAGACAATTCCATTTGGGGCGTCGTTCCGTCATCCCTGTTCGGGACAAGTATGCGCCGTCTTGGCGACGATCGCTTATTGGTGCGCAATACATATGCCTTTGCCGCGGACTACAACGTGCCTGAGAGGATTTGGGCAAGGGCACAGGATCGGCTCCGCGTGTCGTTGCAAAGACGTTTTCCCGATGCTGGCAACATTGAAATCGAGCATACCTGGGGTGGTCTGGTCTCAACGTTTCGAGATGCAAAAGGATTTTTTGGTCAGATCGATAAAGGGATTTTTGCCGCGACTGCGTCCGGAATGCCGGTCTCTATTCTCTACGGGCAACAACTTGCAGAACTCGTTCTGGGAAACGACAGCGAGACCCTTGGCTTTGTTCGTCGGTACTCAAACCCTGGCCGACTTCTGCCCGATCCCTGGTTCGGCATGTTTGCGAGCTCAGGCCTGGCCTTGCAACAAATCAGAGCGTGTCGAGAGATTTAGCTGGATATAACTGCCGTCGAAGCCGGGCTGTCGGAAGGCTAATGTCCTAGTTTGGTTATTAGCGGACCCTTTGAACTTATTAATACTATGTCCGCTTTACCCCTAAAAGCAGACATTGGGTGATAAATGATCTTAATTAAGCTTTTAGTTTAATGCTATTTAGCTAAGCCTCACAGTTTACTTTGACCCTGGGGACCATACATTTTTATGGGCTGAGTGTTTTTCTTCGTTCCACTCATGTTCTGTGCCTTCACCCGTAAACACTGCAAATACTTCACAGCCATCAGGGTACTCATAAGGGCCATGTAAATTGTCCCACCCAAATACATAATCCCCAGGCCGCAGGTCCTTTCCTGCTACACACATCCTGCCTTTTAATACGACGATTGAGTGCCAACTTTTATGGCTATGCTCGGGTTCAACGTATCCAGCAGGGAACCTTACCTTCATATCAATCCTCTTCATTGCCTCATCTTTTGCAAATACTTTTACTTGAATTCCGGTAGGTAGTGTTAACAAGTTATTATCTAAACCATCTTCCCAAGGTATTTCATCATCGTGAATAGCTTTAAAAGTATGATCAAATGTATCTGCTTTCTCAAGGTCACTATTGGTCATTCTAATCTCCCATAACTTAGTATAACTAATACCGAATGATTCGACTTTCTCGGAGATTAGTCAAGTAATCCTATTGCTGATTGTCCCCCGTCAGCGCCTATGGCACTAGCTTGTAGTATTTGATAAGAGAGAGTTTTTGGCTCATCGCAACAGGCGTCCACCATAACCCTTGAGAAATCGAGCCGGACCATGCCGATTCTGTTGTCCCACTGCTCCATCACAAGATGTAAGTATGCTGCCAACACACCTGACAGGCTTACGACGATAAAAAAATCCAACTTCATGGTAGATTTCCTTCTTCCTACAATATTGTCATGAACAGAAGTCTGCCCATCAGCCCATATAGTGAGGCTGGGGCACGGGACCGCATCAACCGATCGGTTACGTCACCCATAATGGGCGGCAGATACCGGCACTAAGGGCTTTTATCGGCGCCATATGCATAAAAATTAAATCTCTCGGAGTGGCGGCCGATCAAATTATCCAGGCTGCCTTTTCAGGGAATGCGAACGAATAAATACCTACTGACATGGCCGCTATTGGCTATAAGAAGACGTCCTCAACCGCCAATTTATGTTCCTATGTACCCGAAAGCAGACATTGGGTGATAACTGATTTTAAATTAAGCCCTAAGCCTCAAACTTAGAGTGCCCCCCAAATAGTGTTACATTTCCCACGAATTTAGATGTCATCT
>Ga0066828_10000549_pt1 | contig 15371 bp, 13 predicted proteins | sample ETNtaG_24_FD_65497 | JGI IMG/M metagenome (GOLD analysis project Ga0066828, IMG submission 65497) | Marine microbial and viral communities from oxygen minimum zone, Eastern Pacific Ocean - ETNP201306SV47 | ecosystem: Environmental > Aquatic > Marine > Oceanic | place: Pacific Ocean: Eastern... | reverse complement strand
TTAAGGTAAATATCATTCATTGCAGGAAAATATCCTGAAAAAATCATCAAGAAAAGCGATAAACACGCAATCCAAAATGTGCCATATCCAGTCCACTTCAATATCTTTTTCACACCTGAATTACAAATTTTATATCAGAATGTGTGTGGGTATTTTTTTTATGCGACCTCCCCCACCATTTGAAGCTTGTGGGGTTGGGGAATTGAGTTATTTTTTTTGAATTTGAATTTTGATATTATTAATAGCTTTAAGTATTGTTTTTTCAAAAACAGATGAATAGCACTTTGTAATATATTTTTTATTTTTAGAAGTTAAAATTAATTCAACCTTCTCTGCTCTAGATTCTTTCAGTAATACCACCTTAATAGAATTAATCTGAGAATCATATTTCAATAATTTCACAAGTTTATCTTTAATAAAAAATTTAAGCTCTAATGGAGGGGTAAAGTGTCTTCCAGTAATTTCAATATTCATATTATTGTCAATATTATTCATGCTTAATATAATAAATCATCAAATAAAATAAAGTATTAAATGGATTAGTTTGAATAGGCTGTGACCCTAAACACAAAATTTATCAGAATGGGTGTCAGGGTTTCTATATGCGACCCCCTGCTCCCAAAGCAGGATGAGTTATTTATTTTATCAAAAAATATATGGGAATAAGCTCTTAGTATTATTTTTCCAATTCATATATTCTTCACCATATTTTTTTTCTAAATAACTTGACAACTCAGGAATAAAGAAAAATATAAAACCCAATGTTAAAGCAATTGGTATTAATCCAGACCATATATTATGAGTTATAATTGCCCATCCTACAACCCAGCAAATATCACCAAAATAATTAATATGTCTAGCCAATTTGAATAATCCTAATGTATATAATTTCCCTTTATTATTTGGATCTTTTTTAAAATTTTTACGCTGAATTTCAGAATAAGTATTTATATAACTGCCTAAAAAAAATAATAATATTCCAAAATAATCCAATGTACCAAGTGATGACGTATTCCAAGCTCCTAAAAGGATAAAACCAATCTGATAAATAAAATAAGCTATAAGCACCCCAAAGAATTCATCTATTTGAATTCTTCTTTTTAATAGATGAAATGTTGTTAGATACATACGTATGTACATAATCGCTCCAAAAATCATCAGACAACATTTTCGATAAAAATTCCCATTCTTAAAATCAAGATTTAATATAGAATCAAACCAAATAAACTTTTCATCAAAACAAATTAAATATGCTATTAATAAAAACATACCATTCATTAAGAACCAAATCACACGTAAAGTATTTGAATTTTCTTTTATGCCATGCATAGAATAAATATTAATTTAATCTTGTTACTTAACTTTCTTCCATTCTCCTATAATTATTTTAGAGATTAGAAAATTGAGTTAGCTTTAATCTACAAAACAAAAAGGGCCCTATAAAAGAGGCTTTCTAATTTGTTGTCGAGGTGGCAGGATTCGAACCTGCGACTATAGATCTATATGGAAGATAAAAAGAGTTCGTTGAGCATACTGTCCGCCCCGCTTAGTAAAGCCTCTGTTAATTCAGGGGCTTTTTTGTTATAAATAGCTTCCTAAAAGACATCAATAAGACATCATTATATTATACTTGATCAGATTTTCCTCAATTTTGCACTAAAATGCCTTAAATATTCTGGTTGTTCAACTATTTCTAAACCAGATATTATTGTTCTATCTAAATATACTTTTTTAATAATTTCAACTACATAATCTATATGACTTTGAGTATATGTTCTTCTAGGAATTGCTAATCTCACTAATTCATAAGAAGCATAGGTATTAGTTTTTTTTATTGGGTTAAATTTTCCAAACATTAAACTTCCTATTTCTGATGTACGTATACCGCCAATTATATATAACTCACAAGCTAGAGTCTGGGCTGGGAAATTCTCCTTTTTTATATGTTTTAAAAATAACTTAGCATCTATATATATCGCATGACCACCAGGAGGAAGTAAAATAGGAACACCAAATTTTGATATTTTATCACCTAAATATTTAGTAGAACTTATCCTATAATGCAAATAATCTTCATCCATAGCTTCTGTAATTCCAATAGATACTGCCTCTAAGTCTCTTCCAGCTAATCCACCATAAGTAGGAAAGCCTTCAGTTAAAATAAGTAACTCTTTTTCCTTTTTAGATAGTTCCTTGTCATTTGCACACAAAAAACCACCAATATTTGCTATTCCATCTTTTTTTGCACTCATAGTACAACCATCTGCATATGAAAACATTTCTTTTACAATATCTACTATAGAAGTATTTTTAAATTCTTTCTCTCTTGTTTTAATAAAATATGCATTTTCTGCAAATCTACATGCATCTATATAAAATGGAATATTATATTTTTTAGCGATCTTACTAACTTCTCTTATATTTGACAAAGAGACAGGTTGACCTCCCCCCGTGTTATTAGTAATCGTCATCATTATAATAGGAATATTGTTACTCTTATTTTTGACAATTTTTTTTAGTTGATCGATGTCCATATTCCCTTTAAAAGGATAAATTGATTGTGTATCATTATATTTATTGGGTATTAGATTTATTGCATTAGCACCCTGAAATTCAATATTTGCTCTTGTGGTATCAAAATGAGAGTTACTAGGAACTACGTCACCTTTATTACAAAGCACCTCAAATAAAATCCTTTCAGCTGCTCTTCCTTGGTGAGTTGGGATTACATAATCAAATCCAAAATATTTTTTTATGATTTTTTCAAAACGAATATAACTATTGCTACCAGCATAGGACTCATCACCCCTCATAATTCCCGCCCATTGCTCCGTGCTCATTGCACCAGTTCCAGAATCTGTCAACAAATCAATAATTACATCTTTTGCGTGAAGTTTAAATAAATTGTAATCTGCATTTTTAATGTTTTCTTTTCTATCTTTAATAGAATTTAGCTTTATTGGTTCAACTGATTTTATTCTAAATGGTTCTATAATTGTATTCATTATTTAGTAGCTTTTATATATAGTTAATTATGTTTAAATAGCATTTTATAGATTCACCTTAAATTTAAAAATTATTTTAAAATGGATGCCGATTTGCATGCTTTGTATTTGATATTATGTGTAAAAATGATATAATAATATATCATTAAATAATAATTTAGAATACAAATATCTTATTAATGATCTCAAGCCACAAAGACATTAAATGAAATAGTTATTTTATATCGCATTTATAATTTGATTAATTGTTATTATTAGATCGTGGATGTTTGAGTGTTGAATAGTTATTATTGTTGGTAGCCTAATAAACTGTTATCAAAAAAATGAGCGGATGATGAGAATCGAACTCACGTATCCAACTTGGGAAGCTGGTGTTCTGCCATTGAACTACATCCGCATTTAAATTATCAATAATCTAACGTTAGAAAATTTAATAAATTTTTTAGACACTTTTTAATTCATTTTAGAGCACTATAATAACACTATTTTAATTATAATTTACTTGCTTCTATTTGACAAATCATTTGATTTGTCAATGTCAAATTCCCCTTTTGGAAAAGGTATTGAGCAAACCTGATCTAGATGATTTTTCACTACAATTTTAGCTCCAGAAATTCCATTAATCTTCAACAATTCAGGAAAAAATTCTTTATCAAAAAGGACTGGAACACCTAGAGTGCCGTCATATTCACTGGCGACAATTGGTTTTTTAAATAATAAATATGATTCAATAAGATGATCTATAGTTTTTGAAGTCAGGAAAAGTTGATCACACACAAGAAGTATAACAGCTTGAAGATTATTGTTGACACTTTCAATTTTCTCCAATCCTGCTCGGATAGAACATCCCATCCCCATTTTCCAATTTTGATTTATAACTATGTTAATAGGAAAGTTTAATATTTTTTTTTGTATTAATCTTGAATTTGCACCTAAAACGACAACTGTTTCATTAGATTTTGAATTTAATGTGCATTGGATTGTATGACCAAGTAGTGTAGAGTTCTTGTAGGGAATTAGTTGTTTTGGGGTCCCAAGACGTTTGGATTCACCAGCAGCTAAAATAATGGTACAAATTTTATAATTATCACTAAAATCTGAACACATAATTTTTTTTCTGATTATGCTTTGCACAATTAGGAAGTAGATTTTTTAATTTGTTATACATGACAATTATTTTTTTGTTCGTTTAATTATTTAGACACAAAGCTTTCACGAAAAATATTATATATTACTGGTAAGATAATTTTTTAAGTTAGAAACTCTATTCTTTAGTTCATCGATCTGTGTATCTTCAATTAATGACACACATATTCTTAATCCTTCTCTGGTAGAACCTGTAATACTTAAAGGTATTCCGGTCAATCCAAAAAGGAGTATATGATATAAGAGATTATCACCCGTCATATTTTTCCAGCAAATTGTAAAATAGAATCCATCTGCAATATTTTCGCCTAAATCATCTGCGTAAACAAGGTTAAAACCGTTAGAGAGAAATATTTCTTTTACTTTAACAGCTTTTTCTTCATACCAGTGAATTTTTTTTAGAAAATCATATTCACCTTTACACACGGCTTCTAGAATTGCAGCAAGTGCATGTTGTGTCCCTTGGGGTACACCGGCAGTTGTTGGATATATACCACCATGAACAAATGCATGACCTATTATTTCTGTATCGCTATATTTTTTTAAAGTTGGATATTTTTTCTTACTTAATTTTGGGGAAATTACAGTAAATCCTACACGCTGTCCTGCATAACTAAACATTTTGGAGCTGGACATTACAATAAAATAGTTGTCAGTATATTTTGAAACAGTTGGTTGAAAAGGTGGGGTACTGGATATGCTATAATCATATCGGAAATCCATACCAAAATATGAAATATCTTCAATGCAGATGACATCATATTTAGTTGCCAACTTACCAATCCCCTCAAGTTCTTCCTCTTTCAGACAAACCCATGTAGGGTTATTTGGGTTAGACCAAATTAAACCACCAATTCTACCAGAAGAAAAAATCCTTTCAATTTCTTTTAGTAGATCGTCACCTCTATAATGATAAAAATCAATTGATTCTGATTCTAATCCAAGGAATTTAGTTTGCAATTTATTCACTGGAAACCCCGGATCAAGGAAAAGAATAGTATTTGCTTCTTTTCTTCTTCGACCTGCAACCGCCATACTGATTAGACATCCTTGCATTGCTCCAACAGTAGGGATACAATTTTCCGGATAAACCTCCAAATTTAAAAATTTCTCGACAAAGAGAGTAATGGCTTTCTTTAATCTTGGGATACCATCAAATGGAGGATAAGTAGCTGGTAATTTTATATTTTCTTTCAGTATGCGGATTTCCTCATCAGGACCGATTCGGCTTGGAGATAAGCCGGGTATTCCAAATTCCATTCTAATAAATTTCACACCAGATTTTTTTTCAAAATCATTTATAAGAATGCCCAGTTCTCTAATACTGATCGTTTTTAAATTAACTCTATTTTCTTGCAACAATTGATCTAGAATATTAGCATTTAGTGGAAATATGTTATCTGTCATAATCACTGTTCCTATCTATTTATTGATTGGTGATAAAGCCCGAAGCTAAGAGAAAATAAATGGTTGTAGATTATTTGAAAAAATATAATCATTTCTACTTCGAACTCTGAGTTCTGGTATCCTTCTGGCTGATTGTCTCCCAACATTCTTCCAAAAATACATTAATCATTTGCTTTCGATATTTTAGTGGCATCAAATCATTATCAACCGCTTTACAGTGCTTCCGTGCTTGCTTAATAAGTAATTCAAGTGTTAGTAAATCCAATGATTCTTTAATTAATATTGGTGACATTGAAGCTCCGTTTAAGCATACTCGAACAATACCTGTTTTATTTACAGTTGCTGCTACGGTCAATGATGTAAAATCTAATGTTTTACGTAATCTTAGTTTTTTATACCACCATTTTACTGGGGAAAGAGACAGATGGATTTGGGTCAATATTGTTCCCTTGCTCAAATTATGAGATTTAATTCCACAAGGTAAATATAAATCTTTCACTAATCTATGTTCAACACCATTTAGTGATGTCAATACTGCCTTTGCATTAAGTGCGATAAGTGCTGTCGCTGCATCAGAAACATTTCTGGCATAACAATCATCTTTTCCTCCTGTTACTTGACAGATATCACCTACATCTCGCAAGCATGATCCTATACTGTCACGCCACCCCTTAGATTGATTGTAAAATGTACAGCGATTTTTTACTAATAGATTTCCACCAATAGTTGCAGTTTTTCTGAGTACTGGTGTGGCTACAGAATTTACAGATTTAGCAATAAGTGGAAAATTGTTCTGTATTTTTTTAGATACAAAAATTTCATCTAAAGTGGCCATTGCACCTAAGGATAATGTTCCATTTTTCATTGAAATAGTATTGATGTTATTAATTAAGCTTAAATCAATAATATGTTCATTAAGATCTAACTTCTGTTTACGATAAATCTGGATATCAGTTCCACCAGCAAAAAATGTATAATTATCATTATATTTATCTGCAATTGAGAGTGCATCTTCTATGGAGCTGGGAGTATGATAATATCCCATTATACTTTTTCCTTAAGTTTCTTTAGCACCTTATCTGGTGTGATTGGCAATTCCATCATTCTGACTCCAACTGCATCATATACGGCATTTCCAATCGATGGAAGTACTGGATGTATAGGACCTTCACCTGCTTCTTTTGCTCCATATGGACCTTCCGGGTCATTAGATTCAATAATCGTAATATCCATATCTGGCGTATCCACACTATAAGGAATTCGATAATCTAGAAAATTAGCATTCATTTGCTGTCCATTTTTATACCACATTTCCTCTGATACTGCTTGCCCTAACCCCATGTGTATACTACCTTCAATTTGTCCTTCTACAGATAACGGATTTAATGCTTTTCCACAATCATGAGCACCCCAGACTTTTACCACATTAACTTCCCCCGTCTTTGGATGAACATTAACTTCAGAAATAAATGCACCAAAGCTATATGCAGGACTTAATCCAGCTCCAGCCCCTTTGAATTTCCCGCCTAATTTTGGTGAAATATAGAAACCACTTTCAAGAAAAGCTCCACGCCCTGCCATAGCAATTTCAACGGCTTCCATCCAGCTTAAGTCCACGGATTTATTCTTTGTAATAACACGACAATCTTCGAAATATAAATCATTTACGGATACATTCTTTTCCTTAGCAATGGCAATTGCTATTTCATTTCTAAGGTTTGATGTAGCTGTTTTAGTAGCATTCCCAACCATAAATGTAACGCGACTGGAGTAGCTACCTAAATCAACGGGAGTAATTTTAGTATCTGCAACTTCTACCTGGACATATTCCATAGGAATACCTAATTCTTCAGCAGCAATTTGGACAAGCATAGTATCACTACCCTGCCCAATATCACTTGCACCACTGAATATAACAACACGCCCATCAAAATCTAATTTAGCATGAACTACTGTTTGTGGATACCTATTCCATAAAATGGGTAATGCAGAACCACTAATAAAAAATCCACATGCAACACCAAGTCCACTACCAAATGGCAACTTACCATACTTTTTATCCCAACCAGATTTTTCACGAACAGTATTAATACAGTCACGGATTCCATTACTAGTAATACGAAATTCACCAACTGTAAACGAATTCTCAGGTAAAAAATTCCTTTCTCTAAGTTCACATGGATCAATTTTTAAATCATAGGCCATCATATCTAACAGTGTTTCAACGGCATATCTTGGATTTACCGCACCATGTCCACGCATTGCTCCACATTGATGTTTATTAGTATAAGCACGTTGAGTTCTAAAACCGAATTTATCAATTTTATATGGGCCTTGTAATAAAACACCATTATAATAGGAAGTTACAACTCCAAAACTCCCATACGCACCTCCATCAATAATAATATCAGTATCCAATGCAGTTAGTTTTCCATCATCATCACAAGAAATTGACATGGACATTTCAGTTGGATGTCGTCCATGATGTGTAATAAATACCTCTTCACGAGAAAATGTGCATTTAACAGGACGTTTTGTTTTTATTGCAAGAAATGAAGTAATCATTTCATGTGGAAATGGATCGCTTTTTCCTCCAAACCCACCACCTAGAGATGGTTTCTTTACCTGAATCTTATGGAGGGGCAATTCGAGAACTTTTGACAGGTTAATATGCAAATAATGAGGCACTTGAGTGGCACTAATCACAGTAAGTGTTTCATCTCTATTCCATATAGCTAAAGTGGAATGGGGTTCGGTGAAGGCATGTGTGACTCCTGCAAATTTAAATTTACCGGTTTGTATATGGCTTGCAGATTTAATTTCCTTTTCAGGTTCATTAAAACGAAGTTCTGCAATTTTATGTATATTTTTATTATTTTTAGTATGTGGATGAATTTGTTCATCGGGCTCACATTTATGTAGTGAATCTTGTGGAGTAATGAATTCAGTAATAGATTCATATTCTATTTTAATTTTTTCTACTCCTAATTGGGCTGACTCAATAGTTTCTGCTGCGACAGCAGCCACAATTTCACCTTGATAACGCACCTTTTTAACCGCCATTGCAGTTTCATCTGGACTCGTTGGAAGAACTCCAAAAGAAATTGGTAAATCTTCTCCAGTGGCAATAGCTACTACTCCCGGGTATGATTCTGCCTCTGTTATGTCTAGTGATTTAATTTTTGCATGAGATTTGGTGCTTCGGAGAAAGCGAACAAATAGCATATTAGGAAATTTATAATCATCCGTATACATTGCCTGTCCAGTTGCTTTATCTATTGCATCAATAAATGGAGTTCGTCTCCCAATTGGACCCTTCATTTTTTCATCTCCTTGGATGCATTTTCCACTGCATCAATTATTTTTTTATACCCTGTACAGCGACATAAATTTCCTGATAAACTTTCTTTAATCTCCTTACGATTTACATCTGGATTTTCTTCCAAATATGGTACTGCTGTCATTACAACACCCGGGGTGCAGAAACCACATTGTAATCCACCATCTGAAACCAGATATTTTTGAACCAAATGAAGCGTTTCACCCCCGCTGATTCCTTCAATGGTAGTTATTTTTTTATTCGCGCATCGTAAAGTTGGTGTCATACAGGAAAGGACCGGCTTTCCATTTATAAGAACCGTACAGCTTCCACAAGATCCTTGATTACATCCTTCTTTGGTTCCGGTAAGATACAATTGTTCTCTAAGTGTAAATAAAAGTGTCTCATCAGCATTAACTAATAGTGAATGAGTATATCCATTAACAGTCAATTTTGTCTGTATCAAACTCATGTAATGTCCTGTTGTTTATTATTCATACTATACCTTTTAACAACATTGCGACCCCCTGTCCATGCCCAACACAAAGTGAAGCAATGCCGTACTCTGATTTTCTTTCTTTCATACTATGGGCTAGTGTAACTGCAATTCGTAAACCTGACATCCCAAGGGGATGTCCAAGCGCAACCGCACCACCATGAATATTTAATTTACTATCAGGAATTGTTAATTCTTTTTGGCAAGCCAAAACTTGTACTGCAAATGCCTCATTTATCTCAAACAGGTCAATATCATCTAATGACAAACCTGCTCTATCCAATAATTTATGGATTGCAATGACTGGCCCCAGCCCCATTCGTTCGGGATTAAGTCCAATAGTAACTGTATCACATATTTCTGCTAGTGGTGCTTCATTATAATGATTAAGCGTAGATGTATTCCCGATTAATGCCATACAAGCACCATCAGAAATACCAGAACTATTAGCAGCAGTTATTGTACCATTTTCTTTAAATACCGTTTTTAGGGTATCTAATAATTCAGGTGAAGAAAATCTGGGCTCTTGATCTTCTTTAATTTCATCGCCATTTGGCGAGAGTATAATCACTCTTTCTTTATCAACAAATCCAGATTCAACTGCGTCAAAATATTTATTATTTGAACATATAGAAAATTTATTTTGTGTATCTAAACCAATTTTAAAATCTTCTGCTAATTTTTCAGCAGTTAATCCCATATTAGTCCATTGAATATTATACCCTTTTAATAGATTTTGATGATATCCTAGTGAAGCAGTCATAGCAACGTGTCCCAAATGTTCGACTCCACCAACTAACATCTGATTATTAGTCCCAGATTTAATACTATCAGTTGCCATTTGTAGAGCGGTCAGACTTGAGGCACATAACCGATTTATGGTAGCCCCAGGAATCGAGTTTGGAAATCTACCTAATAATAAAATTAGACGTGCTAAATTTTTACCCTGTTCGAGATGCTGTCCAACGCAACCTAAATAAAAATCATCAATTTTATCTATGTCAAGATTAGTCCTATCAATCAGCGCATTTAGTACTTGGAGACATAGCTCATCTGCACGAATATCCTTTAATATTCCTTTTTCAGGATGTCCTCGTCCTATAGGAGAACGACAACCATCTATTAGATAGACTTGTTGCATAATTTCATTTATTATTAGTGTATACTTGCACCAACACTTTTTCCACCATCCACATGAATTACCTGTCCGTTGATAAATTTTGCTTCATCTGATGCTAAAAAACCAACTAGGTTTGCAATATCCTCTGGGTGACCAGCTTTTTTCATGGGTATTGTATTTTCTAATTTTTTAAATATTTCTGGATCCAGATTGCGTGTCATTGGTGTATCAATCAATCCTGGCGCAATTGCATTAACGGTAATATTGTTTCTCGCTAACTCCAAAGCAAGAGTACGAGTGAGGCTTACAAGACCTCCCTTAGATGCAGAATAATTGGATTGACCAAAATTCCCGAGCCAAGAACGTGATGAGATATTAACAATCCGGCCACTATTCTGTTTACGCATAATTGATGTAACCGCTCTGCACATAAGCCAGGGTCCTTTTAAGTTCACATTTATAACCGCATCAAAATCTTCTTCTTCTAATTTCCAAATAACGTTATCTCGAAGAATACCGGCATTGTTAACCAACACATCAACTGAACTGCTTTCAGACATCACATCAGAAATAAATAACTCAACATCATTATTATTTGTAACATCGCCAGTAACTAAAAATAAATTTTCATTATTAATCATATTGAATTCAGTTGGATTTTTTTTATCAATTACATAAACAACTGCAGCCTCATCTAAAAAATATTGTACAATAGATGCTCCTATCCCTCTAGCTCCACCAGTGACAATAATCGTTTTATTTTTAAATTTCATAATTACCTCTCTTTTACTCTAGCACCCTTTATACTCAGGAGGTCTTTTGCCCACAGATTGAAGACCAGCAAGTGCATCACCTGTCCTAAAAATGGTTTCAAGATAATCCAATTCCGATATGGGCCCCCTATACTCATTAACCAATCTTTCCACCGTTTGTATTGCAAGGGGAGCTTTAGTTCGAATTTTCCCAATGATTTTTTCCATTCCATCCGGAATTTCTTCTTTAAAAAATGAGTCTGCTGTTGTATTCTCAAAATAATTTGCTAATTTCAACCATTTCTCAGGAAGAGTTGCTGATTTTTTTTCTAATGAATCTAAATTTTCAACAATTGAAACCAATTCGTCCCAGGAAATGATTTTATCAATAAGTCCAATCTCTAATGCTTTTTGTGCAGAAAGAATTTGCCCAGTATATATTAGATATTTAGTAAGACCTTTGCCGATTCTCTTAATTGGGCGCTGTGTTCCACCTAAACCTGGATAAATACCAATGCCTGTTTCAGGAAATGCAAAAACAGCTTTATCTAATGCAACTATAACATCGGCTGTTAGAGCCAGTTCAAGACCCCCACCAAGAGCCAATCCATTTGCGACAACAACCACCTTCTTTTTTGACTTATCAATTCTTGTAAATAATTTTTGACCAGCAGTTGTAAAATCAACAATTTTGGGTATTGTATCTGCTTTAATATGATCAATAAAAAATTTGATATCCGCACCTGCAACAAATGCTTTTCCTTGTGCAGTAATCACAATATTTTTCAAGGATTTATTTTTATCTAATTCATCAAACGCATCTGCCAATTGTGCAATCACTGTAGGATTCATTGCATTCATTCCTTCAGGGCGGTTGATAGTTATAATACCTGTATTTCCATTAATTTCATGACGTATAAAATCAGGTTTCCAATATTTAGAACGCACAGACTTTGGGATATTCACTTTCCATCTACTTGCCAAAGTACTAACCAGTTCTGTTGCCTTTTGTTCACCCAATATATGGTAACAATCTATTGGATTTTTCCTCCATTTAAGGCCAACACCTGCTCCACGATTAATATCACCAGCAGTGCACACGTCTTCATCCAGTAACTGTCCACAAACAAAAAGAGTAGTTGCCAGTAATCTATCAGAAATTTTCATAGAAATAGAGGAATCAATATTTGAGCAATCAGGTATGTTCCATGGTTCATTTTTCTCCATTTGAAGTTTTAATGTTTTTGCAGGTCTATAGAATTTTCCAAATGTATCTTCCAGCGTTTTCTGAGCATGATATGCAATAGGCACACCTGTTGCATTCATTAACGCAAAAGGACCCATACCACACCCAAAAATGCGCGTAGCAACTACATCAATTTCAGCTGGTTTCGCAATATTCTCTTCAAATAAACGTACTGCTTCATTAAGCCATGGAACAAAAAATCTATTCACAACGAATCCATGTGCATCCTTACATGTAATAGGATCTTTACCACATTGTTGCATAAACCACATACAAGAGTTGAATGTATTATCATTTGTCATATTACCTTTTACAACTTCTACTAATCGATTCTTGGCTGCATGATAGAAGAAATGTAAACCCAAAAATCGCTCAGGATATGTTACAGATTTTGCCAATTCCGTTACAGAAAATGATGATGTGTTTGTCGCCAAAATAGTTTCTGAATCTATAATATCACTTACCTGGCTGAATAAATCTTCTTTTATCTTTTTATTTTCAAAAACAGCTTCAATCACAATCTGACATTTTTTAAGGTCATTTAAATTTTTTGTAGTATGAATATTATTAATAATTTCCTGCATTATTTCTGGAGTAAAAATTCGTCTCTCCACACCCTCAGTAAGAACAGTTCTTATATTCTCCATCCCTTTATCCAGAAATTGGTCTTCTCTATCTACCATAAATACAGTAAATCCTTCTTGGGCAAATTTCTGTGTAAGAGCGGCCCCCATTGTACCAGCACCAATAATTCCAACATGTGTAATTTTTCTCATTATGAATCTTTCCAATTTGGTTTTCTTTTTTCTAAAAAAGAATCAATCCCTTCATTGGCATCGTATGTTTCCATAAGTTGTGTTGTATAAATTTCTGCTAGTTCATCCAATTTATTTGATAATGTTTCGTTGAACTGTGTTCGTACTGCCCGATTAGCATAACTCAGAGAAGATGCACTTTTAGGTAGGATATATTTTTCAATCCATACTTCTGCTTCCTGCAACATTATTTCCCGATTTTCAGAAAGTTTAGTTCCCAATCCTGAATCCATCACTTCTTCTGGTCCCATACTTCTACCGGTAAGTAGTAAATCATCGGCTTTAACTTGCCCCACTTTTATAGGTAGAATTAGAGATGCTGGAGGTGCAAATACTCCCAAAACAATTTCCGGTTGTCCCATTCGTGCAGATTTATCTAAAAATAAAAAATTACAGGCAATAGCTAATTCCATTCCTCCACCTAAACATTGGCCAGATACCATCGCCATAGTGGGTACAGAAAGACTCATAATGGCTTTGAACAAACCATGAAACTGCCGGAGCATTTGAGGTGCGTTTTCCTTCGTATGTTCAGGCACACTAGCACCGAAACTAAAATGATCCCCTGCCCCAACAAACTGAATAAGCTTCACATGTTGATCTATATTTTTAAGTTCAGTTTGGAGCTCTATCATCATTTCACCATCCAATACATTAGCTTTAGGTGAATTCAATGTAAAGAGCACTACCTGTCCATTATATTTTTCTTCTCTGATAATTTTATTCATCTAATACCTTATTGGGGTAAAATGTTCTCTAACATTTTTTCATTCCAGGGTTCACCATTAGCCAACATTTGACGGAGTTTTACAAAATCAATCTCACGATTTCCTTTTGGACCTTCATTAAATGCTCTAAAACCTGCTCGACCTTCAGTCATCATATTAAGTGCAAGCCAGTCTCTATTACTTTCTTTATTCTTATCCCAATGCTCTAATTTTTTCTTACGAATTGAATTAATTGTCTTGCTCAAACAATTTGGGAAGGTCATCATTAGATTTGTACACATTCTATCAACAGCAGCATCTAAAAGTGATAAATCCATCTCACCCGTTTTCAATAACGCCTTCGCTTCCGCATTATCAGTTGTAATAAAGGATAAAGTATTAATAGTCTTGCAAGATATATTTCTCACATATGGGTTGATCATAAATTCACCATCTACCTTAAATGCAGGAACAATTTCTGATAGAAGACCATAGCGAAATGCTTCGTGAGCACTCCATGGAGCACAGGCAGCGCAGGAGTACATAGCTCTCTCAATACCAACAAATAATTGAAGAAAATCTGTAGAACCTCCATCAGGAGCACTACCATGTTTTGGCCCTGCCTGACCAAAACGAGCCATGTCCTGTGCGATAGAAAAATCACATGCCATTCCAATTTCCTGACCACCAGCAATACGCATCCCATTTACACGATTAATAACGGGTTTATCGCACATTAAAATTGAGGACACCATATCGTTAAACAAACGCATATACTGTTTGTATTCCTGTGGATTTCCAGCATAATATTCAGCATATTCTTTGGTATTTCCTCCTGTGCAGAATGCTTTATCACCGACTCCAGTAAAGACAACTGCCACAACCGATCTATCATTAGATGCTCTACGGAATGCTAAAATAATCTCTTTTACTGCATCTGTTGTATAGGAATTAAACTGTTTGGGGTTATTTATAAATATCCAGGCGTTATGTAATCCATCAACCAGATTTCCATCCGTATCCAAACAAGGCCTAAGTTCATAGATAATCTCTTTAAAAACAGTTTCTGTTAAATTATGGTTTTTCAATGTTGTGGTCATAAGTTCTCCTTGAATTTACACCGAGGTATAAATCTCAGTGATAAGTGTATATTATTAAGGTGTAAGCACACTTCGTTTTGTTAGTTTATTATCTAAAGTTTGTTGAAAAATATTATTAATATTCTCCATCGGAAATAACTCTGTAAATGGTTTTATTTTGAGTTTTCCTTCAGCAACAAGGTTTATTACATCTGTATATAATTCCGGTTTACATCCCCATGTACCAATAATATTAGCATCGAATGCCATAAGATTACT